>Ga0187893_10010161_pt1 | contig 14162 bp, 9 predicted proteins | sample MA1701074metaG_FD_139574 | JGI IMG/M metagenome (GOLD analysis project Ga0187893, IMG submission 139574) | White microbial mat communities from a basaltic lava cave in the Kipuka Kanohina Cave System on the Island of Hawaii, USA - MA170107-4 metaG ...
ATAAAATCGTTCCTCTTCATTTTTTTCGCTGAGCTTCCATGACCGGTAAGTATTGGCAATGCCCTGCTCTTTATCTTCAACAGATGTAAATTTCAATGTATCACCTTCAACAAAACGAAGGCGGAAAGAAGATGTCCCCCAGTCGCAGCTCAAAAAATTCTTCATGATATTGATTTAATGGTCAAATTTCATTTACTTTTTTTATAAACATTTCAGCTTTGTTTTTCAAATTATGGAGGTAATTATCCGTTACTTTTTGTTTGGAGTCAACCAATGCACTTCCTATACCAACGGCCACAGCACCGGCCTCAAAAAATTCTTTTATGTTATGCAGAAGAACGCCACCCGTAGGCATTAAAGGAATATGCGGTAGCGGCCCGCGAAGATCTTTGATATAATGACTGCCGATGGAAGCTGGAAACACTTTTACAATATCAGCGCCGCTTTTATAAGCAGCTACTACTTCTGTTGCAGTAAATGCACCGGGAATACTTACACAGCCAAGTTTCTTTGTAATCGTTATTACCGCATGATCATAAGATGGAGAAATAACAAACCGGGCTCCCGCAGCCATAGCTGCTCTTGCTTCACTCGCATCCAAAACCGTACCTGCACCGATCAATAATTTATCGCCGTATTCTTTATTTAATTCTTCTATTGTCTTCAATGCATCCGGCGAATTGAGAGTGATCTCTAATACTTTTACACCGCCATCATTTAATGCAGTTACAATTTGTTTTACATCGGCAGTATTGACGCCACGTATAATCGCAACAATTTTATTGGCAAGTATCGTTTCAAGTGTGGTTGAAAAGTCCATTTAAAATTTAATTGTATGAAAAACGGGCAGAAGATAATAAGAAATGCTGACACCGGTTTTTTGATTGTATATCTGATAAAGTAAGGTTTGATTTCAACATCATATTATTTTAAAAAATGAGTTTGATTTAGCTGCTATTTTTTTGAGCAGAATATTTGAAAAAACTTTTGGTATGAAAGGTGTGAGACTGTATTTTTGCACCCCGTTCAGAAAAGCTCTGGACGATACGAGGTTGATCTCGTAGCTCAGTTGGTAGAGCACAACACTTTTAATGTTGGGGCCCTGGGTTCGAGTCCCAGCGGGATCACTTAAAGACGCTGAATATCCGGCGTCTTTTTTTATGTTGTAATATCATCCTGCCTGATTTGCAGAAATTTAAAGTAGGTTTGCCGGAAACTATTCCCAAAAAATGTTTTCTTATTTCAAGGATAAAGTAGTGATGGTGACCGGCGGAACGGATGGCATTGGTAAGGCTCTCGTAGATGAACTTTTGCAATCTGGCGCCAAAGTGGCCACCTGTGGTCGTGATCATGACAAATTGTACCGCCTGCAATCTACCTATCCTTCTTCTCCCCTTCACACCATGCTGGCTGATGTGAGCAGCGAAAATGATTGTCGCCGCTTTATCGAAACCACTATTAAATTTTTTGGTGGCATTGATATACTTATTAATAATGCCGGCATTTCTATGAGGGCATTATTAAAAGACGCATCTACAGAAGTGGCAAGAAAAGTGATGGATATTAATTTTTTTGGCGCAGTTTATTGCACCAAGTATGCGCTGAATTCTATCATCGAAAGAAAAGGAACAATTGTTGGCATTTCTTCCATCGCCGGTTACCGGGGTTTGCCGGGACGCAGCGCATATTCAGCAAGCAAATATGCATTGCAGGGATTTCTTGAGGCGATCAGAACAGAGTTGCTGCAGGATGGCGTGCATGTAATGTGGGTGAGCCCGGGGTTTACTGCTTCTAATATTCGTTATGCAGCATTAAACAAAGATGCGGTATCGCATGGTGAAACACCGCTGGATGAAAGCAGCCTGATGACTGCAGCTGAATGTGCACATCGTATATTAAATGCTGTTCGTAAAAAGAAACGGACATTGGTTATGACCTTTGGTGATAAACGGACTGTGTTTATGAATAAATTTTTGCCCGGACTAACTGATAAACTTGTTTATAAATTTTTCTTTAAAAACAAAGAGTTAGTCAAATAATATAAAATGTAAAACGCAAAATTTAAAATGTAAAAATTGTCAGAGCCAAGAAAATATGATCTTGAAGACAGACTTGTAAAATTTGCTATTATGGTTCTGAATGTCTGTGAACTGCTTCCTAATACCAAAGCTGCAAACAATCTCGAGCATCAATTGTCAAAAAGCGGTACTGCACCTGCTTTGATGTATGGAGAAGTACAGGCTGCTGAGTCAAGGGCAGATTTTATACATAAAATGAAAATGCTGCTGAAAGAGCTTAGAGAAACAAAGGTGTGTCTGCGAATCATAATTGAAAAACCTATACTCCGGCATGAAAAGGTTGACCAGGCATTTAAGAAATGTAACGAGCTTATTGGAATATTCTCAAAAAGTGTTGAAACAGCCAATAAAAACAAGGTATTATAATTTTATATTGAAAATTTTACATTCTGCATTTTACATTTACTCATGCCTTTACTAACCCTTACTTCTGATATTGGTCACCAGGATTACCTGGTTGCTGCTGTGAAGGCGCAGTTGTTGCAGATTGATCCTGCTTTTACCATTATTGATATATCACATAATATTTCTCCATTCAACTATCCGCAGGCAGCTTATATATGTCGCAGCGCCTTTAGAAATTTTCCTGAATACTCTTATCATATCGTATTGGTAAATCTTTTTGAAAAAAAGCCGGAACAATTGCTGCTTGCTTTTCATCGCAATCAATATATTCTTTGCGCCGATAATGGGTTGCTGAATATGATACTTGAAGAAAAACCCGAAATGGTGATTGGCATTCCGCTTGAAAAAAAAGCAAACCGAAACACTACTTATTGCGTCAGGATAATGGGTAAAGCCGTAAGTCAACTGGCAAAAGGTGATCCGATAACAAACATTGGCGTACCGGATATAGGTTATACAGAAAAAAATCATTTACGTCCTTTACTTGATAATAACTGGATAGAAGGCCAGATCATTTTTATTGACAATTTTGAAAATGTCATTGTCAACATCACCCGTGAGCAGTTTGAAGAGCAGCGAAAAGGGAGAAGGTTTCGCATCGTCTTCAAAAGAGATGAAATGATAGACCGCATCAGTGAATCGTATGCTGATGTGCAGCCGGGTGAAAAGCTGGCCTTGTTCAACAGCGCCGGTTATCTCGAAATTGCTATTAACAAAGGCAATGCCGCCGGTTTGTTTGGCTTAAAAGGTTTTTCGGAAAAAGCCAGCAAGGCTGAAGGCATTATGCAAAACCAATTGTTTTATCAAACGGTGAGGGTGTACTTTGAGTAAGTTTAAGATGTTTAAAAAGTTCAATAGGTTTAAAAGGTTAATGAAACCAGTTCATTCAAATATTTTTGCCGATCAAACGTTTTAGTCAACAACCTTTTAAACTTCTTAAACCCATTAAACCTGTTAAACCTGTTTTAACCTTTATTCCCCTATTTTTGCTTCCCTCAATCACAGCGGTTGAGCCAAAAAAACCAACACTTTATGAATTTCAGAAAAGTCAATAACCTCACCGGATGGGCTGTTTTTCTCGTTGCATTGGCTACTTATGTACTCACCCGCGAAGCAAGAGGCAGCCTTTGGGATACCGGTGAATTTATTGCGAGTGCACAAAAACTACAGCTTCCCCATCCTCCCGGTGCACCGGTGTTTACCCTGCTGGGAAGATTTTTTATCATACTCTTTGGCGATTCAGGCATGACAGCCGGAAGCGCTGTCAACTTTATGAGTGCCCTTGCCAGCGCCGCTACCATTTTGTTTTTATTCTGGAGCATCACACACTTTGCCCGTAAAATGTTTGTAAGTGTTGGCGAGCAATTGAACAGTCAGCAAATGTTCACGGTGATGTCAGCCGGTATTGTTGGCGGATTGGCTTATACATTCAGCGATTCATTTTGGTTTAGCGCAGTAGAAGGTGAAGTGTATGCCTTGTCATCTTTCTTCACTGCTCTTGTTTTTTGGGCCATGCTCAAGTGGGAACATGCCGATGAGCATGCAGGCAATGATCCTTTGGCAAGAATCAGGTCAGACCGTTGGATTGTCTTTTTATTTTTTATGATGGGATTGTCTATCGGTGTTCACCTTCTGAACCTGTTGACTATTCCTGCTATTGTGATGATCTATTATTATCGCCGTTACCAGGTAACAACCAAGGGAGCGATTGTCGCCTTCCTCGTTGGATGTTTGATCACTGGTCTTGTGCAGGTAGCGATCATTCAGTACTCCATGAAGGCAGCCGGTCAGTTTGATGTTTTCTTTGTCAATTCATTTGGACTTCCATTCTTTTCAGGGTTTGCCATTTATTTTATTGCATTAGCTGCCGTTATTGCATGGGCTTTGACCTTTAGTGAAAAAAATATTTCAAAGAATAAACTTATTATTTGGTTTATTCTTTTCCTGGGACTTTCAGCACTGCCTTTCTTTATGAGCACAGGTTCCGGAGGCGCCAAAATAGCCAAGTTCCTATTGACAGCGGGCATCGCTTTTATAATAGGTTATCTTTTAAAGCCGGGTGCATTGAGGATTTTAAAACTCGCTTTGTGGTGTTATGCATTTATCATGCTTGGTTATTTTGCTTATTTCACAGCACTTATCCGTTCCAATGCTGATCCATCTGTTGATATGAACAATGTTGACAATCCTATCAACCTTGTTTATTATCTCAGCCGTGAACAATACGGAAGTGCACCGCTTGTTTATGGGCCGCATTATGCTGCTGAAGTAGCGAGAGATGCTTCCGGTTATCCCGAAGTGATAGAAGGTGAAATGAAATATGTAAAAGGAAAAGACCGCTATATTCCTGTCGGCCCGCAAAGAGAATATGATTATGAAAGTTCTGACAAACAAATTTTTCCACGTATCTGGGATTCGAGCAATGATCAAAACCATGCATATTTCTATGCGCAATGGCTGAATCTTGAACAATCGCAGGATCCGCAAACCGGCCAGGTAAAATTTGAAGCTCCTTCTTATGCCGACAACTTTGAATGGTTCTTTACTTATCAAATGGGCCTGATGTACTGGCGTTACTTCATGTGGAATTTTGCCGGCAAGCAAAATGATGTGCAGGGCATGGGCAGTGTAAGAGATGGCAACTGGATCAGTGGTATTTCATTTATTGATAACAAACGTCTCGGCGATCAATCACAATTGCCTGATAGCATCAAACATAACAAAGCTAATAATAAACTCTTCCTGCTTCCATTCATATTGGGCATTATAGGTTGCGTATATCAATATCTCAAAAACAGGAAAGACTGGATCGTAAGTTTCTTATTATTCTTCTTTACCGGTATTGCTGTTGTGCTTTACCTGAATCAACCCGGCAATCAGCCCCGTGAACGTGACTATGCTTATGTAGGATCGTTTTATGCTTTTGCTATCTGGATCGGATTAGCTGTTGTTGCATTTGTAAGATTGGCAAGGGAAAAAGCAGATAAGCAGGTTTTTCAAAATGTATTGATTTACTGTTCGGCTCTTACGTTCATCATCACACTGATGAGTTCGCTAAGAGGTAACCCCGGCACTGCATTGCTAACCTGTATTTATGTTACTGCTTTATATGCAGTGGTTACTATTGGCATCACTTATCTTGTAAGAGCTATATCTTCTGGCGGCAACAATGCTGGTGTGCTCAATATCGCAACTTCAGTCATTTGTCTTGCTGTTCCTTTGATAATGGCACAGCAGGAATGGGATGATCACGACAGAAGCCGTAAAACATTGGCCCCTGATCTTGCAAAAGATTATCTGGAAAGTTGTGCGCCTCATGCTATTCTTTTCACCTTTGGCGATAACGATACTTATCCGCTTTGGTATGCACAGGAAGTGGAAAATGTAAGACCTGATATACGCATTATCAATACAAGTTTATTGGGCATTGACTGGTACATTAACCAGCTTCGCCGCAAAGTAAATGATGCCCCTGCAGTAGATGTGATCTGGACAGAAGAGCAGATTGAAGGACACAACAGGGAGTATGTAAGGTATCGTCCCAAAGGAGATCAAAATACATTCTATGATCTCTACACTATTATGAGAAATGAGTTGGGCAAACCTGTTATGGATCCTGAAACGGGCAGAGATGTAGGTACTAATTCATTCCCGGTTTCAAAAGTGGGTGTGCCGGTTGATGCGGCAAAAGTGAGAGCTAATGGAACTGTAAATCCTGAAGACAGTATTGTATCGCCAATGGTGTTTGAAATACCCCAAAGGACATTAGGCGGAATGACAAGAAGTGATTTGATGATACTAAATATTATTGCAGCTAATAAATGGCAACGCCCTATTTATTTTACTTCACCTTATGGCGAATTAGGTTTTGGCCAATACCTCCGCAAAGATGGATTATCGTATCGTCTTGTTCCTATTCGTGCAGAATATCCGCAGGCTAATTGGGTATTGGAACAAACACTTCGCCCTTCAGGTATTGGCGGCACGCAGATAAGAGATAATAACGAATCTGCGATGTATAAAAACCTGATGGAAAAATTTGAGTTTGGCGGCGCTGATAAGAAAGGCGTTTATTTTGATGAAGAGAATCGTCGTCACTTACTGAATATTCGGGCAGTGTATGCTGAAGCTGCAGGCAATATGGCTGATAAAGGTAAAAAAGATGAAGCCGGTAAGTTGCTCGACAAAGCAGAAAAAGGAATTGATACCGGTAACATGCCTTATGCCATGGTGAGCCGGTTCAACAGTCATAATCAAACAGGATTACTTTACCTCGAAGCTTGTTATAAATCAGGTAAAACAGAACTTGCTGAAAAAGTGAGATTGACTGTACGCAAAGATTTGGAACAACAGAAAAGATATTATGACTATCTGAAAAATAACAGGCCTGAATTATTCGGCGGCACATTGGAAGGAACAGAAGGCTATATAAATGATATTCTGTTACAGGCTTTGGATACAATAGAGAAAAAGTATGCGCCGCAGTCGCAAACACAAACACAGATTGAAGGCGGAAAGACCATCATCAACACTAAAGACAACACAAAGCCGGATAGTTTAAAATAATTATTTAATACAGATTCGAATCCCCGTCTTCAAATCAGGAGACGGGGATTTTTTTTGGCCTCTATCTCCGTCTCCTTTTCCGCACGGACTGTGCCGAATGTTCGGGACAAATCCAAACAACATAACTACCACATCCGACATTTTATCTCTATGCAGCATCAACACCTAAGGTTGAATAGAATCAACTTTCCCGAACATATTGGCCTGCCCTTTGTTATAAGTAATCACAGTTTTCCAACATTATTATTGTAAATTGCTTCAAACCCATTTCTGTGAGAGGATTTCATTTTACCCGCTTTGATCCCAATGAAAATGGCAAAAGCCGTTTTGATCAGTTGCTTGATCTTTTCATGCAACTGCTTACCTATACCAGTGGTGATGTAAGTGAAGCGCTGCAATGGCTGAATGAACTGGATAAAAAATACCAGTTGACGGATGATGAATATGGCATGGGTGATTTTTTGGATGAGCTGAAAGAAAAAGGATATATCACAGAAGACAACCAAAGAGGCGAAATAAAAATTACTCCTAAAACCGAACAGGGCATTCGTAAAAAAAGCCTTGAAGAAATTTTCGGTAAGCTTAAGAAAACAAAACAAGGCGATCATCATAGTTTCAAACCCGGCCAGGGTGATGAGCAAAATCCTGAAACAAGGCAGTTCCAGTTTGGCGATATGCTGGAGCAAATTGATTTTACCGAATCCATTCGCAATGCGCAGATCAATCACGGCGTAGAAAGTTTTCTATTGCAGGAAGACGATCTGAGCATAAGAGAAACGGATTTTAAAGCACAAACATCTACCGTGCTGATGATTGATATTTCTCACTCGATGATATTGTATGGTGAGGATAGAATAACTCCCGCCAAAAAAGTTGCCATGGCGCTAAGCGAACTAATACAAACCAAATATCCAAAAGACACTTTGGATATTGTTGTATTTGGAAATGATGCCTGGCCTATTGAAGTAAAAGACCTGCCTTATTTACAGGTGGGGCCTTATCATACCAACACGGTTGCAGGACTTGAACTGGCTATGGATATTTTGCGGAGAAGAAAAAATCCGAATAAACAAATATTCATGATCACCGATGGTAAACCAACTTGTTTGAAGATTGGTAAGCGGTATTATAAAAATAGTTTCGGTCTCGACAGAAAAGTGGTGAACCGTTGCATGAATCTTGCAGCCCAATGCAAGAAATTAAAAATTCCCATCACAACCTTTATGATTGCGACTGATCCGTACTTGCAGCGGTTTGTACAGGAGTTTACAGAAATGAATCATGGCAAAGCGTTTTTTGCATCGTTGGATAAATTGGGTGCATTTATATTTAAGGATTTTGAAAGTGGAAAAAGGAAGACGGTGTATTAACCAAATTCATCCCGACTTTCCGAATTTGGGATACTTCCCCTCCCGGGAGGGGCGAATATAGGAAACGTTGTGCTTTAAGGAACCGGGGTGGGTTGCTCAATAGCGAACAGAAACCTGAACGGAGCGTCGCAACAAAAGCTCAATAGATATTCAAAAGCTGGAAACAAAACATGCAAATAGAAAAAATAAAAACACTCGGCGAATTAAAAGCAAGCGGCTATCAGCCTAAAAACATTAAGGAAGAAATACGCCGTAACCTGATTGAAAAATTAAAAAGACAGGAAACAACTTTTCCCGGCATTGTTGGGTATGAAGACACTGTAATACCCGATGTGGAAAGAGCCTTATTGAGCAAACATAATATTCTCTTTCTTGGTCTGCGCGGACAGGCAAAGACAAGAATGGCGAGACAAATGACAGATCTGCTGGATGAATATATTCCCACCATTGCAGGCAGCGAGATCAATGATGACCCACTGAATCCTATATCAAAGTTTGCACAAGATCAGTTAGCCGTTTATGGAGATACCACACCAATACATTGGGTGCATCGCAGTGAACGATACGGGGAAAAACTGGCAACACCGGACGTAAGCGTTGCCGATCTTATTGGTGATATAGATCCTATCAAAGCCGCCAATTTGAAATTAAGTTTTGCTGATGAAAAAGTAATTCACTATGGCATTATACCAAGAAGCAACCGCAGCATTTTTGTTATAAATGAATTGCCGGATTTACAAGCAAGGATACAGGTAGCTTTATTTAATATACTCGAAGAAGGCGATGTGCAGATAAGAGGATTTAAATTGCGGTTACCGCTCGACATATTATTTGTGTTCACTGCCAATCCTGAAGATTATACCAATCGTGGTTCAATCGTTACACCACTAAAAGATCGCATCGAAAGCCAGATACTGACACATTATCCAAAGACACTGGAACATGCATTGGAAATAACAGAACAGGAAGCAACCGTAAGCAAAGAACAAAAAGCAAAAGTAAGAGTAAGCGATCTTGTAAAAAGATTGATTGAACAGGTAGCATTTGAAGCAAGAGCCAGTGAGTTTGTTGATAAAAAAAGCGGAGTAAGTGCAAGGCTTACCATTTCAGCTTTTGAAAATGCCGTGAGTGCTGCAGAACGAAGAGCTATTATCAACAATGAAAAACAGACACAGGTTTGGATAGCTGACCTTGCCGGTATCATTCCTTCTATCACCGGAAAAATAGAACTGGTGTATGAAGGCGAACAGGAAGGCCCCTTCCAGGTGGCGATGAATTTGCTTGATAAAGCAATAAGAACTCAGTTCATTCAATATTTTCCAAATCCCGATTCGCTGAAAAAAAGAAAACCAACAGGTAAGCCTTCGATGCAAACAAAAGAAGATGATAATCCTTATCGTTCCATTACTGCATGGTTTGACAAAGGCAATCATCTCAATGTATCTTTTAATACAAGCGATAAGGACAAAACAATGCTGCTATACCAGGTGGATGGATTGCATGCATTGATAAAAAAATATTTTGTTCATGCCAACGAAGCTGAAACTGCTTTCCTGATGGAATTTGTTTTGCATGGCCTCGCATGTTATTCTCTCATCAGCAAAAAAATATTTGAAACAAGAGTGGAATTCAAAGACCTTATCGGCAGCATGATGAATCTTGGCGCCAAAGATTATGATGAAGAGTTTGATGAAGAAGCATAGAAAGAGGAAAGGGTCTGACGTCCTCGTCTGACCCGACAAATGGAACCTGTGCAGATTAAAAAGAGGAAAGGGTCTGACGTCCCCGTCTGACCCGACAGACTAAAAAGTCAGACGGAGACGTCAGACTTTTTTGATAAATCTTAGCTCTGTATGTTTACTTCCCTTTCCAGTGTCACACCAAATTTTTTCCTGACATCTTTCAATATTTTTTCACTGATCTCATAAACTTCATCACCTTTTGCATTACCATAATTTACCAACACCAATGCCTGCTTTGCATGCACTCCGGCATCGCCTTTTCGGTATCCTTTCCAGCCGCATTGTTCGATAAGCCAGCCGGCTGCTAACTTAACTGTGCCATCTGCATTTTCGTAGCCGATTATATTTGTAAATTTTGATTTTAGATTTTTGAATTCAGCTGCAGGTATGGATGGGTTTTTAAAAAAACTTCCTGCATTACCAATTTCATTTGGATCGGGAAGTTTGGAACTGCGAATATTAATAACAGCTTGTGAAATGGCTTTTATACTCAGCTCCTTCACCCCCATTCTTTCCAGTTCCTGCTGAACGGCGCCGTAGCTGGTGTGAAAAATGGGATGCTTTCTTAAACGAAAGGTTACACTCAAAATAACAAACTGGTCTTTGTATTTTTTTTTAAACACACTTTCACGATAACCGAACTCACAATCATTTTCGGTGAACGTATGAACTTTCTTTTCTCCTAAATGAAAAGCTTCAAGATTCCAAAAAACTTCGCGAAGCTCCACGCCATACGCCCCAATATTCTGCATGGGAGAAGCGCCAACATTTCCCGGAATGAGTGAAAGATTTTCGAGGCCGGCCCAATTGCGATCTATGCAATGCATTACAAACCGGTGCCAATTTTCCCCCGCCGCTGCTCTTACATAAATGTATTCAGGATCTTCGTGAAGCTCTTCAATACCCATCAGTTCATTTTTTAAAACCAAACCATCATAATCATGGGTAAATAAAATATTGCTGCCGCCACCGAGAATGAGGTTTTTGGTTTTTGGTTTTTGGTTTTTGGTTAAGAGAATCATCAAAGTTTCAATTGATTCAAACTTTCCAAAATACCTGGCCCTCGCATCAATGCCAAATGTGTTATAAGGCTTCAACGAAATATTTTCCTGAACTTGCATAATGTTGTTTATATCGGTGACACGAATTGAAGCCGTGGCACCGATAGCGGCAAGATAACATTAAAATTATGAGTGAAAAAACAGCGGCTATATTAGGCTCAACGGGAATGATTGGCAGCTACCTGCTCGATCGGTTGCTAAACGATAATTATTTCAATACAGTGAAAATATTGGTTCGTCATCCGCAGCCAAAAACAGATCCAAAGATGGAAGTAAAGCTTGTGAACTATGATGATGCCGAATCTGTGAAACTTGCTTTGGAAGGAACTGATATACTATTTTGCTGCATTGGTACTACGCAAAAAAATGTGAAAGGCGATAAAGAACTTTATCGGAAAATTGATTTTGATATTCCGGTAAAAGCAGCACGTCTTGGTAAAGAAGTTGGCTGCAGCAAAATGGTCATTGTAAGTTCGGTTGGCGCCAATGGGAGAAGCAATACTTTTTACCTGAAGTTGAAAGGTGAATTAGAAGAAGCGCTTCACCATATTGGATTGGATGCTATGCATATCATGCAACCTTCTATGTTGCTTGGTAAAAGAAAAGAAAACCGTGTTGGCGAAAAAATTTTTCAGCCGTTAACAAAAATTCTCTCGCCTCTTTTTATAGGCTCAATGAGAAAGTATAGAGCAATCGAAGGAAAAACTGTTGCAGTGGCCATGATGAATGCAGCAAAAAAAGATGACAAAGGTTTTTTCAGATATACTTATGACGGAATAAAAGAACTGGCGGGAAGGTTTTAAAGTTCTATAGTTCTGAAGTTTTTAGAGGTTTCCTAACAATACGTCTGCTCATCACTCATTACTCATTGCACATCTAAATAAGATCCACATCCGGAACCACCACCACACTTCTAAATCGTTTATCATAATGCAAAACGGCTACCTGTTCCAGCATATCTTTTTTGCATTGAATAAGCAGGTTTTTATCCTTTGGTAATTTCAACAGCAACTCCATCAGGTATTGATTGCGGACTCTGCCTATTACCGGTTCTGCTGGACCTACAAGATAGTTGCCATATTTGTTCTTCATTGCATTGGCAAACTGGTGAGCTGCCGCTTCCACCAATTCCTTTATTTTATGCTTGAATGATAAACTGATCAATCTTGAAAAGGGCGGATAAAAAAAATGTTTTCTTTTTTCCAGTTCGTCAGCAAACATTTTTTTATAATCATGCTGCTGCACATATTGCAATACAGGATGAGCAGGTTGAACAGTTTGTATTAATACCCGCCCGGGTCTTCCTTCGTCACTAAGTTTTCTTCCGGCACGGCCGCTTACCTGCTCCATCAGTTGAAAAGCTCTTTCATTCACTCTGAATTCAGCAAAATGCAACAACCCATCAGCATCCAATATTCCAACTGCATCCACATTATCAAAGTCAAGCCCCTTCACTACCATTTGAGTGCCCACCAAAATATCAATGCGCCGCTGTTCAAATTGTTGTATCAATACATCATGTGCATTCTTTCCTCTCACAGTATCAATATCCATACGGGCCACCTTGGCTTTCGGAAAAGCCTCCTGCATGGCTTCCTCAATTTTTTCTGTACCAAAATTTCTTTCAATAAAACTATGATTGCCGCAGGCAGCACAAGTTATCACTGGTGCATAAGTAGTGCCGCAATAATGGCAAAGCAATTTGTTGGAAAATTTATGAAAGGTCAATGATACATCGCAGTATTTGCATTGCGGTATCCAGCCACATACTTTACAAACCTGGTAAGGCGTATATCCTCTCCTGTTTTGAAAAAGTATCACCTGTTTATTTCTTTCCAACACTTCCTGCACGGCATTTACCAACTGCGGCGACAATAACACTTTCGAACGATCTTTTTGCTCTATTGTTTTTGTGTCTATTATATCAACCTGCGGCAACTGCACATCACCGTATCGCTCCATTATTTCAACAAGGCTGTATTTTTCTTTTATGGCATTGTAATACGATTCCAGCGATGGCGTAGCGCTGCCTAAAATAACTTTTGCACCCGTCCCGACATTTTCGGGATTAAATAAAGAAGCAAAATAAATGGCCGAATCACGTCCATTGTAACGGGGTGCAGGATCTTGTTGTTTGTAAGAAGTATCATGCTCTTCATCACAAATCACAAGGCCAAGATCAGCAAAGGGAAGAAAGACTGATGAACGGGCGCCAAGCACCACTTTCATTTCACCGCTTTTTACCTTATTCCATATCTCAACTCTTTCGTTTTGTGAAAATTTGGAATGATAAATGCCGATATATCCGCCAAAATGTTTTTGCAATCTTCTTATGATCTGTGATGTCAATGCGATCTCCGGCAGCATATACAAAACCTGTCGGCCTTTGCGAATGTATTGCTCAATCAGACGAATATAAATATTGGTTTTACCACTCGACGTTACACCATGCAGCAAGCAAACAGATTTTTTTTGCAAAGATTCCCGGATAGAACTTAATGCAAGCTGCTGCGCCGACGATAACTCAAAATCAATTTTAATATCCTTTGGTAAATATTGAAGACGATCAACATTTCTTTTTTCAAGCGATAATATTTTTTTATCAACCAATCCTTTTAACTGTGCATCGCTGGCCCCGGATTTTTTTAGCAATTCCGGTTTTGTTACTTCACCTTCTGTTTTTACCAGGTGCAAATAACTTAGCATCAGTTCCATTTGCTTTTCGGCCCGCTGCAGTTTTTTATCTTCATTCAACAGTTTGGCTAGTTCATCTTCGTCACCATATTGTGGATTCAGTAAAACATAAGTTTCTTTTTTTGCAGTATAAGTTTGTTTCAATGCTTCCCAAACATGACAAACTTTTTTTTGTATCAGCCGGTTGATGACAGGATAAACATGCGATGAATCGAGAAGCTGTTGTACTTCGGCCAATGTCAGTTC
>Ga0187893_10010162_pt1 | contig 14161 bp, 15 predicted proteins | sample MA1701074metaG_FD_139574 | JGI IMG/M metagenome (GOLD analysis project Ga0187893, IMG submission 139574) | White microbial mat communities from a basaltic lava cave in the Kipuka Kanohina Cave System on the Island of Hawaii, USA - MA170107-4 metaG ...
ATTATGGGTGATTGTGACCCGCGCGTGGGTAATCTCGCTTGGGTAACGCTCCAGCTTGGCGAGCTTACGTTCGATAATCTCGCGCCAACGTACCTGAATCTCGGTGTTTCGCCCTTCGATGTCGAGTTGCATACTCTCCCCTCCGGTGGCCAGAGCACCCTCTTTCTTCGGAAGAGGGTGTAGACTATTTGACTAAGGAGAACAGCTATTAGATTGGCTGGAGTGGATTCCCGGTAAATATTTTCCCGTTCGGATTCATGTGGACGACTGCGTCCCCAACACGGGGATGCAGCGCAATCTGGTCCGCTTTCCATTGTTGGAGCGCCTCGCGCAGGCGACCGGGATGGATACCGAGAATTTCACAAATGTTCTCAAAGGAGAAGAACCAATGCAGGTCTTTAGAACTGATCCATTCTTCGGCTTCCTGAAAAAGCCGGCGTTCATGCGGTTTCCTCGCCAATAGATAGGTCTGGAAACAGTGGACCGCATCCTCTAGCATAGCCAATAGCAGGCGTTTCTCGCCTTGAAGCGGTTTCTTTCCGAGCAAGGTAAAGAACTGCTCTGGCAAGAGGGTATCTGGCTCAAACATAGGGTTGCTCCTCTGAGTAGGACTTTAGCGTAAGGGCTAGCAAAAGAGCATAGCGAAATATAGCTTATGAGTAAAGTGAAAAAATCTTCATCCAATCATTAGAAATTATGCACATCGAAACTCTAAAAGTGTTCTGTGATTTAGCCGAGAGTGGGAGTTTTTCGCTCGCCGCGTCGAAAAATTTCATTACCCAGTCTGCCGTGAGCCAGCAAGTTCGGAGTCTCGAGGAGCGTTATGGCCGTGAGTTGGTAGAACGCTCTAAGGGGCATGTCCGACTCACGCAAGCGGGTGACATCCTCTATCAGGCGAGCAAAGAGATTATGCAAAAATATAAAGAGATCGAGGATGCCCTCCAGACGCTCTCCCGTTCAGTGACCGGAATAGTACGGGTAGCAACTGTGTATAGTGTTGGATTATATGAACTTTCTGCTTCTCTCAAGAAGTATCTCCGGACTTTCCCGGATGTCACTGTTCACCTCGAGTACACTCGGGCAAACAAAATCTATGAAGATGTGAGTCGAGGGGATGTAGACTTAGGTATTGTCGCTTATCCGCGCAAACGGCCACAAATTGTCATGACACCGTTTCGGGAAGACCGGTTAGTGTTGATCTGCCCACCGCAGCATCCATTGGCGCAGTTCCAGCGAATCTCCCTCAAAAAACTTCATGGAGAAAAATTCGTCGGATTTGAGCGCGATGTCCCTACCCGTCGAGCCCTAGACCGTATTTTCCGCCAACATCGGATTATGGTCCACTACATCATGGAGGTGGACAATATTGAGACCATAAAACGGGTCGTGGAGATTGGCTCGGGCATTTCTATTGTCCCAGAGCCCGCAGTTTCCCAGGAAGTCAAAAACGCAACCCTAAAGGTTGTACACCTTGCTGATGAAGTGCTAATGCGACCGCTCGGCATTATTTCCAAGCGGGGCCGACACTTCACCCCGGCAGTAGAGGAGTTCATTGATTTCCTTAAAGCCAAGACTCCAAAGGGCCCTGCCAGTGAGCCGGACCGAACACTGCAAGCTACAGGATGAGGTTGCCTCATTTCACAGTTTGACGAACAGATCCTTCACTCCCTCGCTTGTGAGCTGCGAGACGGTGGTGATCTTGTCGCTGAACGCTTTGAGTGGTCCTAGAGAACTAGAGCCTACATCGATCAGGATCGAGAATAGCGAGAAGCCTAGCTCCTTCTTATCTGTGCAGAAGCGTTCAACCCATTCTGGGTGTACTTGGCATTCTCCGTCGGTGATAAAAATGATGTCTCCTCGCTTGAAGCGAGACTGCCGCAGGCAGTCTCGCGCAGCATCAAGAGGCTTCTCGAAGTCTGTACCACCGCCAGGGAAATATTCGGCCAACTCCATCACTTTGTTCATCTCGACCTCGTAGCGTTCTCGTGGATTAAGGTCGAAGATTTGTAGGGGTGTATCCGCAGAAGAAAAACAGATCGAGCGGAACAAGCGCCGTTGACGTCGAGCGATCTCCAGCAATGTAAGGGTAAGGGCTTTGGCCCATACCTCTTTGTCGCCCATCATCGAAGAGCTGCCGTCCAGACAAACTACAACCGGACCTCTACCTTTTTCTTCGATGCCCCGTAGGGAATAGAGGAGTAATCCTCCCTCGATAAAGCGGCGGCTGAAGTCTTTGCGCAATGTCGGATGACGTAGTGTAACCAATTCGTGTGGCAGTAGTCGGCTTATTTCATTGCCAAGACCGACCTCAAATAGTTCTTCGCTCGTGCGCTCGAAGATTTTGCGCCGCAGAGCGAGGGCATGTTGCTTCATACGACCGACCATGACGGCTAATTTTTTCAGCTTTTCATTGCCAGCGAGATGCTTGCCTAATTCGATCTGACGACCGGGTGACGACTTATAGCCACTACCGAGGGCTAAACTCCAAGACTCGGCTTCCTGGACAGCATCATCTAGGTCCTGCGTCACTTTGATTGCCTCTTTACGGAAACGATTCTCTGCCTCTTTTTGTACGAGGGAGAGATCTTCCTTGAGGTGTTTCGCTTGTTGGCGAAGGCGTGCCTCTTCAGCACGCGCCTCGCTGGCGAGTTTAGTTGCGGCTTGCTCTAATAGCTCTTTGATTTCTTTAGACAAGTCGCCTTGTTTGGCCAAGTCCTTGGCGTTGTGCGCTTCATCGATCTTCTCTTGGACGAACTCTTCCTGTTTTTGCACGTTCCAGATGTCGAGCAGATCTCGGCGGGTCAACGCTTTCTCAGACTTCATGAGCTTCAACGCACCCTCACCAAGAAGTACTGTGGCGAGGCCGGCCTTCCCCTCATCGAGAATAGTGGCTTCACGGAGAAGCCGAGCAAGGTCTCCTTGATGTAGAGCGGTAAGCAGCAGCCGGTTCAATGTGGCACTCGGGGCTACGTCGTCTTCTTTGAAGAAGACGACGTTGTATTTAAACAGTGTACAAAACAGGTCTTGCAGGAGGGTATCAAAACGGGGTACGAGAGTGCCGCCGCTTTCTTCAAGGGCACGGAGAGACGGGGAATCCTCGCGCAGTTTTCTATAGACCGTTCGATCATAAGAATCGCTTTCGATCCAACTAGCATTCTGTGGAAGTGGCGGGGGTGGAGGGAGGACGAATTGCGATTTTTTCTTTGCTGGCAGGTGTCTGCTCATAAGGACCTACCAGGCTGGAGCTTGGCCAACTGCTGCTGAATTCCGCGGATCTCTTGCTTGATCGTCTCGACCTTATCGAGTGGGCGGCCGATATCTCGCGCTTGCTGACTGATTTCTTCGATCTTGGTCAGAATGTGGCGGATCTTGGTGTGGGCCTCAATGACCGCACGGGCATGTTGTTCCTTATTTTCCCAGGTCCGTTCAGCATACTCGCGAAGCTCTCGAGTCTGGAACAATAGCTCTTGAACTTCGTCCTCATATCCGTGGATCAAGCCGCGGATCACATTGTGGACGTCGACCCGTTCGCCTGGGTCTTTCCAGAGGATATGTTCGAGGAAGAAAAGGTCAGACTCAGCGACTGCCGTCCGGCCATGGAGGTAGGCCAAGGCTTGCAATAATCTAATGCTCTGTCGATAGCGGCGATCGGAGGCGACGATATTTTTTTTCTGTAGCTCGCGGCGGATATCGGCAATCCCACGCAGGACAGCAGTGGGGATCAAGAGTGTTTGCGCTTCGGTTTGCATCTGGCGCAGTTCGTCCAAACTGAGGGTCGTCCGTCCATCCGGCTCTTTCGTCTGGAGCATCTTGAGAAAACGAAACTCCTCATCAATGTAACCCACGACAAAGCGCAGGAGAAAGCGATCGTACAGAGCAAGGAGTTCATCTTCCTCAGGTAGTTCGTTACTCGCACCAAAGAGGGTCAGTAAGGGCACAGCAACGATTTCACGCCCGTTGTGGAATAAACGTTCGTTAATGATCGTCAGGATGGCGTTCAAGATTGAAGAATTCGCTTTGAACACTTCATCGAGGAATGCGATATGTGCCTCAGGCAGCTTGTTGGTTGTTACCCGGCGGTAGTCGTCTGCTTCCAAGGCTTTGAGACTGACCGCGCCGAATAGCTCTTCCGGTGTCGTGAATTTTGTCAGTAACCACTGGAAGTAAGTTGTGCCGGTAATACGGCGGCACAACTCGTCGGCGAGCATAGACTTCGCCGTGCCTGGCGGACCGATAATTAAGACATGTTGCGCGGCCAGGATGGCAGCCAAAGCCCCATCGATCAATTCGTCGCGTTCGAGGAATATCTGTTGGAGTTCCTCACGGATTGTATGGAGTTTCTCTTGCGCAGTCATAGCGATTGACGATTACTTGATGCAGGTTGCCCGCATAATACACATACAGGATTTTTCTTCACTATGCTTTCAGAGAGATAGAGACCAGGAAACTGACAGCGCCACCACTTGCCGGCGGCAGTGTGATGCAATCCTAGGACTAACTTAATAGCCTCAGTTGCTTGGAGGGTTCCTAGTAACATAGCAGAGAGAGCGTAGGCTGCCGTAGAGCGATGGGGGGGCAGTTCGTGAGCTTCTTCCATGAACGCGGTTACACAACGCAAGCACGGAGAATCTTGCTCATATCCCCGGCAACACAACAACCAGGCTTCCTCAGCAGATACCCGAGTACAGAGGAATGGCTTGTGCAGTGTATAACAAAGGTCATGCAGAGAGTCGGGTCCGGAAAGGACCAAGTCGTAGCGCTGTATTAATTCTTCAGAATGAGGGGTGCCCGGAGTATGTACTATGATTGCACAATCAGGGTTAAGGCTGCTCAAAACCTCGAAGACTGAAATCTCGGGATCCCCCGAAAGCGCAGAGAGAAGAGGAAAAGGGAGGTCACTGATGATGCCAATCGTGCCTATTCCAGCTGCTGCGAGATAGAGCAGTGCCGTACTCTGGAGTAGTCCGCTACCGTTGACTAATACACGAGCGTGGAGGAGTTTTTCCTGCCCTTTGCCACCGACCTGCGGCAGAATAATTTGGCGACTGTAACGTTCAACCTGGGAGTCGGAAAGCATACCCTGTTATTCGATGACGTTCTTTTCAATCGGCTCGACCGTAATCTCCTGAGAGCGGAGCCATGCGACCGCACGGTCAAGCTCTGCTTGCGATCCTTCTATCTCTAGAGCAATCAGACCCATCTCGTCGGAGATATCAGCCCCACGAATGTTCGTGACGACGGCAAACTTCTTCCCTAGCAGATAGATGATCGGCTCTTTGACCAGAGTTGGAGGGTAGGTCAAATACCATTTTTCTTTCATGGCGCCCTCCCCGGCGACTTTACGATTACAGCTTGTGGATTGCCGCAATCAATTATGTCCGGTGCTGCTGGCGATTGAATTCTTTCCAGCCAACCCACAGATTGGTACTCAAATACTTATCACCAAAATCGGGAAATAGCGTAACAACCGTACCTCTGTCTAACGTGCGCGCGACCTTAAGTGCTGCCCACAGCGCTGCCCCCGAGGATTGACCGACGAGCACTCCTTCTTCGCGTCCCAAACGATAAACAGTGTCGTACGCATCCTCGGTTGATACTGCTATTTTCCCATCAAGCTGTTCCTCATGATAGATACCAGGAACGATCGAGCTGGCCATGTGTTTCAGCCCTTCCAAGCCGTGAAAGGCGTCATCTGGCTCAACCGCTAGCACCTGAAGTCGCGGGTTCTGCTCTTTCAGGTAACGACCTACGCCCATGATCGTACCACCCGTGCCAATACCTGCAACGAAGTGTGTGACCTGACCCTGAGTCTGGTGCCAGAGTTCCGGGCCGGTGCTTTCGTAGTGAGCTTGCGGGTTGGCCGCGTTGAAATACTGATCCGGCTTGAAATATCGCTCTGGTGTTTCATGGAGGATCTGACGGCATAGCCGAATTGCCCCATCTGACCCTTCCAGCGGATTACTCAAAATTGCCTGTGCTCCGTAGGCAGCGATGATTTTTTTGCGTTCGATACTAACATTGGCCGGCATTACCAGCTCGACGGGGTAGCCGAGGACTGCACCGATCATCGCTAAGGCGATCCCGGTGTTACCAGATGTAGAGTCAAGGATGATTTTCCCTGGAGTTAAGGTACCTGTACGTATACCTTCTCTTACCATCCATAGGGCAGGCCGGTCTTTCACCGAGCCCCCCGGGTTAAAACCTTCCAATTTTGCGAAGACTCGAACGTGCGGGGAGAGTCCTGCAGTCACTTTAGTGATCTGCAGGAGTGGAGTACTACCGATTAAGTGCAGGACCGATGGCACTCGCTGAGGCTGAGGCGGTGGAATCCCCTCGCCCCGAGCCGGCAAGAGCGACATCGCTCATCCTCCGGCGATGGCAGGCACGATAGACACCTCATCTCCATCTTTGACTGCGGTGTCGAGATTGTTGAGAAAACGGATATCATCGCCATTTACAAAGATATTGACGAAACGCCGCACTGTCCCCCCTTCGTCGCAGATCCGCTCTTTGATGCCGGGATGGTATTTCTCTAAATCAGCGACCAGAGCGGCTACTGTCGTACCGCTCACACTGACCTCTTCAGCCCCACCGGTAAAGCGGCGCAACGGGGTTGGGATGCGGACATGCACACTCATGCCTTTATGCCTCCTTCGTCAATAATCTTCTTTACTCTGGCTATTTTCCATTGCTAGTGCAACCCCGCTTCTCTCAGGGAAGGGGACGCAGAGGCGGTCAAAGAGCTATAGAGGTCGTCGAATTCCTGTAATCGCGCGTTCAGGATGAAAGGCTGCTCAACCTTGCCAGACACTGCCTCAATCGTTTTGTACCCATTCCCCGTGATACAGATAACGATCGATTCACCTCGTGGAATACGACCTTGCTCAATTAATTTTTTGGTTACTGCCACTGTGGTCCCACCGGCCGGTTCCGTAAAGATACCTTCGGTACGAGCGAGAATCTGAATGCCTTCGACAATCTCTTCATCTGTAGCTGCTTCACCCCAGCCCCCAGAATCACGGACCGCACGCAATACATAATACCCGTCAGCCGGATTGCCAATGGCGATCGATTTAGCGATAGTATTGGGCTTCACCGGGGCGATAAGGTCTGTACCTTTATGCAAGGCATGAATCACCGGCGCACAGCCAGCAGCCTGAGCACTGTAGATTTTGGGGGTGTGGGTGCTCTCGATCAATCCCACCTCTTTCAATTCTTCAAAGGCCTTGGCGACTTTGGGTAAAATCGTACCTCCAGCAGTCGGTACGATGACATGCTGGGGGAGTCGCCAGCCAAGCTGCTCGGCGATTTCGAAGCCGTACGTCTTAGCTCCTTCGGTATAGTAAGGCCGAAGATTAATATTCACAAAAGCCCAGCCGTATTTGTCGGCGATCTCGCTGCAGAGGCGGTTGACGGCGTCATAATTGCCTCGGATGCCAACCGTGCGCGGACCGTAGATAGCCGAACCAATGATCTTGCCCTGTTCTAGGTCAGCAGGGATGAAGATAAAGCAGCGCAAGCCAGCGCGGGCTGCGTGTGCCGAAACTGAGTTTGCCAAATTACCGGTCGAGGCACAGGATACCGTATCAAAGCCGAACTCTACTGCCTTAGAGATGGCCACAGAAACTACCCGATCTTTATAGGAGAAGGTGGGATGATTGACTGAGTCGTCCTTGACGTACAACTCCTTCACTCCGAGGTAGGCAGCTAGGCGATCAGCTTTGACCAAAGGAGTAAATCCGCTGTGCAGCCCAACGCGTGGCTCTGCACTCACTGGCAAGAGTTCACGATAACGCCATACGGAAGCCGGACGAGATTCAATGACTTGGCGAGTGAGGTGTTGGCGGATGCTTGCATAGTCATAAACGACTTCGAGCGGACCGAAACACGTTTCACAAACATGCAATGGGGCGACAGGATACTCCTGGCCGCATTCACGACAGATCAATCCAGTAATATTGTCCATAGGCCCTCTCCTCCGACCCCTACATTAAGCCAAGCGAGGTCGTATCAACCCTCGATCGAACAACTCTCTACAAGCTCCCGCTCGTTGGTGCGCAGGCTAGTAATAGTGGGGGAATCACCGCAAAGTGGACATCGCGGGTTCCGCCGCACTTTTACCTCGCGCCAACGTAGCGCCAGCGCATCATAAGTCAGTAAGCGGTCAGTGAGAAGCCCACCTTCAGCGCTAAGATACTGGACCGCTTCTATGGCTTGCCTCACTCCTAAACTGCCAGCCAAGCTGCCAATGATTCCAGCTTCCTGACACGTAGGAATATCATCCGCAGAGGGTGGTACAGGGAACAGACAGCGTAGGCAGGTCGTTTCTTTCGGAAGCACGGTAAGGGTTTGCCCCTGAAATTGGACGATGCCCCCATAGGAAAAGGGCTTTTTCAGCAGCACAGCACCATCGTTAATCAAGAATTTCGTTGCGACGCTATCGGTACCGTCAATGATAAAATCATAGTCATGAAAGAGCTGGGAAAGATTATCCACATGTAACCGTTCCTGATGCGCGATGACTTGGATCGCAGGGTTGATACGTAAGAGCTTTTCTCGTGCGGACGCGACCTTGGCTTGGCCCAGGTTTGGGGTGAAATGTAAAATCTGGCGCTGGAGATTAGAAAGCTCAACCGTATCAGAGTCGATCAACCCAATTGTCCCTACCCCAGCAAGTGCTAGGGCAAGCGCTGCCGGAGATCCTAACCCGCCTACGCCGACGACCAGCACTTTCCCCGCGCATACACCAGGAGCAGGAGATAGGGTGGAGATAGGAATTGTTGCCATAGTCCGGGAGATAGAAGAAAAATGGGGACATTTCGGTGAAGAGAGAGTTCACTCTTCTTCAAACCCCGTGTCCTCGTCCGACGTATTCTCCACTGGCGCTGGCGGCTTTGGTGCAGGAGCGGCCGGAGCTTTCTGCCTGGCAAGTTCTTCCCGTCTCTTGATTTCGGCGATTAACTGCAAGAGGGAATTCTTCCCATTCGTAGCAACTGCGGCTGTAACGATTTTTAGGTCTTGAGGCCGAGATGCACGTTGTTCCTCCATCGCTTTGGTCGCTAACGCAGCCAGATCCTTTTCTCCTCCTTCGACGAGAAGACTATGGAGGCGAGTGAGGGCCGCAGCTGCAACCTCGGTATCGGGGTAGGTCTCTAGGAGCGCACGGAGCCGCACAATAGCAGCAAAGATACTGTCGTTCCTATCGTAAAACTCGATAATATACAGTTCGTGTGCGGCCAGGGTTTCACGGCAAAATTTAATCTTTTCTTCAGCTAGAGGAGCGAACGGGCTTTCACTATAGCGGTCAGCGACTGCACGGAAATAGCCATGCGCTTTTTCGGTCACGCTTTGATCGCGGTCAATTGACCGCATCTGTTCCAGATAGCATAAACCACGGAAGTATTCGACAAAGGCTAAATGAGAGCTGGTCGGGTACGTACGCTCGAAGTCACTAAACGCGCCGATCGCTTCCGTGTACTTTTTGTCGAGGTAATAAGCATAGGCCACTTTGAGCTGGGATTCCTCAGCGTAGGGGTTTAGTGGGTACTGGTCCAGCAACTCACGGTACTGGTCTGCAGCCGTGCCGAAGTTCTCCGCAGTGAAGGCTTCGTTTGCTCGCGTGTAGTATTCCTTGGCTGATAGGCGTTTCTGGGTTGTGGAGCATCCTCCCAAAAAGAGGATTACTCCACAGACTAAGAGCAGAATTCGTCCAGACATATGTCCCAGGCTTAGAGGATTTAACCAGTAGTTGTCAACGTGCCCATTCGCTATTGTCATGTATCTTTCACCTGATTTCTCTTGGAGACGGAGAGGGGTCTTATAGACAATGCGCGGGTTTACATCTTCACCCGTACTCGATAGGAGATCTTCACTTCGCCATCCTTGGGCACAGGTACGTCGAAGCGCAAGGTGTGTGCGTCGGCTTTTTCGTATTTGTGTGAGGCTGATAGGACCTCCCAATCCCCGGGCACCGGCTCGTTCACGCGCACGGTCACATCTTCTTGTTTGTGGTTACGCACAGTGATTTCCCAACTCATCTCCGATACAGTGCGGGCAATACGCTTAAACTCAGTCTGCTTACGTCTGCCTAATATATCAAACGCCTCCCCCATCTTCACCTTTACTGTCTCATCTTTGGGAGTATGGTCGATCTGGTCTTCACCAACGAACTGTAAGTTGCCGTCCTTATCGGCTTTGTAGGCGCGGATGGTACCTTTGGGGAGGGGAAGGCCAAGGTTATTCTTCTGGGCATTTTCAATCTCTAAATAGACACTAACTTTCTGGGGGGGCATCTCATCGTCAGGACTATATGGATTGAAAAAATACATTTGCTGTCCTTGAAGAATCAGTCGTTTCGTCACAGGAATGCCGGTAGCGGATAACAGCGTCATCTGCTTGGTCTGTTTATCTTTCACCGTGGCCGGTCGGTCAAGTGTGTAGAGATGATATTCAAAGAATCCTTCTTCTCTAAACTGCGGCGGTGGTGCTGCCTGTGCAGCGTCCATCGCCATCGCTCGCTCATACATGACTTTTGGTTGAACCCGATGGACATCGCCGGCAACCAGCTTTAGCGTAGCATTCTTGTAAGTGGCGCCGGACTTGTTATCGATCGTCACCCAACCTGAGAGATCGGCTTTCGTATCATCGGCGCTCAACACGGTGACATAGTCGGCCTGCCAGGTAATATCTCCGGTTAAATACGAAGCTTCAACTTTCTGTTTGCTCGCAGTGGTGCTGCGCAACAACCACACGAGTGTCGGCTTGGCGATGAGGTTTTCAGGAATCTGCGGTAGAATTACACGACCGGGCAACCCAATGTGGATCTCATTACCGACCTGGTAGATGGGCGAGCCAGTGGTCGAAAGCAAGGTAGCAGTAATCAATTGATCCTGGCCGGTGTAGTAGTTCTTGTCGAGCAGCTTCACCTCTTTCCCTACGTACTTTTCCATGAGCTTCTCCGGGCTCAAGAGGTCGTATTCGTAATTCTGCTCAAGCACACGTAGTCCCTGTGCGTCCGTCAGCGACTTGATATGGACGGTCGGGGGCATGATTTGTGCGGCTACGTCCATAAACTGGAGTTCGTTTTCTCCTGCCGCTAACGTAATGTCCCGGACGTCTTTGACCAGACCGATATTAGAATTGTAAATGGTAAGCGCTACCTGCGATTGATCAGCTAGCGTACTGGTCAGAGGAGCAGCGGAGGTGAGGGGAGGGCTGAACCCTACCCCTATAAAGGTAGCCAGGACAAGTAGGATCGCAATCATCTTTCTATTTCCTTTCCTCTTTTCTTTTTATCTTTTTCTTTCTTCCCTGCACTTGCGCGAATCTCTTCGAGCGTTTCGACTGCACGGCGGATATGCGGAATAGTGATCGACCCGCCAACCACTAAGATGACGTTAAACGTCTCAAAGAGATCTTCGTCACGGACCCCTTCCTCAGCACAGCGGATCAGGTGATAGGTAATGCAGTCATCACAACGTAGTATAGCCGAAGCTACGAGACCCATGAGTTCTTTCGTCTGACTTGACAGCGCCCCATCCGTATAGACTTGAGTGTCGAGATTGAAGAAGCGTTTGAGCTGAAGGTTACCCTTGCTCAAGAGCTTCTCGTTCATCTTGGACCGAAAGTCATGAAATGCCTTTAGCTTTCCTGCCATACCCATTCCTCCTTGCTACCTTCCCTTTCTCTGTTTGATTACGCCATTTCGAAGCGCGTGAGCAGGCCGCGGTTTTTTGCCTGGAGCAGCGCATACTGAAAATACAGGAGGGCAGCGACGAGCAGCACGAGTGTCAGTACTGAGGCAGTAAGCAGTGGCCGAATCGCCAGTTCGCCCGTAGCAATAGCATGGCGTAGCCCCTCGAAAACATGGGTGGTAGGAAGTGCGACGGCGATCACCTGTACCCACTGTGGCATACTCTCCAGCGGGTAGAAAACACAGCTGAACGGCTGGATAATAAACCCTACTGACCAAGCTAATACCTGAATGCGTAATCCGTAACGAAAGATCAGGGCTGAGATGATGATCCCGATCACCCAGCCGAACAGAAGAAGGACTGTAGTGAAGACGGCGAGTGCCATTCCGCCGAGATAGAGAATATTGAATGCGTAGAGAACCCAGGCCAGCAGACTGAGGAAGATAAAACTGAGTAAACAGCGGATTACACCAACCAATCCAATAGCGCAGAAGAGTTCCAATGGCGTTACTGGTGAAGCGAGCAGATTATAAATATTACGACTCCAGAAGTCTTCCAGAATAAACGTGCCAACATCAGTCTGGGCTCGCCAAAAGAGACTCCACAGGACGACACCACCCAAAAAAAATTCCACGAGCTGAGACGAAGAGGCTGTAGTCGAGACGAAAGTGCTGGTAAATCCCCATAGCAATAGAGAGATCACTGGCCAGTACACAATGTCAAAAATGCGGTCGAGGCTGCGATAACAGATACAAGTGAACTTGTAGACGAGGCCTCGAACGGCTGCTGCGGTGCAGGTGTAGTCTTGGCTGAGACGGTAACGCATGAAAGAAGCTGTTAGCTGTTAGCTCTTAGCTTGCCATTTGCTCACAGCTAATGGCAGATAGCTACCTTAGATTTCTCCTCGTGCCACTTTGATGAACACATCTTCGAGCGTCGGTTTGGTGACCTGTATATCAGCAATCTGGCCACCTTGGGTAAGCTGCCGCAATAAGGGGTCGAGTTGGCGCTCGGGGTCATCAAGGACAAAGCGGAGAGTTGAGTCAGTCGCTGCCTTCACCTGTGCTACACCGTTCAATCGCTGCAAAGCCGAAAGGTCGATTCCTGACTGGAAGCGAACCTCGAGTACTTGATGTGGAATCAAATTCTTGATGTGTGCAGCCGTATCGATACGTAAGATCGTGCCTTTGCTGAGCAATGCAATTCGCCCGCACAACTCCTCGACTTCATTCATATTATGGGAGGTGAAGAGGATCGTCGTGCGCTTTTCCTGCTGGAACTCCTTCAGTGCGCGTCGTGTCTTCTCGGCAATATCCGGGTCCAGTCCCAGCGTGCATTCGTCGAGGAGGAGCAACTCCGGATCATTGATCAGCCCTTTGCATAATGTCACACGCGTATGCTGGCCGGAACTCAGGTGTTGGAGCTGGCGACCGGCAAGGTCAGTAATCTCGAAGCGTTCCAAAAGTTCATCAATCTTGGTGCTCAGGTTCTTGACGCCGTAGAGATGGCCATAGACCGTGAGGTTTTCGCGGACTGTGAGCACCCCACTCAGGCTCGTAAACGCCGCGGCCACGTTCATGCGTCGCCGAATCGCTACCTGTTGCGTGGCGAAATCTTGATCGAAAATGCGGATCGAGCCACTGTCAGGCAGAATCAAGCCAAGCAAGATGTTAATGGTAGTAGATTTGCCGGCACCGTTGGGACCGAGGAGGCCAAAGAATTCTCCGCGTTCTACGTTGAACGACAGATTCTGTAGTGCCTCTACTTTGCCGTAGCGCTTGCGTAGTTCGCGAATCTCCAGCAGGGGCATGCTTTTCCTAGCGTGGTAGGTGATTTAGGCCCCCTCTTTTAGAGAATAGGGCCCTGCACCCTAGTACAATCAGATCACGCCCTTCTCTTTCAATCGCGCGACTTCTTCTCGTGTGAGACCTACGAGGCGAGTGTAGACCGTTTCGTTATCGCATCCCACCGGTACAGATCCTCGCCAGATCTTACCTGGTGTCAGTGAAAAACGTGGAGTTACACCAACCCCTTTGACCGTGCCAACCTGACCGTCTTCCCACTCGATATGGACGTTACGGGCTTTGAAATGTTCATCCTCAGCCATGTTCTTACTATTCATGATTGGGCAGCAAGCGACTTGCGCTGCATTCAGGGCTTCGACTACTTCTTCGACAGTGCGTTCAGCAATCCAACCACGCAGGAGGGCGTCAAACTCAATGCCCTCGATTTCATTGACCTGGGTGCAGGCTATCTTCCACTTCTCGTCGTTTGGGTCCAAGCCCAGTACCCGGCAGACTCGCGAATAGACTGGGAAACCGACCGCGCCCACGACGACCCAACCGTCTTTCGCCTGGAAGGCATCATACGGTTGAAAAGCAGTGGCCTTATCGCCGGATCGGCCGCGAATGAAGCCCTGGGAGAAATACTCAACCATGGTGCCGGAGAGCAAACGGTGGATCGACTCA
>Ga0187893_10010164_pt1 | contig 14159 bp, 14 predicted proteins | sample MA1701074metaG_FD_139574 | JGI IMG/M metagenome (GOLD analysis project Ga0187893, IMG submission 139574) | White microbial mat communities from a basaltic lava cave in the Kipuka Kanohina Cave System on the Island of Hawaii, USA - MA170107-4 metaG ...
TCCGCGAGGGCGCGACCGGTCTCGATACCCTGCGGCGTCAGTACGCGAGACCGTTGTATGTGTTGCTCGCCTCGGTGGCCCTGATCCTGGCGATCGCGTGCGCCAATATCGCCAACCTGTTACTGACGAGAGCCACGGCGCGCAGCCGTGAAATGGCGGTGCGGCTCAGCATAGGCGCCGGACGGCTCCGCCTGATCCGGCAACTGTTGACAGAGAGCGTGCTGCTCGCGTCGATCGGCGGCGCCGTGGGCGTCCTGTTCGCGATGTGGGGGATTCGATTCCTGACGTTCCTGCTGGCGAACGGAAGCGAGGATTTCACTCTACGTCCGGGTTTGAACTGGCCCGTGCTCGGCGCGGCCTCGGCGCTCGCGCTTCTCACGGGAATCCTATTCGGACTTGCCCCAGCGCTTCAGTCGACCCGAGTGGACGTGATTCCAGCTCTCAAGGATGCTCGAGCGGGTCAGCCGGGTTCACGCTATGGGTTCGGGCGCATCAGCTTGAGCCAGGCGCTCGTGGTGACTCAGATCGGGCTCTCGCTGCTGTTGCTGGTGGCGGCGGGTCTGTTCGTGCGGACGTTGTCGAACCTGCAATCCATCCAGTTGGGATTCAACCGCGAAGGCTTGCTGCTATTCAAAATGAATGCGCGGCAGGCTGGGCACAAGGATCCGGAAATTATCACGTTCTACAGCGAGTTGCAAAAGCGGTTCGCTGCGATACCCGGCGTGCGCAACGCGAGTGCGACGCATCATCAGATGATCGGGCAAGGCACATGGAGTGGAGACGCGGCGCCAGCCGGAAAGCAGCCGAAACCCGGATTCTTCACTCATATTCTGATGACCGGACCCGATTTCTTTTCGACGATGCAAATCCCCGTGCTGCTGGGACGCGCATTCGACGACCGCGACCGGCCAGGCTCGCTGGCGGTCGCTGTGGTCAGCGAGGCCTACGTCAAGACGTACTTCCCCGATCAGAATCCGCTCGGCCAACACATCTCGATTTCGCGTCGTCCGCCGTTGAAAGATCGGGATGTCGAAATCGTTGGTGTGGCCGCGAATGCTCGCTATGGCGCCTTGAAAGGCGCATTTCGCGATATTGTGTATCTTCCTTTCAACCAGGGCTCGTACTATCCGGTCGATGAGATGACGTTCGCTCTTCGCAGCAGCGGCGATCCGCTTCGCCACGTCAACACCGTGCGCGAGATCGTGCGCCAGGCGGACCCGCGGGTTCCGGTGACAGACGTCAAAACACAGGCGGCCCAGATCGATCAGACCATGAATCAGGAGATCATCTTCGCCAGACTCTGCACCGCCTTTGCGGTCCTGGCATTACTCATCGCCTGCGTCGGTTTGTACGGCACGATGGCCTACACGGTCGCGCGACGCACCGGTGAGATCGGAATCCGGATGGCGCTCGGCGCACAGCGCGGAGCGGTCGTTTGGATGGTGCTGCGGGAGGTCTTCGCGCTGGCGGCGGTAGGGCTCGCGATAGGCCTGCCCACGGCGCTCGGCACGTCAAAATTTGTCGAAGCTTTCCTTTTCGGAGTGAAACCGAATAGCCCGGCTACACTGGTGCTAGCAGTAGCGATTCTCCTGAGCGCCGTGCTTCTGGCTGGTTACGCGCCTGCGAGGAAAGCTTCTCGAATCGACCCGATGACTGCCGTACGGCACGAGTGAGGAGCATCGTCTCTCGGCTGGGATTTGCCGGTGACGCGGTGAGAAATAGCTCCTGCCTGTTCGTAATAGTACCCGAACGTGGGTTGTGATCCAGCGTCTTCGCCTAATTTGACGGAGTATACGGATCAGGTGTCCCCATCTTGATCGGAGGATACGCTTTTAGGCTCTCTTCAAAGTCATTTCTGATCTTCATCATCGCGTTCGTCACCCAACTGTGGTAGATCAAGACGTCACGTTCTTCCTTCAGGTCGGTGAGCAAATTGATTACCTTCGGAAGTGGAAGCACCTGCGGGGGATCGAACATGTTCACCTGCCAGATCAAATGCATTTTCCAGTTCCGCCATTTCACCGCGTGCAGGCGGTCTGCAACATATGCGACGAATCCTTCGCGATTAGACTTCTCTTGCCTGCCGAGAAAGAAGTCCATCTGATCCACGCCATCAACGGGCCGGTCTTTCGGAATCTCCGCATTTCCCACTCGCGCCAAAGTGGTGAACAGATCGACCATGTGGACAATCTCATTGCTGACCCGCCCGGCGGGCACCTTCCCCGGCCATCGAATGATAAATGGAACACGAAGCGATGCCTCCATGGCGGTGAAGTAGGTCCCCCGCCACGGGCCGCTGTCGCCTTGCCAGGGGTGCATAGCCTCGGGCCCGTTCTCACTCGCGAAGATCACGATGGTGTTGTCTTGAATTCCCGACTGTTTAATAGCATCCAGGATCTGGCCTGTTCTGTAATCCATCTCGGCGACGCAGTCGGCCCAGTCGCCGTTTCCGGTCTTTCCCGCGAACTCAGGGTGCGGCAGCGTAGGTTCATGAAATAGCGAGAATGAAATGTACGCGAAGAACGGCTTCGAGGCGCTCGCGTTCTTCCTGATGAATGATGTAGCGCGCGTCGTGATCTCTTTCTCCATCTTTCGACGCTGATCCATGTCGAGTTCGCCGACCTTGCGGGGTTTCTCGCCCCGGCGTGCCTCGTAAATTGGTTGAGCCGGAGCAATGCTCGGATCCCAGCCCTGTTTCGATCCAACCGAAGGCCAAACCGAGCGCGTATTGTTCATCTCGGTCCAGAAGACCTCGGTGTAGGTGCGGGGAATGCCGTACCATTCGTCGAATCCGCGATTGGTGGGAAGCCGCGCTTCGCTGCTGCCCAAATGCCACTTGCCCCAAATCCCTGTGGCATAGCCTTGGGACGAAAGGAGTTGTGCGAGCGTGACTTCCCATGTGGTCAGTCCTTCAGCAACACCTCCCCGTGGCACCGAGTGAGTGCCAGATCGGATGGGGAAACGGCCAGTCATCAGAGCGGAACGAGAAGGTGTGCACTGCGCCTCGACATTGAAGTTCAGCAGCCGGGTGCCATCACTCGCCAATTTGTCGATTTGCGGAGTAGCGGCGCCACGAAGGATACCCCCTCCGTAAACGCCGAGTTCGCCGTAGCCCAGATTATCCATGAGGATTAGAACTATATTGGGCTTGGCACTAGCACCGCGCGTCTGAACCTGTGATGCCTCAATTGGCTGACAACCGGAAAAGATTGCAGGGGACGCGAGAGCATACTTGGCGAGATCACGTCGAGTCATCCGGACAGTCTACCGAAATCAGCTCTTGAAAGTGGGTGGCTCCCCGGGAAGTAGCCGCTCGCGTTTCCGAGCGCGCGAGCTGGACGGACGATGGTGCAGGCGTATGGGTATCCCGCTGCCGCATAACAGCATTCCGGCACAGGTGTCCGTACACCAGCCCAAACCGCCCTTGGTAAGAACCGCATGCGGTACCTTTCGTCACCAGCTACTCGGGCGGCGTCACTCACGCGCTCCCGTTCTTTCGCTTTCCCGTTGAGTACGTCTGATGAAGTCGACCATGAGCGACACGGCCGCGGCGGCGTGCGTCTCAAGGAGGAAGTGGCCGGCGTCGAAAATGTGGGCTTCCATCCTCGGCAGAGCCCGCATCCATGACAGGATCTCGGAGAGATCGAAGAATGCATCGTGTCTTCCCCAGAGCATCAGGGAAGGCGGCTGCCAGCGCGCGAGATATTCGGCGATGGCGTCGAATCGCGCGACGTAGTGTGCATAGTCCGCGATGAGCGCTCGCTGTGTGTCCATCCGGCCCGGCAAGCGCATCACCCGCCAGTCCTCCTCCCAGCTTTCGGCCGGGACCCGCGCGGCCACGTCCGGTGGGACATCGGCAAGATACTGGTCGCGCGTGCCCTCGAATGTCAGATGCGCGGTCGCCGCCGCCTCGTTTTCCGGGTTCGGCTGCGACCAGTAGGCCAACGTCCCGGCCCATTGCGGCCCGAACCCCGTTCGATGAGCGTTGGCGTTCTGAACGATGAGACCCAAAACGCGTTCTGGCGCCTGCATGGCGATATGGAATCCCACCGGGGCCCCGAAATCATGAAGGTAGATATAGCGCGGCCCGAGCGCGAGCCGATCTAGCAGCTCCGAGATTGCCTGACCGAAGGCGGGAAACGAAACCGCCGGCAGGACGTCGGACTCGCCAAAGCCAGGCAGATCGGGCGCGATCACGTAGGCGGCCTGCGACAGCTCGGGCACGATCTCCCGAAACGTTCGCGCGGAGCTTGGAAATCCGTGCAGGAGCAGCACCGCGGGCTTGGACGCCTCACCTGCCGTGATGAAGGACAACTCAGTGCCGCCGGACAGGCGAAGTCGCTCGGGTAGCCGGGCGCATGTTTGGACTCCTCTCTCGATGGTCTGATCGCGCATTGTCTACGCAGAGGCAATCCGACCAGCGGAGTGGTGCAACCAGCCAGGGTTCCCGGTCACGCGCGAAACGGAAACTGGCCGAAGCCTAGTCGAGATTCACCCCAGACAGGACTCGAACCTGTTCCAACGGACTTAGCGAATTTCCCCAGAAAGGCATTTAGTAGAATCAACGATTTGGGATTTGGCTCCCGATCCTGGACGATTATCGAACCATCGCAGCATAAAACACGCTCCGCTCGAACTCAAGCAAGCCAACACCAAGCCATTACACACCCGTCGCTTAACACCAAAACCGGACCACTCATCCACGATGGGCGCCCAGGCAGGATGATTTTGGAACCGGCTGCTCGGCTACCATGTTCGCCGCCTCAACCCTCCCACAAGGTCGAAATGGCTGTCGCGGCTCATCACAGGCATCGCATGCTGCCGGCTGAGCGCGGCGATCCACAGGTCGTTGGCCGGAATCGGTGTGCCGGCAGCCCTCAGCTCCAGCCGGATGGCCGCATAGTGCCGGGCGGTCTCGATTCCAACATCAAGTACGGTGCATCGGTCCAACATTCGCTGCAGGGATCGTTCGTACGCCTCTCGATGCCGGGACTGCGCGATACCGAAAGCGAACTCCCCGGCGACAATAACAGGGATTGCGATGTCACTCACCTCGGAGATAATCTCAACCGCGGCCGGCGTTTTGTCTAGATAAGCGGAAAGAGCATTCGTGTCCAGAATCAAGTCCAGTCCTCAGGTTCGATCTGCTCGAATTCCTCGTCGATAAGCTTCTGTATCCGCTTAGTCTCCTTGTGGAGATGTGCCAACTCGCCCGCACATTCCAGCCAAGGCCTGCCTTGGCGCCGGCCGCCCATCGAGAGCTTTTCTTCGACAGCTTGCGTGACGAACTCGCGCAATGGAATTCCCAAAGCACTCGCCGTGGCCTTGGCCTTGCGAAAGGTTGGGTCCGGGATCTCCAGCGTAGTCTTCATGACGCCATTGTCCCATATTTATGGGACAATGGGTCCGATCATCGTCCGACGGGCAAAGATTGGAGCGGCAAGGATTTGGCTTCCGGCATGGATTCGAACCAGGTCGATATACAGCCGGGAACAGAGTACAACAAGTGGGCCCGGTCATTTGGCCTTTGCGTCGGCGGTCAAGCGTTTCAGTTCTTCGGCGAAGTTCATGACCACCACGACCCGAGTGGAAACGGCGTCCTGGTCCATATCCTTGATCATCAGGAAGCGCCGGCCATCGGCCGTGACGTCGTAATTCGCAGAACTCGCGCCAGGCTGACCGCAGGAGGAACCCATGCCTTGGGCGTAATGGCCTTCCCAAAGCAGTTGCGGCTGCGACTGCAGCTAACAGATCCGTCAGTCATGACTTATAGCTTATGCCGGCGCAAAATGAGAATTAATTTGCGTTACCATCGCGTTCATGTCCGACCCATCCGCGTCGCATTTGAACTTCTGGAAGGAGCGGATTGGCCGGGTGCCAGACTGGGTATGGGATGAGACCGAACTCGAAACCCTTGTCTTGGCGGATAACGAGCTATGCGAAATATCCGAACAGATCGGCCGTCTGAAGAAGCTTCGCATGCTCGATCTCGGACACAACGCGTTGACGAAGGCGCCGGAAGCGTTAGCCGACCTCGATGGTCTCACTGATTTCCTCTATCTTCACGACAACCGATTGACCTCGCTGCCGCCATCTCTCGAGCGGCTGACCCGGTTGCGCTACCTGAACATCAGTGAGAACGCTTTCCAACTGCTGCCGGAATGCGTTTCCGGCATGCTGAGCTTGATCGAGCTCAGGGCATCCGACAATCTGCTGACATCGCTTCCGGATTCGGTGGGGCGTTTGTCCCGCTTGCGAGAACTGCACCTGAGGAACAATAAGCTGGTATCGCTGCCGGATTCGATTGGAGCCCTCCAGGAGTTACGGCAGATCGACCTCCGTGGTAACCCGCTGACGCATTTGCCGGCAGCGGTCGCAACACTGGCTCGACTGGAAAAGCTCGATTTGCGGTGGGTGACTACGTTGGTGCTGCCCGCGTGGGCCTCGGATCTGGAAGAACGCGGCTGCGTGGTCTATCGCTGAGGTGGGCTGGCAACGGTAAGGGAGCCGATTTCGCGGTCAGAGATCTGAGGCACGTAGTCAAGATGCGGCGCCACGAGTGAGGCCGAGCGCCTTGATGCGCTTATGCAGGTTTGTCCGCTCGAGGCCAAGCGCGCGGGCAGCCGAAGAAACGTTCCAGTTGTTATCGTCCAGAGCGCGAAGGATATGCTCGCGCTCGACGTTGGCTCGCAACTCATGGAGAGAGGAGTGCGAGGACGGCCTGGCATTGGTGATCTCGTAGGGTATGGCAGATAGAAGGATATATTCGGAAGGCGAGAGGATCGCCATTCTCTCAACCACATTGCGTAGCTCGCGGACATTGCCGGGCCACGAATAGCTTTCCAAAGCTTCCACTACGCCTGCATCGAACGACTTCGCGCGGACATTATTGCGGCGGCAAAAATCAGAAAGAAAGAATTCGGCCAACTCCCTCACATCCTCCCGCCGCTCCCGCAAGGGTGGCACCCGGATCGGCATGACGTTGAGCCGGTAGTATAGATCCTCGCGGAACTTGGATTCAGAGGCCAGGCGATGCAAGTCGCGATTGGTGGCGGCGATGACGCGTACGGTGACGCGAATCGACTGCTCTCCGCCCACACGATGGAATTCTCCTTCCTGCAACACACGCAGGAGCTTGGCTTGTGCGGCGAGAGGGAGATCGCCCACTTCATCCAGAAAGATCGTTCCGCCGTCCGCCAACTCAAACTTGCCGCGCCGCTGCGAGGCGGCCCCGGTAAACGATCCCTTCTCGTGCCCGAATAATTCAGTTTCGAGCAGCTCGGTCGGGATGGCGGCGCAATTCACTTTGACAAAGGATCCTGAAGCGAAGGGAGAGGCGCGGTGGATCAATTCCGCGAGCACCTCCTTCCCTGCCCCGGACTCGCCGGTCAACAGTATGCGTGCATCGGACCGCGCCGCGAGAGTCGCTTGCTCGACGGTCCGCAGCCACGCGGGCGATCGGCCGATGACAGGCGCGTCGCCAATGATCTCACGCAGCCGGTCGCGTTCCTGGCGCAGCGAACGCTGCTCGACTGCATTCTTCAACGTGACCAGAACTTTGTCGCGCGCCAGCGGTTTTTCGAGAAAATCGAATGCTCCCAGACGCGTGGCCTGAACGGCGTCAGCAATGGTCGCCTGTCCCGAGATCATGATCACGGGAACCGCCTCGTCTCCGGCGCGGATCTCCTGGAGCGCTTCGATGCCCGATCCGTCCGGCAGACGAACATCGAGGAGATAGGCATCGGCAGCTTCCCGCGAGCGAAACTCAGCCAGAGAGCGTGCGCAGTCGACGCGGTAACCTTCGCGCTCGAGGATCAGCCGCAACGATAGACCGATGTTTTCTTCGTCGTCGACGATCAGAATCCGACGACCGGTCATGTTGTGGACAATACCACCCGGAAACCTGCCCCGCCAAGCTGACTTTCGATCGGCTGGATGTCGCCGCCACACAGAACGGCGCTTTTGCGGGCAATGGAAAGGCCAAGACCCATGCCGCCCTTCTTGAACGAGATGGTGGGCTCGAACAGGCCGGCGTGCGCCTGCGCGGTGAGTCCTGGACCGGAATCATGAACTTCAATCGCAAGGCGACCGTCCTCGAGTTGGGTAGTAGCGAGCACTTCGCCGTGCGGGCCGGCGGCTTCCGCGGCGTTCTCGAGCAGATTTGTGAGAACCGCTTTGAGCAGGTCCTCATCGGCCAGTACACCAGATGCCCGCTCCTGGAGTCGCAATCGGTAATGCACCTCAGGATGAGCGGCGCGAAGGAATCCGATACGTTCTTCGAGCAGAGCGTTGGCGTCGAGCGGCTGAATATGCACCGGCGGCTCGGAGGCAAACTCGGAGAAGGCTCGTACGCGCTTTTCGAGACCGGTGACCTCGTCGACAATCACTTGCGCCGCCTGACGCTCGAACGACCCGCCATTGCTCGAATGGCGTGCAGCAAGCTCCTCCATCATGAGCCGGATCGGCGTCAGGGAATTCTTCACTTCATGCGCTGTCTTGCGCGCCAGCGCCTGCCACGATTCGAGGCGAGTCAGGAACAACAGACGCTCGCGCGATTGTTGCAACTGCTCCGCCATCCGATTGTAGGCCCGGGTTGCTACGGCAGTGATGCGATGAGTGGAAAAGATCAGAATCGCCAGCGCCGCCATCCACGGAATCACCGCGAGAAGGATGAGAACGCGCCGCAGATCGCGCGCCGTTGCCTCTTCCGTGGTCTGCCTCGCTTGCGCAATCTGTTTCCGGATGGTTTGCAACTGCACGCCTCCGAGGGAGCGGGAGTACCTCAGGATCTCATCGTCCCGGCGCAGCAGGAGAATCAGAACCTCTCCTCCGTTGCCCGCCAGGTGAAATCGCTCCGGCTCGCCGGACTCCCAGAACTGCTGGAGATCTTGTGACCACAGCCGGAATTCAGAGACGGCGAAGCGGTCCGCCTTTAGCTTTCCCTGCGTGACCTGTCCTCGCAGCGCTTCCCGTTCCCGCACGTACAATTGCCGCGCCGTGGACTCGAGCGACCGCGAGATCTGATCGAGTTCGCCAGTGGCGGAATACCGGAGGCTCCGTTCCAGCAGCGAGTGCGAAACCCACAGCGTGACCGCCAATGGTACAACCGTCGCCGCGACAAAGACGAGAATCAAGCGGTTGCGGAGGCGGTTCACCGCCGCACCTCGTGCAACATCAGGGGACCAGTCTCAAGGGACCATCGCATTTCGCCCGGCCGGGCCGGGCGGCTAAGAAGATCTACCAATCCGATGAGAGAGATCCCGCCGGCGGAAAAGAGTTCTGTGTCCTGCCGCGTGTCGGCGGTACGGATTTCGAGTCCCACCCAAACCGGCTCGGACGCTCCGACATTCGGCGAAGCGATGGAGATGTGCTCAAGGCACCATTTGCCAATAGCGTTGTCCGTGAGTCCTGAAGCGGAGGCGGCGGGCTTGCGCAGGTTGGTGACCGCATATTTTTCCTCCCACAGGTCGTAGGAGACAACGAAACGTTCAAAGGACCGGCGGCGAACGGAGCTTCTGGAGCCTGCCCATAGTGCGAGGTGAAAATCGAAGGCCACCGTGCCGCCGTCCTTGAGGCGGGTTAATACAGGTCCACGAATCAGATCGACCTTCGGAGCCGAAACAAAGAGCTGGTCACCGTGGAGCTCGACCGAAAGCTTCTCCGTGATCGCATAAGCGGCCAGGGCAAGGCCCGAGCAGACAGCGACGGCCATTGGGATTTTGGGGGGCATCAGAAATTGATCCCCACGATAAAGATCGGATCGACCCGGCCTTCGCGGATCGGGAATGCTACGAGAGCCGAGAAGCCGCTTGGTCCCCCGTCGGTGAACCCTATGGCTACCGAATGCCGCCATTTGGCGTCGCCGGCCTGGAGCCATGCCGCCCCCGTGTCGTAGATCACCCGTAGATGGCGCCAACGGTAATCGACCGATGTGTGGGCCATCCGGTCGGCCCCGAGGGGCGCCACATCAAATTTCGACCATCCCCGCAACGTTTTCGAGTTACCCAGAATGAAACGTTCGTATAGTGGTGCGCGTCTACTGACCGAGCCAGCCTGGAATGCCACGGCGAGCGCCTGACGTTCGGAGGCCAGGCGCCACTCGGCGTTCCAGGTATGGCGGCGATAGGCGAAATCGCCAGCCAGGGCGCGGGTCGCGATGCGCATACCGTATCCGGCCTCGAACTCCTGCCTATTGCCAGAAGCGAGCTCCCAGCGCCGCTGGAAGCGCAGAGTCAAAAAGGCGGCGCTGGAAAGCTCGTCCCGGGCGGCTGGATTCTGATAATCCAACTGCCCGAAGCTCACGCCGAGCTGAAGCGTGAGGGGCTCGTAAAATCTTACAGAGGCGAATGGTTCCAGTTGCGTGCGCGTGCGGTAGACCTCGGCATCTCGAAGTGCAGGATTCCATTGCGAGCGCCAACTGGCGGCGTTGAATCCAAGGGAAAACCGTCCCGCCAGGTTCTTCCGCTCGTACCCGCCACGAACACCCGAAAAACGCTCGAGCAGCTCGTCATTGTCAGTCAGGGCACCAAATCGGACCCGGTGGTTTGTGGTGTCCAGCACTGCCTCCATTCCAAACGAGAAGGCTTGCTTGGAGTGGTATTGGAGGTTAGGGAACTCGACCTCGAACCCCGAACCTCCTGGCCGAGACACATCGAAGACCACTTTGATATTTTCGGGGGCCGTGCCACGGGTCAGACGTGTTGCCACAGTCGCGGGACGAAGCTCCTGACGGAGACGTTTGCGGATCTCTTCGACGACCGTCTGGTCAAATCGGGCTCCGATCATCTCCTCGATGCTCTGCCGAAGGGCTTGGGAGAGCTTGCTCAAACCAGAGGGCTGAATCTCGACCGACTCAATCCTGTAGCGGGAGTTGACGTTTGCGAAGACCGCAGAAGCGGCCGGATCGGGCGTACGGGCGGCGAGCAGGATGGGGAGCAGCAAGGTTAGCAACAGCCGCATGGGGAGTTGCCGGGCAAGCATTGGGCCAAACCTAAGTGACTGATTACCTGGAAGATCAAGCTGCTTCCGGGTGTGATACAAATTCACAACTGAGACGGACGTGCACGGTCGTGGTGGCGTTTCGCGAGGATATGAAAAATGAGATCGACGCGGAGGTCTGGCTTTGGACTAGGCTGCGGCGTGGTGGACGAAGCGCTCTGGTACCAGCGGAGCAGGCCGCAGATCGAGCGACTGTTGCGCGACATTGATCCAATGCAGGATACGGCGGCACTGGCTCGTCGTGACCCATGGGGGAGCATCGCCGCGCAACACTTCAAGGCAGTGGTTCAACAAGGAAGCTTGAATCTGCACTGGCTGGATCCCATCGCCAAACCGCGAGCTCGTGCCGCCGCTATGGCAGAAGAAGGACCCATGCCAGCCGACGTCGATGCGTCCTTCCGTACCCTCGATGGTCAGCAAGATGGGGCGGGATGATTCGACCGAATTACTGATAAACAGATCCCCTCGGAGACTGGAAGCGTACTGGGCCTCGAACCGGATCTGGGGGGCGCTGAATGTCTCAAGCGAGCCAGGCTCTCCGAAACAGTACGTCATCAAGTCCAAGGAAGTCCATGCCAGATCGTACAACTTCCGCGAGCCATTGATGGAGGTCTGAGCGGATTGGGAGAGGGATATGGAGAATCGAACCGGGTCGCCTATAGCGCCTCCGGCCATTATGCCGCGCGCCAGGCTGATATCCCGCGCTGCTCGAAAGGGCGAGATCGGAAGAAGCTTCCAGCCTAGATGTTCCACGGTTTGCAGAAGATCGAGCGATGAAGCCAGGTCGACGGCGAGGGGCATCGGCGCGATAACAGCAGTCTCGCGCCGCAAGAAGTACCGGATGATCGGGCTACGGAGACTCGGCGGAACATCGACCACCGCAGCCGAAAGGTCATATTGATCGAGCGACTGTAAGAGTGCGGGATGATGGAGGTCCGATGGAACCACGGTTGGTACTCCGAGTGACTCGCACGCCTCAGAGTAGGTTTTAGCGTCGGAGCCGGTTGCCAGGATGGCGAACAACCTCGTCATCTAAGGTTAATGCTAGAGGCAAACGGTTCAGAAAAACAGATTACTTTGGGTGGATATCTTGCGTAGTACGGGAAGAGCGGGCTTAGGATCTTTGTACTAGGAGCGGAGTCTTAGAGATAGTTAACACAGTCATCTACAAATGGAACTCGCCTCCAATTTCACGGAGCACCACGCGATCGATGTCATTGCCTGCGGCCGCGGCCAGCCGCTCGATAGGTTCCAGACCCGGTTCCCGGCTTAGTGCAAAGGTTTGATGGTGTACTGGCAAAACGTAATGGGAGGATGAATCATTTACCATTCGCCAGGCCTGCTCGGGATTGCAATGGTAGCGAATCCATGGGTTGTAGGCGCCAATCGGCATGATCGCGAGGTCGATTCCGCGCCGCGCGTGAAGTGACTTGAAGGAATCCGTGATGGCCGTATCGCCAGCAAACAGGATCCGATGGCTCCCCGTCTCCACGAGGTAGCCGTTGTAGCCTCGATAGGTATCGCTCCGCAGCCGGGCGCCCCAATGATTCACTTCGATCGCGGTTACGGCGGCATATCCAATGCGTACGCTTTCTCTCCAACGGAGCTCGGCGACTTTGTTGTAGCGATTGACACGCAGCAGGTCGGATGTTTGCGGCGCCGTGATTACGTTCGTGGATCGGGATTCGAGGGAGCGCAGCGACGGGATGTCAAAGTGGTCCATGTGGGCGTGTGAAAGGAGAACCAGATCGATCGGAGGCAGATCGGCACGGTTCAGAGCGGGCGCCACCAATCGCTTGATCCCCAGCGAAAGAGGACCGAAATGGAAGCCAGCTTTGTCCGAGAACACGGGATCTGTCAGGATCGTGAAACCGTCGATTGAAAGCAACACTGTACTGTGTCCAAGCCAAGTGGCATGCAGGCCCTTCGAGGGCCACAGTTTTGGTTTGGGTTGGCGCCCGGCGGGGAGAATCGGGCGCATGGTTTCCGAAGGCAGGTTGCGCCAGAAAGATGGCGCAACACGGTACAAAGCGGCCGCACCTGCTGCCGTGGCGGCTCCTATTCCCAACCCAAATACCCGTCTGCGATTGATCATGCGATGGTTCTCATGGTCCATCTAGAACATAAGACGGCTGAAAGCGAGACCAAGTTCTATTTTAACGGAGCCAGCGCTAACCGCGCGGCAGGTCGCGCGATACATTTCGAGGAGTAACTCGCGATCCGTCCGCGCGTCAGCCGCAGCGGTCACGGCCGAGTCGCCGGAGAGAATAGAGTGGAGTGCAACTATAATGAAGGTTGGAACTGGAAAAGTCCTTGCTGCGAAAAACCGGCGAAGCCGTGGGCCGGTTCAAGATGATCCGGGATGGCGACCGGGTCGCGGTAGCTTTGTCTGGGGGCAAGGACTCCGTCACCCTGCTCGAAGCTTTACTCCTGCTCGCCAGGCGCGCCCCGGTGAAATTCACGGTGTGCGCTTTCACGATAGAGCAGGGGAAGTTTCTCCGCCCCATCCAGCCGTTGGGTGAATGGCTGCGAGCGCGAGGGGTCGACTGGACGTACTATCATGACGTGTCGAGTTTCAAACTGCTGGATGAACAGCCCGACCATGGTTGTGACTTGTGCAGCCGCTATCGCCGGCGCGCCGTCTATGAAGTGGTCGCCGGGTTGAGGGCAAACGTGATCGCCTTCGGTCACACGGCTGACGACTTCTGCGAAGCCTTCCTTCGAAACGCGATGTTCACGGGCCGGCTCAGCGCGCTGCCTCCCGTGACATACTCGCGCGACCGCCAGTTCCGCCTGATCCGCCCGCTCTGTTTCGTCACCGAGGACGTTACCCGAAAATTCGCCGAGTCGCTCGGCGCGCCGGTAATTCCATGTGGCTGCTCACAGAAGACCGGCACCGTGCGACGCACCTTGCGCGACCTGTTCGCCGAGATTGAGAAGGAGCATCCGACTTTGAAGCAAAACATGCTTTCGGCAATGGGAAACCTGCATCCGGACCGGCTCCTCGACCCTCGCTATCTCGATGCCGATTCCGTCCCAACAAGGGCCACCGAACTGCTCCCGATCCTTTCCGAGCATTAACCGAATTGTAATTTGACCCACCCCAGCCCGGGTGTGAGAAGATAAAACACTCTTCATCTTCCAGTCCACCATATATGAGA
>Ga0187893_10010166_pt1 | contig 14153 bp, 24 predicted proteins | sample MA1701074metaG_FD_139574 | JGI IMG/M metagenome (GOLD analysis project Ga0187893, IMG submission 139574) | White microbial mat communities from a basaltic lava cave in the Kipuka Kanohina Cave System on the Island of Hawaii, USA - MA170107-4 metaG ...
GAATTAGATGCTGCAGCTTCTGCTGCTGCTGATGCTGCTTCTGCTGATGCAGCAGCTGCTGATGCTTATGCAGCTTCTGCATCAGCAGCTTCTGCTGATGCAGCTTCTGCTGCTGCTGCTGATGCTGCTTCTGCTGATGCAGCAGCTTCTGCTGCTTATGCAGCTTCTGCTTATGCAGCTTCTGCTGAAGCAGCTTCTGCATCAGCAGCTTCTGCTGATGCAGCAGCTTCTGCTGCTTATGCTGCTTCTGCTTATGCAGTTTCTGCTGATGCTGCTTCTGCTGATGCTGCTCGAATAAAATCCAAAAAAGAAACTGCTGATATTTGCAGAGAGGTTTTAACTGAATCAGTTTTAGAAGCCATCAAAAAACTTAACCCATGACCGACAGACTACGAGAACCAGGAAACGACAGGCCGATAATTCAGCCCCCTTTTGATAGTGGAACATTCGAAGGAATGGTATACAGAATATCAGAAGGACGTGACGACCACGAGCATAACGTAACTATATCTTTCGAAGGTTGGTACTATGAAGGAGCTTTGCGGATAGCGCTTTGCGAAGTTAACCTGAAAGGCTTTGAACAATCAGCATTTGGGAGTTTAGAGGAAGATGTTACGAATGCTTTGGAGTACTATACAGGCAAAAGGGTATTATTGGAGACTAAAATTGAATTTGTATGAAAACGTTTGAAGATATGAAAAACGCATTATTTTCCATAGGTCAGAGGGTGGTATGTGTGGACTCGATGGGTAGCCAACCACAATTAATCGAAGATAAAGAATATACCGTTGAGAGGTATGTGTCATGTAAGCATTGTGGAAAGATTGGCGTTGCTGTAAATGTGCCACACAGATATAAAAATTACAAATGTTGTATTTGTGACCTCCCCCTGGATGGCACAAATATTTTTGCTGTCTACGGTCAGCATCGTTTCGTACCTCTCGAATTCGATCGTATGGTAGAAGAAGAAATTCACCAGGCACTTAAAGGAATTGAAATAAAAATATAAACTAAAACCAAAATAAATATGGATTTCTTACCACAAGATTATGAAGCCCCTCAAGGTCAAGGTTCTTACATGAAGTTGCAAAAAGGGGAAAATAAATTTCGCATCTTATCCAAGCCGATTATAGGCTGGTTAGATTGGAAAGATAAAGTGCCATATCGCTTTGCTATGAATGCAAAGCCTGACAAACCATTAGACAAGAATCCGATAAAGCACTTTTGGGCATTCCTTGTTTTTGATTATGCTGATCAATCCGTAAAGATATTGGAGATTACGCAATCTACAGTTCAGAAAGCTATTGCTGATTTGAGTAAAGATGAAGAGTGGGGAGCGCCATACGAGTATGACATTAAAGTAATTCGTAAGGGTGAAGATTTAAAAACAGAATATTCCGTTACTCCTTCACCAAAAAAAGTTCTTTCGGATGACATTAAAAAAGCTGCTTTAGATAAGCCTTGTTATTTACCTGCTCTATTTAATAATAACGATCCTTGGATAATTACAAAAGAAGCGACTGAACTTGCATTTACCAATTTACCTTTTTAATCATGGAACAACATCCGCAGACACCCACGGAACTGCTGACCTTAATGGCAAGCACTTCAACGCAAATAGACGTTTTCAGCGATGGAGTTATTGAATCCGTACAACGCGGGGAGATCAACCCGCTAACGGTGCTGGTTCAATTTCGGGCAATGGCAATAGCCAGCGAACGGATACTAAAGGAAATTAACAGCAACATCATGACAGAGGCTGGTAAGTATCCAGGCACCGAGTTTGAGTACATGGGCAACAAAATGACCAAGACCGAACACGCCACCAAGTACGACTATTCTAATTGTAATGACCCTTTGTATTGGCAGCGTTTAACTATTGCAAATTCTGCAAAAGAACAGCTAAAAGAAAGGGAAACATTCCTGAAGGCAGTGAAGGCCCCTTTTAGCCTATTAGACGAAGGCACTGGAGAGGTAAACATAATTCACCCCCCGACTAAGAAAAGTACATCAGGGCTTAACGTATCGATAAAATAGGGGTATATGGAACCAGATGGTTACAAAGATTTCAATTTGTTTTACCTTCATAAGATGGAAAGGATGATAGAGTTTTCTGTCCGTAGGCATAGCCAGACTTTTTTAAATAACGCTTGCTTTGAATGTTGAATTGTCTAATATTGCTATCGCGGACATTAACACCGCTAATCCGGTGGCACACGGATCAATGATAAAAATTTAAGAGCCTTCGGGTGGGAGTAGCGTGCCAGCGAAACCAACTGAAGGCTTTTTTGTTTAAGTGGCAAAAGAACTTCCATACTTTAAGTTTGAACCCAGCGAGTGGGATAGTGGAAATATTCAAATGTGTTCCCATCAAAACAAAGGATTGTTCATTGACTTATGCTCTCTTTACTGGTTAAGGTTGGGTGAGTTACCTTATGCACTTGCATTGCAAAAGCTATGCAATGGCAATGAAGATGCATTACAGGAATTGAAAAACCATCAGATAATTGGGGTAATTGATGGGCAAATTTTGATAGAATTCCTTGACGAACAACTAACAGAGTTTAAAGAAATCAATGAAAAAAGGCGTAATTCAGCCAATAAACGATGGTTAGATGCAAGTGCATTGCAAGTGGAAAGCAAAAGCAATGCTAAGAGAGAAGAAGAGAAGAGAGAAGAAAAGACAAGAGGAGACAAAACACGCGTTTCGGATTTTGATTTTGATAAAATTTTTGAAAAGGCTTTTGATGAATTAACGTGTGACACTTACAAACTTCCGTTTAAACATTTAAATCTTCCGGTTGAACTCGAACAATTCAAACTCAAATGCCAAAGCGACAAGGACGATTATTATCACAGGGGGGCGGCCGGACTTAGAAAAGCATTTTTATATCAGTTAAGAAACTCAAGAAATAAGAACAATGGAAAAGGGACTTTCACAGACAAGCGGACAGAAAACCTCAGAGGCCTTGCAGAAGATTTCGCGAAGCGTCACGGTTCAAAATCTAGCTAGTGGGCAATACGATAGGGTATTTGAATTACTCCCGACCAAGATTGAACAGGCGTTAGAGCAGCCGAAAATATTTGAGTTGGTTTTATCAACCCTTGAAAGCAGCGTGATTGCACAGCTTGAATTTATGCTTATAGACCTTGCAAGCCTTATGAGCGTTGGGGGGAATCTAAACAAAGCTCAGGTTCCATTTATTGCCAGACATATTTTAGAAATATATCCCAATGAATCACTGGCTGATTTTAAGATTTGTTTTCAACGTGGGGCAATAGGTAGCTACGGAGAAATCCAACGACTTGACGGTATAACAATACGAGGATGGATAACAAAATACTTGGATGAAAAATATACCATTGTTGAGGATTTGTTAATGCGAGAAAAAGAAAATCTTTATTCTATCAGGACTGACATACCGGAAGATATTAATCGAATGCTTGAGACTTACAAGCAATCAATAAAATCAATTGATGTAAGAGCAATACCAACATTAACCGATGAAGAAGCTGGAGAAGAAGGACAACCAGAACCGAAAAAAAAGAAGTATATTCAAAACGATAACGCACCGTACCTGAGCGCCAAGAAAATCGAATACGGTCGTTTGTATTCCGACAAAGTTTTATTGAATGGAGGTCTTGTAAAAGATGCTCCTTTATTTAGTGATTGGCTTAAACATAACCCGTAAAGTAAATGTTTCATTCCTTCAATGCAATCAAGCAAATAAACTTCTGAGGATGCCACGGCTAAACCAGTAAGCAAATGAATTCTGAATCAGAACACGGCATAAAGCCAAAGAACCTAAGACCTTCATTATCAGACAGTTACAAAATACTTAAAATAAATATTGATTACTTGTAACAAGTATTCAAAAATAAGAGTATATTTACTGCAGGGTAAAACAAAGGATATGGGAAAGATAAGATTAACAGCCAACGAAAATACAGTAGTAGTTATTGGATTGCCTGCCTCTGGTAAGACGCATTTAACTAATGAAATAAGCGCACAATATTCAAGTCGTGGATATAACATCATTCATACCGATGATTTTATGAAACATGGTTTTGATAATTCTCTTTATGTAATGATGAGTCATCTTAAAAATGACACCTCAGAACGTAAAATTATTGAGGGTGTACAGGGTTATAGGTTGCTTAGAAAGGGATTAGAGCAAAAAACATTCATTCCTGATGTTGTTATTGTTGTTGTGGCAAGTAAAAGTGACAGGACTGAAAGGTACAAGAATCGTAACAAATCTCTCAACGCTGGATTTGACAAATCTCTTGAAACTATTTGGAACGATTATTTAGCATTAATTAAAAGTTCAGACTCAAAAGCACCAAGATTTATAATTGTTAATGGTGATGGTGGCAATAACAAACACGCATAAAATTTATGGAACTACTAAAAAAAGTTGAGGCTCAATATCTCAGTAAGGGCGACTATATCGCCACTGGGATTGTAACACATGCTCCGTATGCTGATACCAAAACACCACCACGAAAAATAAATTTAGGTGTTAATGGGTATCTGAAAACATGGAATAAGAAGACAATTATTGGAGTATACGAAAATCCAAAAGAGAATGACCAATAAGCACGGAGGTAAACGCAAAGGGTCAGGCAGACCGAAGCTAAAAAAGAAGGATAAGAAAGAGCTTACTAAGGTAATCCGCATACCCGTGTCAAAGGTTAATGATGTAAAAGAATTTATAAAATACAAGGTTCCAAATATTCACTCGATGCCATGACCCTAACCGAATTTAAATACCAACTCAAAAACGATTCTCTTTGGTGGGAAACCATGCAAATGGTTCACCGAGGTAAAAACATTGAGGAGGTAATAGGGTTTGCTTATCTCGATATGCTTTCTCAGCCGTTACTGGTGAAGAAAGGAATAAAAATATCAAGCAGTATTTACAGGCCATCGCTAACGCAACACAAACGCTTACTGATGGATTTGCAAAAGGCTCTGGTAGTAGATTGAGAGATTCATTAATATGAATCATGGTAGTCTTTTTTCTGGAATTGGAGGATTTGATTTAGCGGTTGATTGGATGGGATGGAATAATTCTTTTCATTGTGAACTCAACCCATTCGCACAAAGGATATTAAAATATTACTGGCCTAACGCAATAAGTTACGATGACATTAAAAAAACAGACTTCACTATTCACAGAGGATCTATCGACATCCTTACCGGAGGATTCCCCTGTCAACCCTACAGCGTTTCAGGTAAACGAAAAGGAAAGAATGATGACCGCCACCTCTGGCCGGAGATGTTTAGAGCAATTCGAGAAATTCAGCCGCCCTGGATTGTGGGCGAGAACGTTCGCGGCATTGCTAGTTGGAATGGAGGGCTGGTATTCGATGAAGTGCAGGCTGACCTGGAAACTGAAGGCTACGAGGTCACACCGTTTTTACTTCCAGCTTGTGCCGTTAACGCACCACACCGAAGGGAACGAATCTGGTTTATTGCCTACTCCGTTAGTTTCGGGGGCTCCTTATCAGTACAGCAACGGAGACAAGACAAGACCAAAAACGTTAACTCTGGTTGGAAAGATGAAAGCCGGGTTACTCCCCACACCAACGACAAGTGGAGATTGCAGGGAGGCATCTTTGGAGGAAGGAAAAATTGTGAATCGATCAAAGAAGTCGGGAATGACTTTCGGAATCACACTCGATCAGTTAATGAGGGCAAATCTTTTACCAACACCAACAGCAAGCGTATACCGCGGAGCGAGATCATTGGAGGCTTTGGAAAGAGCCGGACGGAACGGGACAAACAGTTTAGCAGACACATTTGCACAGACTGGAAAGAGTTCCCAACTGAGTCCCCGGTTTGTAATCGAGATGATGGGCTTTCCTCCAGACTGGACGGAATTACCTTTTCTAAGTGGCGAAAAGAATCAATCAAAGGAGGAGGTAACGCAATAGTGCCACAGGTTGCACTGCAAATTTTTAAGGCGATAGAAAGTTTATAACCAAAACAAATATGAAACACACCCAAACAGAAGTTATTTTAGATTTCCTGTTAAAAGGCGGGAAGCTAACAGCATTACAGGCGCTTGATAAGTTCGGATGTTTCCGGCTTGCATCGAGAATCAACGACATTAAAAATCTTAACCGTTACAAGATTGATAAGGAAACGATCGTTACAAAAATGGGTAAGAGGGTTGCACAATATTCTATTCAGAACTCGCAGATATGAAAACAAAAACAGAACTTGACGAGAACTTTGAGTATCCAGAAAGCAAGGCAATGGCTAAAGTAGCATTGATATTTGCTCTTACCTCACTTGGTATAGGCATATTCATTGGTGCATTGGTGTATGCTTTCTTTTATAATTCAGGGTTTTTAGATAATCTATGATAGCCGCTATATCGAGGCAAATCCACAAGCGCCAAACAATCCTATGGCAGATTCAAAAGGCTAACGAGGGTGTACCATTATGGGTACTTGCTTACAAAGATGAATCCAAAAGAGAGGACGCTGCTATTAAGGCACGGAAAGAATTAAACGAACTTCTTGACAAGCGCAAAGAAATAATGGACACCACACCAAGAGAGAAATGGTATCCGAACAGAAAGCGATCAGGTAGAACCAAGCTATCCACCGACTCAACAAAGCGCAAGGTTGACAAATGGGTAAGTTACAGGAATAAAAAGTTTTTTTGTTCAGATGGTACAAAGGTGAGTCAATACTACATCGACCAAAGGAGAGGCGAAGCATTGAAGGCTATGTACGGAGATATTGGTAAGCCGATTGACGCAGGATTCAGAGAACAAAGGGCAACGTGTACGGCATATATTATCTCCCAATCAAGGTGCAAACAATTAGGAAAAACGGAGTTAATTTGGGATATTGAGAATATGTTTCCCGCTACCTGGGAGAGCAACAGGGCCATCGAAAACCCTAAAGGACAGGAATGGAAGCGGTTACACAATAAGGCTTACTGTTTGTCATTTATTCAAAAACATGATTCTGAATTGTATCAAAAGTTTGTATTGAATCCTTAGAGTTATTTGATTCTCCTGAGTGTTAGAAAACTTTTATTTACCTTTACGTGTACAGCGTAAAAACACCGAATGCCAAATCCTGAGAACATAGAAGATCACAAGTGGGAGGAAGGACAATCAGGGAATCCTAAAGGACGACCAAAGGGAAGCCGCAACTTATCAACCATCCTAAAGGAGATGCTCCAACAAGACGTTGAAGTAGTTGGTGAAGATGGCGAAAAAAAGAAACTAACCTTTCAGGATGCTATCGTTAAAAAACTACTCACACAGGCCAACAAAGGAGATATAAGGGCTATTATCGAAATATTCGACAGGACAGAAGGTAAGGCCAAACAGGAGATAGACCAAAAGACAACACTAACCGATAACAGGGTAGATGCAAGCAAGCTTACAGACCAACAACTTCGACAGCTTGATGAGATTCAACGCGCTAGCGGCTTTAGCGGCTCGTAATTTTATCGATTTTGTTTCATACACAAAGGCTGATTATATATTTAATTGGCATCATAGGTCAATTTGTGAGCAATTAGACAACCTATCCAAAGGTAAACTAAAAAAGTTGATGCTATTAGTGCCACCTCAACACGGTAAAAGTGAACTTGCCACTCGTAGATTCCCCGCTTTTCAGCTTGGGGTTAAGCCTACTACTAAGATTGCTATATGTTCCTATTCTGATACCCTTGCAACGTCATTTAATCGGGATATACAGCGTATAGTTGACGACTTACCATATCACGATGTATTCCCGAAAACAATATTAAGCTCTTCTAATGTAGTTTCTTCTTCAAAATCAAGCTATCTGCGTAATGCTGACATATTTGAAACGGTTGGGTACAGGGGATTTGTTAAGACTGTTGGTGTGGGTGGTTCGTTAACGGGTACTCCCGTAGACTTAGGCATCATTGACGACCCGTTTAAGGACAGGGAAGAGGCTATGAGTGTTCGTATCAGAGATAAAGTATGGAGTTGGTTCAATGATGTTTATCGAACACGGATGCATAATGACTCACAGGAGCTTTTAATCATGACCAGATGGGATGAAGATGACTTAGCTGGTCGTATTTTACGATCTGAGTCTGGGTGGGAGGTTATAACATACCAAGCAATAAAAGAAAGAGAGTTTCCTGGCGACCCCAGAAACTTAGGAGAAGTCCTCTGGCCAGAGCGTCACAGTTTCGAAAGGATACTTGAAATTAAGAAAAACAGTCCTTTTACATTCTCATCACTGTATCAGCAAGAGCCTAAGCCCTCAAATCAGGCGTTAGTTATTCCAGAGTGGGGATATTATGACGATAGCCCAGACGTAAGCCCTATTTATGGGATGGATTTTGGGTTTAGTAATGACCCGACCGCGATAATTGAAGTTAAGATAGTTAAGGATTGTATGTACCTACGAGAGCTGCTTTATAAAAAGGGGCTGACCACTCCCGAACTTGATGAAAATATGAAGCACATCCTTCCAAAGTACGCTCGTATATCAGCGGATAGTTCCGACCAAAGAACTATTGCTGACCTGAAGCAAAAAGGATGGAATAATATTGTACCTTCGGTCAAGGGAAAGGACTCAATCATTAATGGTATTAACTGGGTTAAGGGTTTTAAGATATTCATTCATAGGGATAGCCATAATTTAAAAAACGAATTGTTAAATTATCAGTGGATTATGTATGGGGGTAAAGCAACAAACATCCCTATTGATAATATGAACCATGCAATTGATGCGATTCGTTATACCAAAACAATTTACAGAACTAGCCAATCATTACACTCAAGTTTTCACAAATGTGGATGATTGAGTTGATGTGCTTTCGCATAGTGGTTGTTGTTGGTTAATAGTTGCTTGTTTCATGGCGAGATTATTTATTTCACTTTATTATTAACAATATAAAAATGCTCTTTACATCCACCACGCACTTCAATCGAAGGTGAAATTGAAATCACTTTATCTTTCTCAATCCACACAATCTCTCTCAAATCATTCCCAGGTTCATTAGAGTCATCCCCAAGAGGAATATAGATTTTCGTCTGTCCACATGGGCATAAGAAACGTAGAGAAACATCCACCCCATTAACATCACGAAGAACTTCAATCACACCATTCTCATAACCGTCATCCTTAGTTGGGAAATGTCCAATTTTTACTAAATACTCCATCACTTTCATTGCCTTAGTTGCTTCATACCAAACCTGACTCATAAAATCCCCAAACCTCTTCGGTTGTGCTTCCACGTAACGCTCGTATATCAGCAGATAGTTCCGACCAAAGAACTATTGCTGACCTGAAGCAAAAAGGATGGAATAATATTGTACCTTCGGTCAAGGGAAAGGACTCAATCCATAAAAGATGAACTTCGTAATTAACGGTAAAAAGCTAAAAGCAAAAGATTCTTGGGAGGCGCTTACTTTCAGTGAGTACATGAGGATACTTAAAACTAAATCCGACATGGTTGAGATATTCTCAGTTGTAACCGGAATTGATTATGAGCTTCTTAAAAACGCTGATGTCAAAGGATTTGATAAACTACTGTACTGCACACGGTTTGTTAAAACCGTACCGGATATACCGCTACCCGTAAAAGTTGGCAAATACAAACTACCGTTAACAAATGGTAAGTTTGACGTCCAATTTGAAAGCCTTGCACAGTTTGAGGACATGAGAAAGGTAATGGCAGCAATAAAGCCAGACAGCATAGAAGAACTAACAGCCAGTTACCCAGAATTTGTGGCCATATACCTTCAGAAACTGCGTGACGGCAAATATGACGGCAACAAGGCGACAGAAATGGTAGAAGAGGTAAAACAAATGCCAGGCTTAGAAGTAATATCAGTAGGCACTTTTTTTTTGACCAAGCTAACGACCTTATTGATTGGCACACCTCCCAACTGCCAGAATACGAAGAAAAGCCGGACGAAATCCACTGGCAAAAGTTCCAGGAAAAGTTCGGGTCGTACGCCACGATAGACCGTGTATCACGGCAAATAAACATATCAGAAGACGATTTATACGAATGGCCTGCAAGGCGGTTTTGGTTCAAACATATCTACCTCGCATGGGAGGCTAAAAATCAGTCAGAAGATAATGATCGTATATTGAAATAAAATTAAGTACTTTCGCATCTATGAGTCATAGAAGCATACGGTTACTTATTCGGGATACTGTTAAGTCACTTCGATCAGACATTCAATTCACATACGCCAGGACATCTGATTTTAACATCCTCAACGATAAAAAATACCCCTTTGTAGTTCTTGACCCTTTAAGCGCATCCCCTAACTTTGCAGTGGATGGCGTTTACAACTATTCACAGGTTTATACGTGCTTGATGGCATTTTATGAGTTAGACAAATCCGATCAAAATAGCGAGAACACCGCTAAAATATTAGATGAAACGTCAGATTTGGTAGACCAGTTTATCAATAAACTTAATTTCTATATGACCACTTCGGACGAAATTTTAATATCTGGGATTAATAAAACTCCAGCTGTTAAGGTAACGAACGACATTATAACGGGGTATGTGGTTAACCTGACGCTAACGGTTATGGATGACTTTGATTATTGTTCAGTTTATTGCGTTGATGGTGATGACTGCTGAGCTGATACAAATATTATCACAATACGGAAAGGAAACGGTATCAGCCATACAGTCCAACCTCGCCTCCACCGGCACGAACGCCACTGGCAAAACATCACAGTCGGTACGCTATGAAATAAAACAGGAAGGAACAAAGACTACCTTAAAACTTGTGGGTAAACCGTTTATAGCTGTAGTTGAAACAGGCCGTAAACCAACACCTGAATACAAACCTTCAGAGGCATTTGTAGAGTCCATTCAGGAATGGATGAACGCAAAGGGAGTGGACGGGTCGGCTTATGGCATAGCACAGGCAATTCATAAAGAAGGAACCAAGTTATTCCGTGATGGAGGCAGAAAGGATATAATTTCAAATGTTATTAACCAGAATTTGATTGACAGAATTTCTAACGATCTTTTAGTTAAATTTGCACAGCAATTTTTACAAAGTGTTATACAGGTATGGCGTTAACGATAATTGAAAGGCCGTATGGTCATGTGGTTGAATGTGGGGTATCGGCACAGGTAACAAGCGTGTACGGCCCCCCAGACGCCACTATACACAGCCCATCGCATGGCCTTACAGGTGGAACGTGGATTTACATTGAATCAACTGTAGAGTCTTATAATGGATTCTGGGTGATTGAATACACAGGCACAGACACGTTTAAAATAAAACCATACGAAACAGCCGACAACCAGGCTTACATAAAAGACGTGCAAATAACTTACTGCGTTTCTGTTTATGACCATACATGGTCTGCGGTTCACCTGCCTATAACGTACACCATCAGCAACGATCTTTACCCTACAAACGGGGTTAACCCTGTTAGAACAATCACAAGCATCACAAATGACAACGGGTTTTCAATACTTCATTTGTCGGCGATTGGGCTTGGCCCAGTACGGAACTATGATTCTTTACACATTGTAATACCAAGTGCGGACATAGACGGTATTTATAAGATATTGGATTTTATAAGCCCTATCGTTATGGTTGTTGACCTTGTATACGACACATACACACTTACAAGCGCCACCGCACAGAAGTACTACGACAATTATAACGTACTTGTTAGGGTATATGCAGGACTACCCACAGACCACCAACATCAAACAGAGAAACCAACCAGACTACTGACAACAATCAGTATTGTACCGGACGAAAATAACGAAGTATATTTTTCAATCAACGACATCATAAAGGGAGATGTACAATCAGAAAACAACTTAACGATCGATACACTCCCGAATAACATAGACGCATGGACAGGCTTTTACATTGAAATAGCAGAATCGTATGATCGTTCAGACGGCTACGCATTAGGCGTGTATACTTCCGTTTACACATCCGACCGACAAATATTCCAGGGATACGCAGTTAATGCGAAGATGCAATTTAAGAATCTGCATTCAGGTTCCATGAGCGAATATGTAATGGCGCAATACTTGGAAGGCAAATTTTTAACCTTATTTGATGAGCCCGTTATATTTGACGTATCCTATCAGGACGTGTCAATTCTGAAGGTTACTAACGATGATTTACAAATTAACTTTCAGTACTATATTAACGGAGCGTCAGGATTGTTGGAAAAATTTGATGTAACAGGCGACAGAGGAATTTATCGGATACCATTAACAGCGAATTGTGATTACGACCGAGTAGACATAACCATATACGCAGATTATGAATTTGTGCCCCCACCACCTTAAAATTAATATTATGGCAGCAACGATGACTGGCGGTACTATACCGGCTTGGCTGGCTTCCGGTGCTGGGTTTTCATTTAAATACGTTGTTATCTATGACGCTACAGTATCCGGTGACCCGTTGTTAGCGGTATGTGATTTGAACTTGATGGGCGGTAACCTTACAGCAGAAGACTCCGATTCCGTCACGATACTTATGTCAGGTGTATTCACACTTAGCGGAGCGACCACAAACTAACATGGCACTGGTACAAATAAGCGAAACAAAGAGTTTTAAGATTGATTGCGGATGTGCAACCGATAGTATAACGCTTACATGGCTTAACAATTTAGGAGGATTTGATTATTGGGATTTTCAGGCCAAGAAGGATAACAACATAAACATAATCGAAACAGGACAGGTAAAGAAAAATATACTTCAATACTGGCCTAAATCATGGGGCGCTTTTGCCGACACTGTAGACAAACAAACCTACAGAGACAGTAAAAAGTCTTTTGTCGTTCGCAGTCAGAATATAACAGAATCGCAGTTACTTGGCATTGCTTATATAAGGTCGTCCGTGTTGGTACAGGTTATTGTATCCCAAACAGACCGGAGAACCGTAATAGTTGATGAAGATTCATTTACGATGTTCAAAGACGGGGATGATATTTACACCATTTCATTTACCATCAATTACACCGATGACATACCCTCTCAAACATGATTTTAAAAGTTTCAAACGGTTATCTTGAATTTGATGAATCTATTGAGGTAGAGAAGAAGGTAAAATTGTTTGAAAGAATGTCCTCCACTGAAGGAGATTTTAGCTACTCTTTTTCAGTTCCAAGGACAAAAAATAACGATACATTACTTCAAATTTACAACACTAACAACGCAGACAGGAGATGGGTACGAAAGATACCCGCATTTATTCTGAACGATTCGGGTGTAACAATACATGCGGGGTTTTTAAGGGTAGAAGCGGTCAACAAAAGAGAATATGTAGTTTCTTTTTTTGGTGGCAATTCGAATTGGATTTCAGAATTAGAGGTGAGCCTGTTGGAATACTCATGGAGTTTTTACGATAACCAAACAGTAACACCGTTGACCGATAACGGACTTCTGTCAGACCGAAGGCATCCGTTTTTTGTGACAGAGGAGTTCCCAACGTTCATAAAAGTTACGGATGTATTTAATAACATACTGGCGATGAACGGCATAAAAATAGCCGGTGAACTTCTGGCAGACCCTATCTTTAACAAGCTGATAGTATCTGCTGGGTATAATAAACTCGCCCAACAGGAGATTGATAACAGAAAAGCACAAATAGGGATAACCGCCACCCAGATAATAACCTATACATCCGCTACCGTTCAATTTAATAACGTAACATCACCTTACTACAACTCACCGAACGGTAACTGGAATACATCCATATACAGGTACAGCTTAGATACTAATGTTAAATCGTTAGTATTTAATATCAATCTGATATTTGACAGCAGTGGTCAGTTTTTTTTAATGATACTGAAGAACGGAACCAACGCAGTTTATCAGAAAATTTATTCTAGTGTTGACAGGATTACAGAAACAATAGACGGTATTGCTGGCAGTACGGGTGATTATTATGAAGTTCAGGCAGCCGTATTAAGCAGCTATTTTCCATACAGGGCTTTAATAGAAGGCACAAGCGTAACAGTATATCCGGAAAGATTCAACACGATAAACGCTTCGTCTGTCATACCAGACATGACGGGAGCGAATTTTTTATCCAATATTTTCAGGATGCTGAACATGGTGGCTTCTTACAACGCCAACACCAAAGTAATCAATACAAAAAAACTTGATAATATCATACGTTCA
>Ga0187893_10010167_pt1 | contig 14153 bp, 10 predicted proteins | sample MA1701074metaG_FD_139574 | JGI IMG/M metagenome (GOLD analysis project Ga0187893, IMG submission 139574) | White microbial mat communities from a basaltic lava cave in the Kipuka Kanohina Cave System on the Island of Hawaii, USA - MA170107-4 metaG ...
AAGGGCTGATGAACCTGGAAATAAAAGCAAACTGAAGGCATATTTAAGTAAATTTAAGATTCAATCCATAAAAATTTCAATGTGAATTATGAGCGGTTAAAGCTACTAAATTAATTTTATTCGTCAGGATTGAATTCATTCAAAAAATTAATTTTTGTTCAAGCTTTCGGATGTAAGCCGTAATCAAATAATTTGTTTTGTGTCATTTCAATGCATCAGGTTGCTGCTGTAACAGAGTAGCAGGGCTGTCGTATAAATTCGCAATTAATTCTTGTGAAAAATCTTTTCATTTGCGGAAAAGTGTTTGATGCATGGCATTTTATTTGTACCTTGCAAAGAATTTATTCATAGCTAAAAACCAATTATTTATGCAAAAAATTATTTCCTTATTATTTGCCTTTTCACTGATTTTCCCCATTTCGTCCATCGCAGAAAGTGATACATTGGTTGCATCAAATGCGGTGTGGAAGTATAAAGACAAAGGCAAAAACCTGGGAACTTCGTGGCGTAATCCGTGGTATAATGATACCAATTGGCCCTCAGGACCTGCACAACTCGGATATGGTGATGGAGATGAAGCCACCATTATCAGTTACGGCAGTGATCCGAATAATAAATACATCACTACTTATTTCCGGAAAACCTTTCAGGTAAGCGACCCTTCCAAATACACTTCGCTGGAGCTTTTGCTGCTGAGAGACGATGGAGCAAAAGTTTTTCTGAACGGAAGCAATGTGGCAAAAAGCAATTTGCCATCTGGTAATATAAATTACCTCACTTTGGCAAAATCTGGACAAGGCGCTTCCAATGAAAATAAGTTTTATAAATTCACAGTAAGTCCTTCACTGTTAATAAACGGAAGCAATGTATTTGCAGTGGAAGTTCACCAGGCAAGCGCAGCCAGCGAAGATTTGGGATTTGCGTTGATGCTGATCGGATTTTATCCGGGTTGCACGGTTCCTCAGAATTTATCCGCAACAAACATTACTACCAGTTCAGCTTCTTTGAACTGGAACCCCGTTGTGTCGGCAACGGGCTATAACATTGACTATAGGATAATCAATACATCATGGGTTTCCGCATTTACTTCTTCCCCCTTCCTTGCACTTCAGAATCTGAGTCCGGGGCGGACATATCAGTTCCGGGCGCAGGCAGTGTGCGGATCCGGAAGCACCGCATGGTCAGCCGTTTCATCATTTACTACTTTACAAAACAGTAATCCGGTTGATTCGCTTATTCTGGAAAATGATCTTTGGAAGTATCTCGACAATGGAAGCAACCAGGGCACAGCTTGGAGTCAGTTATCGTTCAATGATTCCGGATGGTCCACAGGCAATGCAGAGCTTGGTTATGGCGATGGCGATGAAAACACTGTGGTTGGATATGGTCCCGATGCTGGCAATAAATATATTACTACGTACTTCAGAAAAACAATTTTCATTTCGGACCCTTCTGAATATACAAACCTAAACCTTGGCCTCGTTCGGGATGACGGTGCAGTAATTTATATAAATGGAAATGAAGCAGTGAGGTCTAATATGCCTGCAGGAGCAATTACATATACTACCCTGACTTCAATTTCTGTAGGTGAACCTGAAGAGAGTACCTGGTACAATTATTCCATTCCGTCTTCATCATTTGCAGCCGGTGCAAATGTGGTGGCTGTGGAAATCCATCAAAGCGCTGCTTCCAGTTCGGACATAAGTTTCCGGCTTCGTCTTTCCGGAGTAAAAAATCATGGGTTTATTAATACCGTTAGGGGTCCCTATCTGCAGATGGTTACATCAGCGAGCGTTCATGTACGCTGGAAAACTGATGTTGCGAACGATAGCCGAGTGCGCTTTGGAACCACCATGGACTATTCATTTCAGACAGACAGCATGCAGCAGGTAACCGAACACGAGGTTAAGCTTTCAGGACTTACACCCGGCACAAAGTATTATTATACAATTGGCTCCACAGTTACTGACCTCCAGGGTGATCCTGCAAATTATTTTCAAACTACTCCCGTTACCGGCAGCAGCAATTCATTCAGAGTATGGGCAACGGGGGATTTTGGTGATGGCAGCGCGCAGCAGGCAGTCGTTCGCGATGCATTTATAAATTACACTGTCACAAATCCAGCTCACTTGTGGATCTGGCTTGGCGATAATGCTTATGAATCGGGCACTGAGCCGGAATTTACTCAAAACAATTTTTCAGTTTATCCTTCAATTCTTAAAAATACGCCCGTTTATCCTTGTGTGGGAAACCATGATTATGCAAATTCCGGATACCAGTCTGCAAGTGCATTAGGAACCGGACATGCGTATTTTTCACTTTTTACATGTCCTGCAAATGCAGAAGCCGGTGGAATTCCATCAGGAACAGAAAAATATTATTCGTACAACTACGGCAATGCCCATTTCATAGTATTGGACAGCTATGGTGCATTAAACCAGTCAGGCAGCCCGATGTACAACTGGCTGCAGGCGGATCTTGCCGCTAATTCGCAGCGATGGACGGTGGCTTACTGGCATCACCCCCCTTATTCAATGGGAACTCACAGCAGCGATGCCGATATTGAATCTTTCACCATGCGTCAGAATATTGTTACGCTGCTTGAATCGTATAATGTGGATATGGTATTGAGTGGACACAGTCATGATTACGAACGCAGCGTTTTTCTGCGAGGACATTATGGCAATGAAAACACGCTCACACCTGCTATGAAAGTGGATACATCCAGTGGATTAGCGCCCTGGTATCATAAAGGATATAATTCCAATAACGGAACGGTTTATTTGGTTTGCGGTGTTTCGGGCGCAGGTGATCTCGATGGAGTTCAGGCAAGCTGGCCTCATGATGCAATGTATTCGTTTTCCAATACGCTGACCGGTTCAGTCATACTTGATTTCAATGCAGACACTCTGGAAAGCAGTTTTCTCACTTCTGCCGGACAGGTGTTTGATCGTTTCAGGATAGTGAAATCAGCAGGCGCACGAAAGGCAGAAAGTTTGCTTCAGGATGCAAACAACAACAATATTTTTGTCTTTCCGAATCCGTATTCAAACGAAACCCGAATTTTTTATTCTCTCGAAAATGATAGTCCCGTCAGCATCAATATTTATGATCTTGCCGGAAATAAAATATATTTCAATGCTGAACCGGGAATAAAAACTGCCGGAATTCAGGAATTCATTATTACAAGAGAAATGATCGCAAAGCAGGGATTTTATTTTATTAAAATCATTACCAGCGATAAAGTGCTCACCCGTTCTTTTCAGAAATCGGGTGATAAATAACATCAGAGTCCGGCATCAGATTTTTCTGAATTCATAGAATTCTTGATCCGGAAAATGAAAATAGCAACTTGGCTTTTTCTGAAATTTGAATAAATAATGTCCGGATGAATAATTCCGTGTTTCAGCACCGTGGTCAATTGAGCATAACCGGCATCACAAGCATCAGGATTTCTTCGCTTTCATTTTTTCCGTTTTTTGACGGGCTGATCAAGCCGGCACGATTCGGAAGAGACATTTCCATATTTACTTCTTCACTGCCGAGATTGCTCAGCATATCAATCATGAAACGGGCATTGAAGGCAATTTCCATATCCTCGCCTGCATAATCACATTTGAGACGTTCGTTGGCTTCGCTGCTGAAATCGGCATCTTCGGCTGAAACCTGCATTTCGCTTCCTGTAATTTTAAACTTAACCTGATAGGTTGTCTTATTCGAAAAAATGGAAACTCGCCTTATGGAATTAAGAAATGAAGCGCGGTCAATGGAAAGCTTATTCGGATTATCAATTGGAATTACGGCTTCATAATTAGGATAGCGCCCGTCAATAAGCCGGCAGATGAGATGAAAGTGATCGAACGAAAAGAATGCATTGGATTCGTTATAATCAATTTTGACTTTTGAATTTTCTGCCTGCGGAAGACAACCTTTGAGGAGCATAAGCGGTTTCTTTGGAATGATAAAAGAGGATGCTTTTTTCGACTTCAGATCGGTTCTGCGGTAACGTACCAGCCGGTGTGCATCGGTAGCTACAAAGGTCAGGTTGTCCTCATTCAACTGGCAGAACACCCCCGACATCACCGGTCTTAACTCATCATTCCCTGTGGCAAATACGGTTTTATTGATTGCTTCGGCAAGAACAGATGAGGGCAATTCAATGCTGGCTCCTTTTTCAATAGTGGGCACGCGTGGAAACTCTTCACCATCATGACCTGCAAGTTTATACTTTCCGAAATCGGAGCTGACTTCGATCTGGAAAGTTTTTTCAGAAATTGAAAATGTGAGCGGCTGCTCAGGCAGTGTCTTCAGCGTATCGAGCAGGATACGCGCAGGAACAGCAATCTTTCCTTTTTCCTTCGACTCAACCGACAAACTGGTGGTCATTGTAGTTTCCAGGTCGGAAGCAGAAATTACTAATTCTCCGGTTTTGACTTCAAATAAAAAATTTTCGAGGATTGGAAGCGGTGTATTCGTGTTGAGCACTCCGCTGATTGCCTGCAGGTGCTTGAGCAGTGCTGAACTTGAGACGATAAATTTCATTGGCAGAAAATTTGACTTTTTAATTTAGATGATGTAATGCTTTTTTCTGAGCCGGAATCCAAAGCCGGCAGGTTTGATTAAATATCCACTATACTAAAATTAATGACAAAGGGCCGGTATCATGGTTGGATTTTCAGGATCAGTAAAAAGCGGAGGCAAATATAAATTATCTGAATTGAAATTGCACAACCTGAATATGATAAAGACTACGGATTCACCAGAAAGCTTTCCGGCTTTACAAACAATTTTCCGAATCCGTAATACTGGCAGGCATAAAGATTTTTTCCGTCATTTATTTGTATATAAAACCGGTCGCTGTCGTATGGCTTGGATGAAAATATGCCTGCATCAAGAAGCTCCTCCGCAGACCGGGTGCGAGATTTCCTGAAAAACTTTACAGATCTGAAATCTTGATTCTGGTCTTTTATTGCAATGACCAGAAAGGGGGAGGTTGCCTTGATCGAATCAATTTTTTCAGCAGGAAGATTTGCCGATACATATTCATAATTAAGGTTGGAATATTGTGTCAAATAGCTGATGATCTTTTCATCAGATGCATTTTCAATCAGCTTTCTTTCAGGAAAGCTGAATAATAGGAATTCATTTTCATTTACTTTCTGAATTGCAAAAGAAGATTCCGGGTTTTCTTTATTGTCAAAATTCAATTCTGCAATCTCGCTGACCTCGTAATCAAATACGGTTTTGAGAATCCATTCGCTTTCTTTGGCAATAAAACGGGTAGTGAGGAATCCGTCAAAGCCGGGGATGTGCATGACAAACGGAACGGATGAGTGTTGCAGGTACATGTAAGTGCCAAGATGATCCTGCGTCTGATGACCCACATAAAAAGTTTTTGAAAGGTTTCCATTCTGATAAATTTCCACCTTGATGGCTGTAGCGGCCATCTGCTTCAACACATTGTTGAATGCCGCTTTGGCAACCGGGCTGCGAACTTCCATACTGCGAAGAGTTTGCAGCAGCGTGCCCATCATATTCTGGTTGGCACGGTGGTTTTTATTGGCAGTCCATCTGCCGGGCTTTTCCCTTTCAAGAGTAACGGAATTTCCCGTTTTATCGGCAAGAAAAATTTTAGTGACGGAAGCCGTGTCTTCCACTGCAAAATCACTCAGCTCTTTCTGCAATGTGCCGGTTTCGTTTTTGAAATAAAAATAACCTGCAATGAACAGGAGCAGCACAACCGTAAGAATAAGTACCCGAATGGCTTTCATGGCAAAAAAATCAGGAGGGTGAAAGAAATTTCTTCCTGCGAAGATAATATTTTATTATTCCGAATGCGATTACGAGCAACAGCGGACCGGCTGTACAGATAATTTGCCACATCCTCTTTCCCGATGCAAGCTTTGCTTTATCAAATATGCGCAGCTTTAATTCTTTGGAACGGATGGAAATCAGCCCTGAATCGTCCGATAAATAGTCAATTACATTGAGCAGAAAATTTTTATTGCCATAGGTTTCTCCGGTATAACGGTCGAATCCGAGGGGGAATGCCTGTGCAGTGGATTTTCGGTAATCGTTGCGGATAACATCGCCATCGGAAATGACCACCATCCGCGAAGGTTTGCCATTTTCCGAAAATCCGATTTCATCGCTTTCTTCAATTTCAGGTGGAATGCGGTTGGTGAACAACGATTGAAAATTCCCTTCAAGCAGCAAGGCAAGAATCTGCTCCTTATGGTTATAGCTTTTAATGTCGGGTTCGGACCGCATCAGCTCCAGCGTGATCCGCACAGGGGCGTTCAGCACCCGCGTGTAGGGGGACGTGGTAAGCAAAGCTGTTTTACGGATGGAGGGCGCACCCACTGTGTCAATAGTGGATACAAACTGAAAACGGACGGCATTCAGGTTTTTCACTACCGGATGAACGGATGCAGGAATAACCACAGGAAAATAATACCACGGAAGAAGACTTTGCTGTGGCTTGTTTCCTATGTTGCCGGTAACTACAGGTACAGGCGCTGCCATCAGGTCCTGAACCAGGTTATAATTGATGCGCGCACCATACCGGAAGAGCATATCATCAAGGTTCAGATTGTTGGAAACAGCCAGTGCTTCATTGGCGGAAGCAAGACTGTCCATTTCGGCTTTCACCTGGTCAATGAGCCAGAGAACTCTTCCCCCCTTCATGATAAACTGATCGAGGATGAACTTGTCTTTTTCATCGAATGCAGAATCGGGTTTGGCAATAATGACAGTTTTGAAACCATTAAGAGCTTTAAGCCGGCTATTGATCGTTACGGGACTAACTACATAGGAACCGGCAAGCGATTCCATAATATCAGCAACATATTTTTGCTCAAGTTCGCCATGCCCCTGCACGAAGCCGATGGACTCAGGCATAGGAGTGGTTATTTTCCGGAACGCATTGCTGAATTCATATTCAAGATTGAGAATGGAATTATTAAGCATCGCTTCGGGCGAAGCTCCCAGGTGATCTTTGAGCAACTGCACCGGCTGCTCCCTGCTTCCTGAAACGATAAGTGCACCGGGGAAAATTATTTTTTCTGAAGTGCTTCCTGTGCCGGTTTCCCGCAGGTTTGTCGGTACAATGCCTTTTCGCGCAAGCTGACGATACAGCTCATTGCGCTGCTGTACATCATCGCTGGCGGATGGATCAATGAACTCATACTGGATATTTTCTCCGGCATAAACCCGCATTTCATCAAGAAGCTCGCGGGTGGCTTTTTCCAGCCGGATGAAACCGGGAGGAAATTCGCCATGAAGATATATTTTAATGAAAAGAACATCTTTCAGATTTTTCAATAAGCTGCGCGAAGCTGCTGATAAGGTATATCTTTTTTCGGAAGTAAGATCGAGGCGGAAAAATAGATGAGATGAAATGAAGTTAACCAGCACGATGATGACAAAAACCAGAGCAAGCCAGGTCAAATTGCGGTTGCGCATTCCCGATTTCTTATTTATAACACGGGTATCCATAGTTACCATTTCCGGCTTTCGGTTTTCAACTTAGTGAGCAATAGAAAAACAGTGATCAGCGAAAGGAAGTAGATAACATCGCGTGAGTCAATCACCCCTCTGCTCATGGATGCATAATGACTGCTGATGCCGAGAGAGTAAATAAACCTGCTCACGGCTGCATTACCAGTAACATTGGAAAGAGTTTCGAAACCGGTAAAACAAACAAAACAGAATACAAGCGCGGTGATGAAGGAAACCACCTGGTTGTCGGTGAGCGATGAGGCAAAAACCCCGATGGCAGCAAAGCCACTGCCGAGAAGAAGCAGTCCGATGTATGAGCCGGCAACAGCACCGCTGTCCACATTGCCTGCAGGAGCACTAAGCACATAGATGCACATATAAAACAAAAGGGTGGGCAACAACGAAAAGACAATGAGAAGGAATGCGGCAAAGTATTTAGCAAAAACAATCTGCCATTCAGTAAGCGGCCTGGTGAGAAGAAGCTCAATAGTTCCTGATTTTTTTTCTTCGGCAAACAACCGCATCGTAATGGCAGGAATGAGAAACAAATAAAGCCAGGGGGTGAGGATGAACAAACTGTCCATAGCAGCATAGCCGGAATCAAGTACGTTATATCCGCCCGGAAACACCCACATGAAAATGCTGATGGAAAGCAGAAAAACGATTATGGCAATATACCCGATGAGGGAATTAAGGAAACTGTTGATTTCTTTTCGAAGCAGTGCGATCAAGAGTGAAACGATTTCGGGCGTGCGAAAATAAAAAAGTTAATCGGGGCGCGGCTGAACGGACTGTAATTTTTCGAGACTCCAAGCTTCCGGCATGCCATCAAATAGCGGACGCACAGTTTTCCAGGTGTTTCGGAAAAAGCCGGAATGAAGATAGCGATCAAGCTCTTCTTCAGAATCCCACACACTGTATGTGTAAATGATGTTGTGCCGGGATGTATCGCGCAGAAGATCGAGCTGACGGCAGCCATCATAGGTGCGGATGGATTCGCGCACATTATTGAACAGCAGGATGAATTCACCGGTTTTGTCGGGATGAACGGGTAAGCGAACGATGCGGATTATCATGTTGGGAAATTCCGGAATTGAAAATGCAAATGAACGAAATTGACGTGGTAAATTCAGTTGTAGAAGCCAATTGAATGGCTGTATTTTGTAAAAATCAAGTGGTTGATCATTTGCGCATTTGTTAATTCGTCTGGCAATTCGCGGTATGACCTGAAACATCAAAATCGAAAGCATAAATTTATTTTCCGAAACATTCTTTCATTTTACCCAACTATTTTTAGCGAAGCTTTTGACCGGGGTTAATAGCACGAAAATATGCTGATCAGAAAAGCACCATGCCACCCTTTCAGGGTTAGAGTGGGTGCTTTAGAATTATTATTACAATCATATCATCACTTCGTGATTCAGCGCAATAACGAAGGCATGAAGTGACTTTTATTTTACAATCCAATCATCACTTCGTGATGCAGCGCTATGGCAAAGGCATGCAATGACTGATATTTTTCGATTCAAACATCACTTTGTGATTCAGCGCAATGCCGGAGGCATGAAATAACCTTTATTTTTCGATCCAATCATCACTTCGTGATTGAGCGCAATGGCGAAGGCATGAAATAAATTATATTTTTCAATCCAATCATCGCTTCATGATTCAGCGCAATGGCAAAGGCATGACGTGACTTTTATTTTACAACCCAATCATCACTTAATGATTCAGCGCAATGGCAAAGGCATGAAGTGACTTTTATTTTTCGATTCAAACATCACTTCGTGATTCAGCGCTATGGCAAAGGCATGAAATGACTTTTATTTTACAATCCAATCATCGCTTGTGGATTCAGCAAAATCGCAAAGGCATGAAATGACCTTTATTTTACGATCCAAACATCACTTCATGTTGCAGCGCAATGACTAAGGCATGAAGTGACTTTTATTTTTCGATTCAAACATCACTTCGTGATTCAGCGCTATGGCAAAGGCATGAAATGACTTTTATTTTACAACCCAATCATCACTTCGTGATTTAGCGCTATGGCAAAGGCATGAAATGACTTTTATTTTACGATCTTATCATCGCTTCATGATGCAGCGAAATGCCGAAGGCATGAAATTATTTTAACACAATTAAAACAATAGATAATTAAATCCCGAAGGGATGATATTATAGATTCTCCAATGAAAATAATTTTATTGCATGAATCTGCATTTCATTAATCATTATTTCAACCCGGCATAGCATTGAATGAAATTTTTCAAATTGTTGCCGAATTTTTCTGACAATTCCGTCTGAAACTGATCCTGGCTTTTCCTGTACCGCGAATAGCCCATGAATAATGTATTGTTGGGAAGCGAGCGCTTATCCAAATTATAACGGTAGCGCTTTTGATTGTTCAATGGGAGGGTGTCGGCATCAACCAATATGTCAGCAATCAGACGGTATTTCAGATAAAATTTCTCGCGCACGGAATAATTGCCGGACGCAATAACATGGTATAAGCTGTCGAGCCGTAATGCCCCCCTCAGCATATGTTTACCATACATCATTTCATCTTCGCGGAATTTCAGATAATCAGAAAGTTCATGTGATGCATCACCGAATTTCATTTTCAGAAAAAGTTCCGCTCCCCTTTCCCCTGCAAACGTGGCTAAATTTTCATTCAGATCCACATTGCTTTTCAAATATACGGTCGAGTGGGTCAGTTCATGGATAATCGTTTCAGCAAGCCATCCTTCCGAACGGTTCAGCATGTTAGACAATACAGGATCACGAAACCAGCCGAGGGTGGACCATCCGCTTACGGTGGAAATATCGGCATCCAGATTCATTGCTTCCAGCTTTTTAAATTCCCTTTCCGCCTTTTCTTTATCAAAAAATCCTTTGTAGGAAACTTCGCCCAGCATTGGAAATTTCCAATAGTATGGTTTCAATTGAAACCGGGGGGCTGCTGTAACAACCCAAAGGATGGGCTTGTTCCGCTGATCATAAAATGTTGTATAATTATCCGTCCATTTGAGCTGAAGCGAATCAAATGCAAACGCTCTGATTTCCTGCACAAGCAATAGCTTTTTCTTTTGAACTTCCGTAAGCGAAAGATTTTGAATCGCTTCTTCAATTGTAATTGCGTCCAGCACTATTTTTATTTGTCCTTTCAACTGGCCGAATCCATAAACCAGCAATTGAAAATTGACAACCGCTGCTACAAGCAAAATCGCAGCGGCAATTTTTACAAACAATCTGAATTGCTTTTTCATTTTATGAATGACCTGTTCCGGTAAGGATAATTATTTTCTGTAAACAAAAGGCATTTTCTTTTTCAATTTGCGCTGAAGCTCTTTAATCTGCAAATAAGATTTTTCAGCCGTTGCCGCGCTGATTGTATCGCCAGCATGAATAAAATAGTTTCGGGAAAAATCGAGCGCGGCTTCAAAGTCCACCAATTTGTCTGATACAGCCGGTTCGCGGAGCAGCTTTGGCGATTGAAGCCATTGGAAAGGCAGGGTGATAAAGGACTTGTTTGTCACGGACTTTTTGCTTGCTACAAGGAATCCGGACATGTAAGCAAGCGAACCTTCATGGTTATATTGCTTTAGAAATAAATAAGCTTTGGGATCAGCCATGAAATTAAGATCATTAACGCGGCAATAATCCTGGATTTTCGAAATCGTATTAAGGAAAGCATTCATCAGTTCCGGGGTATCGAGTGTGCATCCGGTATTATAAATTTCCTGCGGATGATTTTTGCCGAGCGTCATTACATAATGATCGTATTCCTTCCTGATAAAGGAGTACAGCTCAGGATACATCAGCGGGAGAATGGTCCAGTTTGCAAATTTCAAATCATAATTCAATACAACCAGATCATTCCTGAATTTTTCACCAATGCTGAAATAATTGAACAAGCTCACCAACGTCCAGTCGGAAATAAGAAGAACAGAATTTTGAGGAGCCGAGCGGCTCAGTTCTGCCATGAGTGATTCGCTCACATTGAATTCCTTTTTTTGTGAAAGGGGGAAATGAATCAGAATCTGAATTGCTGCAATAGCCGGCATAACTGGAACCAAAGCGGGAAACCTGCTTAATACTGCTTTCAATCCGAAAGCAACAGCGAATGACATGACAAAAAATGGAAGAAGCATATATGCATCCGTATCAGATGTTTGATCAATACGAAGCTGGTAAACAAATAGAATAAGGAAATAAAGTATGATCATCCAGGAAAAAGCAACCTGCCTTTTGCGGAACAACTCGTAAATGCCTGCAATGAAAAACGGAAAAAACAAAAACAACTGAGTCCAGACAAGCTCTGCAAAATAGGGGAACCTCAATGAAACAAGTCCTTCAACTGATTGCGCTGTTGTTTTTTGCCATGCCCCGCCTGCAATATGATAAATGAACCGTGAAAAGTTATCAGGGCTTCCGAATTTGTACGAAATTTCCTGACCTGCGTGAATCATCATCCAGATATAAAATGCCGAAGTCAGCGCAACGGTCAGCACAACCAGTGTAATAAAATTCCGGGAGGTAATTACAGATAAGTACGATAAGGGCTTTTGACCGGTTTTTCTTTTTTTAACATCAGGAGTCAGAAAGTTTTCTTTGAAAAACAATGGGATGAACGGAAGAAAAATGATCATGGTAAGATGATGGCTTGCTAAAGCAAGTGACAATCCTGACGCTGCTGCAAAAAGAAATTTTTTTTTACGGGAAAGATTGAATGATATTAATCCGTAAAAAGTCAAAGCCATTGAAAAAATATGGAAGCCATACACTTCAACACTGTTCGCCCAATGCCAGACTGTGTAACCGGAACAAAATGACAATGCAGCAGTGATGCTCAACAGGGGGTTAAACCGGTTTTCATAAGAATCAAGTGCATATACTGCTGAGAAAATTTTTAATAGGGTAAGATAGAGCAGGAGGGAAGCAGCGCTCACCGAAGCGATCGAAAATAAAACCATGTTGAAGATATGGTCATTGCAAAACAGCGCAAAAAATTTCCCCCAAAGCCAACCGATGAGTACATAGGATGGAAACCCGGGAGGGTGTGCTATGCCCGCAATTTTTGTTACCAGTGCAAACTCACCCGCATCAGCAAATCCCAGCGAATTGCTTCGGGTAAAATAGAAAAGCAAAAACGGAGCAGAAAACGATAGAACCGCTCCGGCAAAATAAAATATCCGTTGAGAATTCATCATGCTGATTCGGCTGGAATAACTGATTGAGGCAATTTGCTCAATGCAGAATGGTCAATCTGCTAAATTAAAAAGTCAGCATCAAAAAATATATGGTCTATGGATTTTCAGGACGAATGAACATAAGCATCCGGCTTGTGAAGCTCCATCCATCGTTCCGGTTTGGCAAGAGGACCAAAGCCGGATTTAGTGTACAAACCATGCGCATCCTTTGTAGCAAGAATCCATCTGCGGAGATTCTGCAGGCGGGGGTGGCTTAAAATAACCGTCATCAGCCAATGCGACAGCCCCTTGCCGCGATATTCCTTCAGAATAAAAACATCTCCGAGGTAAGCGGTGGTTGCAAAATCAGTAATCACCTTAGCAAAACCGATCTGGCGGTTTTCGTAATACATGCCGTAGCATAAAGAATTTTCAACGGAGCATTTCACAGCTTCCATCGAAATATTTTTTGCCCAGTAAGACTCTTCACTTAAAAAACGGTGAATCACCTGCACATCGAGTCGGCTCCTGTCGGTGCTTATTTCAAAGCCGTTTTTTGAATAATTCAAAATTTCCATTCCCGGAAATTTTATGCATTGAAATATGAGATCAACCGGCAATAACAATTACGGTGTAATGGAATAGCAATTTGCCACCATACTTTGGAAAAAAAAGAAGCCAATCAATAAAAAACTACTGACCTCCGAATGTGCGCTGCATTTCTTCCGGAGTCATTTCCTTGTATCCGTCAGGAATGGCAAATTTGCTGTCGTCAATTTTTTCAACTGCAACTTTTTTGGCTTTCATCAACATTTTCATTTCACCCTGCTCCTGCAAGTATTCCATCGGGAAACCGTCAATCCCTTTGTATTCGCTTGTCCATTCTGCGCCTTTCAATACAATGTCATCGGTATAAAACATGTCGAAGGAATAATCGCCTGAGGTTACTTTTGCCTTTTTACACAAGTAACCGGCAATGGTCTTGGTTTCATCCGTTTTTTCAATTTTATATTCGGGTGTTTTGTCTTTTTCCCGCTTCTTTTTCATATCGGCTTCCGTGCTTACCACTTTAATTTTTTTTCCCATCATGTCCATCAGCATGGTCATTGTTTTAGCTTTATTATCGAATATCATCACCTGGTTCATTCCCATTCCCATGGTCATATCAATGCGCGATTTATCCGTTTTAATATACATGTCCATTTCAGTGGGCATCATGGCTGCCATCTCATCAGGCATATCGGAATCGGGATAGGAAATTTCAAAGGTTATTTTACCTTCTGAAATTTTTTTCTGTGCATTCGAAGGTAATACGGGGACTGCTGCAGCAGCTACAAGCAAAATTTTGATTAATGATTTCATATAGTGTAATTGTTTTAATTATTAGACATTATACAGATTAAGTTTCTATGAGTTTTCTTTGTTCTACTCTAAAATTGTGTAAGCTGCAAGCGAGTTCCA
>Ga0187893_10010168_pt1 | contig 14152 bp, 10 predicted proteins | sample MA1701074metaG_FD_139574 | JGI IMG/M metagenome (GOLD analysis project Ga0187893, IMG submission 139574) | White microbial mat communities from a basaltic lava cave in the Kipuka Kanohina Cave System on the Island of Hawaii, USA - MA170107-4 metaG ...
CCGCCGTCGCCGGCGCGGTCGGCGCCAAGGGCAACAACGCCGTCGGCGTCGCGGGCGTCAGTTGGGGAGTCCACTTGATGCCCATCCGCGTGCTCGACAACGGCGGCGGGGGGACGTCATCGCAGACGGCGGCGGGCATCGTCTGGGCCGCCGACAATGGGGCCGACATCGGAAATCTGAGTCTTCAATTTTACGCGCTTCCGCAGGAAGAACTCGACAATCTTCAGGCCGCCGTAAATTACGCCCACGGCCAGGGCATGTTGCTCATTGCGGCGGCGGGAAACGGCGGCGCGAATGTCGTCGCCTCCCCCGCCCGGCTGGAAAACTGCATGGCCGTCAGCGCCACGCAGCAGTCCGACGCCTTCGCCGAACCGCTTTCCAATTACGGCGAACAGGTGGACGTTTGTGCCGCAGGCATTGACGTGCGGACCACGGCCGTCGGCAACAATTACACCACCCGCGACGGCACCTCCTTCGCCACGCCCCATGTCACGGGCGTCGCCGCTCTGGTCAAGTCCTATGTTCCCGGGCTTACACTGGATGAAATCGTGGATATCCTCATCGCCTCCGCCGACGACCTGGGACCCGTCGGTTGGGATCAGCGCTTCGGCCACGGGAGGGTGAATGCCCATCAGGCGTTGCTGCTCGCCGCGACGTGGCGCGGTATTCGATCCAGCGTTCCACCGGATGGCGCGATCGACGCGCGCCAGCCGCATGAACTGGACGGCTCCAATCCGCAAGGATGGGATGAAATTGAACTCACGTTTGACGCCGCGCCTTCCGCCCTGGATTCGGGAGATTTCGACGTGTCGCAAGTGGGCGGCGCTCTTCCCCCGCCCGCAATTTCCGATTTGGAGCTCGTCGAACCGAACAAGCTTCGCGTGGTGTTCGACCGTCCGATCGAAGTCGGCGCCTGGACGGTCATCACCCATTCCGCCAGCGGCACCAGCGTGCGGATCGGATACCTTCCCGGCGACGTAAACGGCGACGGCGTCAGCGCTCCGGCGGACATCCTCGACCTGATCGACGCCCTCAACGGCGTCGGACCACCCCGCGAAATCTGGTCCACCGACATCAACCGCTCCGACGTGGCCGAGCCCTCGGACATCCTTTCGGTCATCGACCTCCTCAATGGCGCGCAGGAGTTTGACGCCTTCCTCGACGCCGCGCTTCCCTGAAACAACGCCCCTCGTAAGCTGGGACGCCATCCATCCTGATTCCGCTGGTGGTTTCACGAAACTTGCGTTACTTTCACGCCTTCCGGGCAGCCGAAAAGGCTGTGATGACAGGCGGGGAAACCCATTAGGAATACGGAGTCATGGAACGAATTCGAGCGCCGGAGGTGAACGCGGGTCTGGGTTGGTTGAACACCGATCGACCTCTGCGCATGGGCGAGGAGCTGCGAGGCCGCGTCGTGGTGCTCGATTTCTGGACCTATTGCTGCATCAACTGCATGCACATCCTGCCCGACCTCGCTTTTCTGGAGGAAAAATACGCGGGCGAGCCCGTGGTCTTCCTCGGCGTTCACAGCGCGAAGTTCGCCAACGAAGCCTCGCGCGAAACGATCCGCGCCGCGATCCATCGTTACGAAATCCGCCATCCCGTGGTGATCGATGATGACATGCGCATCTGGCGAAGCTACGCGGTGCGAAGCTGGCCGACCGTGGTGGTCATTGATCCGGCGGGTTATGTCGTTGGCGCGTTCGCCGGAGAGGGGAACCGCGCCGCCCTCGAACAGGCGATCGGCGAAACGCTCCGTCAGGGTCGGTTCGCCCGGACATTGACCGATCAGCCCCTGGGAATCCAACGGGAATCGGAAGTCCGTGCGGCTTCGGGATTGGCGTTTCCCGGCAAAATATTCGCGGAGGCGGGTTTGAAACGACTCTTTGTCGCCGACTCCAATCACAATCGCGTGGTCATCGCCGAACTTCCAGACGAATCCGGCGTTTCGCGCGTGGTCGCCGTCGTCGGGACAGGTGAAGTCGGCGCCGCCGACGGACCGGCTGACCGCGCGACCTTCAACCATCCGCAGGGTCTCGCCACCGGCCATGGAAATCTCTACGTCGCGGACACGGAAAATCATCTGATTCGACAAATCCATTTGGAATCGTTGGAAGTCACGACGATCGTCGGCACCGGGCAGATGGTCTACGACCGCGCGGGCGGCGGACGGGGCACGCAGCAGGGATTGAATTCGCCGTGGGATTTGGCGATTGAAGGATCGACGATGTATGTCGCCATGGCCGGCGAGCATCAAATCTGGCGGATCGACCTGCCCGTGGCGTTTGCGCGGGCCTTCGCGGGAAACGGGCGGGAAAACCTCGCCGACGGTCCCACCGAGACCGCGGCCCTCGCCCAGCCTTCGGGCATTTGCCTGCTCAACGGCACCATCTATTTCGCGGACAGCGAAGTCAGCGCCATTCGCGGGATCGACATGGCCAACGAGCGCGTCTTCACCGTGATCGGCGAGGGGCTCTTTTCCTTCGGCGACGTGGACGGCGTGCACCCCCAGGCGAAGCTTCAGCACCCGCTCGGGGTCGCGGCCTGGAAAAACTCATTGCTGGTCGCCGACACCTACAATCACAAACTGAAGATCGTCGATCCCGGTGCCCGAGCCGCGCGGACCGCTTTCGGGACCGGTCGCGCCGGCACGACCGCGCCCGACGGCGGCGCCGCCTTCTTCGAACCCGGCGGGGTTTCCGTCGTCGGCGATTTCGTTTTCGTTGCCGACACGAACAACCATCGCGTCATTCGCGTCCATCTGGTGACAGGGAAGTGGCACGAAATCACGTTTGAAGGGTTGGAGTCGCCGCGCCGTGGGCATGGGGTCGGCGAGGTCAATCTCGCCAGGCCTGTGTCCGTTGCGGCGCACAAGGATGTTGAGATTGGAGTGGCCGTGGGTTTGCCGCCGGGAGCGCACCTTTCGCCGGAAGCGCCGTGGTCGATCCGCGTCTCCTCCGGAGGGATCTCGCTGACACAACGCACCGGACGCACCGACCGCTGGCCCCTGACCATCACGGTTCCCGCGTCCTCTGTCAGGAACTCCGCCGCATGGACCGTAGACGCATCGTTCGCCTATTGCTTCGATGGCGGCGGATTGTGCGTCCCAAAAAACGTGACCTGGTCGTTCGACGTGGCCTCGGGCGGTGCGACCTCGCGGATCGAACTGGAAGCGCAAGCGTCGCCGGAATGACGTTCGGTCCGCGCTGCCCCCTTGAATCGCTCGCCGGATCCTGTGTAGGATGGAACCGATGAAACGGAGGATTGCCCGCGTGAAAAATCGAGTCTTGCTTAGCCTGCTGGTGGGAACGGTGGGGCTTCCCGCGTTGTCCGGTTGCGGCGGCGGCGGACCGCCCACGTCGCTGATCGGCGTGTGGGACGCCCAGTTTGTCGATCCTTTTTTCGGACCCGGCGCGGTCCAGCTTATCCTGCAAGCCAACGGCCGATTTCAACAGCAGACCGTGTATGCCGCCGGTTCGCTCGTCACCATCGTCGGGACGTTCCGCGTTTTCCCCAATGAAGCCCTGCTCCGCCTCGACATCGAAGACGGTTTCCCCGACGAATTCTGCGCCCTCGAATGCACGCCGATCCTTTACCCGGCGGGCGAATCCCACGGTTACACGCTGGTCGACAACAATACGCTGGTGCTGCAGCCTGTAAACTGCGTGCCCGGCGCGGGCGTTTGCGTCTTCAATTACACGCGAACGGCCTAGCGATACCACGCGGACGAGGACGAATTCGACTACGGTGGCGGGGCGCCCGGCCCCGGCGCTTGCGGGTCGGCCCCGGTACCCGTCCACATCCTGTTGTTCCAGCTCCCAGGCGTTGCGGCATCGAGGATGGGTATGGGATACGAATTGGTTTCCGGATCAAACTCATATCCCAGGTCCCGTTGCGTCATGGCCTCGCCGTGGCTGTCGATGAAAATGACATTGGCCTTGGACCCGTGCCGCTGCTCCGCCGGTGAAAACGCGAATCTCGCCTGGTCGAACCCCGCCGGCACCATATCCGGATCCGGTCCCATCTGCATCGCGTTTCGCTCGCGGGCGAGCCGAGGCGGGTCAAGCGTGTACGAATGAATCCCATGTTTCTTTCCCGCGCCCCGACTGTCGGCGATCAGCACCGTTCGACCCGGTGACTTGATCTGATGAAGTCCGACCGCGAAATTGTCCCACTGCGCCGGGTTGGCCTGTTGCCGAGCGTTGCCCAAATACTGATAATTGTACCCATATGACCCATTGCGAATGTCATTGACGAAGTCCTCGTCCTCCAACGCCGGGCACTGATAAACGGAATTGTTAATAAACGTTCCCTTCGGCGACGGGACCGCGTCGTCAAAAAAACCTTGGTTGGTGACGTATCGGCGGAAAAGCAACGGGTCCGCCGGCGGCCCGTTCTCCGTCTCCAAAAACCACTGCCACCGAGGCCGCTTACAACCGTGTTCATTGATGTATTGTTGATCGTCCGGCGCCGTCGGGTACAACTTGCTCAACCGATGCGGCGGATACTTGTCGCGGTTTTCATTTAAGTACACGACGAAGGCCGTGCTCAATCCCTTCAAATTCGAAAGGCAAACGTTCGCCTTCGCCTGACGCCGCGACGACGACAGACTCGGCAGCACGATGGCGATCAGGATCGTGATCAGCCCGATCACCACGATAAGCTCAATCAACGTGAATCCCGGTTGTCTTCGTTGCATTCCGCGCCTCGTATCCATGCCCGCGATCGGTCCTCGCCGTCGCGCCGTTGGATTGTAGGCGCTCCCCGACTGTCGGTCACCGGGGGTGGAAGGGAATTATCTTCGGGGCGGAGTCCGCGCCGGACAGAACGAACAATGAATAAGGAATGTCCGGCAATCTCAGTCCGCGAGTCCTACCGGCGGACGGATCGACGGCGTGCCCGAGGTAACCGCAGTACGCTGATCGCGCCAAGGGCGTACAGAAGCGCCGGCTCGGGGACCGGCGTCATGGTGAAGGTCACCCCGTCGCGGTTGAACGCCAGTTGCAGCGGAAACGCCCTCGGATCGGCGGGATCCACGTCGGGCGACAACCCGTACACCGTGAACGAGCGAACGCCGGGCTCGAATACGAAGTCATCTCCCGGACCGAAGCTCCCCGCGAACGCGCCTCCGACTTGAAGTAAAAAAGGGGCGGAAAACCCAGTCGGGAAATCGAGGATATTGGTAAACGAATCGCCCTCGGAGACCATGTCATACCGGAACCCGTCGGCCGCGACCGGATCGAACCACCGCCCGCTGGGAACGCCCTCGAAATAGAAAATCTCCTCATCGATCCTCGTCGGCAAGATCGGATCCCCCTCGGACAACCCGATCGGCGCGAAGTTGTACGTGAATCGGATTCCACCCGACGTCCGCAAGCTCGAACTGTTCACGATCAGCCCCGAGGTTATGAACAGACTTCCCGCGTTGCTGGAGACCGGAAACACCGCGCTGCCAGAACCAATGTACGGACTCATGTCCGCGCCGGCGAGCGTTCCGGTCACCTGTGTCAGGTTGCTGCCGGAAAGCATCGATGTGCCTCCGGCGGAAAGAAATGTGGTCCCGCTGGCCGAAGTCGGAAGGTTCACGAAAATCGACCCACCGCCGGGACGCCGGATTGAAACCGTGGCGCTGGCGTTGATGCTCGCTCCTGTGTTACTCCCCGGATTGGTGACGCTTGCGTTGGCGATAATGTTCGTCGCCGCCAGCCAATCGATGCTGTCCAATCGGTCAAACCGACTGTTGAAGCGTTGAATCGACAGCGTGCTTTCCCACGGCGTGTTTATGAGCCCCGTATTGTCCAATTGCGTCACGGTGCCCGCGCGAATCTCCTCCGACAATTGAGCTATGGCAAGGACGAGCGCCGCCGAAAGTAGAAACCCGCCGCGCAGCGACATGACCGACTCCTTTGTTTCGATCCAGATGATGATCCAAGTACGGGAACTCAAACGGTGGGTCGTACCCTACCGCCGCCCCTCTTTGGTTTCAACAAGAAATCAACAGCAAAGGGAACATGCGCGGCAATTAAATTTGCGCAAAGTCCTGCTTCATCCAGCGGCACTTCATTGCGATGGGATCAGGTGAAGTGATGTGCGTCTACGGCCGTCCAAACGTCTGCGTCCAGAGGCTGCCTTCGTAATATCCGATGCCCGTCTCCGTGAACGAATCACGCATTATGTTGGCACAGTGCCCCGGGCTTGACATCCAACCGGCCACGACCGATTCGGCCGACGGATACCCCCAAGCGATGTTCTCCCCCCATGTGGAAAAGTTGTAGCTCGCCTGCTCGATCCGCTGCCCGGGTCCCGTCCCTTCCGGCGTGGTGTGATCGAAATAGTCTCTCTCACCCATGTCCATCGAGTGATTCCTCGCTGCGCAGCGCAGCGAATTGTTCATCGCCAGCGGCCCCACCGCCGGGAATGATCCGGCGCTGCCGCAATCCGCTCCTTCCGCCCGACGCTGATTGACCAATACAAGCACCGCGTCTTCCAGCGCCGCCCATGCCGCGTCCCATTCCGAAACGGCATTGCAATAGACGTTTCCCGGGACAAGACCCTCGGGACTCTCGTCCGCGTCGCCCTCCTCCACGATAACCGGTTCCGATTCATCCTCCGGCGGGGACGGTTCCGAATCAACGTCTGCCGGTTCGGCTTCATCTCCCGGAGACTCGACCTCATCGTCCGATGGCGCCGCATCTTCCTCTTCGGATTGACCGTCGTCCGGTTCCGTCGCATCGGAGTCCGTCGGCGAATCATCATCGGCCGGCGGCTCTTCGATCACCGAGGGTGACTCGCCATCCGCCGAATCCGAATTCTCACCCGTAGCCGGTTGCGGTTCATCGCCCGGCATCGGTGTCTCATTGTTCTCGGCGGTCGTCAATCCCAATGAGGGAACCGAATAGGACTCGCAACCAATCGACGCCATGGCAATAACAGGAGCCAACAGTTGCAATTTCACCAGCCATGAAACACCTGGTTTCGCGCCGCGCATGACACGCACCTCTTTGGACTTTTATCGTCGCTGAATGACGCACTTGCCGTACTTCGCCGACGAAGACGGCTCCCCGGACCGTCCGAAATCCATTCCAAAGGGTACAATTCATCCATCGAGGTTCTTGGGCCGCCGATACGCGGACCTTGGAAAGACCGTTGCGATTTCCAGCGAAATTCGAGGCAGTTTGCCACGCCCCCATAATCTCGGATGGCCGCTTATGGGAATTGACTTGAGCCTTCGACAATCAATTGTCGCGTCACCCCTCGTGGGTTACGCGATGCTTCCGGCGTCAGGGACAAGCCCCAACGCCGCACTTGAGTGTTCAATGCTTCGACCCGGCGAGACGGGATTCAGAAGAGTGAGGATACTTAGGCCTGAATTCGGGCCGAGGGTCAAGGTCTTTTCACGCTCTTATGAATCGTCTCAATCCACTGCGGAGTCTTGATGAATCCATTTCCCCAAGCCGCCCACGTCTGCGGCAGCCCTTCTTTCTGAATCTCCTCAAGTGATTTTCCCGCCGCGATTTTTTTCTTCACGACCGCCGTAGTCTCGACCAGCATTTTATGAAACGATTTCAGGTCCTCCGGCGTGGAAAGCGGCCCGTGTCCGGGAATGATCTTCGCGTCCGGCGAAAGAGTTTTGAGCACGGCCTCCACGTTCCTCGCGAATCCGTCAACGTCCCCCCCGTGCTCCAGATCGATGAACGGAAACATCCCCGCGAACATCAGATCGCCCATGTGAACCACGTTGGATTTCGTGAAAAACACCACGCCGTCGCCGTCGGTGTGGCCGTTGGGAAAGTGAACCACGCGGATCTCCTCCCCGTTGAAATGAAGGGACACCGAGTTTTCATAGGTGACCACGGGCAGCCCCTCCTTCGCAAGAGGCTCCACCGGTTTCCCAAAGAGTTCCTGCCTTGTCGCCAGCCGGTTCCGCACATTCTGATGCGCGATGATCACGCCGTCGCGCCCGAAGGTCGGGTTCCCGCCGGTGTGATCGCCATGCCAATGGGTATTGAGAATGAATCGCGGCTTGTCGCCGCCGAGCTTGCCCAGCGCCGCCCGAATCTTTTCCGCCAGCGGCGCGTACTGATCATCGACCATCAGAATGCCGTCGGGCCCCGCCGACACCCCGATGTTCCCGCCCCGGCCCTCCAGCATGTGAATGGGACCCGATACCTGCGTCGCTTTGATCTCCACGCCTGAAAAATCCTGCTGCCCGACGGCCGCCGAGATCCCGACAAGTCCAATCCAAACGAAAAACAATCTTGCTCTCATAAACACGCCCTTTTTTCTGCAATACCGTTTCGCCAGAAAAACCGCGCCAATCACATCCCAAACAAGCAATCGGAAAGCGAATGAAAGAACCGACCCGCGACCCCTGAGCACGAGTAAAGAGCGAGTGCGAAGCCCGAGACCGGGCCTACGGCAAGGTCGAAGGGACGCGACCTCGAACGCGACCGAAGAGGGAGCGTGAGGCCCGTGATTCCGCCAACGGCGGAATCGAGGCGCAAAGGGGATCTGCAGCCCAAGATCAAGCCTCTTGCGAGTTCGTAGGGAATACGGAGCGGACCTCTCAGCGCCCTAGCTTGATATTTCGGACCCATTAGTCACCAGAGAGCCTGCAATGGCCGACTCAATCCAAATTCGACGCGCCGTGACCTTGATGTCCGCGAAGTATCTGCCGCCTCCGGTTTGGCGACATGAAAGCACGATGATGGGTGACTTCGGGGCTTCCCGCAAATGCGGCGCGACCGCGCTCCTCGCCAACCTGCCCCGTGGTCACCAGACAAACAGCCACGTCAACGCATTGATGATGGTTTCGCCTGAGGGACGCGTGAAGACGACGTCAGAAACCGTAAACCAGATTACCGCCCAGACCATCGTCAGTGCGGAAAGGCTTAGCAGCGGAAGCCGTCGAAGTCCGAACGCATCGAGAACGGTTAGCGCCAAACCGGGAACAACTGCCAAGGCTTTGCGAAACAGGCGAACGTCGTCAAGTCCGACGATGGAGGACACACGATCGGCGGCGGCGACGGTAAGCATCAACGTCGCAAAAAGCATCAGCCGCTTGTGGACGAACGGCCGACGCCGGCAGGCAAGTCCGGCGAAGGAAAATCCAAAGCCGATCGTCAACGTGGTCAAATTGCCGCCGGCCTCGTCTACGGTCTTCAGTCCCGCAGCCGCCTTGACCAGCACGACGTGAAAGCCGGCCGGAAGCATCAGGAACAGGAGTGCAATGGACGTCATGCCGAGCGTCATGTGCCAGCGGACGTGGCGCGTTGTGATCAGTAGGGCCTGGACAAGAAACACCACTACCCAAGCGCTAAAGAGAACGCCATGCACGATTTGATGTGTCGGCAAAGGCTCGGGAATCCTGCGGAAAAAGAAAGTTGGCCCGAATCCGACGAACACCAACGCGACGAACCAGACGGCGGCGAGTGCGAAGAAGATCCGTTCTACACGAGGAATCGGTCGCTTGAGCTCAGTCACGGCGGTGACTCTCAGGCATCTCATCCAGGGTTTCCACCACCGGGCAGCTCAAACTCTTGTCATACATCCCGGACCGATCGAAGCAGCACGGGCGGCGCTTGCCCTTGGCCAGCATGTCGCAGGCGGTCGAGATCCGCTTCACCCGCGTCTCCGCCTTTTTGCCCGAAGTGATCCAATGGATGAAATCCCGCCGCGCCGCGGGGGTGATGTCCGACCAGATTTCCTGCGCCTTGGGCGGTGCGGCCGCGAGCGCTTTCCTAAGGTCCGGCGGCAGCTTCGGCTCGGGCTCCTCCGCGACCGGCGCGATTTCCACCGTGACCACGTCGCCCGCCACGGCCCCCGCTGATTCCCGTAGCTTGCGTTCCACTTTGAGCCAGTGCCCGCCCTCGCCGTCCGGATCGAGCGTCGTTTGAAACGAAACGCCGTTAAGAGTGCCATCCACCGTCACTTGGCCGCGGGAAGGCAGCCTGCTACTTGCCCCCCTGCTTAGTTTCAAAAAAGTCCAGGAGTCGCTTTTCGCGGCTTCCTTGGGCCGATGGAGCGTCGCCGAAAAACGAATCCTGGCGGCCGATTCCGCGCGCCCGGCGACCGCCGCCGACTTCTTGGATGTTTTCCCAGGCATTGCGTTCACTCCACACTCAACGGAACAGGTCGCCCGTATCCTCGCGCCATGCTCCTGCCGCCGGTTCCTACCAACCCCGCCGCGAAAAGCGCGATTCAGATGCAATCGGCCCTTGCCTTCCTTTTCGCCTCTCCTTGGGTAATCGCGTTATCCGGGGAACACCCTGAATCACGGTTTCTCGCATGCTATTCTATGGGACGGCATCCGGGCGGAATAGCGCCGCCATACTCTCCATTCACCGTCCCGGAGGGACGCGTGCGAATCGCCCTAGAGTCCATTGCCGGTTTCCAATTTCCGCTTTTCTTATCACGTCCCGCAGGGACGCGCGAATCCAACCCAGGAGTTTACTCGTATGGATCCAACGTCCGAGTGGACCTTCATCACGTCCCGGAGGGAAGAGCGAACGTAACCCATGAGTTCACTCTTGCGTATCCAATTTTTTTTCGGTTCCCATCACGTCCCGCAGGGACGCGCGATCCTAGCCCAGGAGTTTACTCCTGGTTCAAGCGACACCCCACCTCCCCCTTCCCCCTCTTCCCCCCTGCCGCCTTGGGCGGCAGGGAGAAGAGGGGATTGATTCTTCGGCCGCCACCCGGACCCACCTGTAAACTGGTGAGCTAAATTCGTGCCATGCCTCCGGCACTCCAATCCCCATAGATCAGTTGGCGCAGTTCTCATCGGTTCAAGTACCCCCGCCCCGCCGAATCCGGACCCATGATCTCACTTTAGTCTCGCACATGGTGCGGATGGTGCTCCACTGCCCGCACACCTTAATCAGGCTGCGCTACTCTGTCGCCATACCTGCCTCTTCCCGCACAGCAAGTCTAAACGCAGAGCGGCGGATTGAGAGTACGTCGATTCGGGAATTGTCACCGCGCTGTACATTCATTGCTTCTAGGTGAACGTCGGCAGTTGCCAACCTAACGTTCTCAGACGCGAGCAGAGCGAGTTCGTTCAACGCGTATTGGAAATCTTTGTATTCCTGTAACGATAATGGACCTTCTAGGAAGCCGACAGACAAACGGTTAAAACGAGCATAGCTTGCAATTCGGGAATCAAACGCATGAGACTGAATCTGCGCGGAGAGCACGCGTTCCTGCAAAAAGTAGCTTCCGGCAAGAGCGATCGCGGCACAAGCTACGGTGGCCAAGAGCGTTTGGCCGAAGTTGAGCCAAGATATGCGCTTCTCTGACATCGTACTCCTTGATTAATGCTTAACAGGCACCGGTCAACACTCCAATCATCAATTGGAGTAAGCATTTAGTCAGCGGCCGGACCTCCCTACACCACAGGCGCATCTTACCAACAACTGCACCTTCCGCTTCAACGCACGCCAGTACCTCCGTCGAATTGGAGCGAGTAGGGTGCAACTTGCTTTTACATTGAGCGTTGAGAATCTTGGACCCAATTCGACAAGCGCCGGCCCCATACGTTAAGTTCCGATAATATCGATGCGAAACTAGCAAATAAACCCCTTGACTACCTAACTAAACCCGAATACAATGACCCGGCGTAGTCGAAGGAAGGAGGACGGGCATGCGCCTGGTGCGAGTGGACAATCCGCCCAATCCGTATGAGACCACCTACGCGGAATGGCTCGAGCCGCCGCCGCTTACACGGATGGAGGTCTACGAGGAGCGGGCCGACCGCATCCTCTCCGAAAACGACAGCCCCGATCTGCCCTTCACGTTTTCGGTGAATCCCTACCGCGGCTGCCAGCATGCATGCGCCTATTGCTACGCCCGCCCCTATCACGAATATCTCGGTTACGGCGCGGGGACGGATTTCGACACGCGGATCATCGTGAAGGTCAACGCGGCCGAGCGCCTTCGCGTCGCCCTGCAAAAAAAGAAATGGCGGGGCCTGCACATCAACTTTTCGGGCATCACCGATTGCTATCAGCCGATCGAGGCCTCGTACGGAATTACGCGGGCGTGCCTGGAGGTCTGCCGAGAGTTTCGCAATCCCGTGGCCGTGGTGACCAAGAGTTTTCTTGTCGTCCGCGACGCGGACGTTCTCGCCGATTTGCACCGAGTCGCCGGCGCTAGGGTATACCTGAGCATTCCCTTCGCCGACGCAAAATTGTCAAAGTTAATTGAACCGCAGGCGCCGGCTCCGCAGCGGCGCTTCGAGGCCGTTCGCCGATTGTCCGAGGCGGGAATTCCCACCGGCGTTTTCGTCGCCCCCATCATTCCCGGCTTGAACGACCGCGAGATTCCGAAAATTCTGGAGCAGGCGGCTGAGGCCGGGGCGAAATGGGCGAATTTCACCGCCCTTCGATTGCCCGGCAGCGTCGAAAACGTTTTCGTGCAAAGGCTGAAAGAAGCGGTTCCCCTCCGAGCGGAGCGTGTGCTGCGCCGCATCCGGGAAATCCGCGGCGGAAATATGACCGACGGGCGATTCGGGGCCCGCATGAAGGGTCAGGGAACGTACTGGGAAGCGATCAAGAACCTGTTCGAGGTATCCAAGAAGCGCTTCGGCCTCGATCGCGAAGATGACGCCTTCAGCACCGCCTGCGACGCGGCTGCCGAGATCACCGAATCGTTGCCGCCGGATTCGCCGGCAAGAAAAACTAGAGAGAAAGGATCTCTCGTCCAGTTGTCGTTGGATTTCGCTTGAGAGTTTTTTTTAACAGAGCCGCGATCGTAAGGCAGCGGGCTTTTGTCGGATTTTCCGCGTCAGAGGGTCCTGAAGAACATGTCGGCAAATAGAGCTGTCTACGAACTCCGGCCTCGATGCGCGGACAAAACACCCATCGTTTTTTCCGCCGTCGGATCGGCGAGGATTTCCGAGAGGGGTGCCGCCAGTTTCCTCGTCCAGTTGGAATGGCGGTCGGGACCGACACCGGGCAGGTTGACGGGCTCTTTTTCGCGGGCCAAATCATCGAGGCCGGCGGCGACCAGCGGCGAAGGCGTTCGAGCGAGGAAATCGTGGACCGCCACGCAAAGAGCGTCTGCATCGGGAGCGCCCGCAATCGCGGCAGGCAGGCAGCCTTCCTGGATCAATCGGCGGCGCATCGCATCGCCCGCGCCGGCACGCGCCGAGGTTTCACGTGCGAGCTGTTCGTCGCTTTCGATCGCTCCGATTTTTCTGCGTAGCTGCAAATCGGTCCCTTCGATGTATCCGGCGAGCGGGACCAGATCGTGCGTGCGAAGCGAGGTGATCGCGCGGTGAGAGTACGAGGAGATGGGAATGAATTCACCTTGATGGTCACGCTGAAAAAAAAGCACCTGGGTGGACAGGATTCCCCATTTTTCCAACCAGTTGGGAAACCCTTGGGGAACGGTGCCAAGGTCCTCGCCGATGACGAGGCAGTCGTTGCGGACGCTCTCGAGGGCTAGGATCGCTGCGAGGTCGTCGGCAGGATAGGCAACGTAAGCACCGCCAGTTCCGTCTTCCCCTTCGGGAATCCAGAATTGCCGCAGCAGTCCCATGACGTGGTCGATGCGAATCGCGCCGGCGTGCCGCATGGCGGCGCGGAGCACGTCGATCCAATACCTGAAAGCGGACGATTGGAGTCGGCGCGGGATGACGGGCGGAAGACCCCAGTTCTGACCCTCGGGACCGAGGTCGTCCGGCGGCGCGCCGACGGACGCGCCGCTGGCAAACAGGGCAGGATATACCTTCACGTCAAGGGCATCGGGGGCAACGCCGATCGCGAGGTCATGATAGAGTCCGATCGATGCTCCGCCTGATTTCATTTCATCGTGGACAAACGCAAGCTGGCGATTCAGTTCGAATTGAAGAAAAGCGTTTAACTCGACTTCCCTTTCGGGCGAGTCATTTGCGTTGTTTCGTGCTTCCGCGGATTCAGTGAGAGCGCCGATGATCCGGGGATTGCCGCGGCAGAAGGATTGGAACTCGCGACCGCGCTCCGTGGACCCGTCGCCATGGCGTCGTAGGAACTCCGTGTGCAATTCGCGGAGGATTCGCAATTTGATCGACCACGCGTGCCCATAATCGACGCGGTCCGATCCTCGAAGTGTCTCCAAGGCGTCACGAACTTCTCCGGTTTCGAGCCGTTTTCGCGCCGACTCGCAGGTATCG
>Ga0187893_10010169_pt1 | contig 14151 bp, 6 predicted proteins | sample MA1701074metaG_FD_139574 | JGI IMG/M metagenome (GOLD analysis project Ga0187893, IMG submission 139574) | White microbial mat communities from a basaltic lava cave in the Kipuka Kanohina Cave System on the Island of Hawaii, USA - MA170107-4 metaG ...
CTGGCCCAATTCGTCATGAATTTCGCGCGCAATATGGGCTCTTTCCTCCTCGCGAACCGATTCCAAATAGATCGAAAGATTGCGCAACTGTTCGCGTGAGTGTCTTAGTTGCTGTTCGGCCAGCTTGCTGGCCGTGATGTCACGGATGACCGCGACCCCGCCCTGCAAATCGCCTTCCTCGTTTTTTAACGGCCTCACATTGGCGCTCAACCATACGCCCTGCGGCGCGTGAGGAAGGCGCGCAAACATCTCGACGCCGTCGGCCATTTCGCCGCGGAGAACTCGCGCCAGAGGCAGGGCGTGGGCCGGATAAGGCGTGACGGTATCCGGCAAAAAAAGGCCGTGACGTTCCGAGGTTTCACCGGCGTTTGCTTCTGCCGAACCTACGCTCTGAATCTGTTCCGCCGCCGGATTGAACAGCAGTAATTTCCCCTCGGCGTCGACGACGATCACGGCGTCGGGCATGCTATCGAGAATAGATTGCAAAACACGGGTTTGGTTCGACAGGGTTTCTTCGATCTGCCGGCGCTCCTCGATTTCTTTTTGCAGCTCCCGCCGTTTGCGATACAGTTCGACGAAGACCAAAACCTTGGCGCGCAGGATTTCCGGAACAACCGGCACGAACACATAGTCCACCGCGCCCAACTCATAGCCTTTGAGCCGGTCGAGCTCGGACATGCTAAAGGCTGTCACAAAAATAATCGGCGTCTGCTCCAGGCGCGGGTGTTGGCGGATCAAGCGCGCCGTCTCGAAACCATCCATCTCCGGCATGATCACATCGAGAAGGATGAGAGCAACGTCTTGTTTTAGCAAACACTGCAAGGCTTCCCGCCCGGATTTCACCGAAATCAAATTTTCGCCAAGATCGGCCAGGATAGCCTGATAGGAAAGCAATTTTGCGGGCTGGTCATCGACGAGCAGGATGTTGGCTTTTTCCATTTTGTCTTATATCGTTGTTGGCTTGCCAGGGAAGCGAAATAGTGAAACGGCTGCCTTTTCCAATTTCACTTTCGACGGAAATGCTTCCGCCATGCAAATTGACTAAGCGGCGCACCAACGCCAAACCCAGCCCGGTGCCGGGATATTGCCGGGTGAGGTCCCGCTTTGCGGGATCGAGCTGGACAAACGGTTGAAATAAACGCTCCAAATTTTCAGGCGCGATGCCGATGCCGTTATCCCAAACCGTAAAATGAATGAAGCCTTTGGTATCACCAGCCTGGCGGGGCTCAACCGTGCCGGTCACTTCGAGGCCGATCGACCCGCCCTCCGGCGTAAATTTGACCGCATTGCTCAACAGATTGATTAGGATTTGTTTCAACTGGCGCTCATCGGCCTGAATCGTCGTCACGGCGCTGTCGAGGTTGGTCAAAACTTTGAGCCGTTTGCGTTGCGCCATCTGATTGACGAACCGCAGGCTGGCCTGACAGACGACCTCGATCATGACCGGCGCCATTTGCAATTCCAATTTGCCCGCTTCGATCTTCGACAGATCGAGAATGTCATTGATCAGCGTCAGCAGGTGGCGGCCACTTTCGGCAATATTGCCCAACGCCTCCTGTTGTTTTTCATTGATACTTCCCAAAGTCTGCTCCTGCATCGTTTCGCTCAACCCCAAAATCGCGTGCAGCGGTGTGCGCAATTCGTGGCTCATACAAGCGAAAAATTCATTCTTCAAACGCGAGGCGCGCGCCAGGTCTTCATTCGCCGCTTGCAGTTCTCGCGTCCGTTCTTCGACGCGCTGCGCTAAAGAGGCCCGCGCGGCTTCGAGCGCGGCTTCCGTTCGTTGGCGTTCGATAATCTCGTCAACCAGCGCAGTGTTGGTCTCGGTCAGAACACGATTCAGGTTTTGCAGCTCCTGCCGTTTTCGATACAACTCCACGAAAACCGATACTTTGACGCGCAGGATTTCCGGCACGACCGGCACAAACACATAATCCACTGCGCCCAGCTCGTAGCCTTTGAGCCGGTCCAGATCGGAAGTGCTTAAGGCCGTCACAAAAATAATCGGTGTTTGCTCAAGGCGCGGGTGTTGGCGAATGATCGTTGCCGTTTCGAATCCGTCCATCTCCGGCATGACGACATCGAGAAGAATGAGGGCAACGTCTTGTTTCAGCAAATATTGCAAAGCTTCCCGCCCGGATCTCGCCAAGATCAAATTCTCGCCAAGATCAGCCAGGATCGCCTGATAGGAAAGCGCTTTTCCCGGATGATCATCCACCAGCAGGATGTTTACTTTTTCCATTGTCATCGTCCTGATGTCTGCGAATCAATTCGCAGGCTAAGAATCATCTCGCAAACACATTTGAAAGACAGAAAAATGGAGGGCAGAAAAATAATTGTCCCGCTTTGTCGCAGACGCCGCGCCACGCGGTGCGGGGGTTCCATCCCGTCATTGTCAACTTCCTTGGCATGATCTCAAACTCCATCTTTCCGTCTTTCATTTTTCTGTCTTGGCTTTTATTCAAGCCAACTTAATATTGCCAGGAGAATTAGTTTACTGATCACTGATTACTGCTCACCATCACCGGTGCAGCCACACGCGCATCAGCGACAGCAATTGCTCGGTGTTGACGGGCTTGGCGATATAATCCGAAGCGCCGGCCTCGAGGCATTTTTCGCGGTCGCCTTTCATCGCCTTCGCGGTGAGCGCGATGATCGGCAGGAGCCGGTGACGCGGATTCTGGCGGATGGTGCGAATGGTTTCATAGCCGTCCATCTCCGGCATCATGATGTCCATCAGCACCATGTTCAAATCCGGATCTTTCTCCACGAGGGCAATCGCCTCCCGGCCGGTCTCGCTGCTCGCCACCTGCACGTGGTGGCGCTCGAGCAAGCTGGTCAGGGTAAAAATGTTCCGCACGTCGTCGTCCACCACCAGCACTTTCTTGCCGGCCAAAGCTTCATCGGTGTGGTGCAGCCGTTCCAGCATGTTCTGCTTGGCCGGCGGCAAGTTGGTCGTCACCCGGTGCAAGAACAGGGCGGTTTCATCCAAAAGCCGCTCCGGTGATTGCACGCCTTTGATGATGATGCTCTTCGCCATCTTCCGGAGTTCCATCTCTTCATCATCGGTCAATTCTTTGCCGGTGAACACGACGATGGGCAGATCGAGCAGCTCGTGTTGCTGCTTGAGTTGTTCCAAAAGCGCAAATCCCGACATGTCGGGAAGCCGCAGATCGAGCACCATGCAATCGAACGCTTGGTTCCGCAGGGCCGCCAAGGCTTCAGCCCCGGTGCCGGCCGCCGTGATCTTCACATCCTGATGATCGATCAGCTCGACGATACTCTGGCGCTCGGCTTCGTTATCTTCCACAATCAGAAGCCGTTTCACCGGCAACTGCGCAAACTGCACCATGCGATCGAATGCCGCTTCCAATTCTTCCGTGGTGAGCGGTTTGACGAGATAGGCAAACGCGCCATGCTCCAAGCCGTGCTGGCGATCTTCCGCCATGGTGACAATTTCGACCGGAATGTGACGTGTGGTCGGGTCCAGTTTCAACTGGCTCAACACCGTCCAGCCCAGCATGTCCGGCAGAAAGATATCCAGCGTAATCGCCGTCGGTTTGAATTCTCGCGCCAAGGACAAAGCGGCGTTGCCGCGCTGAGCCACCAAGCCTTTGAAACCTTTGTCCCGAACCAACCCTAACAAGACGCGGGAGTAGTGCGGATCGTCCTCCACGATCAACACCGCCGGCTCACCCGGCAGCAGCGCATGGCGATCATCCGGAATCGCTTCCGGCTGCGGAACCGGCAGCGTCACCACCGTCGCCGCAACAACCGGCGGGGTAATTTCTCTTGCCAATGCCGAACTGGTGAAAGCTTGCGGCAAGTATAACGTAAAGGTGCTGCCCAGCTCCGGCGCACTGGTCACACGCACTTCGCCGCCGAGCAAGCTCGCCAGCTCACGGCAAATCGCCAGCCCAAGCCCGGTGCCCCCATATCTACGGCTGGTGCCGGCCTCTGCCTGCTGGAAAGCCTCAAAAATAATCTTCTGCTTGTCCAGCGGAATGCCGATGCCGGTATCGCTGACCTCGAAGGCAACCACCCGGTGCGCACTGTTGAGCACAGTATGATCCTGGCTCCAACCCGCTTGCGCCATGCGCATGCGCAACACAACCTGTCCCTGCGCCGTGAACTTAAAAGCATTGGACAGCAGATTCTTCAACACCTGCTGCAAGCGTTTAGAATCGGTGACCAAGCTGCGTGGGAGTTGAGAATCGATTTCAATATTGAAGGCCAGATTCCGCTGTTCAGCGACATGCCGGAAACCGCGTTCGACCGTGTCGCGCACGCTGGAGAACAGGACTTCTTCCGGTTCGACGGTCACCGTTCCGGATTCGATCTTGGACAGATCGAGAATGTCGGTGATCAAATTCATCAAATCCGTGCCCGCCGCATAAATGGTTTTGGCAAATTCCACCTGTTTCGCATGAAGATTGCCGTCGGCATTGTCGCTGAGCTGCTGGCCCAAAATCAGAATCGAGTTGAGCGGCGTGCGCAGCTCGTGCGACATGTTGGCGAGAAACTCGGATTTGTACTTGGAGGTCAGTGCCAGCTCCGCCGCCTTTTCTTCCACGGCGCGCCGCGCCTGCTCGATTTCCTTGTTCTTGCGTTCCACTTCGGCGTTTTGCTCGGCAAGCTGCTTGGCCTTTTGCGCCAGCGCCTCGTTGGTTTGCTGCAATTCCTTTTGTTGGGTTTGCAGCTCGGCCGCCAGCTTTTGGGATTGTTGCAGCAAGCCCTCGGTTCGCATCGTGGCCTCGATGGTATTGAGCACGATGCCGATGCTTTCGGTCAATTGCGCGAGAAACGTCAGGTGCGTTTGGGTGAATTGCGCCAGCGAGGCCAGCTCGATCACGGCTTTGGTTTGCCCCTCAAAGAGCACCGGCAGCACGGTGATATTGGACGGCACACCCGTGCCCAGGCCGGAACTGATGCGAATGTAATTTGGCGGAACTTCGGTCATGAAGATGCTGCGTTTTTCCACAGCACATTGGCCCACCAGGCTTTCGCCAAGATGGAACTCACTGCGCTCGTCAAGATCGTCACTGTGCGCATAGCCGCCCAGCATTTTCAAGCAAGGCTCGCTATTGGTTGAGTCCATGCGATACATTACGCCGTACTGTGCGTTGACCAGCGGCGCCAATTCGGAGAGCAACATCTGGCCGACGGTGGTGAGATCGCGCTGGCCTTGCATCATGCGAGTAAATTTCGCCAGGTTGGTTTTGAGCCAATCCTGCTCGGTGTTTTGCTCGGTGGTGGCGCGCAAGTTGCGAATCATCGCGTTGATGTTGTCTTTCAGCTCGGCGACTTCCCCGCGCGTTTCGACCTGAATCGCGCGGGTCAGATCGCCTTTGGTGACAGCCGTAGCGACCTCGGCGATAGCGCGAACTTGTGTGGTCAAATTCGCGGCGAGCAGATTGACGTTCTCAGTCAAATCTTTCCACGTGCCCGCAACCCCTGGTACCGCGGCCTGTCCGCCCAGCTTGCCGTCCGTGCCGACTTCGCGCGCCACCCGCGTCACTTCCGCGGCAAACGCATTCAACTGATCCACCATCGTGTTGATGGTGTTCTTCAATTCCAAAATCTCGCCTTTCACGTCCACCGTGATCTTGCGCGACAGATCACCGCGGGCCACGGCCGTGGTCACTTCGGCAATGGCGCGAACCTGCGTGGTCAAATTCGCCGCGAGCAAATTCACATTGTCGGTCAGATCCTTCCATATGCCGGCGACGCCCGGCACCGTGGCCTGGCCGCCCAGCTTGCCGTCGGTGCCGACCTCGCGCGCCACGCGGGTGACCTCGGCGGCAAAGGAGTTCAATTGATCCACCATCGTGTTGATGGTGTTCTTCAATTCCAAAATCTCGCCTTTCACATCCACCGTGATCTTGCGCGACAAATCGCCGCGAGCCACCGCGGTGGTCACTTCGGCGATGTTGCGGACCTGCGCCGTCAGATTGCCCGCCATGAAATTGACGTTGTCGGTCAAATCCTTCCACGTGCCGGCAACTCCCGGCACCACGGCTTGGCCACCCAATTTACCGTCGGTTCCCACTTCGCGCGCCACGCGCGTCACTTCTGCGGCAAAAGCATTCAATTGATCGACCATCGTGTTGATGGTATTCTTCAACTCCAAAATTTCGCCGCGCACGTCAACCGTAATCTTGCGCGACAGATCGCCGCGCGCCACCGCCGTCGTGACCTCGGCGATGTTGCGCACCTGCGCCGTCAGATTGCCGGCCATGAAATTGACGTTGTCGGTCAAATCTTTCCACGTGCCGGCGACGCCAGGAACCTGCGCCTGCCCGCCCAGCTTGCCGTCGGTGCCGACTTCGCGCGCCACCCGCGTCACTTCCGAAGCGAAGCCATTCAACTGATCCACCATCGTGTTGATGGTATTTTTCAATTCGAGAATTTCACCGCGCACGTCCACCGTGATCTTGCGCGACAAGTCGCCATTCGCAATCGCCGTCGCCACCTCCGCGATGTTGCGAACTTGCGTGGTCAAATTGTTCGCCATCGAGTTGACGTTGTCGGTCAAATCCTGCCAGATGCCGCCGACGCCTTTCACCTCGGCCTGGCCGCCGAGCTTGCCGTCAGTGCCGACTTCGCGGGCCACCCGCGTCACTTCCGAGGCAAACCGGTTCAACTGATCCACCATCGTGTTGATGGTTTCTTTCAACTCCAAAATCTCGCCCTTGACGTCCACCGTAATTTTGCGCGACAAATCACCGCGCGCCACCGCCGTTGCCACCTCTGCAATATTGCGAACTTGCGCGGTCAAATTGCCGGCCATGAAATTGACATTGTCGGTCAAATCTTTCCACGTGCCGGCAACGCCTGGCACCGCGGCCTGTCCGCCCAGCTTACCGTCGGTGCCGACTTCGCGGGCCACGCGTGTCACTTCTGAAGCGAAACCATTCAACTGATCCACCATCGTGTTCAGCGTGTTCTTCAATTCCAAAATCTCACCCTTCACATCAACCGTAATTTTGCGGGACAAATCCCCGCGCGCCACCGCGCTGGCGACTTCGGCAATGTTGCGGACTTGCGCCGTCAGGTTGCCCGCCATGAAATTGACATTGTCGGTCAAATCTTTCCACGTGCCGGCGACGCCCGGAACCTGCGCCTGGCCGCCGAGCTTGCCGTCGGTGCCGACTTCGCGCGCCACCCGTGTCACTTCCGAAGCAAAACTGTTCAACTGATCCACCATCGTGTTGATGGTATTCTTCAATTGCAGAATTTCACCGCGCACGTCCACGGTGATTTTTTTGGAGAGATCGCCGCGGGCAATAGCGGTGGACACCTCGGCAATGTTGCGCACCTGCGCGGTGAGATTGCTCGCCATCGAGTTGACGTTGTCGGTCAAATCTTTCCAGGTGCCGGCAACGCCCGGAACGATGGCCTGGCCGCCGAGCTTGCCGTCAGTGCCGACTTCGCGGGCCACGCGCGTCACTTCCGCGGCAAACGAGCGCAGTTGATCGACCATCGTGTTGATGGCCTCTTTCAATTGCAAAATTTCGCCGCGCACGTCCACGGTGATTTTTTTGGACAAGTCGCCGTTGGCGACGGCAATCGTCACCTCGGCAATGTTGCGAACCTGCGCCGTGAGGTTGCCGGCCATCTGGTTGACGCTTTCGGTCAAATCCTTCCACACGCCGCTCACTTTGCGGACTTGCGCCTGACCGCCGAGCTTGCCTTCGGTGCCGACCTCGCGGGCGACGCGCGTCACTTCCGAGGTGAAGACGCCGAGCTGTTCGATCATGGTGTTGACGATTTTGGCCGAGCGCAAAAACTCGCCTTCGAGAAGCTGGCCGTCGCGCTCCAGGCTCATGGTCTCGGTCAGATCGCCTTTAGCAACCGCATCGATGGTACGGGTTACTTCAATCGTCGGCCAAACCAAATCGCTGATCAACGAGTTGACGGATTCCTCCATATCGTACCACGTGTTGCTGCCTTTCGTCGCAAATACAGCGCGCTGCCCAATGCGGCCCTGCTTGCCGACCACGCGGCTGACGCGATTGAGCTCTTTGGCCATTCTTTCGTTAGCCGCAACGATGTCGTTGAACGCATCGGCGATTTTTCCCTCAAGATCGATCCAATCCGAGGGCAGGCGCACCGAAAAGTCTCCCTTTTGCACGGCCGTCAGGCAGCGTAACAGCAGCCGCATGTCCGGCGCCGCCGCGGGAACGGGCCGCAGGGCTTTGCCGTTTTGTTTGCCGTTCTGTTTGGCGTTAAGTTTCGTTTTCATAAAAACAGTTCCAGTTTCATTGTAAATGATTCAGGCAGGGAAATTGGTGTTTACAAAGTCAAGGCGAAATTACTGCTCACGAGATTCAAAACAATCCAGAACGATAATTTCATCACAAGCATGAAGATAAACAATCAGAAAAAATCTCTTTCTGGTGTCAGAAATTAGCATGGGTTTGTCGGTTTTTTTCCTACAACTGTCGTAAAAATTTAGCGATTTGAAGCGGAGTGCGAAACTAAAGCTTCGCACTCCGCTGTTTCTATGAAGCAAAATGACGTGTGGAGGCAAAGTAGCATTTGGAAAAAAGAGCGAGATTGCGTATAATGAAAAACCCTTTACGCCATGAAATCTCAGTTGGCGCCGTTTTCTCTGTGTTAAAAATTTTTGCTTTTTTTGCACAGATTTCACTATTAATGGACTAACATGGCCAGAACAAAATCCGGATCAGGCTCACGGCGCAAGACCGCGGCGAGACAAGCCGGCGACAGGGCGATGCTCAAAAAAGCCGGCAACTCGGCAAAGAAAAATCGCCTGGCGCCCGGCGATGTTGACATGCGCAAGCGCAGTCTTGAACAACTCAAACAGATGGAAAGCGCGCTGGCAAAATCGCGCAATTTCTATTTGAAGCTCTTCGAGGAATTTCCGGCGCTGATTTGGCGCTCCGGCCTGGATGCGAAATGCAATTATTTCAACCAAAGCTGGCTGCGCTTCACCGGCAGAACGCTGGAACAGGAAAGCGGTGACGGCTGGGCCGAGGGGGTTCACCCGGAAGATCTGGACCGCTGTGTGAAAACTTACCTTGACGCCTTCGCGGCCCGGCAGCCGTTTGCAATGGAATATCGCCTGCGCCGTTATGACGGCGAATATCGCTGGATCATTGACTTTGGCCGGCCCTTCCACGATCTCGATGAAAATTTCGCCGGATACATCGGCTCGTGTTATGACATCACCGAACGCAAACAGGCGGAAGAAACCAACAAACTTAATGCCGCCCGTTTGCAAACGTTGGACGAGATTTCCACAGTGCTCAACAAGGCCGGCATTGACAGCGACGTCATCATGAATACCGTCGCGCAGCGGATGGGCGATCTGATCGGTGACGCCTGCGGCATCCGGCTCCTTTCAAATGATCCGGAGAACTTGATGAGCGGCGTTTTCTATCATCCGGATCCGGAGAACGCCAAATTTTTGGAAGACCTGCTTGCCACCGCGCCGCTACGTGTGGGTGAAAGCTTGAGCGGTCGCGTGGCGCAGACCGGCGAAGTCTTGTTCATGCCGGAAGTTCCGCCGGAGAAGCTGCGCGCCATGATGAAGCCGGAGTATTTACCCTATCTCGAGCGTTATGGGGTTCACAGCGTGGTGATCGTGCCCATACGGGTGAAGAATCGCATCATCGGCACGCTGGGCATTTTGCGCGATCATCCCGGCCATCCTTATACCGATGAAGATCGCATCATCGTGCAGGAAATTGCGGATTGCGTTGCGCTGGCTCTGGAGAATGCCCGGTTGTTCGAGTCGCTGCAACAGGAGCGCGATTTATTGGAACAACACGTCGGCGAACGCACCACGGAACTTGCCCAAGCCAATCTTGATTTGCAAAAAGAGATTGCGGAACGCAAACAGGCGGAAGCGGCGCTGCGTGAAAGCGAGGAGCGCTTCCGCAGTCTGGCGAACGGCTCTCCGGCGCTGATGTGGGTAAACGGACTTGCGGGCTGCGAGTTCGTCAACCGCGTCTATCTGGAATATCTCAATGTGTCCAGCGAAGTGGGCGTGAGAGGTTATGACTGGACTCAATATGTTCATCCCGAAGACCGTGAGCCTTATGTCAACGCCTATCTCGACTGTTTTAGCCGCCGCGTCCCGTTCGAGGCGCAATTCCGGTTTCGCCGCCATGACGGCGAGTATCGCTGGATGCATTCATCGGGATTGCCGCGCTTTACTGCCGAGGGCGAATTTCTCGGCTATGTCGGCAGCACCATTGACATCACGGCCATAAAGCAAGCCGAAGAAGCGCTGCGGGCGGCGCAAGCGCATCTGCAAATCGTTGCCGACGCCATGCCGGTCGTCGTCACCCGTTGCAGTCGTGATCTCACCTATTTGTGGGTGAGCAAGTCCTGTGCGGAGTTGCTGCACCGGCCCGCCGCCGAGATCATCGGCCGCCCCATCGTTGAAATACTCGGTCAACAGGCGTTCGATAATTTGCTGCCCCATTTTCAGCGGGTGTTGTCGGGAGAAACCGTCAAGTATGAGCAAGAGGTTTACTATGAGGGTGTGGGGCGCCGGTGGATCAGCGCCACCTACACGCCGACCTTCGACGCCGCCGGCGTGCCCGACGGCTGGGTGGCGGTGGTTGTTGAAATCAATGAGCGCAAGCGCATGGAAGACGAGCTGCGGCGCTTCAACAACGAGCTGGAAGGGCTGGTGGCAGAGCGCACCCAAAACTTAGAGACTGAAATCGCCGAGCGCAAGCAGGCGGAAGCGATGTTCCGCGAGTTGGTCATGTCGATGCCGGATGCGATCGTCATTGCCGGCCATGACGGCAAAATTCAATTGGTCAATGCGCAAACTGAAAAGCTGTTTGGTTATCGCCGCGAGGCGTTGATCGGCCAACCCATCGAGCTTTTGATGCCGGAACGCTTTGTGGAACGTCATCGGCTGCATCGCGCCAATTATATGAATGCGCCGCGAACGCGACTGATGGGCGCCGATCTGGAGTTGTATGGCCGGCGCGCCGACGGCAGCGAGTTTCCGGTGGAAATCAGCCTCGGCCCGGTCAACACCGGCAATGGCGCCGTGGTGGTGGCCGTCATTCGCGACCTCACCGGGCGCAGGCAAATGGATGAAGCGTTGCGCACTTCTCGTGAGCAGTTGCGCAATTTATCCGCCTATTTGCAGACGGCTCGCGAGCAGGAGCGCACCCGCATCGCGCGGGAAATTCATGACGAGCTGGGGCAGGCGCTGACGGCGCTGAAAATGGACGTATCCTGGCTCGGCAAAAAATTGCCGCCAACGGAAGAAGCCTTGCACACGAAAATCTACATCATGACCAATCTGCTGGAAACCACGATTCAAACGGTGCAAAGGATTTCCGCGGAACTCCGGCCGGGGTTATTGGACGATCTCGGCCTCGCCGCCGCGATTGATTGGCAGGCCAAACAGTTTCAGCAGCGCACCGGCATCGAATGCCGATTTACGCAAGAGCCGGAGAATATTGTTTTGGACCGCGAGCGTTCGACCGTCATTTTCCGTATCTTGCAGGAAGCTCTGACCAATGTCACCCGTCATGCCCAAGCCACCAAAGTGAAAATCAGTTTAAGCCAGAACGAACGCAAATTGAAGCTGAAAGTTCGGGACAATGGAAAAGGCATTAGCGCCAGCCAAATCAATGACGCCAAATCATTCGGGCTGATAGGCATGCGCGAGCGCGTCTATCCGTGGAAAGGCAAGGTTAAAATCAAAGGCCTGCCACAGAAGGGCACGGTGGTTTCTGTCAGTTTGCCGGTTGAGATTTAAAGCAACAATTATTGACCGGTCGCTTAAATTCTCCAATCACCGAAAAGCAGTGGAGTTAAAGCGACCGGTCAGTACACCCATCCCTGAGCCATTATCCACCCTCAGAAACTACTTGCGCTGAAGACGAAAAAATGTTACTTTATCAAAGCTTGAATCGCAAAATTTTATCAAGCGCTACAACCTTTCCACCGCCAACGGCGTCCATCTTTTAGGACGAGGTTGTTGCTGCAAATCAGGAGATCGTTGAGTCAATTAAGGATGAAATCTATTCGGATGTTTTTTTTGCTGCTCGGTATAACCACGCCGGCTTTGCCCGCCGCAAGTTTAGCCCTGCCCGGAAACGGGGTGATCGATCTCGTCTTACAATCCGACCCGTTCAGCAAATTCATTTTGCTGGCGCTGCTGGCGCTGTCCATTTTATCATGGTCGATCACGCTGAACAAATTCTGGCAGTTTCGGTCTTTTCATCGCGATTATTACCGGTTGATCAATCTGCTCCGGCCTAACACCGATCTGGCGATGATTTATGCGAAGGCCGTCAAAAATCACCCCGGCCCGGTGAGCCGCGTTTTCGAAGAAGGCCAGGTGACGCTGGCTGCCGCTTTTGACGGTTATAGCGCCGCAAAAACTCGTGGCAGCGAGCCAGTGGCGAGCCACCAGCAACTTGCAACCAGCAACCATACGCTCGAGCGTGATTTGACGATGCGGCTTGAAACCGCGGCCGACCTCGAGCTTTCACAATTCGAAGCGGGCCTGTCGTCGCTGGCAACGATCACGACCGTCAGCCCGTTTATCGGCCTGCTCGGCACCGTATGGGGCATCATGAATTCGTTTATCGGCATCAGCAGCAGCGGCGGCAACGCGGATCTTTCCATTGTCGCGCCGGGCATCGCCGAAGCGTTGATCGCCACGGTCGCCGGGCTGGCGGTGGCGATTCCCGCGGTGTTATGCCATAATTGGCTCTCCACGCGGTTGCGCAAAATCGACGACGGGTTCATTCGTCTCTCAACCGAATTGAAAATTTATTTCACCAACTGGTGGCATCGTGAGAAATCGAAGAGTGAAAATCGCGCCGGATATCAACGTGACTTCGCTCGTTGACGTGATGATGGTGCTGCTGATCATTTTCATGATCTCGGCGCCGTTCATGCGCGCCGGCGTAAAAGTGGAATTGCCGAAAGCGAGCGCGCGCACTTCGCAGCCGCAGCGGGCCATCATCATCGCCGTTGATCGAACGAATCAGCTTGCGGTCAACGCGGAAAGAATCACGATGGAAAATCTCGCGGCGCGCGTGACGCAATTGCACAAAAGCTCGCCGGATTTGCCGATTTTGCTGGAAGGCGATGCGAGCGTGGCGTATGGCCAGATCATCAAAGTTATGGACGCGGTGCGGCGCGCCGGCATTGCGAACGTCGGCCTCGTGCTCGAACCGGAAACTGCGAACGGCAAGCCATGATGAATCGCGGGTTTATCATTTCCGCCGCCGCCCATCTCGCCATCCTGTTCGTGCTGTGGCAGGCGAGCATTTCATTGTCGCGCCCGGTAACGCGCGGCTATCCGCGTTTGATGACGGCGACGCTGGTGACCAAGTCCGTTATGGCGCCGGCGGCATCTGCGGCACCGCCGGCCGCGGCAGAGTCGGAAACGGCTGAACCCCCGGCGCCCAAATTCACGCCGGTTGAAAAGAAGGAAGAGCCGGCCAAAGTTGCTTCCAAACCGGAGCCGAAAAAAGTGCCGTTCACGCCGAAACAACCGGCAACCAAATCGCCGGTGACTCCCGCTTCATCTTCGGGTTCATCCGGCAGTCGCGGTTCTGCAACGACAACACAAACCGGCGCCGGCGGCGGAAACGCGATCCGAATCGATGCGGCGGCATTTCCATACGCGTATTATTCCGAAGCCATTCAGAACCGCATTGAAAGCAACTGGCAAGCGCCGCCCGTGCAAGAACGCTATTTTGCCATCGTGTATTTTAGAATCGCGCGCAACGGCGAAATTAAAGACATCAAACTTGAGCAGCCGAGCGGCAGCTCTGAATTTGATCGCGCCGCCATCAGCGCCGTGACGTACGCCAGCCCGTTGCCGCCGCTTCCCGTCGATTACCGCGAACAAACGCTGGTGGTGCGATATGAGTTTGCAGCGAATAACTTTTAGTTTGTCAAGAGTCAAATCTGTGCAAAAAAACAAAAAAATTCCACCCGGATTAAAAAACCACACGGATTTAGAGAAAAGCCTTTCATGTTTTTTTACCCACGTATTGAAGAAGCTCCCGGATGAAAAAACATTGGTGTTTCGCCGTTACGCGAATCGATCCATGAAAAAATTGAGGCCGCCGTCCGTTGGCAGCTTCTTATCGGTTGGGCACTTTTTTAAGCTCGCTTGGTTGCGGCTCA
>Ga0187893_10010170_pt1 | contig 14151 bp, 13 predicted proteins | sample MA1701074metaG_FD_139574 | JGI IMG/M metagenome (GOLD analysis project Ga0187893, IMG submission 139574) | White microbial mat communities from a basaltic lava cave in the Kipuka Kanohina Cave System on the Island of Hawaii, USA - MA170107-4 metaG ...
ATCCGCGATCTGTTGAAAAGGAAGTAAGCACTTTATAGCATGACTGCCGCAAGGCCCGGGTGTCTAGACACCCGGGCTGTTTTTTGGCTTAAGCATCCCGCCATGGATATGCATCCGTTACTTGCCGGCATCACGCCGCAAGCCCGAAACGAACCCGACTCCGGAATTCTGGTCGCGGTAAACCGCGGCTTTGGCCGGCCAAACGTCATTCCGCTGTGGGCAGGTGAAGGCAATGTGCCCACACCCGAATTGTTCGCCCGCGCCGCTAGCGAAAGCCTGCTGAAGGGCGAGACATTCTATACGTGGCAGCGCGGAATCCCCAAATTGCGCGAAGCGCTGGCGCGCTATCACACCCGCCATTTCGGTCGCAGCTTCTCCCATGAAAATTTCTTCGTCACATCGGGCGGCATGCAGGCCATCCAGACGATGGTGCAGATGGTTGCGGGTGAAGGCGATGAAATCGTCCTGCCAACCCCCGCCTGGCCCAATTACGGCGGACCGCTCCGCATCCAGGGTTCGGTTCCCGTGGAAGTGCCCATGGATTTCTCGAACGGGCGCTGGCAGCTCGATCTCGACCGGTTGTTTGCGGCGATCAGCCTCCGCACCAGAGCCATATGCCTGAACTCGCCCTCCAATCCCGTAGGCTGGACAGCAACGCTGGATGAACTCATCGCAGTTAGAGACCAATGCCGCAAGCGCGGCATCTGGATTTTTGGCGATGAGGTTTATTCACGCTTCTATTACGGTCCACGGGGAGAGACACGGGCTCCTTCGTTCCTCGACATCTGCGATGACGAAGAAATGCTCCTCCTTGCCAATACGTTCTCAAAGAATTGGGCGATGACGGGCTGGCGCGTCGGCTGGCTGCAGGCCCCTAAAATTCTGGGCCCCGCCATCGAACGTATTATCCAATATAATACCAGCGGAACGCCCGCTTTCCTGCAGCGGGGCTGCGTTGCCGCCCTCGACCACGGCGAGGAGTTTTTGACAGGGCAGGTCGCCAAGGCGCGCGCCAACCGCGATATGACGGCAAAATTCCTGAGCGAAATGCCGCAGGTGCGTTTCGAGATCCCCAAGGGCGCATTTTACATGTTCTTCGCCGTCGATGGCATGAAGGATTCAACGAAGACGACGCTGCGCCTCATCGACGAGGCGGGCGTAGGGTTTGCGCCGGGTGCGACTTTCGGCAAAGGAGGCGAGGGCCATCTGCGCATGTGCTTTCTCAGCGACCCCACCAAGATAGAGGAAGCGCTTGGCCGCTTCGGCAATTGGCTGAAAACGGCGCGGCTCTAAGCCGCCAATTCCTGAATGAGCGTATTGAGAACGCGGCGTCCGGCGGGCGTGGCGCGCAACCGCGAATTTTCGCGGCTGACGAATCCCATAAATTCAAGCACTGCAACCTTGTCCATGTTCATGGGTTGTGTGGCAAGCAATTCGTAACGGCGGAGATCGATGCCTTCTGAAATGCGCAAACCCATGAGCAAATATTCGGAGGCCTGATCGGGCTTCTCTACAATGATGTCTCCGATGATGCCGTGACTGCGTGCCGTCACGAGATCGCGCCAGGTTTCCGGATGTTTCTCCGCGACAAGGGCGCGTCGGTTTTCGCCCTGGGCCAAGCGGCTGTGCGCGCCGGGGCCAACACCTGCATATTCACCATAACGCCAGTAGAGCAGATTATGCCGCGATTCATGACCTGGAGCTGCATGGTTGGAGATTTCGTAGGCGGGAAGCTCGGCCTTCTCGGTCAGTTCCTGCGTTAGGTCATAAAGGTCGGCGGCACGATCTTCCGGCGGCATAGCGAGTGCGCCGCGGGCATGAAGATCGGCGAATGCCGTGCCGGGTTCGATGGTCAACTGATAAAGTGACATATGGCCCTGTTGGTAGGACAGCGCCTCAGTCAGCTCGCGACGCCATTCCGGCACAGTTTGCTTTGGCCTCGCGTAAATCAAATCGAAGGATACGCGCGGGAAAATCTTGGCCGCAAGCCGAAAGGCGGCAATGGCCTCGGCGGCGGAGTGCTGGCGGCCCAGCGCCTTTAGGTCCGCATCATTCAGCGCCTGCACGCCCACCGAGACGCGATTGACGCCGGCCGTGCGATAGCCCTGGAAATTCTCCGCATCCATGCTCGTGGGATTTGCTTCGAGCGTTATCTCGGCGTCAGGAGAAACGCCCCAAAGTTGTCCGATCGTATCCAATACTTTGCCCACAGCCGCAGGTGGCATCAACGAGGGCGTGCCGCCGCCAAAGAAAATACTGGAAACCTTGCGTCCCGGCGTTTGCTTGGCGAACCACGCAAGTTCCATGGCCAGCGCGCTGGCAAATGCCATGGCATCTACCGGGTGGTGGCGCACGTGGGAATTGAAATCGCAATAGGGACACTTGGCCTTGCAGAACGGCCAATGGACATAGATGCCGAAGGCTTCCTCAGAAAACGGCATCGGCGAGTTTCCGGAAGGCCCGCGCCCGGTGCGACATGTCATGTTTCCGCGACGGTTCCATTTCGCCGAATGTCATATCGCAATCATCGGGCAGGAACATGGGATCGTAGCCAAAGCCTTTGGCGCCGCGCGGGGGCCAGACGAGCCTGCCATCGACGCGGCCCTCGAATGTCTCGCTGTGTCCGTCCGGCCAGCCAATGGACAGTGCACTGATGAAGTGGGCCTTGCGGTCGGCAGCACCTTTTGCCTGCAGTTTTTCCTCCACATTGCGCATCGCCATGGCAAAATCCTTGTGTGGCCCCGCCCAGCGCGCCGAATAGATGCCGGGCGCGCCGTCAAGCGCCGCGACGCAAAGGCCAGAATCATCCGCGAGCGCTGGAAGCCCCGTCGCCTTTGCGGCGGCGCGCGCTTTGAGTTCGGCGTTCGCCGCGAAACTCTCGCCTGTCTCCTCCGGTTCCGCGAGGCCGAGATCAGCGGCAGAAAGGACGTCTACCTCATAGGGCTCCAGCAGTTCGGCCATTTCCCTCGCCTTGCCCTGGTTGTGCGAGGCAACAACCAGCCGGCCGCCGCGCAAGGGCCAGATGCGCGGCTCCGCAAATTCGACGGAATTGCCAGCGGGATCGCGGAAATAGATCGAGCGGCCACGCCCCTTCCAGTCGATTTCGGCTTCGATCTTGATATTGCTTGCCCCGAGCTTTTTCCGCCATTGATCGAGTTCTTGAGAGTTCGCGGCAAAGCATACATGTCCTAGCCCCCGTGTCCCGTGCGGCGGAGGCACGCTCCGGCTGGGCACTTGCACCGACGTGACGGCCGGGTTGAAGATGAGCAACATCTGGCTGCCGCAGCGGAAGAAAGCCTGCCGTCCTTGAGTTTCCATCGTGCAAGTCAAGCCGATGACGCCTTCGTAAAAGGCGCGCATCGCTGCAACATCATCAGCGTAAAGAATAGTTTCGAGAATGACCGCAGGCCTCATGCAACCGCCTGTTTCTGCAGCGCGACCAATTCGCCAATTCCAGTCTTTGCCAGTACCAGCAGCTCCAGCAGCGCATCCTGCGAGAAGGGCTCGCCCTCGGCCGTACCTTGAATCTCAACAATGCCGCCCGATCCGGTCATAACGAAATTAGCGTCCGTGCCCGCGGTTGAATCCTCCGCGTAGTCGAGATCGATCACGCCAACACCGCCATGGATGCCGCAGGAGATTGCAGCCACATGGTCCTTGAGCGGCCAGGCCTTGAACATGGAGCGGGCCTGCATCCATTTGAGGCAATCATGAAGGGCCACCCAGCTTCCCGTAATGGCGGCCGTGCGGGTTCCGCCATCGGCCTGGATCACATCGCAGTCAAGCGTGATCTGTTTCTCACCCAGCGTAACGAGATCGACTACCGCGCGGAGCGAGCGCCCGACGAGGCGCTGGATTTCTTGCGTACGCCCCGATTGCTTGCCAGCAGAGGCCTCGCGCCGCATGCGCTCGCCGGTTGAGCGCGGCAGCATGCCGTATTCGGCCGTTACCCAGCCCTTACCGAGGCCCTTGAGCCAAGGCGGCACCTTCTCTTCCAGCGTGGCCGTGCACAGCACATGGGTGTCGCCGAAACGGACCAGGCAAGAGCCTTCCGCATGTTTGATGAAGCCCCGCTCGAAACTTATGGCGCGCAACTCGCCGGGCATTCGCCCCGATGGACGCATTTGCTCCCCTTTCGTGAGTGGGGCGCGTTCTAGCCCCACAATTGACCAGCGCCAACTTGATTTCTACATTGCGAAGCCATGAGCATAATCCCGCCAAAACCGTTCCTCGACGAAAAGCAGGGCAGCGCTGCAGGCCTGGACCAGCGTTCGCGCGAGATTTTCAGGAGGCTGGTTGACACCTATCTCGAAACCGGGGAGCCGGTGGGTTCGCGCACCATCTCCCGCATTCTGCCCTCAAACCTCTCGCCCGCGTCCGTGCGCAACACCATGATGGACCTCGAGGATGCGGGCCTCATCTATTCGCCCCATGCCAGTGCTGGGCGCGTGCCGACTGAGCAGGGCCTGCGCTTTTTCGTCGATGCCTTGATGGAAGTGGGGGCCATGAGCGCCGAGGAGCGCGCGCGCATCGATGCCCAGGCGGCGGCTTCGAACCGCCAGCGCCGCATCGAAGATGTCCTGGGCGAAGCGACAACGCTGCTCTCCGGCCTGTCCCATTGCGCGGGCGTCGTCATGGCGCCCAAACTCAATGCAAGACTCAAGCATGTGGAGTTCGTCAATCTGGGCCCCGGCCGGGCGCTGGTCATCTTGGTGGGCGAGGATGGCGCGGTTGAAAACCGGGTGATCGACGTGCCGCCGGGTCTGCCGCCATCAACCTTCACCACGGCATCGAATTACCTCTCCTCGAGGTTTCAGGGAAAAACCATCGCTGAGGCGCAGCGTTTCGTGCGCGATGAGATGGAAAGCTTGAGGCGCGAACTCGACGATGTTTCAGCGCGGGTTGTCGAAGCAGGCATCGCCGTGTGGTCCGGCGATAGTGACCCCGACGCCAAGACGCTGATTGTCAAGGGCCAGGCCAATTTGATCGAGAATGCCACCGCCGCCACCGATCTCGAGCGTATCCGCAAGCTGTTCGAGGATATCGAGAACAAGAAGGAACTGGTGCAGCTTCTGGGGCTCGCCGAAAGCGGCGAAGGAGTCCGCATCTTCATCGGCTCGGAAAACCGGCTGTTTTCGCTGTCCGGGTCCTCCCTCGTCGTGGCCCCCTATAAAAACAGCGAGGAGAAAATTGTTGGGGTCCTGGGTATCATTGGCCCAACCCGCATGAACTACGCCCGGATCATCCCCATGGTCGATTACACGGCGAAGATCGTGGGCCGCCTGCTCACTTGATTTTTCGGTTTTCCCGGCCGATATGCCGCCCATGGCTGACGAGACAAATACCCCCGACTTCGACGAAATCGACATCGAATCTCCCATCGCCGAAGCCCCCGCCGATCCCCGGGACGCAGAGATCGCCTCGCTCGCTGAAGAGGTAGCCTCCCTGAAGGAACGGCTGCTGCGGCTCGCTGCTGAGATGGAAAATACCAGGAAGCGGCTTGAGCGCGAGAAGGCCGAGGCCACCCTCTATGCGGCGACGAACTTCGCCCGCGACCTGCTGAGCGTGCCCGACAATCTGCGGCGAGCGCTTGAGGCCCTGCCACCCGAGGAGCGCGAACGCGCGGGCGAGATCGAGAGCAATTTGATCGCCGGCGTCGAAGTGACCGAGCGCGAATTGCTGAATGTCTTCCAGCGCCACGGCATCCGGAAAATCGAGGCCCTGGGACAGAAATTCGATCCCAATTTCCACCAGGCCATGTTCGAGGTGCCGACCAGAGAAAAACAGCCCGGCACGGTGATGCAGGAGTTGCAGTCCGGCTACGCCGTGGGCGAACGTTGCCTAAGGCCTGCTTTGGTCGGCGTGGCGAAGGCGGAAGAAGTCCAATAATTGACTCCTGCGCCTGCTCTATCCTAACAATGTTAGGGTTGCGCGCAACGGAGTATCCATATGACTAAGCGGTCCCTGACCCTATTGGCATCCATCGCGGTTTTCTCTGGAGCCATGTTCGCCGGCCCGGCCATCGGTGGAACGAAGCCCCAGCCTTACAAGAAACTGTCGACTTCTGAGGTCACCTTCAAAAAGAAGAGCGGGTACTGGGTCGAATGCCGGTACACGGGGCTCGGCACCGTTTGCGACTATGTCTACGCAAGGGTAAAAGGTGAGCCGGGCACCAAAGCCAAACTTCAGCGCATCAAAGCTAATGACAGCACCCTCAAGCGGAAGAGCGGCTATTGGGTTGAGTGCCGTTATTCAGGGCTCGGCGAAATTTGCGAGTATGTTTACGCCAAGCCCAAGCCCTGATCGCGCGCTCAGGTAAATTTCGAAGGCGTTTCCCCAAACACCGACCGGAAGGCCGACGTGAAGGCGCTCACACTTTCATATCCCGCTTCATAGGCGGCCTGCCCCACGGAATGGCTTTCCTGCAAAGTTTCAATCGACCGCTTGAGTCGCGCTTGCATGCGCCATTGGCGAAAATTCAATCCGGTCGATTCCCGAAACCGGCGCGTAAAGGTTCGCGGCGACAGTCCGAGCGAACGCGCCGCATGATCCATCATGCGCCGTTCTCCCGGATGCTGCAGAAGGCAATGGCAGAGCGTGTTGAGTTTCGTCTCTGCTGGCATGGAGAGCCGGAGGTCAAGCGGGCGGCACCGCTTCATTTCGGCCAGCAAGAGTTCCGTCATTGCTGTGCGATTTGTGAGTGCGCTGCCATCGCTGAAGCGCAGGATGAGCTCGCGCATTAGGCTCGATATCTGCCACACCTCGATCGGCCGCTTCGGCAGACATTCCTTTCCGGCCAGATAGACGGTCCGCATATGCACTTGGCCGCGGCAGTCGATGGCGTGAGAAATCCGCCGGGGAATCCACAGGGCCCGGCCCGGCGGAACAATCCACATCCCGCCTGCTGCTTGGATGCGCATGACGCCCTGTGACGCATGGGCAATTTGATCCTCGCGATGCCGATGCCAATCCACGCAGAAGCCGCTGTCGAAGCGTTCGGCGTGGCCCTTGATCCGGCTGCTTTGGCGCATAATCGACGATTATTGGCCAATCGTCGTATTTACGTCAAGCGAGCGATGGCCTAGCAGGAGCGGATGTTAAGCCGCAGCCACTTCGCCTTCATCAATCTCGCGCATTTCTCGGTGCACTACCTGTTGTTGATCTTCCCAACGGCGGTGCTGGCGATCCAAAAGGATTGGCAGTGGTCCTATGTGGATACGCTGAGCCTTGGCACCGCGGGCCTGGTCGTGTTTGCGCTTGCCACATTGCCCGTGGGCTGGCTCGGCGACCGCCTGCCGCGCAACTGGCTCATGGCCGCTTTCTTTATTGGGGGTGGCGTTGCATGCGCAACCACTGGCCTCGCCCAGGGCAAGACCTGGCTCACGGTTGGGCTAGCTGCAATCGGCCTGTTCGCAGCGATCTATCACCCAATCGGCATCGCCATGATCGCCGAGCGCACCGAGCGGCGCGGCAGCGCGCTGGCAGTGAATGGCGTCTTCGGCAATCTGGGCCTCGCCGGCGCCACGGTTGGCACAGGCGTGATCGCCAGCCTCCATGGCTGGCGGATGGCTTTCATCATCCCGGGAATTCTCATGGCGCTGGTGGGGTTCGCTTACGCGGCAATGTTCGGCAGCCTCAAAAAATCCTCGCCCCAAACCGGCGGTGAGAAAGCCTTGGTCGAGCGGGATCGGTCTGGCCAGATATTCGTCGTAATCCTCATTGCGGCATCGGCGCTGTTTGGCGGATTCATTTTCAATGGCGTTACCGTCTCGCTCCCCAAGGTGATCGAGGAACGCATTCTGGAACACGGCATGGAACTGCATTGGGTCGGCCTGCTGAGCGCCATCATTTTCGCACTTGCTGCATTCGCGCAACTACCGACGGGTGCAGCACTTGATCGCTTTGGCGCAAAACCGGTGCTTCTGATCCTTCTCACCATTCAGTGCGCCGCCATGCTCGCGTTGGCCAATGCCAACGGAATTGCGGTCTTCGCACTTTTCATCGTGCTGGTGACCGCCCTCTTCGCTGAGATTCCCGTGACATCGTGGCTCCTTGCCCGCTTTGTCGCGGCCGAGTGGCGTTCGCGCGCCTATGCGCTGGAATATCTTTTTTCGCTGGGCGTGAGCTCGCTGGTCATTCCGCTCATCGCCTTCCTGCATCACGGGGCGGCGGGCTTCACATCCATGTTCCTGCTTCTGGCGGGAGCCGCAGCGGTTATCGCCATCGTCGCCCTGTTTCTGCCGGATACCAGCAGGCGGGCTACGGCTTCCTCACCCGCCGCAGTGTGAGATTGATACGGCCGCCGCCATTCAAAAGCGTGGACGTGCCGGACAGCACACGGTCAATGCCGTGATAGCGCAGGCGCGATGGCCCTCCCATCACCAGCACATCGCCTGAGGAAAGCTTGATGGTTTCGGTCTTGCCGCGCCGTTCCGTGCCGCCAATCCGGAACACCGCAGTATCGCCCAACGAGATTGAGACAACCGGCGCTGCGAAATCGTCCTCGTCAGCGTCCTGGTGCAGGCCCATCTTGGCGCCTTCGCGATAGAAATTGACAAGGCACGCCTCGGGCAGATGGGGATAGTCCGCAACCGCGCGCCACACGTCCAAAATCTGGCGCGGGATCGGCGGCCATGGGTTTCCGCTTTCAGGGTGTACCGCTTGATAGCGATAACCCGCATGGTCTGAAACCCAGCCCAGCTTTCCCAGATTGGTCATGCGCACTGAGAAAGGCCGCCCGGTTCTTGGCATGAAAGGCGTGAACAGCGGCGCCTCCGCCAGGGCGGGACGGAGGATTTCCACAAGTTCGCGCTGAGCGGCGGCGTCAAGAAAACCGGGGTGATATTTCAGGCCGGGTTGCATGCGAGTGATCAGGGGGTCAGAATAGACTCTTAGAACAGTCAAAGGACATTTTCATGAAAGCCTGCCGGCTGGTGCGCCATGGCGAAAACTACCAAGGCAAACAGGGGTTGGATTACTTTGCCGGCGTATCCCGGGAATCGGCAGGCTCGGAGGCTCTGTGCCTGCACCTTCTCGTCATGCCGCCCGGCGCTTCGGCGCGTCCCCACTATCATGAATCCCATGAATCGGCGGTTCACGTGCTGGAGGGCGAGGCGGAAATGCGTCATGGGCCTCACCTGGAGCATGTGATGAAAGTGAGGGCGGGCGATTTTATCTATATTCCAGCGGGTGTGCCGCACCAGCCTTACAATCCCACCGACAAGCCGGTTCGCGCGGTGATCGCCCGCACCGATCCCAACGAGCAGGAAAGCGTCGTGCTGCTGGATGACAACGCTTGATAGCCAAAATCCATCTCCCTATATAGCGCTTCGGACGTCCTTAACCCTTGGGAATCAGGGGCTCAGGAACCATATGTCAACAGGAGGCAGCCCCGTTCGCGGGTTAAGCAAGCGCCTTGACGGGCTTGCGTGAGCTTGCCTGCCATTTGGAGGGTAGACATGGCTAAAGTTATCGGCATCGACCTCGGCACCACCAATTCCTGTGTCGCGGTGATGGAGGGCAAAAATCCTAAAGTGATCGAAAACGCCGAGGGTGCGCGCACCACGCCTTCGATCGTGGCCTTCAACAACGACGGCGAAACGCTCATCGGACAGCCTGCCAAACGGCAGGGCGTCACCAACCCGGAAAACACTTTCTTCGCCATCAAGCGGCTGATCGGCCGCCGCATGGAAGATCCCATGGTGGCCAAGGACAAGAAGCTTGTCCCCTACAACATCGTCAAGGCTGAAAATGGTGATGCCTGGGTTGAATCGCGCGGCAAGAAATATTCTCCCTCGCAGATTTCCGCCTTCATCCTCACCAAGATGAAGGAAACCGCCGAGCGTTATCTCGGCGAGCCCGTCACCGAAGCGGTGATCACAGTTCCCGCCTATTTCAACGACAGTCAGCGCCAGGCCACCAAGGACGCGGGCAAAATCGCCGGACTTGAGGTCTTGCGCATCATCAACGAACCGACGGCGGCAGCCCTCGCCTATGGCCTCGACAAGAAGGAATCGGGCACCATCGCCGTCTACGATTTGGGTGGCGGTACGTTCGATGTGTCGATCCTCGAAATCGGCGACGGCGTGTTCGAGGTGAAGTCGACCAATGGCGACACCTTCCTCGGCGGCGAAGACTTCGACATGCGCATCGTCGATTACCTCGCCGACGAGTTCAAGAAGGAAAACGGCATCGATCTCCGCAAGGACAAGCTGGCTCTCCAGCGCCTCAAGGAGGCGGCGGAAAAAGCCAAGATCGAGCTTTCATCGGGAACGCAGACCGAGATCAACCTGCCCTTCATCACCGCGGACGCATCGGGTCCCAAGCATCTGACCCTGAAGCTCACCCGCGCCAAGCTTGAAGCGCTCGTCGACGACTTGATCCAGAAGACCGTCGAGCCCTGCCGCTCTGCTCTCAAGGATGCAGGCGTCACCGCGGGCCAGATCGACGAGGTTGTGCTCGTCGGCGGCATGACGCGCATGCCCAAGGTCATCGAAACGGTAAAGAATTTCTTTGGCAAGGAGCCGCACAAGGGTGTGAACCCGGACGAAGTCGTGGCCATCGGCGCCGCGATCCAAGCAGGCGTGCTCAAGGGCGAAGTGAAGGACGTGCTCTTGCTCGACGTGACGCCGCTGTCGCTCGGCATCGAAACTCTGGGCGGCGTGTTTACCCGCCTCATCGACCGCAACACCACGATCCCCACTAAGAAAAGCCAGGTCTTCTCCACCGCAGATGACAACCAGACGGCGGTGACGATCCGGGTCTTCCAGGGCGAGCGTGAAATGGCGGGTGACAACAAGCTGCTCGGCCAGTTCGACTTGATGGGCATCCCGCCTGCCCCGCGCGGCATGCCGCAGGTCGAGGTCACCTTCGACATCGACGCCAACGGCATCGTCAATGTCTCGGCCAAGGATAAGGCGACCAACAAGGAACAACAGATCCGCATTCAGGCTTCTGGCGGTCTCTCCGATAAGGAGATCGAGAAGATGGTCAAGGAAGCGGAAGCCAACGCCGCCGAGGACAAGAAGCGCAAGGAGCTGGTGGAAGCCAAGAACCATGCGGAAGCGCTTGTGCACTCGACCGGCAAGTCGCTCACCGAATATGGCGACAAGGTTTCCGCCGCCGACAAGTCAGCGATCGAAGCAGCCATCGCCGATGTGAAATCGGTCATGGAGGGCGACGACGCGGAAGCAATCAAGACCAAAACCAACGCTCTGGCCCAGGCGGCCATGAAGCTCGGCGAAGCGCTTTACAAGGCGCAGAGTGCTGGCGAGCCGGGCGGCGGCGATGCGACGGGCGGCAATGGCACAGGCTCCTCAGCCAGCGCCAATGACGATGTGGTCGACGCCGACTTCGAAGAGGTCAAGGACGACGAAAAGAAGGCGTCCTAGTTGCTCAATGCTTGTGAACCTCGTCCTTTGGCCTCTCGCCTGAGGACGGGGTTCTGCTATATCCCGATTCAGGGTTGATGATTCATCCATGGCCAAGCGCGATTTCTATGAGGTTCTCGGTGTCGGCAGGAACGCCGACGAAAAGGAACTGAAGGCCGCCTATCGCAAGCTCGCCAAGCAGCTTCATCCCGACGCCAACCCCGGCGACAAGACGGCCGAGCACAAATTCAAGGAAGTCAGTGAGGCTTACGACGTTCTCAAGGACTCGCAAAAGAAAGCAGCCTACGATCGTTTTGGTCACCAGGCTTTCGAAGCTGGCATGGGCGGTGGCAGATCCAGCGGCGCAGGCTTCGGTCCGGAATTCACCTCCTCCATGTCGGATATTTTCGAGGACTTGTTCGGCGTTTCCATGGGCGGCCAGCGGGGCCGCGGGCAGGGCGGAGGGCGCGGTCGCGGCCAGTCAGGCGCCGCGCGCGGTGCTGATCTTCGCTACAACATGGAAATATCGCTGACCGAAGCCTTTAGCGGCAAGACCGCGCAAATCCGCGTGCCGTCTTCGGTCACCTGCGAAACCTGTTCCGGCTCGGGTGCCAAGCCCGGGTCTCAGCCTAAGACCTGCAGCACTTGCCATGGTGCAGGCTCAGTGCGCTCGCAATCGGGCTTCTTCACGGTGGAGCGCACCTGCCCAACCTGCCAGGGCCGGGGCCAGGTCATCTCGAATCCATGCAGTGCTTGCGGCGGCCAGGGCCGCGTCACCAAGGAGCGTACGCTCTCGGTCAACATTCCCGCTGGGGTCGAGGACGGCACGCGCATCAGGCTCGCCAGCGAGGGCGAGGCCGGGTTGCGGGGCGGGCCTTCCGGCGATCTCTATATCTTCCTCTCCGTCCGGCCGCACGAATTCTTCCAGCGCGACGGTGCCGACCTGTTCTGCAAGGTGCCAGTCTCCATGACGACCGCCGCAATGGGCGGCGAGATCGAAGTCCCAACGATTGACGGCAAGAAAGCCCGCGTCACCGTCCCCGAAGGCTCCCAATCGGGCAAGCAGTTCCGGCTTAAGGCCAAGGGCATGCCAGTGCTGCGCTCCTCCCAGATGGGCGACATGTATATACAGGTCTCGGTCGAGACCCCGGTCAACCTGACGCGCCATCAACGCGAGCTGCTGCGCGAGTTCGAAAAGGATGCGCGCAATAACTCGCCCGAGTCGGAAGGCTTTTTCGCCAAGGCGAAAGCCTTCTGGGATGCCTTTGGCGGTTAAGGCGGCGTAAGTCATTTTTGAACCATGATTTCCGGCCAATCGTCGTTATCGCCATGGATTCTATTAGGGATTGGCGCGAAACCGGATCGGGATGGGAATTTTCAGCAGGCGCAGCAAGAGGCGAGCCAAGAACCGGGTTGAGCCTCGGCTATTCGCCGCACAAAGCCGGGACCACAGGCGCAAAGCCCCGCCTCGCCGCCGCAATATTGTTGGCAGACTCGCCCGGTTTTCCGCCGCCCTGGCCTTCTGGGGCGTTGTCGGGTTTGCGGCTTTTCTTGGCTATATCTGGCTGACGCTTGACCAGAAAGGCCTCTTCGCCATTCCGGAGCGAGAGCCGGGCATCATGGTCCTGGCCGCCGATGGCACGGCGCTGGCGGAGCAGGGCTCTTTTTTCGGCGACGAAGTCCGGGTGAGCGAATTGCCAGACTACGTGCCGAACGCCGTGATCGCCATCGAGGACCGGCGGTTCTATTCGCATTTCGGTGTCGATCCGCTGGGTCTTGCGCGTGCTGCACTTGCCAATGTCACGGCAGGCCATGTGGTGCAGGGCGGTTCAACCATCACGCAACAGCTCGCCAAGAACCTTTTCTTGACGCCCAAGCGCACGCTCGAGCGCAAGCTGCAGGAAGCGGTGCTGGCGCTTTGGCTTGAGGCTCGCTTCTCGAAGGAGGAGATCCTCCAGCTCTATCTAAACCGTGTCTATTATGGCGCTGGCGCCACGGGAATCGAGAAGGCGGCGGAAACCTATTATCGCAAATCCGCCCGCGAGCTTACCATCGCCGAAGCGGCAACGCTTGCGGGACTTCTGAAGGCCCCTTCCGTTTACAATCCGCAAAACAACCCCGATGCCGCTGCCGCGCGGGCACGGCTGGTGATCGACAGAATGACTGCAATGGGCGCCATCACCGAACGCGAGGCTCTCGCGGCGCTTGCTGCGCCCGCTTCCGTTCCTGCATCCGATTACATCCCAGCCAAGCAATACATTGTCGATTGGGTGAACGAGCAGCTTCCCGAGCTGGTGAAGAATTATTCTCAGTCCATCGTCGTCGAGACCACGATCGATCCGGGCCTCCAGCGCCTCGCGGAGAGAGCTCTACGCAAACGCCTGAACGAAGAAGGCGCAAAACTCGGTGTGTCGCAGGGCGCGCTGGTGATCATGGATACGACGGGCGCGATCAAGGCGATGGTCGGTGGTAAATCCTACAAGCGCAGCCAGTTCAACCGAGTTACCAAGGCGCTCCGCCAGCCGGGCTCGGCCTTCAAGCCCTTCGTCTATCTGGCCGCCGTCGAGCAAGGCTACGAATCGCGCTCGGTGGAAGTGGACGAGCCCATCCGCATCGGCGATTGGGCGCCGGAAAACTACAAGCAAAAATATCTGGGCGAGGTGACGCTCAAGAAAGCGCTGGCGCTTTCGCTCAACACCGTTGCAATCAAGCTTGTGTCCCACGTAGGGCCGCAGGCGGTCGTGGCCGCCGCGCATCGCCTTGGCATCACCTCACCGCTCGG
>Ga0187893_10010171_pt1 | contig 14148 bp, 21 predicted proteins | sample MA1701074metaG_FD_139574 | JGI IMG/M metagenome (GOLD analysis project Ga0187893, IMG submission 139574) | White microbial mat communities from a basaltic lava cave in the Kipuka Kanohina Cave System on the Island of Hawaii, USA - MA170107-4 metaG ...
CCCAGACGGAGATCCTCATCGTCAAACCAAAGCATGTCGCCGGGTTTGAATCTTCGCGACTTGGCACCAACCCAGAGAGTTGTGGCGGTAAACGGATGCCTGACGACGTGGAGGCGGTCCATTTTTGATTCGCTGAAGAAAGTTCGACGATGAACACAAAGAAAGGTTGAACGTGCGGAGAATAGCACAACTTAAGAGGCTATTGACAGGCGACTTTCCCTTGATGATACGCTTCCGGGCTATGGGAGAAGAAAAGGCGAAATACAAATCTCTTCTGGTACGCCTGCAATGGCCCGAGGATGAACCAATGGTCGTTAAGGTGAGCCCGCGCCGAGAGTTCCTGGGGCGCTGCTGAAAACTGATGCTGATTTGCGAAAAAATCAAAAGGACGATGGGCAGCGCTGGCCAGGTCATCGTCGAGAGCTCCAGTCATATCTTTGTTTGGATTCGCAGCGACACAGCGCACAGCGGGCAGATGCATTTCGGGATGTCAACTTGCCAAGATTTTATCATGACCGATGGGATTCTCTCGAGCCGCTAATTGCGGAGCATTTGGAACGCAACAAAATCCTGCAAATAGAGCAGCACCATCGAACCTTGAGATCCTTAGAGGAGAACAAGGCCACCCCAGCCGAGGACCGCTCAGACCCAACCTGGTATCCTGATCAGGAGAGATTCATTGCAAGGATTCGCGAGCTCGGGAATCCTAGTCGTTAGAGTCAGTTCATTGGCTGCCAGGCGAGACCACTCGCTTTTCGGGCCCAACACTGCCCCCCTAGCAGACAAGCTTCGGTTTTCTCGCTAACTCTTTCTCTTTCCAGGACCGATCAGAACTGCACAGGTGCATAATGCCAGGGAAGATACTTCTCGCCGACGACAACGAGCCATTCCGACGATCCGTCGCCGTAATTCTCGAGGAAGTCGGATACGAGGTTGCAGAAGCTGGATCCGCAAACGAAGCCCTAGCACAGTTGAAGGCGCCCTGCTTGCAATTCGATCTTCTGATCACTGCCTTGTACATGCCGGGCATGGATGGGTCTCCAGCTGATGACTGAAGTCAAGCGCATCGATCGAGATCTTCCTGTTATCGCAATGTCCGGCTCATTCAGCGGTAGGCTTTTGAAATTTGCTGCCACATTTGGTGTGGCGACAATCGAAAAGCCGTTCAAGCGGGTGCCTTCCTCGAGTTAGTGAACTCCATTTTAGAAACCATTCCCACATCCCCTGACAAAGGTCTACCTAAGGAAGCGCATGAAAGCGTCCCCTCCCACCGGCGGTTGAGTCCTCGCTTTTCGGGAGTGCGCGTCCTAGGCAGCCAAGCTTGATTAGCTTTGAAGAGCAGCCTTGAGGTCGCGTTCCCAGCGTTCCTTGGCACGTTCGATGTAACCAGCGGCAAAATCAATTTTTGACAAGTTCTCCGCCACAGATGAAACCTGGCTTCCTAAAGCTGATCTCAGGCATCAAGATCAGTCTCTTTCACGCCTCCTGGCATCGAGGCTAACCAGATAGTCGCAGAGTCTGATCTATGCACCAGGCGGTCCAGAGTTTCATAGCTGATGTTGTCCAGATCTTTGTCGAATGTATCTCTTCCGGTTGCTTCACCTTTGCCCTGTATTGTGCCAGCTCCTCCTAACTCTGATTGGACATCCTCTCGATTTTCAGCGTCTCCCTTCTTAACCTCTCCAATGTGTTTTCAATTGTCATCTTTGTCTCCTTTCAAACATAAGGCGGGCAGAAGCCTCGGCGTTCCAACCAGCCTTGAGATCATGGTCCCACTCGCCATACTCTTACGCTTGAGGTTTGGAGATGAACTCCACAAACTTCGCACTGAAGTTTGTGTAATAAAGCTCTGTTGAGAAGGCAGACGCGATCGAGGCCCCCTCCATAGACTGCCCCAGGCTCCCGCCCTGCTAGAGACGCCTTCGCTCTCGCTTTCGCTCATGGCGGCTGTCACCAGGTAAGGATCTTTGTATTCCTTCTTGAGTTCGTCCGCTACCTGTGCAGGGTTGATACTTATCGGATCTCCTTCCGTCTGGCGAATCGCAGGTCCGGCCTAACGTGCAAATCTGCGAGAACCATGAGAGCTGCCTTAGATAAGCGTCGAAGCATATCGACAAACTTGAGTTTCTCAAGTGGTTGAGGTCCGACGGTCGTGCTCCTTGGAGCAACGCGTTGATGAAGAGCTCTCGCTTCTCCTCCATTTGGCTGTTGAGGACCGAGGCAATTATCTTCCGGAAAAATTCCTGTCCGTTTTCAATATTGAACCAAGGGTTCTCAAAAAATCCAGGCACATCGGCGACCTTAGTGTTTAAGTAATCGATAGCCTCCTGAAATGATCTGTCACGTTCCGCTCTCCTGACGCCCGGGACGATAGAAGCTACTGATTTGACCGTTGCTACGAGAGCCTGAATGAGCTTTCCTCTTTTGGCGTTAGGGGCATTCCTGTCTCCGCCAAAACCGGGTCGGAGTGGCTCGTGGAGAGTCAACTCCTCGCTCGACTTTCTCTCTGCCCCTTACACGCACGATGTTTCCCTCCGTTCTAGGGAACAAGATAGATCAGTTCTTTAGCTGCCGTGTTCCTGTCGTAGACGCTCTTGATTTTCTACCGCAGCGTCAAAGAGGATTTGAAACTGTTTCAGGGCTTGGGGATCGGCAGTGAAATCCTCCCGCCCCGGAGCGTCAAGGCCGGAGTAGTAAATGGCCCCCAAGGCTTCTTCGGTTGTTGACAATTCGTTCAGACTATCTTCAAGCCCCTCGTGGTCAACCATTGTCACGTCGAAAGAAACCTTGTCCCATATGTACACTTCAACGATGTCGTTGCCCTCGGAAAGGCCCTTCACTTTCTCCAGAACCTGCTGTTTTGTCATGAGGCTGTCCTCCTCACTTGCTTGACTGCCTGAATTCAACCTTCCCCTGCCGTTTGTATTCCTCGTTCTTGATCTTCTGCCAATGCCAGGTTACGAGAGGGCCGTCCACGTAGGGACTGCTGGGGTCTTTGGCGACGATACCCTCGAGTCCGAGAGCGAGCGCTCCAGCGAACATGTGGAGTCCTTCTGTTGCTATGTGGTCGACGTACCGGAGCGTGTCGTTCTTCGGGAGGAGTTTCTGAAGGAGACTTTTTCGCCTGTACAGTGGTTCTGATCGGAGATCCTTATCGCCGAGGCGGAGAAGGTCGAATACGTAATACACCGGGACTCTTTTTTGCTTTCCACGGTTGACCAGCCAGTCAAAACGCGGGTGGCCATGCTCGTCGAGCGCGACGATCTCACCATCAAGCGTCCCGTGATCGAGCGCACTCACCGCCTCAGCGATGGCGGGAAAGCGCTTTTTGAAGTCGTTCTTGTTCGGACAGTACAACCGGACCCCCTTCCTATCCTTCTCTGCTATTGCTCGTAACCCGTCCCACTTAAGCTCGAACAGCCAGCTCGCGCGGTCAAATGGATCTGGCACTAGGCGCGCAGCCATCGGAGCGATCATGCGTCCGGAGTGATGGGCTTATGGTTGGGAGTTTCGTGATGGAGCACTTGACCAAGATCGCGCTTGTCAACGCTCTGGCCGCAAGCCTTGCAGCGATAGAAGTGGTCGATCTCGGTCTTGGGCTCGCCACCAACTCGACGACCCTTAATTCCTTTCCCTGGATTGTTGATTTTAGTCGCTGGCACCTCCTGCTGATGATGGTTCCGCGCGCCATTTCATTCTTCCTCAGATTCGGGCAGTCCTGCACTAATTCTCCACTCTTCCATTAGCTGCTTAATCGCCTCGATGCATTCCTGCCTGTTTATTTCCTTCCTGGGAAATCGTTGTCGCAGTTGGAAGAGAGCAAACTCAAGTTTCCTGGCCTTGTACATCACGTCCTGATCCAGTTCGTTCGAGTTGACCAAGTCTTCGGCTCTGAGCCGCATTTGGTGGACTTCATATGCGATCTCATCACAAAATCCGTCTGGCCGATCAGATCACTGGCAGATTCTTCAAAAAATCCACGCTGAAAATATCTCTTTCGTCTGACATGGATTGTCTCTTGCGAGCCTGCGTTTTGTATTGGCTGCCAGGCGAGCCGTGAGCTCGCTTTTAGGGAGCGCGAGCCCTAGACAGCCAATCTTGGTTATAATTGCCCTATTCGTTGGTTCGCCGGTACCCGTTGCTGAGATTGTCGCCTGTCAAGAATAAGACCTTCCTGAATGAGAGCTAAAATGACAGTACGACGGTCTGTGTCGAGCAACCGTACAATCTCGTCTATTCCCTTGTTCTGATTCGCGAACAGATTACAGACAGTAATTGTTCTTTTCTGATCTGGTGGAAGACTGATTGTGTCCTCTGGTCCGCCGTATTGGCGGTGCGTCAGACGGAAGCCCTCCGGCGTGTAGAGGTAGGGTGCAAACATTCTTGAGAGATTGGTCCGCAGTCGTCTAAACATTGGCCGCTCCCACGATTACTCTTCCTTTACCGACGCTCGCTCGAGATACGAATGGCTTCAACGACCACCGTTGACCCGGCGTTACTTGGCAATCTCTGGAGCAGTGAAAGCAGGTCTTGAGGATCGAACGTCCCGGTGACCCCTTCGTAGTTGACCGTGACCACTTTCGGTTCTTGGGATGTAAACTGAAATCCTCCCAAGTCAGCAAATGGCACGTCCAGCCTAAGAAGCTCGCTTCTTATCTCTTCTTGAATATCCATTGTTGACTCCTCTCCTTGAGTAAAGGCGGGACGGCTGATTACAAACAGCGCGACCCTCAACCCGATCTGTGTTACGCTTTGCCATCCTTTCGTACCTGCAAGGAACCTAAGCCCGAAGCCGAAATAGAGAGCGGCCTCGGGCCTTTTTTCTCCCCGGGCAGCTAACTAAACTGGACTAGCAATTGGATCCGGGCTCGGGGGCGTGGGTGGTGGCTCCGGTCTCGGCATAGGATCTGGCCGTGGCGGTGGTTGCGGCCTCGGAGGGATTTCCAGTGTCATTCCATCTGCGCCTGTCTGCATCACATCTCCTTTGCCAATTTCCTAGACAGCCAATCTTTAATGGCCTAGTTCTCTTTGCGAGCCTTGAGGTAACAGACCTTGCATCGAGAATGGCGCCCGTCTGGCGTTCGGCGATCTCTGTAGAATAATCGTAGAGGATTCCATGTCTGCAAGCAGAGCAGACTTTGCCTGAAACACCATTCCTGATCTCTACGACCATTACAACCCTTCCTGCTAAGGCTTCGCGGCGAGCTAAAGATTCCGGCTTCCCATTCCGAGAAGACTGGCACACGGGTTCACAATTGCCTGAATAAGAGTAGGTGATTGTGAGAAGGCCCGGATGGGTCGCTCCTGTCCGGGCCTTTCTTGTCGGAGCCCCGCCCGCGGTTCACCGATAGCTGCCTTAGGCTTTCCCGTTCTTCTTTCCCCACTTCTCCAACAGTCTTTTTCTCCCATCACTCAGAAGCGTATCAGGCGGGAAAAGCCGTTTGTCAAGCATCAGAATCCTTTTCGCGAGTAACGCCCAGGGGCGAGTAACTCCGATACTAACTGGGACCAGAAACTCAGGAGGCCATCGATCGTTGCGTGGGGCTCATGCTCGAATCTAGAGAACTGATCAAAAAGTCGGAGGCGCTTCTACAGGAGTGCCAACAACTTTCTGAAACGCCAAGGTTCACTTACCTCCGGCTTTACCTGAAGCGAGCCTGGTGGCGGAGCTCGTCCCCGTGTGTTCAGTTCGCTGACCAGCCCTGACGCTTAGGCTTACCGCGAACCGCCTGAGCCAAACATGTCCGTTCACGGCCCCTACATACTCTCCCTCAGGGAAACTACCACGGCCTATCAGTCTTGCCCCGACTTGACATAAATTAACGCCCATCGCATTCTCAGCAGTGGAGGGCTGGACCGCTGATTGGTGAAGCTATCGGGGCCTCCCCTGTCGTAAGTCGGTTCCACCCCTCCCCCTGCCCAAGAATTCGTTTCTCCTCTGTAGGAAGCCAGCCGAATTCTTCTGAATCGCTCTCAGGATTTGGAGCAGTCCCACCTAAGGTTTTACCTCATACCTGCATCACGTCAAACAGCTCATACTTCCTGCCCCTATGGGCAGCTCCACGTTCGAAGAGGAAACCCTTGTGCTTTGCTTAAGGCGTGTCCACTACGCAGGAACGAAAACGACTATCCGCCAAGCTGAAGATGGTTGGCACATACATATCGATCTGAGACAAACCGACCAAAATCCCGTCACGATTGTAGGTTACTTACTACCCACCATGGAGACAGCGAAGCACCGCGCAGACCACGAAATCATGAAACTCGACCATGTTTGCAATGGGGACTGCGAGGAGTGGGAAGAGTTTGTTCAGCTGAGCATTTCATGAAGCAAATCATGCATCAAACCCGCTGCGAAAAGTGTGCTGAGATCCTTGGTACTCACTACGAAGAAGACGGCGTCTCCCAAGCAACATTTCGTGAACGCTTAAAGATCAAAATGCTCGACACGGTGCAAAATCGCGTCGCCTTCTGTTGTCCGAATTGTGGCCACATGACGGATTGTATTCTGACGTTCGTCCCGATAACTCCAGCCAGCCCGTAAAAAGCCAACCGCGTGGATGGAACGCCAATACATCGTCAACGTTACCGCCACAACTCTTTGGGTGGGGACCAAGTCCAGGAACTTCAAGCTCGGTGAAACGCTTTGGTTTGACGACGAGGATCTTCGCTTGGAGATGCCACGTTTGCGATGACTCATGCGACGACTGGACAGAAGTCCAGAAAGTTGCTTCTGCCACGGTCTGATCCGCTTTAGTCGCTACCCAACACACCCAGGCGTAGCACCTTTGAGAAATTGCGGCCTCAACTGAGCTATAGTCTTCCTGCCCTTACAAACTGCCCTAATTTGGACTTTTTCCTCACGTTGCTTTCGAGGGAACCTATCTGCATTCGAAAAGGACTTGTGCGTTGTCTCACGCGTGTCCACAGCACAGGCGCAGAAGTCCGGCTTAGCCAGCACTCTAATCCAGGTCATACTCCAATAACGACCACGGCCCATGTGGCGCAATCTCTGACTTTGGCTAAAGAACTCGCCGACAAGTCAATAGCCAGATACGGCCACGTTTGCACCAGGGCCTGCAAGGACTGGGTTGAAGTTCCTTAAAATTTCGTTAGTCATTTGCTGCCGGGCTACACCTTTTCGAAAATCTGAATCTGAACTCCAAAGGGGAGAACATATAATGAGAGTCTTGTTTTTGCCCGATGCCCACTGGAATGAGGATCGTCAAATTGTGCAGTTCTACCCGACCAATTGAACCGGATCCCGTGCGCGATTTCCAAGGAAGCCTCTCGATGATCATTTTGAAAACGGAGCAAATCCTCTCGATATCTTCAGATCGAATCGCGACACAATAGCCACGATCGGTTCGAAAATGACCGCTCAATTCTCATAAGATCATCTGACTGCTGAATCGCCCACCTTTGAGGGCTGACTCGACCTCGCAATCCTGACGCTTAGGGCGGCCCTCCCACGCGAACGGTTAAAGTATCGAATATCAATTCACTGCCCCGCATAAGTTCTCAGTTGGGGAAACCCTCTAGCCAGCCTTCAGGTTTTTTCTCATCGCCAAACAGAGTGCCGCTATTTCAAGATTTGCGCTGAGAGGGCTGGGCCGCTAAAAGGAAGCGCTTGCCTGCTGGAGGACGGGCGTTTCTCGATCTAAGCCGGCCGGGTCCAGCCGCTTCGTCAACATGAAAGAAGAAGTCCGGACTGAGATCAGCGAACATTCCGAGCAGCTCATTCTGACGTCTAAGGAACTCATCGAACGATCTCGTGAAATCCTCAATCAGTTTGGACTCGCCAAAGAGCGTTGCAAATCCTCAGGCTTGGTTTCTCCAAAGAGAAGGGGCAAACCAACCAAATCATCCGCGATGAGCCCTTCTCTACCGAAACTTAGTCCATACCAAGAAGCGATCAGACTGTCGGCACTGATCGAGCTTCACAGAGGCGTCCACAGTGCCGCGGTCGCGATGACAGTGCCTAACAGGCAAAAGGCTGCAATTGACGCGACCGACGCCTATCAGGAGGCCGTCGCAATGCTGACCCATGCACAGGTTTCGATGGCAGACAGCATGGTTCACGATGAAATCGTCTATCTCCGGCAGCTCCTGCATCAGATCGATCAGCAAGTGGACCAGGCTGCATAAATTCTTATCCAATCCCGCCGTTGAATCTGTGAAACACGGCCTGTCGCAGACCGCCCGCTCTCCATTTCATGCTGAACTAGCGAAATCACCCACTCTTCGCCTGGACGGGTGTCAGTATTGGATTGATTCGAGAACCCCAGCGCGTGGCATAAATCTGAGTGAACTCCGCCCCTAAGAGAAAAATCTGAGCCGAGTAGTAAACCCATATTCAGAATGATCACCAACGAGCTTGCTGCACGGTAGGCGGAGGTGACACCACTTGTTCCCAGATAAAGCCCGATAAGGAACTTTCCCGCGGTGAACAGGAGAGACGTTCCCGCCGCTCCGATCCAAACATCGTTCTTTTCTTGGGTGAAAGTTTGTTCTGCTTTCGTGCAAAGGATTGTTCGGTGGTAGCAACAATCTTACCCAGTACTGACCCAATTCTACGGGATGTGGTGACAAGTAGGCTCTGGTCTGGTGCCATGGCATCGTCCTTCGACGACTAGGCTTTTCTTAATGAGGGCGACTTCCTTTGGCTGCAGGGTTTTCGAACGTTTTGGCGCTTCATATTCTTTTCCTTCAACTCATTTCTACAACCGTTTACTGTTCAGGATGCTCATAGGTTGCCCTTTTCCTGTGAGCAACGTGCCCGCTCAGCTCTTGTCACTCCTTCATGCTTGCGGTCCAGGCGAATGGGCGGCCAGATTCTCCATTCTGGATGCAATGACGCGCCGGAAGCCAATGTTGGAACCATGGATCATGACCGGCATTGCTGGCTCGCGTTAGACCAGAAAATCGCGCCCGTGGATATACTCCAAGATGAACTCCAGGAGCTGACAATAGCGGTCACGGTCAAGGACTTGTCAACACCTTCCAGACCGAAGCTGGTATTTAATTCCAGGGGCTCATCGCTTGCGGGCAGCTCGGCAGCGCTGACAGACACAAACTAATCGCATTTGCTTTATTCGCAGCGGAGCTACTCAAGTCGATGGTTCATCCACAAGAAAAAGCCTCTGCAAGGCCCTAAACCTCACGGCGACTACCTCGGTCCGAGAGCGGATATACTGTCACAGGAGCTAAGCTCTATGACTTCAGTCCGGCTGCGTGAAAGTCGGAACATACAGGAGACCTACCTGCTCATGGCACTGTGAGGTCACCGATGCACCGCTAATTTCTCAGCCGTCAGCGAGTCGAGGCGTCCCGTGATCTCGAGTCCTTCCGATTTTTGATACTCGCTCAGTGCCCGACGAGTTCTCGGACCCACAACGCCGTCCACTTCGCCATCGTAGAAACCTTTTGCTTTCAGTGCTTCTTGAGCGCTCTTCGCATTTTCTCTTGTGACGCCGGTACTCTTAATCACCGGCTCGTTCACTGAAGTCTTCTCCACCGTTTGCGTCTTCTCATTTTCTCGGGAGCTTTCGATCGTTGCCTTTGCCACCTGCGTCTCCTGTTTCAGCGCCTTTAAAAAAGGACCGAAGACTGGAGCAGGAGCCACGTTTCCGGACAACAGAATGTCGCGCCCGGAAACGTCATTTCCGTAAATGTGGTGATTGGCACTGTCGTCAATTGTCATCACCGTTCCCTTTAGGGAGATGCCTGCGAAGAGCCCCTTGGTACGTGAATACGAGTAGATCGGCGAATCGAAAGTCACATTGGTTCCGGCCTCCGCAGAGCGTCCGATAGGTCCAGCCGCAACTCCTGCGCTGCCGCCCAACTCTACTTTGTCTTCAAAGAGTCCTTTCAAGCCGTCTTCATTGGTGAAGACTAGAACCAAATCTGTAGCTGAAACGCCGATCTGAAGACCAAAACTGCCTCCGCTCAGATCGATAAACGCGGGCGCTCCCCACCTTCTGTCACTCAAGCGCCGCGTAACCAATCCCTTCCCGTGCTGTCCCCCAACGCCGAACGCGGCCTTGACCACGTTCGGCACAACTGCGATGGCATGCGCTTTATCCAGTAACTCGCTCGGTATGTTGGATTCCGGTGTATTCATAAGTTCTTTTAGAATATTGGCGCTAGCGATCACTCGCTCGGCCTCTTTGCCAGTCTCTCGAGACTCCGACGTCGAGACGGCTTTCTTCTCTTTCGGCGCACTCTCGGCCGGCACAACTAAGGCCAACGCTAGAGCACTCATCATGATCCTTTGTTTCCACATTTCCAGCCTCCTTACCAATCCGTATTTCTCATTGAAGGCCCAAAACTCGACACCTGCTGTCCAAAATTGGCCATAGGCGGCACATGCCCTCCTCGTCGTGCGGCCGGGTACGGTCTCATCCTTAGCCGCCGCAGCACTTGGACGTACACGACAGCAACTGGTCGGAAGGGCATGGGTTCGAGCCCAGAAAGGTTGGGATTCTTGAGCAGTCCCTCGCTGTCAATCTCCTCTTGGCTTTGGGTAGGAACGATTCCTATCCGCCAATGCCGCCAACTCTCGGGTCTGCAAAGGTTGGTGAAGTCGCTCAAAGGTCAGCCGACCGCTTTATGTTGATCCACCTTCGAAGCGGCGGGCTTGAGATGGTCGAGGGCGCCGTGGGGCTCGAGTTCATGGTCCACCTTCGTCGCGTGGCCAACCCACGGGGACAAAGCTTGAAGTTGAATGAACTTTTGGCGAGGAAATGGAAATTTCTCTCTGTCCTGTTTGTGAGCTTGACTTCAGCAGCACTGATCAGACAAGAACTACCAAGTAGATAAGTTTGCGCAAAGTCTTGGAGTCATGATTGCATTTGACTTCTCTTGAGTGGATGGATGTTGCTGGGGAGTGTGGTCTGGTCTAGCGGAACAGAGAAATTGTCATGCTCGAGAGCAATCCAAAAACTATTTTGGTCGTCGGTGGCTCTAAAGAAAATCAGTTTGGTAATTGCTTGCAAGAGGTGTTTCGACATCCGCTATTTCGGTATTTCAACTGGAGCATGCGGCAGTTCCAGACTTGCCGACAAGTTCTAGCCTTCTTGCGCCAGAACCCAATCCCGTTAATCATCTCATGGTCCGAAATGCCGGATGGCAACTGGAGAGACCTATTACGTCAAATGGTGCTGCTGACCAACCCGCCTTTGCTAACAGTGAGTTATCAGCCGACGGGTCGTTATTTTTGGTCTGAAGTGATCAGTTTGGGCGGATACGATGTTCTGGTGAAGCCTTTCACCGCCCCAGATATATTCCGGATGGTGAGCTTGGCGTGGGAGAGTTGGAAAGATAGAAATAGGAGCGCTCGGTCGTGATCGCTCTCAAAGTTGAGCATTTGAGGACTCTGATTGCATGACTGCTGAAGGGAGCCGCTTCTCATTTAGACAACCACTTGATGCAACTGGCGTGGGAACTATCTCGGCCTTGAGGCGCGTGGTCGTCCTAGCGATACTGTTTGGTTTGATTCTCCCACCACTGCTGGTGGGTCAAGGCTCGCCGCTATCATCCCCAAAGTGGATCGTCAAGATTCTTAATGCATCCTGGCGCGACTCGGTAACAATCCGCAAACCCAATCAAGACCAAAAGAATGAGAAGCCGAGTGAAGGTCAGCAGTGGTTGGTGTTGCGCGTGGAGCTAACACCCCCTTCAAAATGGACCCTCAATGCAGAAGGCCTTAGTCTTGTGGGTAGCAAATCCGCTAGATACCCCGTGTTGGGTAGGGATTCGGGCGGGGACATTTTCGTTTTATTTGCGGACATGCCAGCGGGACAAGCAGTCAAAAAGGGTGTGGGGGAAATGATTGGTCTGGATGACGTAATGCTTTTTGGTAAGTCCCCAGACCCTTCCAAATCAAGCTCGCCGTCGCAAGTCTCGCTTTTATTCAAAGTGCCCGCCACACGCGAGAGCCTGCATCTTCAGATCGCGAACGGTGCGAAAGTTCCAGTCCCGCTTCAATAGCGCCGACTGATTCTTGGGTACAGTCTCGGGGGCACAAGCAGAACGAAAAAGGCAGGAATCCGCTTCATAAACCTCATAATGGGACCGGCGTCCTGAAAAACTTCGGCACATTTCAAGACCGCGCTGAACACTACCATGGAATCCAGCGACGAGAGCGACCCCGATTGGAAAAAGGAAAGAATCACTTTTAACGCAGCCTATGGCAAGGAGCGCCTGACTGCCTACCTCTTCCAACCCAAGAACTCTCTTCCCGCTATCAAACCATTGTTCACTTTCCTGGCGCTGCATCTATTGTCATCCGTTCCAGCAACAATCTGTATGAAATGCCGCGGATAGATTTTATTCTCAAAAGTGGCCGAGCCGTCCTTTGGCCTCTCTACAAAGGTACATATGAGAGGGGAGATGATCTGAAATGGTATTTTCCAGACACTAGCACCTCCTACCGAGATCATGTAATCCAGTGCTCAAAGGACCTAAGCAGATCCATTGATTATCTGGAAAGCCGGCCGGACATTGACCGCAACAAACTTGGATTTTACGGCTACAGCTGGGGGGCATGCATGGGTGGGATTCTGCCGGCATTAGAGGATCGGTTCAAGGTAAGTGTCCTGATGGGAGCGGGCTTCTACCTTCAAAAAGCCCGCCCGGAAGTAGATCAGACCAATTTTGCTCCCAGAGTGACAATTCCCACATTGATGGTTGACGGTCGCTACGATTTGACATTTCCGCGCGCAACTTCTCAAGAGCCACTGTATCGCGTCTTGGGGACGTCCAAAGAACATAAGCGCCTCGCTCTCTTTGACTGCGGGCATTTTGTTCCCCGACACCACCTCATCAAGGAGACCCTCGATTGGCGAGATAGATATCTGGGGCCGGTCGAGAGACAAAGTCAGTGAATTGCGGGTCGTCAGCGCTCTGCTAGTGCTTAATTGCGTAAGTTTACGATAGTATTTCTAAGTTGCGAACCTTTGACTTCCCGTTTGCGCCAGACAAACGGCTTGGCCGTTGGACCATAAGCCGCGACGAACTCCTCGATCACTTGGCGCAGTTGCTCCTGATTGCGGAACGAGGCGCCACGCAGCGCCTTGCGGGACAGGATTGCCAACCAGATTTCGACCTGATTGAGCCAGCTGGCCAACGTGGGCGTGAAGTGGAACGAGACATGAGGGTGGGCTGCCAGCCAAGCTTGGTTTTTTTTATGAATGCAGTAGTTGTCCAAAATGACATGGATTTCCTTTCCCTCCGGAACGTCGCTGACCACTTGATCCATAAACTCCAAGAACTCCACGCGCTGCTTCTTCTGGGTGATCTGAGTGCGAATCGCTCCGGTCGAGACCTTCAAAGCCGCAAACAAATTCAAGGTGCCATGACGCTTATAGGTGCTTTTGAAGCCCCGCACCACCTTCGCATTGCCGGTTTCCACGTAGCCGGTCGCTCGCTCCAGCGCCTGAATGCTGGGCTTTTCATCCACCGACAGCACCAAGGCATTTTCCGGAGGATTCAAATAGAGCCCCACCACCTCGGTGGCTTTGGTGGCAAATTCCGGATCGGTGCTGACACACCAACTGCGCTGCCGGATGAGGCTGATGCCTTCTTTACGCAACACCCGCCAGACGGCATGCACCGAGGCCTTCAGATGTTTGGCCACCGCTGGACCATCCCAAACCGCCTGGCCTCGCGGCGGCGGCAATTCCAGAGAGGCCAACACTTGATTGCGAAATTCCTCGCCATAGTGTCGAGGCTTGCCCGAGCGGGGACGATCCAACAGTCCAGCCATTCCGGCTTTGTCAAAGCGCTGCCGCCAAGCAATGACCGTGTTAGGCCGAACCTTCAGGTCCCGCGCGATGGCGGCCACCGCTTTGCCTTGGAGGCACTGCAAAAGGATGCGGGCACGCTCGACCAGCCGAGCTTCCAGGGTCCGACTCGTCGCCCACTTTCCCAAGGTCTTTCGATCGTCTTCAGAACAGCGTGGAATCGGCAATTAATCACTAGCTGCAACTCCCTGCCACGCCCTATTGTGTTTACTAAAGCTAAGTCAAGTTGACGTAATACGACGTAACCGTCCATTACAACTCAATCGCAGGGAACTCTAGTCTTAGGCCAGCCGTGCGGAGGCGGCTGGCCTATGAGGAGAAGACTATCAAGAGCTGAAAAAAA
>Ga0187893_10010172_pt1 | contig 14148 bp, 12 predicted proteins | sample MA1701074metaG_FD_139574 | JGI IMG/M metagenome (GOLD analysis project Ga0187893, IMG submission 139574) | White microbial mat communities from a basaltic lava cave in the Kipuka Kanohina Cave System on the Island of Hawaii, USA - MA170107-4 metaG ...
CCTTCCGGCTTGTATAAATCCGGAGCTGGCGTTGTAACGCTTGAAGCTGGCGTTATCAAGTTAAGAGCTGGCGTTGTAACGCTTGAAGCTGGCGTTATCAAGTTAAGAGCTGGCGTTGTAACGATTGATGCTGGCGTTACCAAGTCCGGAACTGGCGTTGTAACGATTGAAGCTGGCGTTATCAAGTCCGGAGCAATCTTAATCAAATCGGAAACAAACGTTATTAAATCGGCAGCAAATGTTATCAAGTCCGGAACTGGCGTTATAACAACCAAAGCTGGCGTTATCAAGTCCGGACCTGGCGTTGCAAAAACCGAAGCGGGCATTACAACAACCGGAGCTGGCATTGCAAAGCCGGAAGCTGGCGTTATAAAGCCGGAAGCAATCTTAGATACGCTGGAAGCTGTCTAAACAATTCCGGAAGTCATTTTGTCATGGTTTATATATAGTGCTTATAAGATCGTATTGTAATGCGCTGATGAGCTTAATAGAATGTACAGTTGGTTTGTCATCATGCTATTGTATTATTTATATGTCTTTTTTTCAGGGGGCGGTTCTGATACCCTTGCTGTACCTGACTTTCCGGCAGCAGCCATGAAATTGAAATGAATACTAACTAAAAATATAGATGCCAAATGAAAATCGTGTCAGGAAATGGTAAGGTTAATGAAGATTTATGGAAGCAAACATAATGTGGCTTGCGCTTTGCACCCCCTGTGTTAAGCCGTACGGTAGATAGTCTAACCAGGACTTGGAGCCAAAGCGGATAACTGATAAAAACGAAAGCCATGCGTAGGAAAAAGGTGAAAGCGGGCTTGGGAAGCAAAGATGTGCTTCAGAAAATCGAATTGGGGCGGAGACTGGTGAAGGACTGCACCGGAAATCCGAATTTTATAAACCCCAATCCGGCACTTGCTGATATTACTGCGGCAAGTGATGAAGCCGAAGTTGCTTTTAACAATGCCAAAGGTGGTGGGAAGGATGAAACAGCCATTCTCCGTGAAAGGGAGCTTGCGCTCGACATCATTATCACTGCTTTCGCTTCCTATGTGGACAGCGTTGCACGCGGGTCAGACACCATTATTCTTTCTTCGGGCTTCGATGCTTCCAAAGACCCCGACCCTACCGGAACTCCGGAACAGGTTACGGGTCTTGAAGCTTCGATAACCCAAAAGAAGGGAGAAGTGGAACTCGATTTTGATCCGGTCAGAAGGGTGATCGCTTACATTATTGAAAAAAGCGACACGCCCGATGACGCAGGATTCAGCCAGCTTGCAATTGTGTCCTCAACACGTTTCCTTGTTACCGGTTTGGAATCGCTCAGAAACCATTGGTTCAGGGTGCGTGCCGTAGGAAGACGCGGATTGCTGGGTCCTTACAGCGATCCCGCACAGAGCATTGCTTTATGACGCAAGTCGTAAAGATTGAGCCGTCTCCGCAGCCCGCCTTAGGCGGGCTGCGGGGTTTTTAATTAGAACGGGTTTGTTAAAAAACATAGATAAATCTCCGGTGCAACCCTGCTATTAAGTTTTATTTTTGCATTGAACCTTTCTGAGATGAACTGCATTAATTTTAACAATTAAAAAAAATTTTCCCCTTTGTGAACCTCTGTACCTCAGTGTTTTTATAGTTGCTCTCTGCTTATTACCTGAAAACCATTTATGAACCACCTCTATTTTGGCGATTGCCTCGACATATTAAAAAAGCTCCATTCTAATAATCCGCAGGGGTTCATTGATTTGATTTACATTGACCCTCCTTTCAACAGCAAACGCAATTACAACGTCCTCTTCGAAAGCATTGACCTGAAAGATGCCAATGCGCAGAAACAGGCATTTGCCGACACATGGAGCAACGTCAGCTACATTGACACCATCAACGAACTTGCCGAACTCGACAAAGACCTCCACACCTTTCTCAAAACACTCTCTGAAATCCGAATCAGCGACAGTGCCGTTGCCTATTTAAGCACCATGGCTATACGCATATACTATATGCACAAAGTCCTTAAAGACACCGGAAGCTTTTACCTCCATTGCGACCCCACCATGAGCCATTATCTTAAACTCATTTGTGATTTGATTTTTGGCGAAAAGAATTTTCTTAATGAAATTGGTTGGAAAAGGTCAGCAGCACATAGTAGCGCAAACAGATATGGATGTGTGCATGATATAATTCTGTTTTATTCTAAATCTTCTGAATTTGTATGGAATAAGCTATACCAACCATATGATGAGGAATATTTAGAAACATTTTTTGATCAAGTTGATGAAAATGGAAGGAAATATCAACGAGTTGATTTAACTGGAGCTGGCACGACTATAACTGGAGAGTCAGGAAAAAAATGGCGCGGAATTGATGTTACAAACAAAGGGCGACATTGGGCATACTCGCATCAGCAAATGGAACAGTGGGAAAAAGAAAAAAAAATTCATTGGCCAAAAAAGGCAGGTGGCATGCCAAGGTTAAAAGTTTATCCCGAAGACAAGAAAGGAATTGTGCTACAAGATTTATGGAATGATATTAAGCCCCTTCATAATTTAACTTCAGAACGCCTCGGCTACCCCACCCAAAAACCTGAAGCGCTACTCGAACGCATTATCAAAGCCAGCACCAACGAAGGCGATCTCGTTGCTGACTTCTTTTGCGGATGCGGCACTACGGTTGCGGCTGCACAGGCATTAAACCGCAAGTGGCTTGGCTGCGATATTTCGCACCTTGCCGTCCGGCTCATCGGCAAACGGCTTGTGGATACGTACGGGCATGGTGTAAAACACACATTCAACATCGAGGGATTTCCCATGGATGTAGCAAGCGCAAAAGAACTGGCAAGGAATACCGACAAAGGCAGGTTCAATTTCCAGGAATGGGTCATCGAGTTTCTGCTGCTTGGCGTAGTCAACCCGAAAAAAGTCGCTGATGGCGGGTATGACGGCTATCTTACTTTCAATGTAACCGAAAAAGAAAAACACTTTGTCCTCATCGAAGTCAAAAGCGGCAACGTCAATGTCAAAAACATCCGCGAATTCATACAGGTCATCGAACACCAGAAAGCTGCCATGGGCATATTCGTATGCTTCGAAGAGCAGGTTACCAAAGAAATGCTCAAAGCTGCAAAGCTTGCCGGCAATTACCATTATGGAGCCACCGGCTACGAATCCGACTTCCCAAAAATCCAGATTACCACAGTCGAAGACCTCATGCACGGCTACCTCCCCCAAATGCCCCGCTCCAACATTACCACCTTCAAATCCGCCCAGAAAACAAAGAAGGAAGGACAGGCAAGCTTGGGGTTGTTTGATTGAGAAATTGCAATGGAATATAAAATATCAAATCAAGTGGTGAAAAAATTTGCTCCTCGTAACAATCCGGATTTTTATTTTTATTGGAACTGTAATCGTGTTGAAATTATTTTGGCTGATAGGAAAAAAATTTTTGCTTACCAATATTTAAGCGGTCCTGAATACATATATTACAAGGGAAAAAATTATTCTCCGGCAGACATTGATTTTCCAAAAACAAAAGATAATTTCAATAAAAAATTTGATATCAGTTATAATTGTTTTGGCTACGCATTTTTTGACCGAAAATTATGGTTTGAACCTTATGAATATTCAGAAGAAAACCCAATTGAAAATAAATGCATGATTGAATTATTATTGCAATATGGAAACTATAATGAAATCAATATACCTTTACCCAATGCAATAGCATTATTTATTAAACACGGTAAATTTAATCATTCCGCGAAAACACTTGATGGAAAGCTTTGGCTCGCCAAGGAGGGCATTAATAAAGGAATTTTGAAACGCAGTTTGAAATATAATATTAAAAAATTCGGTGAGGTTAAATTTTTCTTAAGGGAATTACAACAGTGAAATAATTTCGCAACGCCCGCTAAAAAATCCGGTTGCGAGCCATTAGCGCAATCATCATGTCGTGTTTATTTATTCTTTTGGCTTCAAGCCAAATACATAATTATGCAAGTCGTCCACGATTCTTGTATCTTTTAAAATCTTCCCTATACCTGCTGAAAACGAGGAAAAAGCGAATAATTTACCCTTTAAACAAAAAAGGAAGCAGCGATGCTGTGTTATCCGCAATTATTATTTTCCGCTCCTCGCCTATCATGATCACCCGGATGGGTGAACCGTAAAGAAGCTCGTACTCTGCAAGCACCTGCCTGCAATTGCCGCAGGGTCCTGCCGGATGCGGTTCTTTATTTTCATTAAGGAATGCCGCAACGGCAATGGATCTGAACTTTATTCCCGGATAACCGGATGCCGCAGCAAATGCCGCCACCCGCTCGGCACACAACCCGCTCGGATATGCCGCATTTTCCTGGTTGCTTCCTTTCACAATCACTCCGTTTTCAAGCAGAATTGCAGCGCCCACTTTAAACTTCGAATACCGTGCATAAGCAGCGGCTGAAGCGGCAATGGCTTCCTCCAGCAGCTTCCGGTCATCCCTGCTCAGCTCCTTTACAGATTCAAATTGCTGAAATAAAAATTTGATTTCTTTTTGCTGCATTCTCCATTTATGATTTAATTATCAAAACCACTGCATAGGCGCACACCCCCTCTTCAGCGCCTACATACCCCAGCTTTTCGTTGGTAGTGGCTTTAATGGAAATATCATCCTGCGAAATTTTCATTATGGAAGAAAGCGCTTTTTTCATATCCGCCACATGCGGACTGATTTTCGGATTTTCCAACACCACCGTAACATCTGCATTTCCCAGTGCATAACCCTTTTCGGAAATTAATTCCACCACGCGAAGCAATATTTTTTTGCTGTCAATGCCTTTGAATTCGGAGGAGGTATCGGGAAAGTAATAACCGATGTCGCGCAGCCCCGCAGCACCGAGCAAGGCATCACAAAGGGCATGAATCAGCACATCGGCATCAGAATGCCCGGCAGCTCCTTTGGTATGGCTTATTTTTATTCCCCCCAGCCAGAACGGAAGCCCTTCCTTAAGCGGGTGAACATCATAACCAAATCCGATCCGGAATTTCACCGGGTAAAAATAGTTAACGGAAATTACTATTAACCAGATTCAGGACATCTTTAATAACCGGCAAATTTTTAAAACAACAGGATGAACAGAATAATGCCTGCCTGCAATCTCTCGGGGAGGCATGCCGGCAGACTGGCGGCAGGAGTTTTTTTTGCCGGATCACGCTCCACTTCCCACCGCAGAAATTTTGAGAAGGCGGTACATGGTCCTTTTGTTCATTACATTCACCTCACCGGGTTTCATTTTACCGATCTTCAGATCCTCAATGCCGGTTCGTATTAATCGCAGCGCAGGGAATCCTGCTGCCGCAGTCATTTTGCGCACCTGCCGGTTTTTTCCTTCCGTCAGCGTGATTTCAATCCATGAAGTCGGAATGTTTTTCCGGAATCTTACCGGTGGAATCCGCGGAGCTAAGCAGGCGGGAGGGGTAACAATGCGTGCCATGCAATTCCTTGTTTTTACTTTGCGGCTGCGGTTTCTGATCCACATTCCGTTTTCAATCACTTTCAGATCTTCCTGCCCCGCTTCCCCCTCCACCTGCACAAGGTAGGTCCTGCAGTGAAATTTTTCGGGATGCAGCAATTCGTAATTCAACCGCTTGTCATTGGTCAGTATCAATAGCCCTTCGCTTTCTGCATCAAGGCGGCCCACCGGATACACATCCTTCGGAAAGGAAAATAATTCAGAAAGTGTTTTGCGTTCACCCTCCCCCGAAAACTGCGAAAGCATTCCGAAGGGTTTATATACCACAAAATATTGCCGATTACTTCCCTGCACGTTTCAGCTTTTCAGAAATAAAATAGGAGATTAATATCCCTGCCGCGCATATAAAAAGACCCAGGGACTCGCGCGCAAGTTCGATGTTTAAATCAGCATCCATATCTCCGGTGAATCCGTGAAATTCGCGGGGCAACTGGTACAATGCAGCGGCTGCAAATAATATGGCGGAGGGAAAAGCAATTATGCGGCTAAGCTTTTTCCGGAATGCGGAGAAGCATAAAGCCGATGCGGCAAGGTAGGCAAGCGTCCAAGGCACCGGATCAGGATCGTTGATCTGAAGCAGTGCAAAGACCACAAAAATTATGGCGAAGAATGCAGGAATAAATTTAATTGTCATTTGAATGAGAATTGTACATTTGTCCGTTATGCTTTTTCACTTTCCGGGAATCAAAATTATCAAATCATCCGTTGCCGCCTTTGTTTTCCTTCAATTCTCCGGCAACCTGATGGCTCAGAATAAGGATTTTGTCATTGAAAATTTTCCGGGTCAGCAAAGCAAGCTGAAAGCCGCGCTGGAACATCTCGCACAGGGAGACAATTATTATTTTGATGAAATGAACCCCTATTACAAGCTGGCGCTTCCGCATTACGAAAAAGCCAATGAGTTTAATCCCGACAATGCCGAATTGAATTTCAAGCTGGGGGTCTGCTATCTTAATTCAAATCATAAATTCAGGGCGCAGCCATTGCTGGAAAAAGCGTACCGTTTAAACCCCGCTGTAAATCCGCAGGCGCTTTACCAAATTGGATTGAGCCGTCATGTGAATGGCGAATGGGACAAAGCATTGGAATCATACCATCAGTTTGCGCAGCTTCAGTTAAGCAACGAAGACCGTAAGCGGGTGAATAAGCGCATCCAGGAATGTAACAGCGGGAAAGAGCTGTCCGCAAAGCCGGTGAAAGTAAAAATAGAAACTCTGGGAGATGCCATCAACACTTCATTTCCCGAATACGTCCCCCTGATAACCGCTGATGAATCGCGATTGTATTTTACTTCCAAGCGGAAAGACACGTACGGAGGGGGAATTGACCTGAAGGATGCGGAATATTTTGAAGACCTGTATTATAGCGAAAACATCAACGGCAAGTGGTCGCTGGCGCGGAATATAGGACCTCCGCTCAATTCGAAAACGCATGATGCGGGAGCGGGTCTTTCTCCTGACGGGCATACCTTGTTTATTTACAAAGGCGATGTGAGCAACGGAGATATTTTTATTTCTTACTATGTAAACGGGAAATGGACCAAACCGGAAGATGCAGGGGGCAACATCAATACGAAGTATCATGAATCGGCTGCCTGCCTTTCTCCGGACGGCAATATGCTTTATTTTGTTTCGGATAAGCCGGGCGGTTACGGAGGAAGGGATATTTACAGAAGCAAATGGGATGAGCAGGGCAAAAAATGGATGCAGGCGCAGAATCTCGGTCCGGAAATAAATACGCCTTATGATGAGGAGGGGGTCTTCATGCATCCGGACGGCAAAACGCTTTATTTTTCATCGCAGGGATGGAATTCCATTGGCGGGTACGATGTATTTTATTCTGTCAGCGAAGGAAGGAAATGGAGCGCTCCGGTCAATATCGGATACCCGGTGAATACGCCCGATGACGATGTGTTTTTTGTAGTGTCGGCAAGCGGTGAACATGCCTATTATTCTTCATTTAAGAAAGATGGAAAGGGGGAGAAAGATATTTACCTGATTACGTTTGAACCGGATTCAAAACCGGTAAGTGAAATGACCGTTCTGAAAGGCGTGATCCGCGATGCGGCTACTCAGGAGCCGATCACTGCGCGGATTGAAGTAATTGATCTGAGCAAGAGCGAACACATCGGAAATTTTTATTCGGATAAGATCACCGGAAAATATCTTGTTTCGCTTCCGGCAGGACGCAAATACGGCATTATTGCTTATGCCGATGGCTATCTTTTTGAATCGGACAATTTTGAAATTCCCGAAAAATCTGCCTTTCAGGAGGTGGTGATGAATGTGGAAATGAAGCCCATGAAAGAGGGCTTCAATATGGTGCTCACCAACATATTTTTTGATACGGATAAATACACCATCAAGTCCGAATCAAAAGATGTGCTCGATCGTTTGTCCAAGCTGCTGAAAGAAAATAAATCCATAAAAATTGAAATTTCTGGCCACACCGACAGTCAGGGCAGCGATGAGCACAACATGACATTGTCGGATAACAGGGCGAAAGCGGTGGTGGAATACCTTGTCAACAGCGGGATAGATTCCTCAAGGATGTCTGCAGCCGGATACGGTGAAACCAAACCTATCGCTTCGAATGATACTCCCGAAGGGAGACAGAAAAACAGGAGGATTGAATTTAAAATAACGGGAAAATAAAACTTCATCACATGCATCGTAATCTGCTTTATTCATCTTTGGTAACTACCCTGTTTCTTTTTTCCTCCTGCTTTGAAATCACGGAGGAATTCACGTTGAATGAAAATGGATCGGGCGAATATTCCATGAAGCTCGATATGTATAAAATGATGGAAATGATTTCTTCAATAGGGGGCGGGCAGGAGATGAATAATGATTCGGGCTTAAACAGCATTAAAGATACGACCATCCATTTCCGGGATGCAATTGAAAAATCAGATGAGATGACCGCAGAAGAAAAAAAATTATTCCGTAACGGAAACATGCAAATGAAAATGCATTTGAAAGAAAAGGATTTTTATTTCCGCTTTTTGTTTCCGTATCAGAATTTTAACGACTTGTCAAAAATTTACCGGCTGACTCCGAAAGCAATGAGCAGCATTGATTATAAAACACTGAATGAAAGCAGCAGCGGCAGTTCCGGAGATAAAGCACCACCGGAACCTTCTTCGGAAATGGCTGCTTCCAATGCTTATTTTGAGCTGGAGAACTCAAACGGAGTATTTGCCCGAAAATTCAAACGCGATGAATGGAAAAATTACAGCGAAAAAGATTCATCCTTTCTGCAGATGAATGAACTGATGAACGGGATGTACCTAACCTCTGTAATACACTTTCCGCGCCCCGTAAAAATCTGTAATAATCCGCTTGCTAAAATTTCTGAAGACAGAAAAACAGTGACATTTAAGTTTTCATTTTCGGATTATTCCGAACGTCCCGAAGCGCTTGATTTCAGAATTGAATACTGAATTATTCATAGTTTCAGCTCCAGGATTTTTTTCGCCAGCACTGCCGCAATTTTTTCATTCGATTCATGAGTCCATCCGGCAATATGGGGAGTCATAATCACACGCTCCGAATTTTTAAGGTATGAATATGCATCATTCTGCCATTGCACCCGGCTGAAAGATGAATCTTCAAAATCAAATACATCAAGGCAAGCACCCCTTATTTTTCCGGAATCAATCGCATCAGTAAGGTCGCGGGTATTCACTATGGAACCACGGGATGTATTAACGATAAAAAAGCTTTTCTTAAACCGGCTGATCCAATTTGCATTGACAAGACCGCGGGTATCTTCAGTCAGCGGGACATGCAGACTCAGCACATCGGCATGTTCAAATATCTCCTGCATTTCCACCTGGCGGATATACGGAAAAGCGCCCGGATTAATCCGGATGTATTTGTCATAAGCAATCAGGGACACATCGAATGCGGTGATTTTTTTTGCAAAAGCCGATCCGGTATTTCCGAATCCGATCATCGCAATTGTTTTGCCCCCCAGTTCGGTTCCGCGGTTTTCTTCCCGTTTCCATACACCGGATCGCATATCATGATCGGCTTTACGGATATTGTGCAAAAGTGAAAGCAACATTCCTGCAGCATGTTCCGCCACTGCATCGCGGTTGCCTTCCGGAGCGCTTATACAGATGATTCCCTTGGATGCAGCATAAGCCGAATCAATATTTTCCATTCCGGAACCGGCCCGCGCTATGAATCTTAAACTGCCGGCAGCATCCAGAAATGATTTGTCAACCGGAAACCTGCTTCGGATTACAATGCCCGTGTATCCGGTTATGGAAGACCTTATTTCTGATTCCTTTAATTGTGTGCCGTCAACAACCGTGAACGATTTTCCGGAAATGAATTTTATAAAAGATGGATGTACAGAATCTATTAAAAGAATTTTCACTTAAAAAATTCAATTACCGGAAGTCATATAGTAAACTAATAAATCACCACATCATCCACACGGTAAGTCGTTGTAAGATTATTGGTAGCGCTGCCGGAATATTTAAAACCTATTCTTCCAATTCCTGAAAATCCGGTTAAACCAATAATTCCTGATGAAATAAATGTATCGGGAGAAGTATTGCCGCTGCTTGCTATTGTGCTATTTAGTTGAGTCCAAGTTGCAGATGAAAAATTTGTTCCGTCATAATTTGTAGAAATCCAAACTGATAAGCCATCATGAACCCAAAAAGCATAAGCTGAATTAAAAGTCAATGTATCCGCTTTCGACAAATCAATGGGGGGAGATATAATCCATGATTCCATTTCGGTAAGCCCCGAACCGAAGGCAGTTGCCTGAGCATACGTATTGGCTCCGAATATTTTGCTCTGCCATTTGCGGTTTCCTTTCGGCACTTCGTTTTTCCAATCGCATAGTGCAAGGTCGGCATTGTTTGCAAGCCCGGTGAAATCCTGGTTTACGGCAGTTACGGTGACCCCTGCCGAGGTGCTGCCGTCACAACGAAGACCATTCATGTTCACATCTCCGGTGGTTCTTAGCTTTAATTGAAAATCCGTTTCTTCAAGCATGCTGTTGCTGTCAAAAATCTGAAGCACTCCTGTTATAGTGCCGTTACCCCCGGGCAACACCTGTGCTGCAAAATCGCCATACCCGCTGGATCGGACGGTCAGCATCCTGCCTGAGCAATTGCGGAGCGTGCGATTTATGTCCACTTTATTTATGACATCAGCATACGTTTCACTGCCGGCTTCACCGCAATTAAATTCAACGGAGTCAATCTGCACGAGGGTGTTTATCAAATCAAGTCCTGCGGGAAGCGAAATCTTTTTCGGAGTTACTGTATGGTTGTACGAACCGGGAACAAGATGTTTGCTGACAAGCGATGAAGGAATCCGGGCAAGACTTCCATCCGGTTCAATGTATCCCCCCAGTTGAATCAGACCATTATAATCGCTCAGCCAAAGTCCGTTACATTTAATAAAAACCCTTCTTCCGATGCGGTAGGTATTATAATAAGAGGAGCGGTCGAGCACGATGGAAATTCCGGAAGTGGAATCCTGAATCACAATTTCTTTATAAAAATTTCCCGACTGGTCATCGGCAATGACAATTCCTGCCACTATGATGTCCGAAGTAACCTGGTGAGGCGTATGTGTTGTGATATTGTAAAACCCCTTCAATGCAGAGATGGAATGAGTAACGGTAAGATTTGGGTCTTCACCGCCAACAGGGGGCGTGTCAAACTCATCCTTGACGCAGGAATTAATAGTGAAAGCCATGGCTGTAATGGCTGATGCAATAAATATATTTCTGAAATTCAGTTTCATCTTTCTGTTATTTTTTTAATTAAACCGGAATGCAATATTTACAAAATAAGTTCTGCCGAAAGCATAAAAGTATTTGGGAGCGTATTTATTCGGATTTTTATTTTCAAAATCAAAACGCAATTGCTCGTATCCGTTGGTGATGAAATCCTTTTCATCCAGCAGATTTGTCACGCCTGCATTAATGACAAGGAAAGAATTGCGTTTGAGGGCTTTGATCTTATTATTCATTTTCCACGACCATCCGCCAAACAAATCCATCGTAAATTTTGCATCTGCCTTTTGCTGGCTGAATATTTCGGAATATAATGGCGAGTCTGGTTCCACGAAATCCACAGCAGGAGTGGTTCTGCGGATGGGGCTGAAATCAATGTAGAGGTCACCAAAATAATTAAAGGTGAGATTCACAAACCAGAAATTTTTTGAGCGGTACGAAACGGTGGCTGAGTATGCTTTTTGCGGAGATCCTGCAATGCGGAAGTTGCGTGAATATACCGTTACATCTGACAGCACGGCTTGTGCATTTTCATCTTCGCTAAATGTTCCTTTCGGATTGGAAGTGTAAAAATATTGACCCAGCGAAGCAGCGGCAGAAACGGAAACTCCGTAACCCACCTGAGCTTCGGCTGAAATTTCCGTGCCTATGTGTCGTTTGTCCGCTCCCGTTAATACAAGTGTTCCGAATGAATTAGTGGATTCGTTAAAAAAAGTTTTCGATAGAATTCCGTCTTTCATTTCGGTAAGATAGCCGGTGAGCCGGCCTTTTATCCTGGGGGCTTTCAGTAAATATCCCCCTTCGGAAGAAAATATTTTTTCATCGGCAGCTCCCGGGGTCAGGAAATTCCGTGTGCGGGGGGAGATAAAGATATTGTCAAACAATGGGGCTTCGGTGAGGTAAGCAGCATTGGCGAAAACATAATTACTTCCGTTGATTTTATAAGTCGCTCCCCCTTTGAAACCATAATTGGTAAAGTTCTGCTTTGGAGATTTTCCGAAAGATGCTTCGGGGAACAAGCCATTTTTATATTTTCCATCTCTCAGAAAAGAGGTATGAGAAAAGTTTGCCGCTATGAAGAAATCAATTTTGTTATAAGTAAATAGTGTTTGCCACCATCCGGATACCTTTTGAATGTCGGCTACATAATCATATCCGAACCTATCCCCCTTTTTGAGAACCTTGTTTGGGGTGTTTAAATCATTCTGGATGATGTTGAAATTATCGGGATTGTCCTGCTGTACATATTTATTGATGTCCACATAAAAATCGCCACCGAGCAAATCATTCACCTCGCGGTAAAATTCCGTTTTCTGTTTTGCTGCATTGATGCCTGCATGAAGCGCAACATGGTCGCTGAAAACTGTATTGATGAAGGAATTGAAATTATAAATTTTATAATCCGTCACATAATTCTGCAAAATATACTGCGACCACTTTCCCGAAACGGAATTACCTTTAATTCCATTGGCATCTTCCACTGTTGTATCGCTTAAAGCATTGGCGGCATACATCGCCTGCCAGTCGAGTTGGAGGAGTGAGTCGTTTGATTGGAGGTAAGCTGTGGTTTGCACCTGCGTGGTGGTGTCGAAGCTGGGCAGGTTGCGGTAGTAATCCGGATAAGGATTTGCGGCATTGTACCAGTCAAGCGCGGAACTTTTGCTTTTGCCCGTAACCATGGAAGCGGAAGAAAACAATGAAGTTAAATCGGAAATTTTCCATTCATGAGAAAGGATAAAAGTTTTCAAATCATTCCGGCCCACTTTTGAATTGCGCTTTTCGCCTGCCTGCCATCCCCAGGAGGGGTTGTAATAATTGGTTCCGGCAAGGTCGTACATTTCCTGAACGGCAGGTGATGATTTTCCGAATTTGCCGGGCGCTCCCATTGCGGTAAGCGAAACAGAATGATTCATCCCGATTTGCTTTTCAGCAGTGCCGAAATAAGACCATCCGTCATAAAATGTTCCGGGAATATAGCCCTCGTTAGCCCATCGGTGCGAGCCGGACAAAGCAAAAGACCATCCGTTCTGCAAAATGCCTGTTCCGTAAGTTGCCATCACGCGGTTATCGTACGAACGGTTGGAAATGGAATAAGATGCCTGTAATTGTTTTCGCTGCCGTGAAGCGCGGCTGTCAATGAAAGTGGAGCCGCCAATTTCACCGAATGTAAAACCGGCCGGAGCAAGCCCGCTCACGTTTTCGCGGCTGCGCATCACATCATTCAACCCGCTCCATGAATAATACATCGTGTTTCCGGTGGTTAAATCCGTCATGGGGGCGCCATTGATAAGCGTGGTGAAATTATCGCGCTCGTATCCGCGGAAGCGGAACCTTGCAATGCTCCACCCGAAAGAGGCAGCGGAAGTAAATGCATCGCGCGAAGCGCTGAGCACACCGGCAACTGATGCCCCGGATTCTTCTTTCAACTCGGACTCGGAAAGGGAAATGACGGGAATGTTGTCGGAATCGTAGCGCAATTCGGAGGAGAGAAAATTAATGTTTTCAATTTTTGTTTCGGGCTGGTTGACAGAAATGTGCTTTATGGACGGATTATTATTCGCAAAAGAAATTTCGAGGATGTAATCGCCATATTCTACATTTTCAATTCTGAAATTGCCGGATGCATCGGATGTATCAGCCATGCCGGTGCCTTGCATTTTAGCTATGGCTCCCTGCACCGGAACGCCATCTTCTGAAATATTTCCGGAAATGACTGATTTCTGCGCTTTGCCGGTAAATGCAATGAAGCATAAAGCTGCCATTGCGAAAAAGATTTTTCTCATTAATTGAATCTGAGGGTTAACGGATTTGCTTTTTGAAAAGTGGTTGCAAATCTAATTAAAGAAAATCGGAAATGGAGCGGTGAAGAATGACTGCCTGCC
>Ga0187893_10010174_pt1 | contig 14144 bp, 14 predicted proteins | sample MA1701074metaG_FD_139574 | JGI IMG/M metagenome (GOLD analysis project Ga0187893, IMG submission 139574) | White microbial mat communities from a basaltic lava cave in the Kipuka Kanohina Cave System on the Island of Hawaii, USA - MA170107-4 metaG ...
TCGAAGGGGTTCATCGACATTTTTACATTGGCCAACTCAACACCCGAGCCGTCGGCCTTGACGCGAATCTTGACGTTGAAATCGACGACGCGCTTTACGGCGACCAGGACCTTCATTTCTTTCCTCAAATTGCGGCGGATTGGGCGTCCCCATAGGGGACCGGGCGGCCCCGCGTCAATTCCCATACCGGCAGTTGACCGCCAAATGCGACTTTAAGATCACCGGGTCTTGCCCGGCACCCAGAGAACGTCGCCGGATGTTTTTGCATTGGCCCAGCGGCTGGCGACGAAGAGGAAATCCGAAAGCCGGTTGATATAGGCGAGGGCGCTTTCGCTCACATGCTCGCCCTCTTGCGCCTTGAGTTCGACAATCAGCCGCTCCGCCCTTCGGCAGACGGTCCGCGCCAGATGCAAATGGGCGGCGGCAGGATGGCCGCCGGGCAGCACGAAGGAGCGCAACGGCGAAAGCTCGGCGTTCAACTCATCGATTTCCGCTTCGAGGCGCTCATGTTGTTTCGCGACGATGCGCAAGGGTTCGTAATCGAGTTTCTGCCCCGTGTCCGGCACGCAAAGGTCGGCCCCCAGATCGAAAAGTTCATTCTGGACGCGCGAAAGCATGGCATCGAGCTTGGCCATTTCGGCCGTCGCGGTATGCAGCCGCACCAAGCCGACGACTGCGTTGGTTTCATCAACCGTGCCATAGGCGTGGATACGCAGGTGCGCCTTGGACACGCGCTCTCCCGAACCCAGGGCGGTATCGCCGCCATCGCCGGTGCGGGTGTAAATGCGGTTAAGAATGACCATGTTTCCTCAGCCCGCAACCCTTTCCCGTTTGGGGAACGGGAAGTCAAGCCAGCCGTTAAGGCCGCAGAAAGGCTGCGCCAATTTAGACCTTGGCGTTTTTCCGAATCGCGCTAGCTTAAGGGCCAAGCGTTCCGAGCAATCCTTAAAAAGAGGAGGCCCGCCATGCCGCGACTATTTACCGGCGTTGAAATTCCGGACGATGTCGCCTTCGATCTCGACCTGATGAAAGGCGGGATCACCGGTTCCCGCTGGATCGACCGGGACTCCTTTCACATTACGCTTCGCTTTATCGGCGACATTGATGATGGGCTGGCGCGGGAAATCGCCTATGAGCTTGATGGCGTGACGGCGCGTCCGTTTTCCCTGCGTCTCAAGGGCATCGATGTGTTTGGCGGCAACAAGCCGCACACCCTTTTTGCCGGGGTTGAAGAGAGCGCCGATCTCCGCCGCTTGCAACAGGTTCATGAGCGTATCTGCCAGGTGCTGGGCCTGCCCCCGGAGCAACGCAAATTCACACCCCATGTGACGTTGGCGAGACTTAAGGACCCCGAACCCCGCGCCGTGCAGCATTTCGTGGCGGCCCACAGCCTCTATAAGAGCAGGTTGTTCGACGTTTCCCGCTTCGTGCTCTTCTCCTCGCGCCCAGCGCGGGGCGGCGGTCCCTATGCGGTAGAAGAATCTTACCAATTGCAGGCGGTCACATGAGAGTTAAGCCCCTGACCGGGGAAGAGCGGGCCAAGGCGCTTGAGGAACTTGCCGGCTGGAGCGAGGTCAAGGACCGCGATGCGATCACCAAAACCTTCCAGTTCAAATCCTTTAACCAAGCCTGGAGCTGGATGAGCCGGGTGGCGCTTTATGCCGAGAAAACCGACCACCACCCGGAGTGGTTTAACGTTTATGGCAAGGTTGAGGTGACGCTGGCGACCCACTCGGCGAAAGGGGTTACTGAAAAAGACATAGCGCTGGCCCGAAAAATGAACGATTATGCGGGCGGGTAAGGCCGTTTCCGGTCTTGATTCAACGTAACTTGAAGCGCGGCAACGCTTATCCCATATGCAGTGCCGCAATTGAACTCTGGAGGGAGTTACACATGGCTGAAGTCCGTTACCAACCGAGGCCGGAGGCCCGGACCCAGGTCGCAATCGACCAGGGTCTCAGGTCCTACATGCTCGGCGTCTACAACTATATGGCGCTGGGCGTCGCCTTCACCGGCATCGTCTCTATGGCCCTAGCGCTCAATCCGCCGCTCATGGCGGCGATCGCGGGCGGCCCCATGATCTGGGTGCTGTTCTTTGCCGTGCTCGGCCTGGGTTTCTTTGCGCCCCGGCTGATCTTCTCAGGCAACACCGCACTCGCCCATGCGGCCTATTGGGGCTATGCGGGCCTATGGGGCCTGCTTATCGCGCCCATGATGGCGCGCTACATGGGCATCGACGGCGGCGCTCTTGTCACCCAAGCATTCCTGATCACCGCCGTGACCTTCGGCGCCACAAGCCTTGCCGGCTATGTGACGAAGCGCGACCTGTCGGGCTTCGCTGGCTTCTTCATGATCGCCGCGATTGGCCTTATCCTTGCCATCGTGATTAATGCGATCTTCTTCGCCAGCACCGCCATGAGCCTGATCACATCCTGCATTGTCGTGCTGCTGTTCGCGGGCATCACCGCCTATGAGACGCAGCAGATCAAGGAAATGTATGTGGAAGGTGACTCACCGGGTATCGCCACAGGCAAGTCGATCTTCGGAGCCTTCGCACTCTATGGCAGCTTCATCACGCTGTTCGTCCACATCCTGAACATCCTCGGGATTATGCGCAGCGAATAAAGCGCCAGCAACCTCAAGAAATGCCCGGCCATCGCGCCGGGCATTTTTATTTTAGACGCTCTGCAGTTTCGGCTGCTTGACGAGAACGCGGAGAACTTGCGCCAGATCCTGGCCGCGCTTGAGGATGAGGCCGCCCTGGGCCACCACCGAATAGAAACCTTGCTTCCGCGCGAGAGAGGGGTCTTTCACAATGCGGTAGAGCGGCTGCTCGCTCGACCGCCGGAAGATCGAAAACGTCGCCTTATCGCGGCCGAAATCGAGCGCATAGTCGCGCCATTCACCGGCGGCGACTTTGCTGCCATAGATATTAAGAATGGTATTAAGCTCCCGGCGGTCGAAAGCAACCTGCCCGCCACGCCGGTTGATTGCGCCTCTGGCTTCCTCTCCCTCCGGCCGGGGGCCAGAACCCTGTGACCGGAATGGAACTATCGGTTCCTGATCGTCCACGTGCCTCAAGTTTCGTTGGTGGAAGATACCAGAAAGATGGACCCAAAAGAGGAGTCTGGCAAGTCAGCTAATCATTGTCGTTGGAACCTGCACCAGCGCCGGTCATGCGCGAAATTCTCGAGGCTGGCACATAGGTGCGCGCAGCCAAGCCATGAATTTCCTTCCAGAGTTCATCGTCGACTTCGATGACCGATTTTCCCGGCACGCTGGGAGTCCGTCCAAGGCAGATATCGATGACCGCAGCTTCATCAGTAGCTCCGATCTCGACAATGACGCCTGGTTCGGCGCGTTTTAGATCAGCGGCGATGGGCCCCGCCTTAAGCGATGGCAGGAACGAGTAGCGCGCTCGCCAGGTGTTGCCGTGGCGCTCAAACACAGGCGGCAAAACCGGGTAGGCATCGGCGGAGCGCAAAGCGCGGAGCATTATCGCAAGTCCATCCGGCTTCGTGGTTACAAGCCGCACTCCGACACGGGCTGCATCTTCGGCCAAGCCGTGGCTGAGTTTGACGCCAAGCGCGGCGCGATAGCACGCCACTTCAATCTCATTGAGAGAAACGATCACAGGACAGGAAATGCCCAGTCATCGGCGTTGGGCGACGACAGGTTCTCGGGCAACGGGGCCCCTTGATACATGGCGATGCGCGTCCAGCGATCAGATTTCGGATCGAATTTGCTGGCGCCAAAAAATGATAACTTGCAGCGGAGGAGATCGATAGGCAGGCAGTCCACAGCCACAAGATTGTCGCGGATTTCGCCATAGGGATGCCCATAGACGGTTTGCGCCCGGCGCAAGATGTGACGATGCTCAGGATGCCGCATGAGAAATACGGCGAGGCTTTCGTCTGGCGATACTTTTTGCAAATCGGCGCGGGCGGCCTGGATCGCGTGGGCAATGGCGAAAGGCCGCTCAAGTTCCGCTCCATGCTCGAGATGGCGGTTGCCGAGGCGCGGCTCGAGCTTCTCTTCCGAAACATACCAGAACAAAGCGCGTTGCTGGGGATCGTCGCAGTCGATCTGGAGTGCCCAGCGATATTGCTCATCGAGGATGCGGAGCATTTCCCCTACTCGCATGGCGCTATCGAGCGTCACTGCCTCATGAACCCTCATGCGCGCCGCCAGATCGTCTACAAGTTCTGGAAAGAGTTCAATCAACAGACTCACCACAAGTTCCTGGGCTTCAAGGCCGAGCTTGGCTTCGCTCCAGCGATAAACGGAGTCTGCCGTAGTCAGCCGGTCGATTTGCTGAGCAATCATTGTGAGATCGGTTTCGAGACTTTCAATGCGCTCAGCCTGGCGCCGGTCGGCGACCCGCCATTGTGACACGTGATGGCGGGCGCGTTCCAGCAAGGCTTCAAATTTTGCGCGATCGAAATGAGTGGCGGCCCGCGCCCTCGCGAGCGCGGTTTCCCGTGCTTCCATCCAGCTTGAAATCAACGCAGGATGGGTCATCAGAAATGGCGCCATGCCAAGGCCCGTGGAATTGCCGATGCCCATATAACGGCGGAGCCTCGAATCAAGAGGGCGAAAGGATTGAGGTCCGCGCGCCCGCGCCACATGTTCCACTAGGTCCAGAGTAAAGAGCCGCACCAGATAGACCGCTAGCATCTCCGCCTGAAAAGGGCCGGAAAGTTCCGGCCGCTCCTCGATGCGGAAGCGATCGGCGATGCCGAACTTGCCATTGCCATAGACTGCCGTCGTACGCATCAGATAGCCGACCTCGCGGATCAGTCCTTCGTCAGGCTGCTGCCCGCGCGACAGGCGCTCCACGATGTGATCGAAGAGACGCATGCTCCTGTTGGCGCGGCACAGCACGAGTTCGCTCGCAAGATAGCGGCCGGCTTCCTGAAGCGGCACGTTGCCCCGCAGGCGCTCGACATCCGTCTCGGCAGGCTCGCCGTCGAAAAGCGCGAATGTCGCGTCCCAAGCCTCCGCGATCACGCGGTCGTTGCGCATCTCAGGGTCGAGTTCATGGGAAAAGGCCATGAGGGAATAGGCGCGGCCCGGTTTCGCCACCCGGTAGATCGCGGTGCCAAAGCCGCGCGCGTCGATGTCGAAACGCGGCCTGTCAATGGCCCAGCCGCCATGCATGAGCTCGCGAATGAGAACGCGCATAAAGCTGAGACGGGTGGCGAAGAAGCTGCCCATCCGCGCCAGCCGCATCACCTCGGAGGGCGGCCGCAATGGTATTTGCGCAGGCTCAGGCCTTGGGGCCGAAACTGTCATCAAAGAACCTCAGCCAGTTGCCACCGAGAATGCCATGGGTTTCCGACTCGCTGAATCCCGTTGCCCGCATGCCTGCAGCGATGTTGGCGAAGTCGCGGTTATCGCGGAACCATGACGGCTGTGGCGGAAAGCCCGGACTAGCGGCTGAACCCTCGCCAAAATCGACCGTCTTCGTCCAGCGACCGCTACGCATCCAGGTGACCACGCTGTCCGGTTGGTCCTGACACAAATCGCTGCCGATCCCCAGGTGCTCCGCCCCGATCAGTTCGGCAGCGCGCGCCGCCATGGCGCAGAAGTCTTCAAGCGTGCAGGAGGAGCCGCCCTTGAGATGATGCGGATAGAGCGAGAGACCGAGAATGCCGCCCCGCGCTGCAAGCGCCTTCAGCACCGTGTCTGACTTGGTGCGCTTGCCCTGATGCCAGCTTGCGGGATTGGCATGGGTTATCGCGATGGGCCGTGCCGAAAGGTCGATGGCCTCGAGCGTGGAAAGTTCCCCCGAGTGGCTCATGTCGATGACCAGCCCCACCCGGTTCATCTCGGCGATGACCTCCCGGCCCATGCGGGTGATGCCGCTATCCTGTGTTTCATAACAGCCTGCCGCAAGCAGGCTTTGGTTGTTGTAGGTCAATTGCATGAAGCGAATGCCAAGCTGGTGACAGATTTCCACCAGTCCGATGTCGTCCTCAATGGGTGAGCAATTCTGCAGCCCAAAGATGATGGCCGTGCGGCCAGAAGCCTTTGCGGCGCGGACGTCGGCGCCGGTGCGTGCGGGACAGATCAAATCCCCATGGGTTTCGAAACGCCGGTTCCAGGCCTCGATATTGGCCACGGTTTCGCGGAAATTCTCGTGATAACAGATCGTGACATGCACGGCGGCAACACCGGCTTCCCGCATCTGGCGGAAGACTTTTTCCGACCAGTTGCAATATTGCAGTGCATCAATGATCATCGGACGGACTATGACGCAGGCCCCCTGCGAAGGGCAAGAAATCTCGTTTTCGCCGTAATTGCATCAAGGTCTCGCCGCGCTCCGATTGGATAAAATGGGCGTTGCCTCTAAGTCCGGCTGGAGTTGAGCGGCGGAAATCTCAGCCCCCAGCCCCCCGAAGCTTTTATCCGGCCGGACTCCCTATCTCGCAAAGTCAGTCAGTGAGGCGTTTGCGTAAGTTTCGCGGCCGGAGCATCTCCGGCCGCTTTTTGTTGTTGGGAACCGCAAGCCACTTCCGCACGTTGTTGCCTGTCGAAAACGAGACTTCGATTTCCCTGGGATAGAAACAAATGCCTTATGCTGTCCGTGAATCATTCGCACGGCAGTATCTGCGGGGCGGCACCGGCATCCTCGAGAAGTGCGTCATCGGCGTCATCGTCATAGGCGCACTCTATTTCGGCTACGAGCTTTTCGTGCCTCTCGCCATTTCCGTGCTGCTGGCTTTCGCCTTGTCGCCGGTCGTGCGGTTTCTGAGACGGCAACGCATTCCGCACGGGCTGGCCGTAGCCGTCACTGTCCTCCTCGCCTTTCTCATCATCTTTTTTGTTGGCGCAATCGTCACCCGCCAGGTGACGGACCTTGCTGCCGAACTGCCGCGCTACCAGGCCGCACTTGAGGAAAAGATCAGGACCCTGAGCGCTTTCACCGGCAGTGAAGGAGGGGCCATCGATCGTGCCAGTGACACGCTGCGCGATCTGCAGGAGCAGCTGGAGAACGGCACCGCGCAGAGCGAGCCCCCGCCCCGCCGCGGCGGGGCGCCGGAGCTCGACCGTAACAGGATTGAACCCATCCCCGTCGAGGTTCACCCGCCACCGCCAACCGCGTTCCAGCAGATCTCCACCATCATCGCCGTGGCATTGGCGCCCTTAGCGACCGTCGGCATCATCATTGTTTTCGTGGTCTTCCTGCTATTGAAGCAAAAGGACGTGCGCGACCGCGCCATAGCGCTCATGGGCGTTCACGATCTGGAAAAAACCACCGCCGCACTCGACGATGCGGGCGGAAGGCTCAGCTCCTATTTTCTGGCGCTGGTTCTGATGAATGCGGGATTTGGCACAGCCATTGGCATTGGCCTCTGGATCATCGGAATCCCCAATCCTGTTCTTTGGGGCATCATCGCCATGCTGATGCGCTTCATGCCGGTCGTTGGCGTGTTCATCGCCGCCGCCATTCCAGTGGTGCTCGCAGCGGCTGTCGATCCCGGCTGGTTGATGCTGGGCGCCGTGGTGGCGCTCTATCTCACTGCAGAAACCTTCATGAATTTGGTGGTCGAAACATGGCTGCAAAGCACATCGACCGGACTTTCGATATTGGCCGTCCTCCTGGCAGCGGCGTTCTGGACGCTGCTGTGGGGGCCGATCGGCCTCTTGCTGGCGGTTCCTCTCACCGCGGTGCTCGTGGTGCTGGGCCGCCACGTCGAGGGCCTCAATTTTCTCCATGTCCTCCTGGGCGATACGCCGCCACTGACGCCGGCTGAAAGTTTCTATCAGCGCATGCTGGCCGATGATCCCCATGAAGCAGCGGAACAGGCCGAAAAACTGCTCAAGGAGATGCCGCTCACCGACTACTATGACGACGTGGTGATGGAGGGCCTCAGGCTCGCGCAAATCGACGCGGACCTCAAGAAGCTGGAGGCATCGCGCCTTCCCGATATCCGCGATGCGGCCCTCGGCATGATCGACGCGTTGGCGGACCAGGTGGCGGAAAGCAACGGTGAGACCGATGCCGCCATCGCCGAAATTCCCGAGGCTTGGCGCGAGGAAGGAGCCATCACCTGCGTTGCCGGACAATCGGCGCTGGATGAACTGGCGGCGATCATCCTCGTGCAACTGCTGCGTCACCGGGGATTCAGTCCAAAACTGATGCGCATGCCGGACATTTCCAGCGCCCAGATGCAGGGTGCTGAGATCAATGGCGCCAAACTCGTGTGCGTTTCGATTATCGATATTGAACACCGTGGCGCCTATCTCAAATTCCTGGTCCGCCGTCTCAGGCGCATATTCCCCGGAGTGAAATTGCTCGGCGCGTTCTGGAAGCATGATCCGGAGAGTCTCAGGCTGGCGGACATCGCAAACCTGATCCCCGACCGGGTGAATTCCCTGAGCGAGGCCGTTGGGTATTGTGTGAACTTGGCCGCCGCGGAGCCGGCAAAACCGGAGCTGGAGTTGCAGGCTCAAGCCTCTTGACCGAAGCCTAATCAAATCCGATATGGCCCATCCGGGTTTCCATTGAACGGCGAGGATGAAATGGCCAAGACGGCGAAGCAGCCTATCGCTTCCGGCACCTCAGGCACGCACGAATTTCAGGCCGAGGTGACCCGGCTTCTGCACCTCATGGTGCATTCGGTCTATTCCGACCGGGATGTATTTTTGCGCGAGTTGATATCCAATGCAGCGGATGCGCTCGACAAGCTGCGTTATGAAGCCATCGCAAAACCAGAACTGTTGGAAGGCGATCCAGCCCTTAAAATCACGATCACGCCTGATAAGAAAGCCAAGACGCTGACTGTTGCCGACAATGGCATCGGCATGAGCCATGATGAGCTTGTCGAAAATCTCGGCACCATCGCCAAGTCCGGCACCCAGGCCTTTGTCGAAAACGCCAAGAAGGCCAAGGACGACATTCACCTGATCGGCCAGTTCGGCATCGGATTTTACTCGGCCTTCATCGTCGCCTCGAAGGTTGAGGTGATCTCAAGACAGGCGGGAACCGAGGAGGCGCACATCTGGTCCTCCGAGGGTGCGGGCAGCTTTACGGTCTCTCCTGCCGATGCAGCGCGCGGCACCGCCATCGTTCTCCATCTTAAGGAGGATGCGCTGGAATTCCTTGAGGACTGGAAGATCGAAAGCGTGGTGCGGGCCTATTCCGATCACATTGCACACCCGATCATGCTGGCGCTCACGGCGGAAAGCGCGCGCCAGATCAATAGCGCCAATGCCATTTGGACACGGCCAAAATCGGAGGTAACGGCTGAAAACCACAAGGAATTCTACGGCCACATTTCCGGTGACTACACGGACCCAGCGCTCACGCTCCACTACCGGGCCGAGGGCCGCAACGAATATACCGTGTTGCTCTATGTGCCGGGCGAACGGCCATTCGACCTCTACGACCCTGAGCGCCGCGGCCGGCAAAAACTCTATGTGAGGCGCGTCTTTATCGGTGATGACGTGGAATTGCTGCCACCCTATTTGCGGTTCGTGCGCGGCGTCATCGATAGCGAGGATATGCCCCTCAATATCTCGCGCGAGATGTTGCAGAACAATCCGCAGGTCGCCGCCATCCGCAAGGCCGTCACCAACAGGGTTCTCTCGGAGCTGAAGAAATACGCCGAGAACGAACCCGCAAAATTCGTCAAGATCTGGGACCTCTTCGCGCCTGTGATCAAGGAAGGCCTCTATGAGGACATGGAGCGCCGCGACCAGCTCTATGAAATCGCCCGCTTCCGCACGACCAAGGCCCCATCGGTAACGCTCAAGGACTATATCGCCGGAATCAAGGAAAACCAGACGGCGATCTATTATCTGACAGCAGAGGACGCAACGAAGGCCGCTGCGAGCCCGCAGCTTGAGGGCTATAGGGCCCGCGATGTGGAAGTGCTGCTCCTCACCGATCCCGTAGATTCCTTCTGGGTGCGGACCGCCATGGGCTTTGAGGGCAAGCCCTTCAAATCGGTCACGCAAGGCGCCGCCGATCTCGATCTCATCAAGGCGAAGGATGAGAAGAAAAGCGAGGAGGCGGGCGATGGCGCCCCGGTGCTGATTGCGGCAATGAAGCAGGCCTTGGGCGAGCGCGTGAAGGATGTTCGCGCCTCGAAACGCCTGACCGACAGCGCCGTCTGCCTCGTGGCCGACGGCGCCATGGACCGGACGCTCGAGAAGCTCCTGTCGCGGCAGAAGGATTCGGGCGTCTCGATGAGCGCGCCCATCCTTGAGATCAATGCCAGCCATCCGCTGATCGTGAGCCTGGCCAAGACCGTCAAGGAGAAGGGTGCTTCTTCCGTTGAAGAAGCATCGCAATTGCTGCTCGATCAGGCCTTCATCCTCGAAGGCGAGCCCGTTGCCGATCCCGCCGCTTTCGCATCACGTCTGGCCAGCGTGATGTCGCGGGTCTTTACCTAGGCGAACAGCTTCCCGAACGAATCCATGGTTGTATTGGCGCCGCAAATAACGACGCCGACGCGCTCGTGTTTCTCTGGGCGATAGGCTCCCGAAAGAAGCGCCGCGAAGGCAGCAGCGCCCCCCGGCTCCGAAACGAGCTGCGCGGTTTTCCAGAGATGGCGCTGTGCTTCGCGGATCGCCTCATCGCTGACAAGAACAACATGATCGATATGAGCTTTGGCGATAGGGAACATCATCGCTCCGGCAAAACTCGACCCCAGCGAGTCCGCCGCAATCCCGGAAGGCTTGACGGCAACCGGCTTGCCCGCCGCGAGGGCGGCATGCAGTGCATTGCATGTTTCGGGCTCAACGCCGATGATCTTCACGCTTGACTGATACCAGGCGGCGATGCCACCGATAAGACCGCCCCCGCCAACAGCCACCAGCAGGGTGTCGAGATCGGGGCATTGATCCTCAAGCTCGCGCGCCAGCGTGCCCTGACCCTGCAGTGTCGCTTCCACGTCATAGGCATGGATGTTGAGAGCGCCACTGGCCTCCACATGTGCATCGCAGAGCGCCAGAGCCTCGTAGTAATTGGCACCCTTCTGCACGATCTCGGCCCCATAGGAGGCGATGCGCGCCACCTTGGCGGGCGAGGCGATCTCGGGCACGAAGATTTTGGCCCTATGGCCAAGAGCGCGCGCGGCATAGGCCACCGCCGCGCCATGATTGCCGCCGGAGGCCGCAGCGACGCCGGGCCCGGACGGATCGCGCCCCACCAGATTGTTAAAGGCGCCTCTTGGCTTGAAACTGCCCGAGTGTTGCAAGAGTTCGAGCTTTAGCGTGACGGGCGTTCCGGCACCGTCGAAATACAAATCCATGACGGGCGTGCGCCGGATATGGGGTGCAATGCGCAACGCTGCGCTGGAAATGCTATCGCGATCGATGGTCATTTAGGCTCTCGGCGATGCTAAGCACGCGGGATCCTGCGCTATGAATGATAACCTGATCCAAAGCATCCACGGTGCGGTGCAAGGCTTCTTCCGCTTTGTGTTCCAGGCGTTCGGCAAGATAGAGCCCGGCCAGAAAATCGCCGGTTCCGTGGGGTACCGACTGCCTCAATGGAGAAACACGCTCAATATAGTCGTGCCCGTCAACCACCAGCGTCGCCAATCTTTCTCCACTGGCGGGAATCGACGTTGCCAGCACTTCACCCACATTGAGAGATCGCGCCGCCGCAACAGCTTCTTCCACAGTCCTCACGCTGCGGTCCGCCAGCCACGCAAGTTCGAAGCGGTTGGGAGTGACGCAAGTGGCAAGCGGCAGAAGTTGGTCGCGAATGCCTTCCGCCACTGCCGGTGGAACGTAGAGAGCCTCATCATCCCCAATGATTGGATCGACGAGCACGTATAGTGATGGATTCCTCTCTCGCATGCGCCGTATGATGCGGGCCACCCCGTGGATTTGGTCGTTGGCGGCGAAATAACCCGTCATTACCGCAGCACAGGCCTGAAGGACGCCCAGCTGCTCCAGTGAGCCCAACATGGCCGCGAGAGCGGCGGCACTTGTGCGAAAACCCGTAGGCTTACCGTGACCAGGATGATTCGAAAGGGTGATCGTTGGAACCGCCAAGACCTCATGGCCCCTGGACTGAAGAGCCGGGACGGCGGCGGAATTGCCGACATTGCCGTAGACCACCTGTGAGGAAATGCTGAGAACGGTAGACGCCATAGGCCTGCACCATGCCCAAGCGGATCAATGCTCACAAGACCTGGGAGTGCTCTTTCATGCTGTTGCAAAGTTGAGCCTCTCCCGGCAAGAGGAATTCATGACCATCCGCCCACGCCGCAGCGTCCTCTACATGCCGGGCGCCAATGAACGCGCCTTGGAAAAGGCCCGAATCGTCGCCGCCGTTTCACTCATCCTCGATCTTGAGGACTCGGTTGCCCCCGATGCCAAGGCGGATGCCCGGGCCAAGGTGGCTGCAGCCGTCGCCTCCCGCGGGTATGGGCGGCGTGAACTCATCATCCGCATCAATGGCCTCGACACGCCCTGGGGAGTGGATGACCTCAAAATGGCAGCCGAAGTCTCGCCCGACGCCGTACTTGTTCCCAAGGTGGCGCGGCCCGGCGACATTGTGAGCGCCTCGCGCATCCATGCCGCCATGGGAGGCGCTGACGCCACGCGCATGTGGGCGATGATGGAGACGCCCATGGCGATCTTCAATGTGCGCGAGATCGCCTCCGTGCATCAGGTCGCGCGCCTCTCGTGCCTCGTGCTCGGCACCAACGATCTCCAGAAGGAATCGCGCGCGCTGGCAACTGGCGGGCGCTTCGCCATCCTGCCGTGGCTGTCCATGACCCTATTGGCTGCGCGCGCCTATGGCCTCGATGTGATTGACGGCGTCTACAACGACTTTCGGGATGAGACAGGATTTCGCGCCGAATGCGAGCAGGGCCGCACGCTTGGCATGGATGGCAAGACGCTGATCCATCCAGCGCAGGTACCGGTGTGCAACGAATTGTTCTCTCCCGCGCCGGAAGAGGTCGCGCGCTCGCGCCAAATCATCGAGGCTTTCGCGTTGCCCGAAAATGCGAGCAAGGGCGTGATTACCGTGGACGGCCGCATGGTTGAGCGGTTGCACCTTGCCATGGCGCAGCGGGTTGTCTCGATCGCCGAGGCGATCGCGCAATGAGCAAGACCAATCCCGGAAACTTTTTTGAAGATTTTGGTGTGGGCCAAGTCATCCGCCACGCGACGCCGCGCACCGTGTGGCGGGCGGATATGTCCCTTTACATAGCACTTTATGGCTCACGTTTCGTGGTGCCGAGCGCCAAGAGTTTTGCCCGCGCCGTGGGCTACCAGCAGGCGCCCATTGACGATCTGCTGGTGTTCCATGTGGTCTTCGGCAAGACCGTGGCCGATATTTCGCTCAACGCAGTCGCCAATCTCGGTTACGCGGACTGCCGCTTCCTGAAAGCTGTCTATACAGGGGATACGCTCAACACTGTCTCGGAAGTGATCGGCCTCAAGGAAAATTCGAACGGCAGGACCGGCACCGTCTATGTGCGTTCGACCGGGTACAATCAGCGTGAAGAAGCGGTTCTAAGCTTCGTGCGCTGGGTCATGGTGAGAAAGAAGAACGAAACGGCGAAAACTCCCGCGGCAGTGGTTCCGGAATTGCCCGAAATGGTTGACTCCGCATCGCTCGGCAAAGCCTGTCCCCCCATCGACCTCAACAATTGGGACGATGATCTGGCCGGTTCGCCCCACCGCTTCGACGACTATGCGGTGGGTGAAAAGATCGATCATATGGATGGCATGACGGTCGAGGAAGCCGAGCACCAGATGGCCACACGCCTCTACCAAAACACGGCCAAGGTGCACTTCAATCAGTTCTCGGAATCAAAAGCCCGCTTTGGCCGCAGGCTCATCTATGGCGGACATGTGATTTCGCTGGCGCGCTCACTCTCGTTCAACGGCCTTGCCAATGCCTTTCATGTCGCGGCGATCAATGGCGGACGGCATGTGGCGCCCCTGTTTGCGGGGGGGACGGTGTTCGCCTGGTCCGAAATCGTTGCGAAAAATGAACTTCCAGGCCGCAGCGATGTTGGCGCACTGCGAATCGTAACCAGAGCCACGCGCGATTTGCCGTGCACAGAGTATCCCATGATGGATGGAACAGCGGAGCAACCGGGGATTATTCTCGAACTCGACTATTGGGCGCTGATGCCCCGGTAAAGAACACTTTCTTCTCATCA
>Ga0187893_10010175_pt1 | contig 14143 bp, 11 predicted proteins | sample MA1701074metaG_FD_139574 | JGI IMG/M metagenome (GOLD analysis project Ga0187893, IMG submission 139574) | White microbial mat communities from a basaltic lava cave in the Kipuka Kanohina Cave System on the Island of Hawaii, USA - MA170107-4 metaG ...
CGGCGAGTCCGGCGAGTCCGGCGAGTCCGGCGAGTCCGGCGAGTCCGGCGAGTCTGACGAGTCCAGCGAGTCTTTGAATAAGAACATCTCTTTTACTCGAAGACTCGAAGACTCACTAGACTCGAAGACTCACTAGACTCGAAGACTCACTAGACTCGAAGACTCACTAGACTCACAAAATAGATTTTCCCAATGCCGAAAGAATAAGTTCAACGCCAAGTTCTGCCGTGCTGTTATTTACATCGAGCGCGGTGTTTATCTCTACAACTTCAAGCGAACGCATTCGTCCGTCTTCTGCAATTTTTTCAAGAGCCAGATGCGCTTCTCTGTAAGTCAAACCGCCGCGGACGAGTGTGCCTGAACCCGGCGCAAAACGCGGGTCCAAGGCATCAACATCAAAAGTCACGGAGTAACCGACAGAGGCTTTTCCAGCGATTGCAATTGCTTCATCAACGCACGCGCTCATTCCGCGTTCGTCAATTTCGCGCATGGTGAAAAAGCGGACTCCGAGTTCGCGTATTAGTTTTTTCTCGCCTGTGTCCAAATCTCTTGCTCCGATGTGGGCGCAGAAACGCGGGTCAAGCTTTGGCGCAAATCCATTCAAATTTACAAGGTCTTTCTGACCGTTCCCAAACAAGACGGCAAGAGGCATCCCGTGTATGCTGCCGCTTGGCGATGTCTCAGGCGTGTTCATATCAGCATGTGCGTCAAACCAAATCAGACCAACTGTTTCATTTTTTTCGTGAAAGAAAGAAGTCACACCTGACAATGAGCCGATTGCTATCGAATGGTCTCCGCCCAAAATCACAGGCATTTCGTTTGAATTCAAAATTGCATAGACCTCGTTTGAAAGTCTTTCGCAAGCTTCTATCATTTCCGGTAAGTATTTCGGATTGTCCTTCTCATCAGCGACATAATCCGGTTCAGGCACTGCCATATTGCCCAAATCTCTTACTTCGTAGCCGAGGTTTTGAATTCTTTTTTTTAAGTGTGCGACCCGCATTGCTCTCGGACCGAGTTCAACTCCCTCAATGCTTGCGCCAAATCCGAGCGGAACGCCTAAAATTCCAACACGCTTTCCCTGACCCGGACGGTCAGGGTCAATAGTATTTTTCTCTTCAACAAGAGTTTCATTCATATAGCTTTTTCTTTAATTATTCTTACAGCTTCATCTGCGGAATCAACAAAATAAAGTAGGTTTACATCAGCATCGCTCACAACCAGATTTTCCTGAAACGATTTGATGATTGGCCGCCAGCAATCACCGAGCAAGACAAGCGGGCGTTTTTCAATAACCCCTGTTTGCAATTTATTCCAAACAAGCGAAACCTCTGTAACTGTTCCCATTCCTCCTCGTATTGCTATGAAACCTACGGAGCGCGAAATCAGTTGCTGAAGACGTTCGTAAAAATGCGGTGTCGCAACTTTGTCTGTTAAAAATCTATTTGGCTCTGCTTTGAATTGATTCATCACAATTCCAAGCACTCGCCCGCTGCTTTCGCGCGCGCCACGACTTGCGGCTTCCATCACACCTAAATAACCGCCCGTACAAATCATATAACCAGCCTCGGCCAGAAGTTTTCCAACCTCGCGCGCCTGTTCATACTCAATCGAGCCTTCGTTGCATTTGGAGCCACCGAAAATAGTTACGATCTTATCCATCTGTTTTGTTAGTTGCAGTAGTCAGTAGTCAGTTGTTCTCTCGTTAAACTTGCTCTTTATTTTCAAGGCACTTCTTTATTAAGCGAGCAACTGACTACTGACTACTGACAAATTACGGCTTTAATCTATACAGCATTCTTGGAAATGGAATTGTTTCGCGTACATGCTCAATGCCGCATATCCAAGTGACACATCTTTCTATTCCCATCCCGAAGCCCGCGTGCGGCACGCTTCCGTAACGTCGCAAATCCAAGTACCAGTCAAATGCCTCTTCGGGCAATTCGTGTTCTTTAATTTGTTCTTGCAAAAACTCAAGTGATATGGCGCGCTCACCGCCACCAATTATCTCGCCGTATCCTTCGGGCGCAAGAACATCAACTCCCAAAGCCAAATCACTTCTTTCCGGGTCGCGCGCCATGTAGAAAGCTTTCACGGCGGCAGGATAACGATGAACCATAACGGGCTTATCATACTTGTTTGAAATATAAGATTCGTCAGGAGCGCCGAAATCTCCGCCCCATTCAAAACGACTTTCCATCTCGCCTTTATCAAAACCTTCCTGAAGCATTTTCACCGCATCATCATATTGAAGGCGCGGAAAAGGCGGCATAATACTTTCCAATTTTGAAATGTCGCGCTCGAGAATTTTTAGATCCTCCTGTCTGGTTTCAAGGACGCGCCCGACAATGAATGAAATAAATCTTTCCGACAATTCCATCACATCATCAAGCTTTGCATAAGACATTTCAGGTTCGACCATCCAGAACTCCGTCAGATGTCTGCGCGTCTTCGATTTCTCTGCGCGAAACGTAGGACCAAAGCAATAGACTTTTCCGAACGCCGCAGCTGTCGCTTCGTTGTAAAGCTGACCCGATTGTGTCAAATAAGCTTTCTCATCATCGAAATAATTAACTTCAAAAAGCGTGGTAGTCCCTTCGCACGCCGCAGGCGTAAAAATCGGCGTGTCGCAAAGTGTGAATCCGTCGTTATCAAAAAAATCCCGCACGGCTTTGATTATTGTGTGCCGGACTTTCAGAATTGAGTTTTGACGTTTTGAACGAAGCCACAAATGCCTGTGGTCCATCAAAAATTCCGTTCCGTGTTCTTTTGGCGTTATTGGATATTCGCGCGAGACCTGAATAATATTCAAACCTTTTACGCCGACCTCATAGACACCGGGACGTTTCGGATGTTCGCGTAATTCTCCCCGAACAATAATTGAGGATTCCTGTGTGACTGTTTCACACTTCTCCCAAATCTCGTCACCGATTTCAGATTTAACCGCTATTGCCTGAACTATGCCTGTTCCGTCACGCACTTCTAAAAACGCTACTTTGCCGCTTGAGCGTTTGTTGTAAAGCCAGCCTCTTATTTCTATCTCTTCCCCAACATGCTTTGATAAATCTTTTATGTAAACTTGTTTCATGCTTTCTACTTTTCTTCTAACCTTTTTTTTATCATCTCTTGTAACTTAGGAAAACTTCCAAGCAAAGTTGCCGCTTGGTGAACTATTTTCAACATCGGGTTGATATACATTGAGTATTTTTCGCCCCTACCACGCACGGCAGTTTGAAATGAAAATGTTCCAACCGCTTTTAAGCATCTTTGAATCGTCATCAGCCGAAACTCATGCGCGAACTCGTCAGGGTCAATCGGATTCAAGCCAAGCTTCTGTCTCTCTTCCAAAAGCAAAAGACGACATCCGCGAAGATTTGCCAATGATGGAATCTCAAGCTGTCTGTCTAAAACAAGCGAAACTAAATCATAAGTCGCGGGTCCCATGCGTGCATCCTGATAATCAATAATACGAATGTCCCTTTTGCTATCAACCATCAAATTCATGGCATGGTAATCTCTATGACAAAGAACACGCTTTACTTCCGAAAGGTCATTACAAACTTCATCCAGTTCGGTTTTCAATTCTGCGAAATCTTCGTTACTTGTATCTTCATTGCGAAGACTTTTGAAATAATGCTCGGTAAAAAATCCCAACTCCCATGTCAGTTTTTCAACATCAAATGCAAGTTTGCTCGTAACCGAATTTGCCTCAAAAGCCCTCTCTGTTACCGCTTGAATGTTTGCTATCAATGCGATTGCTTTTGATTGATATTCTTCGCTCTCTTCGTCTGATACTGTTTCTAAAACCTGCCACAAAGAAGTGTCGCCCAAATCTTCCTGTATTATTATCCCTTTGCCTTGAAAAACTTCGTAAACTTCCGGCACAGGCAAGTTCGCAGACAAAAAAAGTCTCGTGACATCCAGATAAGAGTTGTTTTTTTCATCAATCGGTTCTGGATAAACACACGCTATTGCAGTGGAGTTTTTCCACTTAACTCTGAAATACTCACGTGTTGATGCATCAGGAGTGAGCGGGCTGATATGTGATTTATCCCCTCCGTTTTCAGACAGGAATTCTTCAAGCCGCTCAAAAGCAGAAGCCTCGAAGATTTGATTGTTCATTAGTGAAGCATTACTCATGCAAATAAAACTAAAACCAATTTTGCAATGCGCCGGATTGTATCACTGAGTTAAATCCACAACAAAATTGTCACCCATAACAACACCTTTCAAGGCTTTTGGCGGCGGTTCTTCTTTCTCAATCAAATCCCGGCGAACTACTACAACATCTTCAAAAACATCTTCTGATTTAATTTTTACACCATCGCCGATAATTGAATTCCTGACAACAGCGTCCGGCTCAATCGTTATTTCATCCCATAAAATTGTGTTGACGACATTTGCATCCTTTGAAACTGTATTGCCGTTGCCATCAATCACCCCATTATTGTTTCCTTCATTGACTATCAAACTTATTTCCAGGTAACGCTGAATGGTCGAAAGTTCATACCATTTCCCTTCTGCAACATGAGCCGCAACCAACTCGCCACTCTCCCAAGCTTTTGGATAAACATCTGTCACAGAATGCGAAAACACACCACGCGGAATGTAATCAAAAATCTTTGGTTCAAGAAACTGTATGCCGGTGAACATCAAAGGAACAGCTTCGATTGCGGATTGCGGATTGAGACCAGAGGATTGCGCGTTTTGTTCAGAGGCTTGGTGTTGTACCTGAAAATCATGATTTTGTGAGTGTGTTATCAAATTGCCTGCGTTATCAGACGGAGAATCCTTGTCCGGCATTCCTCCGAATCCGATGACTGTTCCTTCCTTTGTGATGACTTGTGAAAAGCGTTCTCTTTTGTAGTTGGGAAGCAAAACTAAAGTGGCAATCGCCCCTGTTTTCTTATGTGTTTCATAAGCCTTGCTCAGGTCTATATCAGTAATGATTTTTCCGTTGATTACTAAAAACGTGTCGCCTGCCAATAACTCTTTAGCATTATCCAGCGCCCCGCTTGTTCCGAGTATTTCTTCCTCTATCACATAATTGAGCTTCACTCCAAACTTCGAGCCGTCTCCTAAAGCCTCGCGCACAGATTCGGGCCGGTGATGCAGATTTACAACGACATCGTTGAAACCATATCCCGCCAAATACTCTGCAACATAACCAACAAGAGGCTTTCCTAAGAACGGAATCGCAGGCTTTGTTCTGTCTGCCGTCAGGGGCCACAACCTTGTTCCGTAGCCCGCTGCCAATATCATTGCTTTCATCTTCTTCCAATCTCTTAACAAAAATAAAGCCGAGCAATTGATTCAAACAATCGCTCGACCGTCAACAAAAAAAATTTCACTTCAACCTATTGTCCAAAAGATGCGGGTGCAGGCAAGTCATTTTCAATACCGTAAGAAAGCACTCGCACAGAACTATTTCCGGTGTTGAAAACATACCAGAGCGTTGAAGACGGTCTGAAAACTGCGAAGTCAGTTTTACCATCGCCATCATAATCACCCGCCGTCGGCACATCGCCATTGCTGCCGAACTGAGCCGCGAAATATGAACTGTTTGAAGTTCGCAAAACATACCAAGTGCCTGTGCTTGGTCGAAAGACTGCGGCATCCGCAAATCTATCGCCATCGTAATCACCACAAACAGGAATATCCGTGCTCACTCCAAATTGAACCGCGCGCATTATGCTTGTAGTGCTTGGTAATGTGTACCAGATTCCAGTGCTTGGGCGAAAGACGGTCAAATCATTTTTACCGTCAGCATCAAAATCGCCTATCTGTGGTTTATCGCCATTCAATCCCCATTGAAAAGCCGCAAAGCCCTGATTGCTTTGTTGAATGTACCAGATACCTGTGCTTGGTCTGAAAACTGCCACATCGGATTTACCGTCTCCGTCGTAATCTGCCGGAGACGGAATGTCCGTACTCAAACCGAACTGATAAACCTTGAACCCTTCCGAACTTGCAAGAACATACCAGAGTCCCTGTGAAGGGCGATAAACTGCTATGTCAACTCTCCCGTCACCGTCATAATCTGCGGGCGCGCGCAAATCTCCGTTTGTGCCAAATTGAATCGCGTTGTTAGACAAATTTGAACTGTTCTCAATGTACCAGACACCGTTTGAAGGTCTGAATTGTGAAACATCCGTTCTCCCGTCGCCGTCGAAATCAGCAACTCTATTCGGTAATTGACTTCTTACGCGCGTGACATCAACTATGAAAAAACCAAAACTCAAATCACCCAAGATTACTTTGTCTTCGCCCAAGAACGGAAAGACAGACCAGTTGCCGCCATAATTTGATGGAATAGCGTTCGTCTTTGCCGCCATCTCTCTTAAATCCGCGTATCCACAAAAAACATCCCACGCTTCGTTTCCGAGTAGTTCATCAGTCGGCGCGAATGCTTCGGGGTAAGTATCAAACTGTCCGACACGAACGGGGTTTGCCGGATTCGTTATGTCGAAAACCTGTAAGCCCGCCTGATACCAAGAAACATAGAGAAGGTTTCCTTTGACAACCGGATTGTGGGGACAGATTGCATTAATGCCGAGGGAATCAGCATTGATAGTTTTTACCAAAACGGGATTTGCAGGGTTTTGTATGTCATAGACACGAAGGTCGCCGTTGAAAAGTTCGCGCGCGTTGTAGAGATATTTTCCGTCTTCCGTTGTCCAACTGCTGTGACTGTTTGAACCACTGTTCACTGTTCCGATTAAAGGCGGTTGTTGTGTGCCAACATTGCTGATGTCGTAAATCTCTGTTGTCCCACCCCAACCGGAACAAAAGAGTCTGCCGCCCGCGATGTGTACGGCGTGTATAAAACGTGAATCATTAGTTGTAATGTTTCTGACAAAAACGGGCGCGGCTGGATTTGAAATGTTAATTACTTTTATTGTCGGAGTTCTTGAATCCGTTTCGTATAAAAAATTTCCGTCAATCAAAATCTCGTGAATCGTGTTGTAGCCGCCGCCGTTTGTGGCGTTAATTACGGTTATTAAAACGGGGTTGTAGGGATCATTTAAGTTCACAACGTGAACGCCGCCGCTGTTTCCGCTTCCGAAATATCCGATCTTATTTTTCACCAGAGCTTCGAGCATCTGTTGGTTCGGCGTGGGGTTATAACGCGAAGCTAAAACGGGATTGTTCGGATTTGCAATATCAAAAATCAAAGCCCCTTGTAGCTGATTTGGGTCGCCTGTACACCCGGTGCTGTCTTTGCAGTATGTTCCCAATACGGCGATGTTTCCTTCTGCAAAAATATCTGAATAAGCATATTTGCCGGATAATGGGTCAAGCCTGCTTCGCAACTTTATACCTTGTGAATTGATGTCTGCGGCAAATAGAAAGAAACAGGATAATGAGACCAAAATGGTTTGCGTAATTTTCACGGCATGAAGTCTCAAACACAATAGGCGATTGAAAACACAATCGTACATTTCAAATTGTCCTTAATGATATTTGGGTTACTAGAATTTACTCGCGCGGTTGTTAGTAATATCCGATAAAGTCGAAAATTTCAACACACTAGGCTCTGAAATGTGACGCTTCACGCATTACCAAATCAAAAGTTCCGGGTGCGACTTTGCGAAAACGCGTGTTGCGGTTTAATGAAACAGCGATGCTTATTGTCGGGTTATTGCCCGAAAACTCAAAGCCGCCTTCGACTAAACGGCTGTAAAGCTCGTTGACATGAAGAGGTCCGCCTTCTTCACGCAGAAGTAAAGTAACTGCTTGCGGAATGGTTCTGTCCGCAAACCTGTCGCTTTTTACTTCTAAGTTTGAACGAACCGGCGGCATATCATGACGGACAGGAGGCGTCTGATTGTGAGGTGACTGATACGTCGGCTGTTGCTGGGGCTGATATGACTGCTGAACTCTGTAATTTTGTTGTTGATAAAGATGCGTGTTGTGAACCTGTGTGTAATCACCTGCAATCGCCGCCTCGATTTCATCATCGGAAGGAACATGAAAACTTGCGGGAGGTGGTTGGGGTAAAGGGACGGATGTAACAAGCCTCAACATGGTGCTTCTCGTCTGGGCAATAATATTATCCATTTCAAGAAGTTGAGCGCGTATGCTGTCTGCCTCTGTTTCCAATTCAACAAGGCGCGACGCCAGACGATTACGTGCAAGCTGTGTTTGCCTCAAGCTTTGTTCTAAGGTCGAAATCAGATTTTCGTTAGCCATCTTTTATTTGTCTTTGCTGAAAATTGGAAAACTTTTGAAATGCCGCCGCTACTTTAACTCAAAATTAAAAACAAGACTACCCTTTTCTTTCAATTATGTAACTTGGTAAAGACATAAGGGCATTTCTGTATTCGGATTCAGGCAAAATTTCTATTGAATCCCTTGCCGCCTCTGCATATTCGTATGCGCGCTTTCTGGTCTCTTCAATTGCCCCTGTTTCATTGAGCATTTCCAACAAGCCTTCTCTTGAAGCATTTTTATAAGTTCCGTCATGCATTATACGTTGCAAGATGGAGCGCGCATCTTTCTTTTTTTCCAAAAGCTTGATAAGCGGCAAAGTAACTTTACCTTCCAACAAATCCGCGCCTGCCGCTTTTCCCAAGACCTCTTCATCGGCAGTAAAATCAAGCAAATCATCAACGAGCTGGAAAGCTGTTCCTAGGTATAAACCGTAATCACGCAATGCTTCTTGATAGTTTTTATTTTGGTTACCCATTATTCCGCCGATTTCACAACACGCGCTAAAAAGATGTGCTGTCTTGCGTTGCAAAATGTCAAAGTATTTTGTCTCGTCAATATCCGTGCGCCCGAGCATTGTAAGTTGTATGAGTTCGCCCTCGGTCATCTTTCTGGTGACGCGCGTTAGGATGTCCAAAATCTCAAGCGAGCGTTCGCCAAGACTGGTTTCAAACGCAGACATATAAAGCCAGTCGCCCATCAACACGGCAGTTTGATTTCCAAAACGCGAATTGACCGAAGAGCGATTGCGCCGCGTTTCTGCGTTATCAATAATATCGTCGTGAACCAACGTCGCAGTGTGAAGAAATTCCATCACAGTCGCCATACGAATCGAACGCATCGTTGAACCATTGCCTCCGACTGCATAGTTCGACAAAAGACAAAGAGCAGGGCGAACACGCTTTCCGCCCGATGCGCGTAAGTATTCGCCTATAAAAGCAATGACCTGAATGTTCGATTTTGCTTGTCGCTCAAACTCTTCTTCAACCAGAAGAAGTTCATTAGAAATGAGACTAAAAACCTTTCGCGCCGAGATGCGCGGGTCTTCAACTGCGGCGGTCAATCCAAATGTTTGCATCTTAATTTGAACGGTAATTCGTAAACTGCATATCAATATCAAAATCGTGAGCTTTCAATTTAGCAATCGCGTCTTGCAAAGTATCGCGGTCGCGTCCCGACACACGAACCGTGTCGCCTTGAATCGAGGCTTGAACTTTCAGTTTTGTGTCTTTTATATATTTAACAATCTCTTTTGCTTTTTCTTGCGGAATGCCTTGTTGAATCGCAACGTGCTGGCGAACCGTCCCGCCCGCCGCCGGTTCAACCTTACCGTAATTCAAAGCCTTCAACGGAACACCGCGCCGTACAAGCTTTTGTTGAAGAATGTCGTTCATGTTTCGCAGCTTTGTTTCGTCTTCTGCTGTTAATATCAGTTCTTCTTTCTCTTGCTTTACATCTGCGTTGCTCCCCTTGAAATCAAAACGCTGTCTGACCTCTTTAACTGTTTGATTTATAGCGTTTTGTATTTCCGCGTGGTCAACCTTTGAAACTATGTCGAATGAATTATCTTTTGCCATTGCAGTCTATATATGATTTTCGCGTGAGAATAACATCAAAAACTTTATAGTCAAAAACACACTGCCGGGAACGCCGTCATCTTGACGGCAAAGCCAGCAAGCGACAGGCTTAAAAACTTTCGTTAAATTCAATCTTGATTCTAAGTTAAACTTTTTACCCGCACGGACGCCATATTTTGCCGTCAGGATAACGGCGTTCCTAATCCAGCCGTCAGGATGACGGCGTTCCCGGCAAATAATCTTAAAAAGTTTTCAGTCGTCACTTTCGCAATTGTTTCAAAATCAGTTCCGTAAAGTTCAGCCAAATACTTTGCAGTGTCAACAACACGCGCAGGTTCATTTCGTTTCCCTCTAAACGGAACGGGCGTCAAATACGGGCAATCCGTTTCCACCAACAATTTGTCAAAAGGAACTACACGCGCCGACTCACGAATGTTCTCTGCTTTCTTAAACGTCACGTTTCCCGAAAATGAAATCAAAAAACCAATCTCCATACATTGCCGCGCCATTTCAGGACTGCCGCTAAAACAGTGCATTATCCCGCCCGCAAAATCATCGCGTGAACACTCTTCGCGCAAGATGCTTACAGTCTCATCGTTTGAATCGCGTGAGTGAATAATGACAGGCAGGTTTAACTCGCGCGCGATTTGTAATTGTCTTCTGAAAACAGCGACCTCTACGTCACGCGGACTGTGGTTGTAATAAAAATCAAGCCCTATCTCGCCCCAAGCAATCACTTTTTTACTTTTCTCAACAAGCCCGCGCAAACGCTCTTCGGCTGAATCATTAAAAGTCTTTGCGTCGTGTGGATGAATACCAACCGAAGCAAAAATACAATCATACTTTTCAGCCAATTCAACGACTCTTTCAAACGAACCGCTTTCAGGTTCGCCCGTACCAACATTGAGCATCAAACGCACTCCCGAATCAAGAGCGCGTTTTATAACCTCATCACGGTCTTCGTCAAAATCTTCGCCGTCAATGTGACAGTGCGAGTCAATAATAAAATGCTTTGACATCATTTACTTTATCCTTGAATGTGATGCCTCTCGATATTCATGCCAGCATTTCGCCGCCTGCGCCTCTCAATGAAAATTATTAAAATGATCCATACAGAAACCTTATTTCAAACGCGCTCCGTTCGGGACATCTTCAGTAAACGTGGCAATCACGGGTTTACCGCCTTCGATTGAAGCGGCGCAAATCATTCCTTGCGATTCATAGCCGCGAAGTTTTCTAGGAGCAAGATTGGAAACAACAACGACTTTTTTTCCTACCATATCTTCCGGCGAATAGTATTCGGCCAAACCTGCCAGAATCTGCCGTGGTTTTGCTTCGCCCAAATCAATTGTAAAAATTAAAAGCTTGTCTGATTTTGGTAATCGTTCAGCAGTCAACACTTCGCCAACGCGGAGTTCGACTTTTATAAAATCGTCAACAGAAACAAAAGTTTTCTCTTCTTCTTTTTCCTCTTCAACTTCTGCCGACTTATTTATCCCTTCTTCAATCTCGCTCATAATTTTCTTTTTATCCAAACGCGGGAACACAGCCTGAATCTCACCAAGCTTTGTTCCCTCTTTCAAATCGCCCCACTTCAAAGCGGCAGGGTCAATTACAGAAATATCGCCGCTCAAACCGAGTTGTGAATAAATTTTCTGTGTTGCTTCGGGCATTGCCGGATAAAGCAGAACACACAACCAACGAAGCGTTTCGCACGAACGATACAAAACGGCATTCAATGTTTCTTTCTGGTTTTCGTCTTTGATTAACTCCCAAGGTTTCGCGTCTGAAATCATCTTGTCAACGCGGGCTATGATTGACCAAGCGTTTTCAAGCCCGCGGCTAAAAGCCAATTCATCAAAACTCGAAAGAAATTGGTTGCGCGCCAATTCCAAAGCGGAAACAAGCCCTTGCGAATCGCTTTCTACGTTTGCGCGTTTAGCATGAATAAAATTCTCTTCCGCAATATCGCCCGACGGAATAACACCGTCACGATATTTTTGAATCATCGTCAAGGTACGGCTTGAAAGATTTCCAAGCCCGCTTGCAAGGTCGCTGTTACTACGGTCAATAACCGTCTCGTATCCGATTTTTCCGTCCTGCCCGAACACGACTTCACGCAAGACAAAATAACGAAGCATATCGTTTGTAAAATACTTACGAAGAATGGGCAATTCAATTGTATTGCCAATTGTTTTTGACATCTTTCGCCCTTGTGAATCAACCAACAGTCCGTGTGAAAAAACGCCTGCGGGCAGTTCAACATCAGCCGCCAACAAAAAAGCGGGCCAATAAATCGCATGATGTCTTAGAATGTCTTTGCCCACAAGGTGCAAAGCGGGCCACCATTTTTCAAAGCCTGTTTTTTCACTATTGCCGAAACCTATTGCCGTTATGTAATTCGACAAGGCGTCAAACCAAACGTACATCGTGTGCGTTTCGTCATCGGGAACGGGAATTCCCCAAGACACGGATGTTTTCAAACGGCTGACTGATAAATCCTGCAACCCCGATTTTACAAAACTGATAACTTCGTTTCGACGCGCTTCGGGGCGAATAAAACCGGGGCGCGATTCGTAAAGACTCAACAAGGCTTCGTCGTAATCCGACAGCCGGAAGAAATAACTTTCTTCTTCAATTCTGTCGAGCGGCGTTTCGTGAACAAGACAACGCGGCAAATCATTTTCTTTTTCCGGTTTGATATATTCGTCTTCCGTTTTGAACGAAGCACACGCCGCGCAAAACCAGCCAGAATAAAAGCCTTTGTAAATTGCATCATTCCCTTTCGGAGTTTTCGCTTTTGCCGCGCGTCGCCACAGTTCCTGCACGCCTTCGTAATGAAACCCGGAACTTGTACGCATAAAAATATCGTAACCGCCGTTTGCCGCGTCGAGACCGAATTCACCAAACATCTTTTCGAGTTCACCCGCTACGTAATCAACATGCTCTTTCGGCGCGCGGTTGTTTCTTTCCGCCGCGCGTTGAATGTTAATTCCGTGTTCGTCCGTGCCTGTTAAAAAGTATGTTTCAAAACCGCGCTGTTTTTTATAACGCTTCAAAACATCTGCGATGATTGTCGTGTACAGATGCCCCAGATGCGGCAAGCTGTTCGCGTAATAAATTGGTGTAGTAACGTAAAATGTGTTCATCTCTTTTTTCTCAATAACAAAATTAAAAGGCTGTCAGCAAAATTGCCAAACAGCCTTTTTATGCAACAAATTTCTTTGCTTAGTTCGTTAGGAACTTTCCGACATGATTGGCGCAAACTTCGATTGGCTCATCGAACGCATTCGACGCATCGTGTTTTCATCTCTGTTTGCTAAAACTCTTTTCATGCAAGAGCGATATTAGCACATACGATTTAATGAGCAAACTGAAACTTATTGTCCGTAGTCAGTTGTCAGTTGTCAGTTGCGCTTTTAATAAACGCGAACATCGAAAATAAAGCGAACAACTGACAACGGACTACGGACAACTGACCTCTTACTTTCGCTTTACATTTGCAAACTCGTCGTCTGGATTGTAACGCGGCATCTGTGGCGCATTACCAATCAGCATTCCGATTGCAAGCGTCACTTCCGATTCCTGAATCATTCCGTTCATATTCCACGAATCGCTGTATTCATCTGAAGGCTGATGATAACGCTTTGTGTTGTACTCTCTGAAAAGAACCTCGCCGTAATCCGCCGGACGGTTCGGGAATTTCCTTCCCGGCTGCATCGAAACACACGGCACTCCTTTTTTCGCAAACGGGAAATGGTCAGAACGGTAAAAGATTCCCTGTTCGGGTCTCGGGTCAGGCGAAAGCGTCAGGCCTCTTTCATCCGCAACCTGTTTCGCAAAATTTATAAGGTTAGATTTATCAGCGCCAAGCGGAACAAAATCCGTTGTCCTGTCAAACATATTTGCCACGTCGAGATTTACGTTACCCGCGATTTTCGACAAGGGCACGAGCGGGTATTGAACGAAATATTCTGCGCCAAGAAGTCCCTGTTCTTCTGCCGTTGTGAACAAGAAAAAGCTCGAACGCTTTGGTCTTTGCATCGGCGGCATTTTCCCAAGCACACGCGCAATCTCGAGAACACAGGCAACGCCGGAAGCATTGTCCGCCGCGCCGTTATAAATTTTGTCTCCGTTTGCATCCGGCTCGCCAATACCAAAGTGGTCCCAATGCGAAGTATAAACAACATATTCGTTGCGTAGTTTCAGGTCGCTTCCGGGCAAGATGCCGACTACGTTTGGCGATTCAAGCGTTCTGGTATCGCTTTTGAGATTTAACTTCGCGCGTAAACCTAGATTTACAGGTTTGAAATCCCTAGTTGCCGCACTCTGTTGAAGTTCTTTCAAATCTTTTC
>Ga0187893_10010176_pt1 | contig 14143 bp, 12 predicted proteins | sample MA1701074metaG_FD_139574 | JGI IMG/M metagenome (GOLD analysis project Ga0187893, IMG submission 139574) | White microbial mat communities from a basaltic lava cave in the Kipuka Kanohina Cave System on the Island of Hawaii, USA - MA170107-4 metaG ...
CACGTGTGTTCGCTCTCGCGGCCGTGCAACGACTTGCGCTGCATCCCGAACATGTCTCGGCCTCCGTCGCCCCGGCGCGGGCGTCGCAGTGCACCGAACCAGGTGGCGCCCGTTGGACGAGCGGGTACTCTACTCTCGTCGCGCACGCACGGGAATGTAACTTTCGTAGGTACGCGTGCGCAGCGGCGGCGCGCGTTTCCGGTAAAAATCAGCGTAAAGATGCGCGTTTGCCGCGCGCACTTCACGCGTTACCGGAGGTTTCGGGCGTCCCTGGGGGCAAATTGACGCCGCCACGGCGTGCGGGCAGCATGCGAGTCACGCCGATCGAGACGAGGAGACCGGACCATGAAGAAATTCACCGCCGCCCTGGCGCTGGCACTGCTGCCGCTCGCGCCGCTCAACGCCGACGCCGCTGCGCTGCCGGAGGCGAAGCCGCAGGACGTGGGTCTGTCGCCGGAGCGGCTGGAGCGGGTGACGGCGCTTCTGCAGGAAGCGGTGAGCACCGGCGAGATCCCCGGTGCGGTGGTCCTCATCGCGCGCAACGGCAAGCTGGTCTATCAGAAGGCGGTCGGATTGCAGGACAAGGCCGGCGGGGTACCGATGGCGCCGGACTCGATCTTCCGCATCTTCTCCATGACCAAGCCGATCGTCAGCGTCGCCGCGATGATGCTGGTGGAAGAAGGCAAGCTCGGCCTGCACGAGCCGATCTCGAAGTACCTGCCCGAGTGGAAGGAGATGAAGGTCGGCACCGAGACGGGCGACCCGGCCACCGGCGCGGGCGCGCTGCAGACCGCCCCGGCAAAGCGGCAGATCACGGTGCAGGACCTGCTGCGCCACACCTCCGGGCTGACCTACGGCGCGTTCGCGCCCAAGACTCAGATCGGCAAGCTGTACCAGGACGCCAAGCCGTTCTCGCAGCCGAACCTCGATGCATTCTGCAAGACGCTCGCCAAGCTGCCGCTGCGCAGCGAACCGGGCACGGTGTGGGAGTACAGCCACTCGACCGACGTGCTCGGCTGCGTGATCGAAGCCGCGGCCAAGCAGCCGCTCGACAAGTTCCTGTCGGAGCGCATCTTCAAGCCGCTCAAGATGGTGGACACCGGATGGCACGTCCCGGCGGACAAGCTGCACCGCTTCGCGCAGCCGATGCCGGGGCGCGAGCAGGATTGGCTGCCGGAACTGATGATCGACTTCAGCAAGCCGGCGACGCTGTTCGCGGGCGGCCACGGGCTGGTGTCCACCGCCTCGGACTACCTGCGCTTCGCGCAGATGCTGGCCAACGGCGGTGAGCTGGACGGCGTGCGCCTGCTCGCGCCGCGCACGGTGAGCTACATGTCCGCGGACCACACGCTCGCGGCCGGGCTCGGCAAGGGACCGAATTATCTTCCCGGTCCCGGTTACGGCTTCGGCCTGGGCTTCGGCACCCGGCTCGAGACCGGCGCATCGCCGTGGCCGGGCTCGATCGGCGATTATTTCTGGGGCGGCTACGCCGGCACCTATTTCTGGATCGATCCGAAGGAAAGGCTGGTGCCGGTCTACATGATGCAGGAAGTGGCGCGCCGCAATCACTATCGCTATCTGCTGCGCAACGCGGTGTATCAGGCGATAATGCAGTAGCTCGGATATTTCGCCCGGCGCCCCCGCGTCGCATTCCTAGGCACAGCGACGAACGTTCTCGCTGCGCTTGCTCCGCCGTCCTGATGAAATATCCGGGCTAGCGTGCGGGCCGACCCGGGCGCTTCATCCGACAAACTGGCTCAAACAAAGGAGAGGGACGAATGCGCAAATCGGTCCTGGCGGTGCTCGCCGCCCTGCTGGCGCCCGCACCGGCGATTGCCGCCGACCAGGGGGAGGTCGCGTGGGTCGACCCCAGCTGCAATGTTTTCATCGCCAAGATCGGCGAGGGGTTCGGCACCTTCAATTGGCGTGCCGGCAAGGCGCCCAGCCTGGGCGATCGCATCGAGGGCGATCTGCTCTCGGACGAGGCCGGCGCGCGCGAGCTGCAGAACGTCACCGCCGGCGGCAACAATACGGTCTACATGCTGGCCCTGGGCCGCACGCTGTACGCGATGATCCACACCGCTCCGGTGCAGTGCAAGGAACGGTTCCGCGGATCGGTGCGATAGGACGGATGCCGGACTACTGGAAGGTGTGTTCCAGCGCGCCGCCCCTGATATCGGGCATGTGACGCGGCGCGCGCAGCGGAAGCGGCTCCATGTGCTCCGCCATCGGTCGATCCGCCAGGGGGTCCGGCATGGGGTGTTCCGCAATCGGGCGCTCCGCCATGAGGACCGCAGCGAGCTGGCCGACTTCGTACGCCTCCGCGGCCGAGAGGTTCAGCGGACCGCCATCGGCCGGAATCGCGATGCTGCTGCGCTCGGCCAGCAGGCAATACACGTCCGGGCGCCAGCGCTCGTCGATGCGCACTATGAAGCGGTGCTCGGCGCCGTTGGGCACGCAGGCGATGCGCACTGCATCGCACGTCTCCTCGCACAGCGGATCGAGCGCCCGATACAGCCCGGCCAGCAGCGAGCGGTTGGTGGTCGTCGCCATACTCATCGCAGCCCCTTGATTGGGTTCGCAAAAAGTAGGAGCAAGGACCTTGCCAGCCCGAGCCCTGCCGGGCCGGAAATTGTCATAGGACGACCGGACGCCTTGGCGCGGCGACCGCGGTGCGGATTCAATCCGCCAGCTCGATGTCGGGCTCCGTGGCGGTTGCACGCACCACGTAGCCGCCGGACTTCTCGTCGCGCTCGAGCTTGAGCAGCCCGCGTGCCTGCGCGTCCTCGAGCAGGCTGTTGAAGCTCTTGAAGCCGTAGTACGACTCGTTGAACCCGGGCTTGCGGCGCTTGAGCGCCTGCTTGATCATCGAGCTCCAGATCTTCTCGTCCTCGCCGCGCTCGGCCACCAGCGCCTCGAAGGTGCCCACCACCAGGTCCATCGCCTGCTGGGCCTTGTCCTTGTCCTCCGCCTCCTCGGCCTCGCCTTCCAGCTCATGCGCTTCGGGCGCGGCCCTGGCCGCCGGCCTGGGCTTGGCCGGCTTCCTGCGCGCGCGCTTGGCCTTGCTCCTCTCTTCGCGCACCAGGTCGTCGTAATAGATGAACTCGTCGCAGCTGTTGATCAGCAGGTCGGACGAGGACTGCTTGACACCGACGCCGATGACCTCCTTGTTGTTCTCGCGCAGCTTGGACACCAGCGGCGAGAAATCCGAATCGCCGCTCACGATCACGAAGGTGTCCACGTGCGACTTGGTGTAGCACAGGTCGAGCGCGTCCACCACCATGCGGATGTCCGCCGAATTCTTGCCGGACTGGCGCACGTGCGGGATCTCGATCAGCTCGAAGGCCGCCTCGTGCATCACCGCCTTGAACGCCTTGTAGCGCTCCCAGTCGCAGTACGCCTTCTTCACCACGATGCTGCCCTTGAGCAGCAGGCGCTGGAGCACCTTGCCGATGTCGAACTTGTCGTACTTGGCGTCGCGCACGCCGAGCGCGACGTTCTCGAAGTCGCAGAACACCGCCATGTTGCGGGTTTCGCCGTTCGCTTGCATGGCGGGCGTCACTGTCCGGCCAGCGTCTCGCTGGCGCCGAGCACCTCGATCTCGACGCGCCGGTCGGGCTGATAGCAGGCCGAGCGCTTGTCGCGCGGCAGTTTGGCGCAGTCGCGCTCGATCACCATCGGCATGCTGCTGCCCAGTCCCTCGGTCTCGATCTTGGCGGCGCTCACGCCGTGCGCCACCAGATAGCGCTTCACCTCCTCGGCCCGCTGCAGGGAGAGGCGGTCATTGAGCTCGGTGGAGCCGGTGGGGTCGGTGTGGCCGGTGATCACGATCGACTGGAAGGTGACCTCCTTGAGGCGCGCCACCAGGTCGTCCAGCGCGGCGCGTGCGCCGGGCTTCAGCTCGTAGCTGCCCACCGCGAACAGCGCGTCCGCGGAGAGCGTGAGCAGTTGCGGCTCGATCGGCGCCAGCGGCGGCTCGGCGGCGAGCGGCGGCTCGAGCGTCCCCGGCGGTGGCAGTGACGGCGGCTCCGGTTCGAGCGCGCGCTCCTCCTTCAGCTGCGGCGTGGCCAGCGGCTGCACTTCGACCGGTTGGGGTGCGGGCGGTGCGGGCATCGGCGCTGGAGCGGCACGCACCACGGGCTCGGCGCCGGGGCATGCTCCTTCGCCCTGGGACGGGTCCCACGTGCCGGTCTTCAGGCATTGTCCGGCCCCGGTGCGGATCGACCGCTGCGGCGCGTCGCCGGCAAAGCCCTCGGCCGCTCCCGCGGGGGCCGCGCCGCTCGTCCCCGTGGGTGGAGCGGCTGCGGGTTGGGCGGCTGCGGGCTGCGCCTGCTTCGTACCGCCGCCGAACCAACGCCTGTACCAGGGCTCTTTCGCCGGGGCGGGAGGCGGTGCGGCCGCGCGCGGCGTGGTATCGGCCGGTGTTGCCGGGGCCGCTGCCGGCGCAGGTGCAACGGGGGCCATCTCCGGTTCGCGTACCGGCGCCGGCTCCGCCACGGTCGGTGCAGGGGCGGGTGGCGCGGCGCGCGGCGCGGGTTCCACGGCCCTTGGCGCGGGTGCCGCCTGCCCCGGCGGAGCGGAATCGTACAGGCTGGGCGGCGGCAATACCGCACCCGGTCTTTCCTGCGCGAGCAGCGCCGCCGGCAGTGCGGCCGCGATCGCGCACGGCAGCCACAGGAAGCGTATCGGTCTGGCAGCACAATGCATGAGCTATCCTCTTGTGAGCGCACGCAAAAAAACAGGGCGGATTATAGCCGACCGGGGTGCCGATCCCGCAGCGGATCGGCTGCGCCGCTCGGGTACGGCTTGCTGGGTCAGTGCGGCTGCGGCGCCAATTGCCGCCCGGCGGTGGCGAAGAACTCCTGGACCGCGCGCACGACCGCCTGCGCGTCCGCCGGCGTCACGTCGAGGTGCGTCACCAGGCGGATCTGATGGCCGCCCCCGATCAGCACGTCGCGCTCGCGCAGGAATGCGCGCAACGGCTCGGCGCGTTCCGGCGCCAGCGTCATGAACACCATGTTGGTCTGTACCGCCGCCGGGTCCACCGACACGCCGTCGATCCCGGCCAGGCCCTGCGCCAGTGCGCGCGCACTGGCATGGTCCTCGGCCAGACGCTCGACGTGGTGCGTGAGCGCGTAGATCCCGGCGGCCGCGAGCACGCCGGCCTGGCGCATGCCGCCGCCCAGTATCTTGCGCCAGCGGCGCGCCTTGGCGATCAGATCCGCGCGCCCGCACAGCACCGAGCCCACCGGCGCGCCCAGCCCTTTCGACAGGCACACCGACACCGTGTCGAAGTGCCGCGCGATCTCGCGCACCGGCACCCCCTGCTTCACCGCGGCGTTGAACACGCGCGCGCCATCCAGGTGCAGCCCCAGGCCGCGGCTGCGCGCGAAGTCGTGGGCGCGCTGCAGATAGTCGAGCGGCAGCACCTTGCCGCCCTGGGTGTTCTCCAGGCAGAGCAGACGCGTCCTGGCGAAGTGCGCGTCGTCCGGCTTGATCGCGGCGCTCACGCGTGCAAGGTCGAGGGTGCCGTCGGGCTCGAACTCGAGCGGCTGCGGCTGGATGCTGCCCAGCACGGCGGCGCCCCCGCCTTCGTATTTGTAGGTATGCGCCTGCTGGCCGACGATGTATTCGTCGCCGCGCTCGCAGTGCGCCATCACCCCCAGCAGATTGCTCTGCGTGCCGCTGGGCACGAACAGCGCCGCATCCTTGCCCAGCAGCTGTGCCGCGAGCGCCTCCAGCCGGTTGACGGTCGGGTCTTCGCCGTAGACGTCGTCGCCCACCTCGGCGGCGGCCATGGCCGCGCGCATGCCGGGAGTGGGCTTGGTGACGGTGTCGCTGCGCAGGTCGATTTCTTTCATCGGCACGGTCCGGACCAGCCCGGCATGTTACACCAGGCCATCAAACGACGGATAATGCGGCCACCGCCGGCCGACCCGGCGCTTGAAGGAGGAGAGCGCAATGCACAAGCCACCCGCGTTGCTGGCGCTGGCCCTGGCCGGCGCGGCGAGCGCCCCGGTGCTCGCGGCCGAAGGCACCGTCACCTGGTTCGATCCGACCTGCCGCTATTTCGTGATGCAGCTTCCCGAGGGCAGCGAAGGCTTCGGTCTGTACGAGTGGAAGCGCGGCCCGCAACCGGCGGAAGGCATGGTCATCGCCGGTGATATCCTCGGCGGCCCGGAGCTGACGGTGACGGAAAAGGCCAGCGGTCAGGAGATGGGCGTGGTGCACTGGGGGGATGCCAAGAAGCAGGACGTCCTGGTGCGCCACTCGCCCGACTGGTGCAAGAGCAAGCGCAAGCGCAGATGAGAGGCGCCATCCGGGCTACCGGAGGTGCTCCAGCAGCACCGGCAGCGCCGCGGCGCGCATGCTGTCGGGATAGCGCGCCGCGAAGCGCCCCGCCGCCTCCCGCGCGCGCTGCGCATAGCGCGTGCGCGCGGTCGCATCCGGGGCGCTGCGCGCGGCCTGGACGTAGTGCACCATCAGGATGAACTCGGCTTCCTCGCGCTCGGGATGCGCGGGCGCGCGCTCGAGGAAGCGCTCGCCGAGCGCGATCTGCTCGGCGAGCCGGTTCCAGCTCTGGTCGCGCGGCTGCAGCGGGTCGTCGGCGAAGCTGTCGTAGAAATACCCCTGCAGCAGGGCGAAGGCGGCGTCGGCCGCGCGCGGCCCATCGGGCGCGAGCCGCAGCGCCGCGCGGTAATACTCGAGATTCGCCGGAAAGCGCTTGAGCTGCGGCGACACGCTCAGCCGCAGCCCGCGCGCGTCAAGCTCGGCCATCAATCGTTGCGTGGGCAGCCCCTGCACGCGACCGTGGGTGGCGAGATCGCGATTGAGCAGGTCGCGGATCTCGTCCAGCATGCGGCCCAAGGCATAGCTCGCCTGGGCGCGCTGCGCTGCCGGCTGCCGCGCGTCGAGCAGCGTGATCTGCTCGTCGGCCTGGGCCAGGTAGCGCTCCGCGGCTTCGCCCGTGATCAGATCGTGGGTCCGCGCCGGCAGGGCCAGACAAGCGAGCAGAGCGCCGGCGCACGCCAGCGCGGGACGGCCGGTCACATCAATCGTCGAGCGCTTGGCCGCGCAGAAAAGCGAGCGCGCCGGCATGCGTCGGCACGCCCGCTTCGTCCGCCTCGCGCTCCGGCACGCTCACCGGCGCGGCTCGCGGCTCACGGGTGAGCGCCTCGGCCACCAGATACGCGTGCCGCTCCTTGAAGTCCTCGCGGCACACCAGCTGATACCCCTGCGTTTCCACCAGCACGCGCAAGGGCACCGGTGCGAAATCGGCGAACGGCGGCTGTCCGCGATACAGCGCGAGCGCGTTGTCCATCCTCAGGACGGCCACGTCGGCCTGCGCGCTGGACAGCAGGCTCGCCAGCCGCTGCAGGGTCGGGGCGCGCCCCACGCCCGCGCGGCTGTCCGGCAGCACCTCGCGCAGGCGCGCGGCGAGCGCTTCGCCCAGCTCATCGGAGCGCGTATCGTCGCGCGTGGTGAACAGCAACAGATGCGATTGCCGGTACAGCTTCCACTGCCGGTAGGGCGAATGCCCGCTCAGCAGCAGTGCGCCGGCGGCGGCGGCGAGCGAGGCTAGGAAACGGCGGCGCTGCATGCAGATCTGCATCCCGCCCTCTCCCGCACGCGCGGGAGAGGGCGCTGCCGTGCTACTTCTTGAACACCTCCAGCGGGCACACCGTGGACACGGCGTAGTTCGGCACGTCCACCACGTTGCCGATGCGCAGATCGCAGGCCACGCTGGTGAAGATGTACGCCTGCTGGCGCGAGTAGCCCTTGGTCTTGACCAGCCAGTCGATCATCTCGTTGAGCGCGTTGCGTGCGGCGACCACCAGATCCTCGTTCAGGTTGGTGAGCGCGGGCAGCTTGGCGCTGTCCAGGTACTTGTGCTGCGGCGGAACGTCGCCGGCCTTCTTGAGCGGATAGCCCACGGTGGCGTAGAACTTGTCGGGCTCGAGCTTCTTCAGCTGCGAGCCGCCCTCGAAGTGCGGGCCGGATTTCATCAGGGCCGCCATGCCCTTGCGGATCTCGGTGCGCACCGTGACCTTGGCGCCGATTTCGATCGCTGTGCCGGACACCTCGCCGTCGCCCTGCGCGTAGTGCACGTCGCCCACGATCAGCCCGCAACCATCTATGTAACAGGGCAGCAGCAGCGTTGTGCCGACCACCATCTGCTTGATGTCCATGTTGCCGCCGTTCTCGCGCGGCGGGATGGTGCGCAGGCACTTGTCCTTGTGGCTGCCGTTGGGGCCGCACACCGCCGCCGGCAGGGCCCCGGTCGGCTGCGGCGGCAGCGCGATGCCGCCGGCCTCGCCCAGCTGCTTCTCGCGCGCCACCCAGGCATCGATCTCCGGGAAGCCGGGCATCGTGCCCACGGTGCCCATGAAGCCGTTGAAGGGGATGGCCACGCCCGGGATCTGGTCGGACACCGCCTCCATGCGGTTCAGCTTCCAGTTGGCGATGAACGGCTCGGTGAACAGGTCGCGCAGGAAGCCGAAGCCCGGCACGATCAGCGTGTAGCCGTACTCGTCGGGATCCACGTCCACCAGCGTGACGGCGAGCACATCCCCGCGCACCGCGCCTTCGATGTACACCGGGCCGGTGATCGGATGCACCAGGTTCAGGTCCAGGGCGGCCATGTCCTTCGCCGTCGAATTGACGGTGAGGTCGGAATCGAGCGCGTCGCGGGTTTCGAACAGGATCAGCTGGCCCGGCTTGGCCCGCGCCGCCGGCTTGATCGCCGGGTGGTAGCGGTTGATGCAGTTCGAGTCGTCGGCGCAGTGCGCACCGGTCTTCTTCAGATGGACCCAGGACTGGGTCTTGACGTCGGCGGTGTCGGCTGCGGCCGGGACAGCCAGAGACGCGGCTGCCAACGCGGCGCACAGGGCGGCGAAGCGCGCTTTCATACCTCTCTCCCTGAAGTTAGGAAAACGGGAACTGCGTGGGGGGAACGAAACTCCTTCTTATTCTCGGCAGACGGGCGTCAGTTTGGCCGCGCCGCCCTGCCGTTGTCAAACCGGCGGGTGGTCGTCAAACCGAAGCGCCGCTTGTAGCCGCCGGCAGCGGCCCACCTATTCTATCGCCCTCCTCGTCCCTGTCAGGCAGCAGGCAGCAGGCGCTCCACCGTCCAGTACAAGCCGAGCAGCAGCACGCTGGCGGACACCGCGTAGGGGTAGGCGTTGGGGAACGCCGGGAAGGGCCCGCGCAGCGCGCGCTCGACGCCGCGCATCAGACCGAGCGCGACCACCACGATCACGATCTGGCCCACCTCGACGCCGACGTTGAACGCCGCCAGCGCCGGCACCAGCGCCTCGCGCGGGATGCCGTAGTCGCGCAGCACCGAGGCGAAACCGAAACCGTGGATCAGCCCGAACGCGAAGGTGATCCAGGCGCGCCGGCGCATGTCGCGCACGAAGAAGTTCTCCGCGGCCACGTAGACGATGGACAGCGCGATCGCGGTTTCCACCAGCTGCGAGGGCAGCCGCACCACGTCGAGCACCGCCAGGGTGAGCGTGATCGAGTGCGCGACGGTGAACGCCGTCACCACGCCCACCAGCGGCCACACGCGCCGCCCCCACAGGATCACCGCCAACAGGAACGCGATGTGATCGTAGCCGATGGCGATGTGCTCGATGCCCGCGAGCAGGTAGTGCCACATCACCTCGCCCACATGCGGGCGGGTGTCGGACAGCGCCACCCTCGGATTGCCGGCGGACAGCAGCGCCATGCGCCGCACCTCGCCGCTCGCGGTGACCATATGGCGCGCGGCCGGGTCGACCTCCTGGAACAGGGTGACCTCGTAGACGAGCTGCCCGGTCATCGGCGCGCAGCTCCACGCGATGTCCACCAGCACGTGCTCGGCTTTCGGGCGAGCGCCGGCGAGGCGCCCATGGCAGGCCGCGCCGGCGGTGTTGGAGATCTTGGCCCGATCGAGAACGTAGGCGCCGAGGCGCTGCTCGATCTCGCGCAGCGCGGCGGGTGCGACCTGCCCGTCGGCCCCCAGCAGCGCGGTCCCGAGCGCCACCTGCACGTCGAGCCCGTTCAACTCGAGCAGCACGTCGATCCGGCCGTCGTGCACCTCGGCGCGCGAGCTGGACAGCTGCGTGGCGTGCGGCCAGGCGTCTGCGGCGGCGAGCAGCCACGCGCTCGCCGCCAGCAAGGCGGCGAACGCGCGCAAGCGGTGGCGGAACATCTGCAGAATCCGGCTCTGGAAACGGCGCAGCCCGGCGTTCGCGGAACGCGGGCGCGAGGCCGCATCCTATCATCCCCGTCCGAACCTCTCGTCGGGAACGGCAGGATGCCGGCGGCGGCCGTCACGCCCGGCGGAACGGGTTGATGCGGTTGAAGCGCTCGGCGGCGCGCTGGCGCTGCGGTTGCGCGATGTGTCGCAGGCGCTCGGACTCGGGGTCGAGATAGAGCGCAGCACCCAGCGCGCGCTCGACGTCGTCCGCATGCGTGGCGTAGCGGACCTCGAAAGCGAACGCCCAGGACACCGGCCAGGCGCGCTGCTGCCGCCGCGCGAGGTCGAGCAGCAGCTGGCGATAGCGCTCGTCGGCGCTCACGGCCAGCAGCCGCTCGCAGGCTTCCAGCACCTGGTAGCCCACGGGCACGGCGCTGTCGAGATGGCCCGGGGCCGCGAGAAAAGCGTCCCACAGCGCGCCCAGCGCGCGCTCGTGCTCGCCCCTCGCGCCGGCGGCGTAGGCCGCCGCCAGGGTCGTGTAGAGGGTGGACCCTGCCTGCTCGCCGGCCGCCTGCAGCACCGCCTGGGCGTCGGCGCCGCGACCGGTGCTGTACAGGGCCAGCACCAGCCAGGGCAGCGTCTCCGGCTCCTGGCCGCCCTGTTGCAACGGCTCCAGCTCGGCGACCACCTTGGCGTAGTCTGCGCGCTTGAACGCGGCGTAACCGCGCACCAGGGACGCGAAAGCGGGGTCCTCGCGCTCCCGGGCGAAGCTGCTCAGCGCATCGACCGCCCAGTCGGCCCCCGGGCGGTCCACCAGCAGCATGTTGAACAGAAACCGCTCCTTGAGCCGCGTCTCGCGCGCGCGCTCCCCGGACAGGCTCTTCCAGCGCTTGGCGAAGGCCACCACTTCGTCCGGCTTGGTGGCTTCGAGCCGGTGTCCATCGACCGCCGCCGACCACGGCGCGAGGTTCTCGAAGCGCTTGGAAGCCTCGTAGAACGCGCGCCAGCCCGCTTCGCGCTCGCCCAGCATGAAGGCGAGCGTTCCGGCGCGCGCCAGCGCGTGCTCGGCGCCGTGCTGCTCGTGCAGGGCAAGCGCCAGCGTGCGCGCCTCGGACCAGTTGCCGTCGAGCTGAGCCAGCCACATGCGCGCCTCCAGGCGCGGCGAAGGCTCGGTGCCGTCCTCCGCCGCGCGCGCCGCCAGCTCGAGCAACGGCCGCGCGAACTCGCCCTCGCCCGCCGCCAGCAGCAGTGCACCCGACTCGGCCGCCTGACGCACCGCCCCGCGCGCGCCCGCTCCATTGAACAGCGGATAGCTGAGCAGCGCGCGCTGGGCCATCGCCGGTTCGCGCGCGCGCAGGTAGGCCCTGGCGAGCAGCGGGTACGCGGCCCATTGCTCGGGCTGCTCGCGGATGCGCTCCAGCAACAGCACCACCGCCGCGGCGAGGTCGCGTTCGGCCTCCGCCCGCTGCAGCAGGAAGCGCTCGCGCACCGGGCTGCCGGCGAAACGCGTGCGCGCGAGCTGCATCAGCTGGGCGACGCGGTCCGGCTGGCGCGCGCGTTCGTACAGCTCGATCGCGCGCTGCAAAACCGCGAAATCGTCCTGCGCGTAGGACTGCATGCGTGCGTAGTGCATCGCCTCTGCCGGCGCGGAGGCGCCCCCGCCCTCGGCGGTGGAGGCTGCGCGCCAGGGGCGTGGCGGTTCGTCCGGCTGCGGCGGCAGCGCAGGCTGCAGGCGCGCGCGCAGCTCGCGCTCGGTGTCGCTTTCGCCGCCCTCCCAGGCCAGAACGTCGATTTGCAGCCGGCGGCTGCGCTCGGCCATCAGGAAGGCGCGCTCGCCGCCGCCCGCGCCGAGCCGTTGCAGCGCCACCGCGCGCGCCGCCTGGATGCCGGCGTGGCCGCCGAAGCCCGTGCCCAGCGCCTGCAGGTCGTCGAGGAGCTGCTGAGCGCTGTCCGGCGCGGCCGCGAGCGCCCACAGCCGCAGTACCACCGCAGCCCGGTTCGCCGCATACAGCGCCTCGGGGATGTCCCAGGCGGCCACCCGATCGAAGCCGCGCTCGGCGCGCCACGCGCCCGCGTGCGCACGCCACAGCGCGGCGCGCCCGCGCTCGAGATCGGCCGCCAGCGCGAGACCGGTGCCGCGCCCCGGGAGCTTGATTCCAGCTCGGCCCGCGAGGGCCGCGATCCCGGGCGGCTCGGGGTTCGCGCCCAGCGCGGCGAGCTGCCCGGCGATCACTGCATGCGCGTCGCCGGTCGCGGCATCGCCCGGGGACAGCGGCAGGTACAGCAGCGCAGCGTATCCCGGCCAGCTGTCGAGCAGGCGTTGGCGGCGCTCGCTGTTGGCCCAGTGCTTGCCGTAGCGCGCGCGCAGCGCGGCCAGCTCCAGATCGAGCGTCAGCGCGGCGGCGTCGGCCAGCTCGGCGCGGCGCCGTTCGGCCTCGAGCAGATTGCCGTCGGCCAGCGCGCGCACCGCGGCCGCCTCGCTCCCCGCCAGGCCGTCCAGCAGCTGCAGCGCGTACGGGCGCCGCTGCAGATGCAGCGCCGCACGGGCGCGCAGCACGCGCGCCTGACCGTGCGACGCCGGCAACGCCGACAGCGCGACGATGGAACGCTCCCAGAGATGCTCGCCGTTCAGCTCGCTGGCGTGGTGCGCGGCGGCCAGCAACTGCAGCGCGCGTGCGCGCGCCAGCGGGGTCGCGCCGTAGCCTGCCAGCTGGCTGGTGGTGCCGGGCAACCTTTCCGGCTCGTCGGCCTGCGCCTGCGACGCCTCCTCCGCGGTGAGCGGCAAGCCGAGCGCGTCCGCCGTCTCGCGCGCGATGCGCGCGAACGCCGCTTCGGCAGGCAGCTCATCGGACAGCGGCAGCGGACCCCACACCGCCTCGCCGCCGGACTCCCAGGGCGCCTGCGCCTGGGTCCTGGTGTACAGGCGCAGTGCGACGTGGAAGGCGGGCCGTTGCTCGTCCATGCGCACCTCGCCCTGCACCAGGTAACGCGCGTTGAGCGCGTTGGCGAGCTTGCGCACCGCGCGCTGTGCGCTGCTGCGATCCGGCGCCCCGAGCGCGCGCGCCACCAGAGTGGGATCGGCGACGCACAGGCCGCTGCGCCGCGCCAGCTCGGCGGCGGTCAAGCGCGTGATGAGCGAGCGCGCGGTCCGATCCAGCGACGGCGCGGCGCCGGCGACCGGCACCACCAGGATGTCGCAACTCCACCCGGCATGCACTTCGGTGAACAGACCGCTTTCGCCCTGCACCCAGCCGGATGTGCGGGCGCGCTCCGGGGCGAGCGCTATCGCGGCGCGGATCGGCGCAGCGGGTAGCATGACGGCGACATAGCCCACGGCGGCCAGGACGAGCACGGCGACCAGCATATGCACCGCAATCGGCCGCACGGCGCGAAAGGCGCCGCCGTCGCCGCGCCAGGCGGCGAGCAGGGTTTCGATTCCGGCCAGCAGGGCGATGCCGGCGAGCAGCGGCGCCACGCCGGCCGCGAAGAACAGCAGCGGCGCGGCGGCCTCGGCCCACCAGGCGCCGCTGCCCACGGCCAGCTCGGTGAACACGCCGGCGACTTCGGTGGCGATCCAGGTCGCGCCGGTGCCCGCCAGCGCCAGGCGCAGCAACGGCGAGGTGTGCAGGTTGACGTAGTCGGTGAGCCGGTCGCTCGCGCGCCACGCCGCCACGCCGAGCAGCGCTCCGCCCACGGCGTGCACCGCGCAACGCAGCCACAAGTGCCCGTGATAATCGGTGAGCAGCAGGTAACCGGCGCCCGCGGCGAGCGCGGCGAAGCCGAGCACGCTCAACGGCAGGCCCCAGAAGAAACGGATGCGGAATCGCATGGTCTGCGGAAGGGACTTCCGCAGCCATGATCGGCACGCGCGCCGGGAAATTGAGGGACAGTCGCCCGGCGGCTACGCGCCCGAAACGCCCGCGGCTAAGGAGGCACGTGAAAATAACTTGACCAATTCGC
>Ga0187893_10010177_pt1 | contig 14142 bp, 14 predicted proteins | sample MA1701074metaG_FD_139574 | JGI IMG/M metagenome (GOLD analysis project Ga0187893, IMG submission 139574) | White microbial mat communities from a basaltic lava cave in the Kipuka Kanohina Cave System on the Island of Hawaii, USA - MA170107-4 metaG ...
CGGCACGCCCGTCGCCACCTTGATCCAGTTCAGTCCTGAGGTCGGCGAGTAGGAATAGTTGCGGAATGCGACCGGGACCGACTCGAACGGCTTGAACTGCGGTCGATCGGGCTTGGTCGTAACGCAGAAATGCAGATGGTAGGCGCCCGCGTTGGCGCCGGTGTCGCCCATCTCGGCCAATATCGCGCCCGATTGCGGTTTAGGACGGTTCTGCCACGGCAGCGCCTGCGGCAGAAAGCCCAGGCCGCCCCCGGGGGCGCCGAAATGGGTGCTGTACGAGCCTTTCCTCAGATGCAGGTAGGAGGCATACCACCCTTCGCCCAATCTCTGGATGACGACGTTGCCGGCGCTCGACGGACCGGGACCGAAGTCCTGGTCCGCGAGGACGATCGAGGTGTTCGCGACCGCCGCGAACGGCTTGCCGTTCGACTGCGATTGCGGCGTGCCCGCGAGCATGAAGTCCCAGCAATAGGCCCACGCGCCTCCATGGCTGTCGCTCGCCGTCACAGCGTTCGCCTGGATGACAGTCCACGCCTGGCCTACCGGAAAGGGAAGATCGACGACCAGATCCGTCGATTTCACCTCCGAGACCGCGTTCGTGGCGCTGCGCCAGATGAGCTCGCCGCCCTGGAATTTCGACACGCGGCCGGCGCCGTCGAAGGTGTTGATCTCGTCCGTCATCGGATAGCCGAGATAGCTCAACTCCCAACCCAGACTTGCCCATCGTTGCCGGATGAGGCCGTGCACCTCATGCGCGCCCGTCTGCGGGTGCCAGTAGATCGAGCCGTGCTGGTAGTGGCGGTACTTGCCGATGCCGTCGGGCGTCGTCGATTCCGGAATCGTGGGCGAGCCCAGAAAGCCCGACGCGCCGCCGAGCTGAGTGTACTTGTCGCTGATCGGCGTTGCGAACGACGGCGCGGCAGACAGACAGGCAAGAACGCAAGCGAACAGCATGAGCGTACGAGGCGTAACGAGCGGTTTCATGGCTCCCCCCTTCACACGGTGCTCACGGATGATAGTGCAATCGCGATCTTCAGTTCCTTGCGCCGCTGCCGGGAGGAACCGCAGAAGCTACGGCTCCCTTTCCCGTAGTCAAGCGTCTGCTGCGGTGACGAATACCGGATGGTACGACTTGGGGCGTGCCAGAAATCCCACGTGCCGTAGGGGAGCCGCTCGCCCGCCTTCGGGTGGATGAGATCGTGACAGCTCACGAGGCACCGGCACTCCTCGACGGGGGAGCAGCACCACTTCATGCTCGGCCGCGATGTCCGGAAGGATTGTCGGCGCGATGGAGACTCCCCTCCTCGCGCTCCCACTCGAAGCGACGGCGCGTCCGAAGGACATAGTCCGCAAGCGGGAAGACCACGTTGAGGTTCTTCGCGTGGAGCCGGTGGTGCCCGCGATGGTGAGCATCCAACCACCGGAAGACCTTCGTCCCTTCGATCCACCGCTGTTTCCGCACATGCATGCACCAGTGGCCGTACTCATAGAGGGCATAGTAGAGGCCGAAGGTCGCCACGCCAGCCCACAGCACCGGCACACCGATCAGCATTTCAACGCCCCACAACACCGGGACGTGCAACGCAATCAGGAGCGGGGCGTTCCACCAGGCGAACGTCAAGCTGTCATGGCTCTGGTTGGGGCTCAGGTGATAGCTGACATCGCTGCGAAAGTGCCGATGGTGGGTCAGCGTATGCGTCCGGAAGGGATACGAGATCAACAAGGCTCGGTGCATCACGAAGCGGTGCAGGGTCCATTCAAAGAAGCTCGCGTAGACGAAGAGCGCCCCAACGACCAGGGCCTGACTCAGGAGGATGTGGACCATCTGGTTAACTCTCCGTATCGCGCCAGGTGATACGGCAGGGCCGTGACGATCACGCTGGGCGTGAAGAGGGGCGCCGCCTGGAGTAGCAACGCCCGCTGGTTATGGAGGAGGTTGCCGCCGCTTGGCCGGGATAATCTCGGGCGGGATGACTGTGGCCCACACGTCGGGATCCTTCTCGCAAATCCTCCCGATGTGGGTCAGGCAGCTGACCGGGAAGGAGCGATGGGGTGAGAAACGTATCACGAGCGGGACCCCGCCGCTGACTCCCCAGCCTCCATCGTCGCTGTTCTTGCAGTGTAGCCGTTTTTTCCTCTGTCTCAACCGGGACCTCATTATCGCTAAGAACCTGTATCACACGTTCCCCAGCCGGTCAAGCCATTACCGAGCTGGGTAGGAATGCCAGCAAGCCTGCCGATAGTGATCGTTGGACAGAAGACGCGATCGGTCTTCGGCCGCTACAATATCGTCAGCGAGAGGAAACTGAGAGAGGCTGCGACGAGGCTGGCGGGCACAATTTCGCGTACAGCGCCCCGTGTTGAGCTGGCGAGCGACGGTATGAACGATCGGCAATGCGTGAATTACACTTACGGTGTGATGGTGGAGCAAATGTCACAGTGTAAAGAACTCACGCGGGCCTTTCGCTTTGTTTTCAGATAGATACTACTCCAAACCGCTTCAGATACAAACAGCGCAGGGCTTTAGTTTCAGATAGATATGGAATGCTGAGACTTCGCTTCCTCCGAGCTCAAGACTACCCGGACGTATTCTGCATGTCAATTCGTGCTGGACGCGACTCCAATGTAGCCTGGAGATGATCTGCCTAGACACGTGATAACTATCGCCGCCACTTAGGCAGTTCACAGGCCTGGCAGCGACGCGCGCCAAGCCTGAAACCGGGATGCAGGTAGTCGGTAAAGAAGACAAAGGACAGCGCGTTCTCGACCGGCTGGTCCGCGAGGGGCTGCATCGAAGTATATCCTTGCGATGCAAGAAGCCCTTCCGATGCGATGACTTGGAGCGATGTTACGGCGGCGCTAGGGGCGGGCGCGATGGCTCTCTTGGAAAAGATGACATTGTCCGAGAGGGTAAAGCCCGTGACAGAGTAATCAAACTGCGCAGGAGGAAATTGAAACTCCAGGGTTACCTTCGGTATTGCATCAGCAGGTTTGACGCTCACGATGCTGTCGCCCGTCTGGCTGCGGTATTTGAGGAGGACCCTGCCGCTCGGTGTGAGCCCTTCGAAAGTGAGCCGCGTCTGCCCTGACCCGCCAGAGATACCCCCTAACATTCTAGCTCCGGGCCCGGCTGAGCTGATGGGATAGCTCCAGACCGACATGGGCCTCTTCTGGTCGAGATCCATGTCGGAATAACGCCCTACGATCACCCATTCAACCGTGATGTCTTTCCCCTTCTCGTCCTTTGTGACGCCCTCTATGGCGCCCAGACACACTTGATTAACGAGCTCGTTTGGTGAGTGTTTGATCTGGACGATGTTCGCTCCATCGTCATTCATGAGGAAGATGTCTCCCATGAGATGCTCCTCGCTCCCCACCTTGATTGAGCATAGGCGGGTCTGCAAGACCCGACCATCTGGCGTGAAACCGCAGAATCGGTCGTTTTGCTTCAACACAGGATACGTGAAGGCGCACTTGGGGAAGGTGAGCGGCGTCACGGGCCCGCCAGTCGTGGCTCTGCTGAACAGGCCGCCGGAGGGGTAGTTTCCTGGCACCCTAAAGATGACGCGGTTATGCGGACTGACGGCGATGAAGGGCGACTCCAACCCCACGCCCTGGACTTGTGCTAGGCTGAATCGCTTCGTACCGTCATCGGAGACGCTCCATAACGTGTGGAGGGCTTGAGCGCGGTTCTCTTCATTGACCACTACGTGATTGTCCCGGGCGATGGCGACCGGCATTGCGCTGGCGCCGGACCCGGGCCGGAACAGCACACCTCCCCCGGCTTTGTGCGGGTCTGCAGGGAAGCTGACGATACTCGGGGCGTCCACAGCGATGACCCTGTCGTTGCCCGTCACGCCAAAACAGGGCCCGCCAATATCTCGCGATAGCTCCAGGCCGGTCCCGTCCTCCTTTACCAACCAGATCTGCCCGAGGTAGCCCGAGGTCTTGCGGTTGAAAACAATCCGCCGGTCCGACGTCACCCCGCACGCGGTCTCATCATCCGGACTCGCCGCAAGGACCACGCGGTTCGCGCCGTCTTCACGAACGAGGTAGAGGTCCCTTTGACCGCCAAGGACATCACGATGTTCATAGACGATGCGACTAGGCCCGCATCCGGCTATCACGCTCACGAGCGCCAGAGTGAGACTCATGCTCGACAGCGACCTCGGAAACACGCGCGTCCCTCCGTTTCAGAAAGTGCGAGCGCTCAAATCCGATGGAGGCGAGAGATTGTCCCGTCCCACCGTAACCTCGTGATGATTAGCTCCGGCGGTGCCGTGACTGTGGACTTGGGCGATGCGAAGCTCTTTAGGGATTGGCCATTCAATTAAGGCCGTTAGCCTCGGAACGGATCCAATCGCTACTGCTATGAGCCGTGCGCTCAACCGGCTTGTCAGGTTCGGGATGTGATTTGACGAGGCGGAGTACCTTTATTCGCGGGGAATCCGCTGTCTCCACCCTTGGCGACGATAGCTCGTTGTCCCGGGATCAACACGGCGCCTCGAAAACAGCAGAGCCAAATCCACCAGATGTTCAAGTGGCACTGACGGACTTGAGCTAATCCCGTACGCGCGGCCCTGCGGCTGCCCACCACAAGCCAAGGCCCCCTAACACTAGGGTGCCCAAACCCAAGAGTCTGATCCAGAACCCTCCGATCGGGTGCTCACAAACGAGACAGAGCGGCCCGACTGGCGTCAACAGGATGTACCCGACCAGCAGCGTCCACGCCCACCCGAAACGAATAGTGATGTGCCTGAAGAACCGACGCCACCAGCCCTCGGAGGAGAACGCGAGATCGTCGATGCAAAGCGTCGATGCAGCAACATCCTCCAGCGTGCGATGCATGGAGCTTACTTCGACCGCGACAATGTCCTCTTGGTCCCGAATGAATCCCGCATAGCCCTCTCCACCTTGAAACGCCGCCTTCTCGATGATGCGGTCATCGGCATCATACGCGCGCACGTGGATTGAACTTGCACCCAGGTCACGATAGAAGAACCCTACGGCCCTCTTTGGAGAGGAGAAGGCCCAGGCCAGGAAGATTTCATAGGAGCTCTTTGACAGTATTCCGGAGCAGAGTCCGACGCCGCCTGAGGAGCTGTTCATGTTCGCCTGGATGCTCACCTCTGCTGGGAACAAGAAGCGCAGCCCCAGGTTAAGGTAGGGTTGAGTGCCGCCGCCGCCAAACGTCCCAACGACATTGACACCGAGGCTAGCAAGCTTCTCGAAATCGAGTCTTGTAAAGCCGTAGCCTTTCAATGCGTCAGGTGTCGTAATGACCGTCATGGAGACACTCTTTTATGGAACGTGATTTCGGCGACGGGGTCAAGATGGCGGAACGACGACAGGCCGACCGCACCCAAGGCGACCCTCGGTGTCAGTCTCATCGTCCCTCGTCCTGGGCTTCCTTCTTACCTCGGCGGCGTTTGAAGAAAAGGCACCCCTTCGCCGTACACCGCGCGGAGCCCTTGCAGAAGCCGGGCATCCCGCTGGTCCCTCCGTGTGTCCGGAACGCGCACCACCCGTGGTGCCGGACCTTGCGCACCAGCTGGTTGAGCTGGCGAAGCCTGCGGCAGCAGCTTGACCGGTTTCTGGGGAACAGTTTGAACTGATCGCTGTCCGATTGTGGCCAGGAAAGCCTTCCTCTGCTGCGGAGTCATTTTCGCAATATGCTGGCCCAGGACCGCCTCCGGCTCTTTGGCTCCCTTAGAGCGATCTGGGCCAGTGTAGCCGGTGAGCGGAGACGTTGTCTGGAGCGACCTAGGCGACGGTTGCGTCCCACTCGATACCGACCATTTCAGGTGCAGCATCCCGTTGATTCGCTCCCGTTGGGAAGCCGGAGGTAGGGTGAACGTCACGACGGCGCCCTCGCCGGGCACCAGCATTGGAAACGACCAACCGGTCCCGGGAGTCCCATGATCTCCGTAGAAGACGGTTCCGTGGTGACCGGCAGGATCCGAATCGGCTGCAGGGATGATGCTCACAGCCGAAGCCCCCGGTCGCTTCAGACGGAAGGAAAACGTGAAGGGATTGTTCGCGTCGATCATCTCGAGGCCGCTGCTGCAATAACCCTCGTCGCCCCAGTTGCGCACGAAGATAGCCCACGTGTCGTCGTCCAGGCTGTCGTTGACGTGAATCGCGATTGCGTAGACGGGGTGGAGCTCACTCCCACACTCATGCGCGCAGTCAAGTCCGAACAGCCCCATCACGATCGCTTCCTTTCCGTCGAATAACGCGCGCGTTCGCGTGTATGGGGGTTTAGAGGTTCCGGAGAGGATCCCCCCTTTGCCGGCGTCGGCATCGACGGCCTGGTGCAGGGCGTCCCAATACCAGGTGTGGAAGTAATTGATGGTTTCATCGGAATTGAATTCGGAGTGCAGGTACTCCTTGTTCCTGACGTCCACCTCGGTCATTCCCGCCAGGTCATCTCGATACAGGGCGAAGCTGTAGTCATCATCCTGGAGGTAGTGGCTGTGATTCTCCCAGTAGATGCGGCCCTCATAAGTCGCGAGGCCCCAGTTTGCGTGCCCCCCCAACTTTCCCACGGGGCACTTCGCCTTGTTGTTGTCAATCCAGGTAGGCTGAGTCGTGCACGGGGGCGTCCAGGGGTCGCCTCCCCCACAGATTGACGGACTCGCCAGCTTGGCCGGCGACCAAACTTGCGACCCCAGCCGAGGATTCAGCGCAATGCCATTGTCATCAAAGGTGCGCGTGGCGAGATCGTATGGGGCCGGAAGCGAGGTGGCGGGCTTGCCCGTCAGGGCATCGAACCACAAATAGGTAGTCAGTGCGGCTCGGCTCTTTACACTGACATCGAGCGAGGCTTCGGCTTCCACACCAGCCACGCAGATCGGTGGTCGCGGTGGTGGCGCCGGCACACAGTTGATTTTATCGGCGTAGCGGAGGGTTAGTTTGGATGTCCCCGCGCTGAGGCCATACATCCTTTTGGTCTGGAGTTGGCCACGTGCCGACTGCCCCGGTTTCAGATCGTGCACCTTGACGTCTCCAACCGGTTGAAGTTTGACGCCCTGAAAGCTCCCCGACACTTCGCCGTTCGCCGGCTCGCGGGTGTTATTTGTCACCGTATAGTTGATGGTGAAGTTCTGGCCCTCCCACACTTGCGGAGGGTCAATACTGTCGATTGTCAGGTTGACATTCAATATGAGCTTCGTGACATCCGGCTTGATGACAGTCGGTGGCACGGTGATGGCAGGAGGGGGAGGCTGTTTCGGGACGACCCGGTCGTGCGTCCTCGCATAGGCATCATCCTGTGAGATGAGCTGGGTCGTGAGTCCTACATACCCTCCGACGAGGAACAAGACGAGTAGACAAACCTTGACGACAGATCGCATCGTCACATCGAATGCATCGCGTAATCTTCGCATGAAACGCCCTCCGGATTACCTCGAGTAAGCTCTTGCCGAAGGCCTGTCAGCTCATCGTTTCCCAACGACTCTCGTCGCTCCTCAACGGCCTTCGCTGCTTCCCACCCACCGGCAGCCCCTAGTTACTCATTGGCGCCATCACGTTTGGACGAGCAAGGGCCCCGATCCGAGGCGTCGTCGGGGCACATTCGACAGAGGGAGCCTCGAATCCCACAACCCCAATCAACGCAGGCGGGGAAACCGCGGCGGGCATAGCGATTCCTTGATCACGCGTTGACCACTAATGCTTGGAACGCGCCAAGTGAAACGACAGCAAGGTCAAAACGGCAGCGAACACAAGCCCGTGGCTCTCGTGCAAACGGCCGAGCGACAGGTCCTTCGCTGGGGGCAGCCACTTACTCCCAGGCAGCCGCAACGGTGCGGGGCATCGTGCTGCAAGGCCGGAGAGACCAGCGAGCCCCTGGTAGGTAGCAGTTGAGTTTCGGGATGGTCTCGCCCAAAGGTAATGGATGCTCCCTCGGCGCCGCCGTACGCCATCTTGAACCTTGCATACTCCGTGTCCATAACCAAGTCAAGTCAAATCATCTTTGCGAGACGATCAATAAAGCTTTGCGAGATGATCATTTCGCCCCTATCTGTCCAGATGTTCGGAGGTTCTGACGCCCCTAAGCGGTTGGACTTCCGAGCTGGGAGGTCGCCTTTCGGTTCCACGCTCACCCGCGGGCCTCACAGCGCGATACATCAATACAATGAGGGCAATGATCACGACATCCTCAAGGCTGCGTGCGTGCTCGGATCAGCGGTGACCTCACCAATCTCGGCCGATTATCCATTGGGTTTGAGACAGCTCACTCAACCCTTCGTCGCGCTCACGGGCTAAACTGAAACGCCCGCACGGCCAGGCTGAGCTGGTTCTCGGGCAGGAACGGGTTGCTCCCCGCGACCGCCAAGCCCGCATACGTGAAGTATGCACCGACCGGTTCAAAGCCGCTAAACGTGTACAAGAACGGGACCACAATCGGCGCAAGCGTCACGTTTGCCAGGAAGGGAACGGGGGCGGGAGCGAGGACGGTTGAGATCGCCCCCGGCGCGACCTGCACCAGCGAGAGGAATGTCACCCCATCGGGCAGGAGGGCGCCCAGGTAGATGTCGACCTGAACCGGTGTAAACGGCGGCGTCAACGTGGCCTCATAATCGATCGTCTGACCAGGGCGAAAGCTCGATCCATTGAGCGATACTGCCGCTCCCCCGATTCCGTCCAGCGCAATCCGCCCGATCTTCTTGCCAGTGTACTCGGTGAACCACACAGCCCCGTCCGGGCCCGCGGTGATACTGCCCGGGCCACTGTCCGCCGTGGGGATCGGGAACTCGGTGACCACCCCTCCCGTGGTGATCCGGCCGATCTTATTCACACCTGGTTCGGTGAACCAGAGCGCGCCATCCGGGCCGATGGTGATGCCGCCAAGAGTGGTCGGAGTCGGAACCGAAAACTCCGTGATCGCCCGGGTCGTGGTGATTCGGCCGATCTTGTTTGCACCGGTTTCAGTAAACCAGAGGGCGCCATCCGGGCCGACGACGGGACCGCCAAGGCTGAGGCTCGCCGTAGAGAGTGGGAACTCTGTGATCGTTCCGCTGGTGGTGATTCGGCCGATCTTCTTGCCTGCTGTGACCGAACAGAGGACGAAGCATGCGCTCTCGGCAAACCAAAGAGCCCCGTCGGGGCCCGCGGTGATACCAAAGGTAAAGCTATTCGCGGTGGGGATCGGGAACTCGGAGACCACCCCGTCCGTGGTGATCCGGCGGATCTTGTTCCCAAGAGGATCGGTGAACCAGAGCGCGCCGTCGGGTCCGGCCGTGATGCCATCGAGAAAGCTGCCATCGGTCGGGAGCGGGAACTCGGTGAAGGTGCCTTCAGGGGTTAACCGCCCGATCCTGCGACTAAAGTCTTCGAACCACTCCGTGAACCAGAGGGCGCCGTCGGGGCCGGCGGTGATGCCGCCGAGGAATGCGCCCGCGTTGGGGAGTGAGAATATGGTGAAAACTCCCGAGGGGGTAACCCGGATGATAGCGTCGTCGAAGAATGATTCGTCGGTGAACCAGAGCGCGCCGTCAGGGCCTGCGGTGATTGCTTTCGGGCGCCTGTTGGGCGTGGGAAGCGGGAACTCGGTGAATGTGATGGCAGCCGCGACGCCGTCAAGGCATACGCACCAGAGCGCGAAAGCCGCCACCACCCGATGTCCACAGCTGACGAACCGCGCAAAGAGCCGGCTTCCAAGGGTCCGCCCCTCCCTTGACCTGGCCACATCGACGGGGCCGCCCTCCTTCCGTTGACGCGTCAGCCGCCCAGGCGACTCCATACGCTGCTTCGCTTCGGTCCCGATGGTCTTGATGCGATGACTTGGAGTCTCAGAATAGCCCATCGATGATGGCCTCAGCGAGGCGATGTGGCGCGGCTGATCACTTGTACGGCACACCCTTCGGACCGATGATCGTCAGGTTGACGCCGTATCGCACGATATCAAAGAAGTTCCCGGCCGTCCAAAAGAGTCTCACCGTCGCCGAGGGTGACCCCTCCGCGAACCCGCTGAGTGAAACCCGGTCACGCGTTCCCCATAGGTCGTGGTTGTGCAACACCCATCCGTTTGCCAGTGTCGCAGAGATGGCATCCGTCCCCTGCGCGAAGTCGACGCCCGACTGGTGGCTCGCGCTGAACGTCGCAGCGCGATCCACGTGGAAGCCGAGCCCCAGCGGCGGATCTCCCACACTATTGCACCGGTTGCGCCACGCAGCCTGGGAGCAGGTGGCCTGCACGGCGGTGTCCGGGAGCCAAAGGAGATTGCGAGTCGCGAGGAACTTGACGGGCCATAGCGTGCTCCTCGCCCCCGAGGCGGTGACGAGCACGAGGGATGCGGCATAATCCACCACCCCACTCATCGCCGGGACCCGCGCTCCCACCACGTTGTCGTGCCACGCCAGGATCTCGAGCTTGACCTCGCCGCCCGGGTCGTCCCACTTCAGCAGAACCTTTCCGGCGCTCTTGCCGAACCTCTCCCCGCCCAGGATGATCACCGACTCCGGCTCGGCGACCTTCGGGCCGTTCGTGATCCTCGGATACACACGGGTGAGCAGGAAGTGCCTGTCCAGGCACTCCGTGTTCGACTTGAACGTCACGCCTTGGTCGCCCGTCGGCACGCCCTGCTGCGAGAACCAGGTCACCCCCTCCTGGACCATGTCCCACTTGAGGGTCAGGGGCCCAGTGATGTTGGGAAGCAGCAGGAAACTCGCCGGGTTCGGGGCATGAACCGCGGCCTGGATCGTCACCTTCTGGTTCGGTCCGAGGGGCTGCGGCAGCGGGGTTCTGAGGCCATCGAAGATATAGACCTGCGGCCCGAGGTACCAGTGGTACGAGAGCGAGAACTTCTGGGGGTCCCACGTCAGGGTCCCGGTGTTGGTGACGGTCACGTCCACACTGTTGGCCTGGCCGCCGCAGACGGCGGGAGTCGGGCTGAGGCTGTACGTGGCCCCGTAGGGGGCCGCATCCGACGAGGGAGGGAGGAGGACGGCGAACGTGATCACCATTGCGCCCGCCAAACCCCGCGCTCGGTTGACCACGTTGCCTCTCTCGTCGCGTCCGCCTTGTGAGGGCGGCGTGGTCTCGCTCACTGCTGACCTTGCTGGAGCTGGCGCAGCAACTCCCCGGCCCGCCGCTCGATCTGTACCTGTTCGGCGGGGGTGGCGGTCTTCGCGCGCTCGAGCAGTTGTTTGGCTTCGCGGTGGAGTGCGTCGTCAGCGGCAGGGACGGTGGAGCGGGCGGCCTGTTGGCGCAGCCGCGGCAAGTCGGCGAGCGCCTTGGCGTTCTGCGCATTCAGACGGGCCTTCTGCTCCTGCAGGAACTTGGCCCGTTTCGCCTCGAACCTGGCCTTGGCTTGGGCGGCCTCCGCCTCGGCCTTTGCGAGGCTCTCGGCCACCCGCTGCTCCATCTGCCGTCTCAACTCGCCCGCCGTCATGACGGTTCCCTTGATGCCGATCAGCGCGGAGTCCGGAAGACCCTGGAACTGCTCCTTTGTCAGTTGCTCGGCCTTGAGGACCACCGGCCGCTCAAGTTTCGGTTGCGGTGCGGGAGCTGCCGGCTGCTGGAGAACGCCCGGCGTCGCCGGTGCCCGCTGCTGTACTGCCGCAGGGGGAGCCGCTCCCGCCCCTAGATGAGCGGCGAGAGTCAGAACTGCGGCAACCACGCTCACGATGCTGAATCTCCGGCTCATGAGACATTCCTCCTCTTCGCTGCCGGATGCCTACCGGTGCGGTACGCCCTTGGGGCCGATGATATACACGTGCAGCGCGTAGTGCGTCGTCGAAAAGAACTCGCCCGATACCCAGTCCACGGCCAGTTGCCCCTGACTCGATCCTTTGACGAACCCCTTGGGGCCGCTCGCCAGCGACGGCGACGCATCAAGGTCGAAGTCGTGCATCGCCCAGCCGTTCTTGAGGAACAGTTGAACGTTGTCCTCGCCCCGGGCGCCCAACACGATCCCGCTCTGGTGATACGCGACGAGCGTGCCGAGCGGGGGAATCCGGAACCCCGCCGTCGGCGGCCTGAGAGGCAGATCGCCATGTCCGTTGCACCAGTTTCGCCAGGCGTTCCTCGAACAGGACCAGGAGCCGGTGTCAACAACGAGCCACCGGATCTCCCGGTCCGCGACGAAGTCCAGCGGCCACTCATGGACCCGCCCGTCGCTTGTTACAAGCTGGACCATCGCAGGGTGGTCGATCACCCCGGCGATTGGAGGAACCTTCGCGCCGACTACATTGTCGTGCCAGGCGAGCACCTCCAGGTTGACGGATCCGCCCGGGAACTGCCCCTTCAGGACCGCCTTCCCCCGGGTGGTGCCCAATCCCTTGCCACCCAAGATCACGACCGACTCCGGGTAGGCCCTCTCGGGACCGTTCGTGATACCGCGGAAGACCACGGCACGAACCAGTTGGCTCAGACAGTCGACGTTCGGTCGAACCGTGACCTGCTGGTCCGCGGTTGGCACACCCTTGCTGGAAAACCACGTCACCCCCTCCCGGACCATGTCCCACTTGAGGGTGTAGGATCCGGGGGTCGACGGCGCCTTGACCGTCGCCTGGACAGGGAGCTTCTGCTGCGTGCCGACCGGCTGCGTAAGCTCGCTCCTGATACCTTCGTAGAGGGGATCGCCAGGCCTCGGGGGCGCGCTCCCCGCAGGAACGGTGCCAGCCGGATACCAGTGGTACGAGAGCTTATACGCCTGCCGGTCCCAGGTGAGCGTCCCGGTGTTCGTAACCGTGACGGGCAGATTCCGGCTGTTCCCCACGCAGAGGGATTGAATGGCGCCCGGCGAGTACGTGGCGCCGTAGTCGGCCGCCTCCGCCGTGAGTGGAGCGAGTGCCGCGCATACGAAATTTAAAACGACCACAAGTCGCCGCCTGTCCATACCGCCACTCCTCTGTAACGAGCTGCGTTCATACCTTCCCTTGAACCCAGGTGACAGCGAGGCTTGCTCATCCGTCTTTAGGATCCTGAGGCGACGTCCGTCCTGAGTGAACCCTCCTCGTCGAAAATACCGACCGCTCGCGTGCCTGCCTCTCGGCATCTCGCAGGGGCCTGCCGACGCCTGTATTGAGTACGTGATCGTCCCAGCATTCCCTGCCATTCCGGCTGGGCGCGTCGCCTATCGAAAGCAGACCGTACACCCATACGTGTAGTCGCCGGGACCCCCGAACGCCGCGCACGCCCTCGGCTTCGTGAAGGAGTAACACCTCGCCAGCCCGCGCGTGGTTATCGGTGACTCCTGAGGCTCCTCCCCCTCCCGTTCTCGGTACTCGGCCACCGTCTTGTCATGCTCCTTCGAGGGCAGATACAGCACCGGGGCGTCCGCCTTCTCGCCGGGCGACACGCTCTCGCCAGGTGAGTGGTCAGTGGCTACCATATACGGCCCGCCCGCCTCGGCTCGCACCTGCCCATCTTCGACGGCCTCAACTGCCCGCGCACCAAGCGCGAGTGCCACGACGATTGCACACGCGGTAACAACGACCCCCCTGATCATCTTGGTCTTCATCGTCTCCTCCCTTCGTTGAGCCTCCCGCACTCATCGATTTAGACTGTGGCTTCCCCTCGTGATGCGCTGGTTGCTTGAATCGGACTTCACCTTTCTATTCTTTATCGACACGAAGCGGCATCGGTGGAACGGCTAACCTTCGGGCGCGGTGGTTGACACTCCACTCTCCGGTAAGGGCGTTGAGCGTCCATACTCCTGCCACAGCGCGTATGGAGCCCATATTGGAAGTGTGAGAACAACCGCGGAGAACACGATCGGCCCCAGGACACTCTCGAGAGCCGCGTCCTCCATCTCCTTGGCCAAGCTCTTACTCGAATCTCTGAATCGTATCGAGCGAACCTCGGTGCTCGCCGGATCTTGACCTGCGGTCAAAGACTCGCGCTGGTTCCGATGACCCGACGTAGATGCGCAGCCGACAGTCTGGGCGACTAGCGCAGCCGTCAAGACCGCCGCCAGTGCCCGCTTATGCAACGAGCCGGTTCCACCGATTGCCCTCTGCATGAACTCACTCCCCACAGCGCGATCCCCCGAGTTCCCCACTGGCCTTTGCGTGCTAGTGTAGTGTACCCAACGCTTCTTTACATTTGGCCACTTTGGCCAAGATGCTCTGAATGGACGCGGTCCAGACGAATACCCTGGGGTGCTGGTTGTGATTATCCATGTACTCCCGGATA
>Ga0187893_10010178_pt1 | contig 14142 bp, 13 predicted proteins | sample MA1701074metaG_FD_139574 | JGI IMG/M metagenome (GOLD analysis project Ga0187893, IMG submission 139574) | White microbial mat communities from a basaltic lava cave in the Kipuka Kanohina Cave System on the Island of Hawaii, USA - MA170107-4 metaG ...
ACCGGCAGTCGGTTCATCGAGGATGAGCAGTTTCGGTTCGTGCAATAAAGCCCGTGCGATCATCAAGCGGCGCTTCAATCCCCCGGAGAGCGTGCGTGAGCGCTGCTGGCGCCGTTCCCATAACCCGAGTTGGCCCAAGTACTGTTCCGCCCGGCGGTGGGCCAAAAGTCGCGGGACGCCGTAAAAGCCAGCCTGGTTGACGACGATTTCCAGCACGGTTTCAAATTGAGAGAAATTGATTTCTTGCGGCACCAACCCGATGAAGGATTTCGCCTGTTCGAGTGCGCTGTCGATATCGTGGCCGAAGACCCTTACCTCGCCCCGGGTTTTGGTGACCAGCGAGGTGACGATACCTATGGTCGTTGATTTGCCCGCGCCGTTTGGACCGAGCAGGGCGAAGAAATCACCTTCCGCGACGGTGAGGTCGATACTTTTCAAGGCGTGCCGTCCGTCCTTGTAGATTTTTTCTAAGGCGCGGATCTCCAGGGCGTTCATTGGGATATAGAGGTATAATTTTGAAAGGACCAAAGAAATTGTACACCGCGCGATGATTTCTGTGGTCTTGGCTCACGTTTGGGGCATTCCCCCCGCGACATCGAGGCTCTATTGGGGAGGGCGTAGTGAGCACAGCCACCGCGGATTTATACGACCGATACGGCGAAGAGCTGCAAGTCCCAGCACCGATGTTCAACGACTATGGTGGGCTGCGATCGTTCTGCGGCGTCATCGCGACAGTAAAGGTGCACGAGGACAACTCCCTGGTGTGCGCAGCTCTGGAGGAACCAGGCCAGGGCCGGGTGCTGGTGATCGACGGGGGGGGATCTCTGCGCTGCGCGTTGGTGGGCGAGCGGTTGGCGCTCGTAGCGCAGCAAAACGGCTGGTCGGGGATGGTGGTTTATGGCTGCATTCGGGACTCGGCGGCGATTGCGAGCATAGGCATCGGGCTTAAGGCGATGAACACCACTCCCCGCAAGAGCGTAAAGAGGGGTTTCGGTGAGCGCGATATTGCGGTGAGCTTTGCGGGGGTGACATTTACCCCGGGCGCTTACCTGTATGCGGACCCGGATGGCATGCTGGTGGCGGATCGGCGCCTAGTCTAAAGCCGCCGTGAGCGCCCCCTTCAAAGTAGCTTGCGTGCAAAACTGCGCGGACACCGATCTGCGCGCCAACATAGAAGAGGCCAGCCATTGGGTAGAGCAAGCGAGTGCTCAGGGTGCCGACCTGATCGCGCTTCCCGAGTATTTCAGCTTTATCGCGCCCGATGATGCGACGCTCCTGGCGAACGCTTACAAGGAGTCCGATCACCCGGCCTTGCCTCATTTCATGAGGCTGGCGAAAAGCCTCGGCGCCTGGGTGCTGCTGGGGTCCCTGGCCATCAAGGTGAGCGAGACCCAGGTGAACAACCGCTCGTATTTATTGGATGCGAACGGGCAGCTTGTCGCACGTTATAACAAAATCCATCTCTTCGATGTCAACCTCAAGGCGGGGGAAACTTATCGTGAATCGGCGACGGTCGCGCCCGGCGACGCCGCGGTGCTGGCGCGAACCCCTTGGGGGATGCTGGGTATGAGCGTGTGCTATGACCTCCGGTTTGCTTATTTGTATCGGCGCCTTGCGCAGGGGGGCGCGAGCTTTCTCGCCATTCCCGCCGCCTTCACCAAAACCACGGGAGAAGCTCATTGGCATGTATTGCAGCGCGCGAGAGCCATCGAAACCGGCTGCTATGTGTTCTCACCGGGCCAGCACGGGGTGAGAAAGAGCGGCAGGGCGACCTATGGCCATTCGCTGATCATCGACCCATGGGGCCGGGTGTTGGCGGACGGCGGAGAGCAAGCGGGCTATATCCTCGCCGAGATCGATCCGGCGAAAGTCATCGAGGCACGGCGCATGATCCCGGCGCTGGAACACGATCGGGTGGTCTCCGGGCCTGGAGGGTCCTGAGAGCTTGTGAAAATCGTCGTAAGCGACGGGAGGTCGCATTTCGCCGGAGCCCAGGAGCGTTCGCCGCGAGCGAAACGGCGCGCAAGCCCCGCAGGGGCGAGTCTCAAGGATGAGACGAGCAACCGGAGTGTATAGTGAAATACCTGAGGATCCCGAGCACCGCCGGAACGCGAGATCCCGAGCGCAGTAGATTTTTTCACAAGCTCTGTGCATTCAGTAGATATTCAGCTCGCTCCGCTTAAGTTCGACTCCAAAGGGCCAAAGGAAAGCCATTCATGAAAGCTGTTCGTACGTTCTTGCCGCTGCTGTTCCTTTGTTTAGGGGGACTAGAGCCGCAGGCGCTTGAAATCGGATCGCAGCGCAGAGGGACCCTTATCACGCTTGCTCAGGCCAGGATCGGCCAGGGTCAAGCCGTTGCCTTTGCCCGCCAGGCTACAGGCGGCAGAGTTTTGGATGTGCAAACCCAAGACATGGGCGGCAGGCTGGTCTACTTGGTGAAGGTATTGATGCCGGACGGCCGAGTGCGCATCATCGCAGTGGATGGGGAAACCGGCCAGATCCAATGACCGTTCCAACATGCGCGTGCTGTTGATCGAAGATGAAACCGCTCTGCGCGAGGGTTTGGCGGCAAGGCTGCGCAAAGAAGGCTACGCGGTCGATGTAGCTCCCAATGCCCTGGAGGGCGCCTTCTTGGGGTTGGAATACGCTATCGATGTCGCCATTGCTGACATCGGACTTCCCGACCGTTCCGGGATCGAGATCATTAAAGAGTGGCGGGCCGCGGGCCGCAAGTTCCCCGTTCTTATCCTAACCGCGCGCAGCCGCTGGCAGGATAAGGTAGAGGGGCTGGAGGCAGGGGCGGATGACTATCTGGTAAAACCCTTCGAAGTGGAAGAACTGCTCGCCCGCCTGCGCGCCTTAGTCAGGCGCGCCGCGGGGTGGGCGGAGTCGGTGCTGCGGGTGGGAGCGCTGAGCATGGACACGGCGACGCAGCAGGTCACCACGGCGGGCAAAGAAGTGGATCTGACCGCCTACGAGTATCGGGTCTTAGAATATCTCATGCTGCACGCGGGAGAGGTGGTCTCGAAAGCGACCCTGACAGAGCACCTCTATGCCCAGGATTTCGATCGCGACAGCAATGTGCTGGAGGTTTTGATAGGCCGCTTGCGGCGCAAGCTCGACCCCGAGCGAACCCATGATCCGATAGAGACCTTGCGAGGGAGAGGATATCGGTTTCGGTTCGATCCGCAAAGCTAATGCCTTCGCTCAATGCTCGGCTCTTGGTCGCGGCGACCTTGGTATTAGCCGCGTTCTTAGGCTTGACCGGTTTTGCCTTGGACCGCGCCTTTAGGGACAGTGCTCTGCTGGCAGTCAGGGAGCGACTGCAAACGCAGATCTATTCGCTATTGGCCGCGGCCCAACTCGATGCGTCGCCGCAGCTCGTCCTTCCTGAGGCGCTCCCCGAAGCGCGTTTCTCGATGCCCGGGTCGGGGCTTTATGGGCAAGTTAGCGCTAAGGGCAACAAGCTCGTCTGGCGTTCGCGCTCCGCGCTGGGCATAGAGATCCCCTATCCTACGGTGGCGGCTCCGGGGGAAGCGGTATTCAGCGAGGAAAGGGCCTCCGATGGGGCGGCGTTATTCGCCATCGGATTTGCCGTAGATTGGGAGGCGGCACTCAACGAAAACCGCCGCTATGTTTTTTATGTCGCCGAAACCCGCGCGGCTTATGACAATCAGGTGGCGGGTTTCCGCAGAAGCTTATGGGGGTGGTTGCTCGCCGCCGCCCTGGTGCTGTTGGCGATGCAAGGCGTGATCCTGCGCTGGGGCCTCGCCCCTCTGCGGCGCGTGGCTTGGGAGGTGAACGAGATAGAGGCCGGGCATCGCCAAGAATTGGAAGGCAGCTACCCCAGCGAGCTGCGCAGCCTGACTGAGAACCTCAACGCGCTGGTCCGCAACAGCAAGCGGCATCTCACGCGCTATCGTAATGCTTTAGGGGACTTGGCCCACAGCCTAAAGACCCCTTTAGCGGTGATGCGAACGGCATTGGAAAGTGGCTCCGATCCGTCGGAGCTTCGTGTGACCCTCGGCGAGCAACTAGAGCGCCTAGACCGCACCGTGCAATACCAGCTCCAGCGAGCCGTCGCCTCCGGTCGCACGGCTCTCGTCACACCGGTCAATGTGCGGGAGGTTTGCGATAAATTGATCCAGTCCTTTAAGAAGGTCTATGCCGAAAAACCGTGTGAGTTCCGAATCCTCATCACCCCGGAAGCGCAGTTCTATGGTGATGAAGGGGATCTCATGGAGATCTTGGGAAACCTTATGGACAATGCCTGCAAGTGGTGCCGCAGCGGCGTGAAGGTAAGCGCCTGGCTGCGTCCTTGCGAAGGCGCAAATCGCCCTGCTTTAGAATTGACGATCGAAGACGACGGCCCTGGGATCCCAAGCGAGAAACGCTCCAATTTTGAGCGCGGGCTTCGCCACGATTCGTCCACCGCGGGGCACGGCATCGGCTTGGCCGTGGTAAAAGATCTGGTGGTCGAGGTCTATGGTGGTGCGATCGCTCTCGATGTGAGTCCCCTAGGGGGCACGCTGGTCCGCGTTTTCATTCCATTCTAGCCTTACACGAAGCTGCCGGCCAACCGCCACCGCACCGAGCAATTGGCCCGCGCCTACAAGGCACTTGATGCGCCCCCGCCTCTGCTTAAAGGGGCCAGACTTGATATATTTGTACTGGACGCAGGCCCCGCCCTACGCAGCGGGCCTCAATTCACTACGACCGCATCGGCTGCTTTGGCAAGGAGATCGTCCGCTTAGCAAGTCCCCTTGTTCACTATGGTACGGCCGGCAAGAGTAGCGAGCAGTGCTAGGGATCGTTCAGGGGCGCAGATCGGGCTCAAAAAACACCCATTTTACCTGTGGAAACGCCGCGCGCAGCGCGCTTTCGCAGCGATTGATCGCCTCTGCCAACTCGGGGGCCGAGCCGACATCCCGCATCTTGGCCTTTACCGCCACCATTACGTCCGCGCCCAATTGCAAGGTGATCAGGTTCAGCACGTGCTCGACTTCCTCACGCCCTCTGATCGTCTCTTGAATCGCGCGCTGAAGGTCGGGTTCTACGCTTTGTCCAACTAACAAGCCCTTGATCTCAATGGCTAAGACGAGAGCGATGAGGATGAGCAACACGCCGATGGCTATGCTACCCAGCGCGTCGAATAGCGGATCACCGGTGAGCAGGGTCAACCCGATAGCCCCCAGCGCCAACACCAAGCCGAAAAGCGCCGCGATGTCTTCTCCCAGCACCACGATCAGCTCACTCTGGCGCGATTCGCGAAACCAACGCCACAGATTCCGCTGCCCTCGCACCTTGTTCACCTCTCGCAAACATCCGGTCAGAGAAACGACCTCGGCCGCGATGCTAAATAGGAGAACCCCTATGGCTAACCATGGTGCACTCAGCGGCTCTTGCGCATGCAGTTTGTGCGCTCCCTCTCTGACCGAGAACAAGCCGCCCATGCTAAATAACATCAAGGCCACGATGAATGACCAGAAATACACCGCCTTACCGTGACCTAGCGGGTGCTCGACAGACGCAGGACGCTTGGCCCGTTTTATTCCGAGAAGCAACAGTCCCTGATTCGCGCAATCCGCGCAGGAGTGGATGGCTTCCGCCAACATCGCGCTGGAGCCCGTGGAGACCGTGGCGTAGAGCTTGGCCAGCGCGATAGCGGCGTTAGCGCCAAGGGCATAGAGGATGGATTTCACCGAATCGGCTCGCTGAGACATGAGTTCTCCTTCGTGTTACCAGGGGGGTGGGCCCCGCGGGTTATTTTATCAGCCCGTTGGCAGTCTAGCGTTCGGCGCGAGCACTCAGGGGCCATCGCCACCAGACACGTTTTAGTCGCAAATACGTTTTTGCCCTTCAGCGGTGGCATGTGCTTTGCTAATATTACTAGGGCGATGGAACTCTGTCGCCGCGATTTAGAACCAACTTCGGGCGCGTCATCGGTAATCGATACGCGAAGAGGCCACTTATGCGGTTACTGAGGCATTCCCTAGTCGCAGCGCTGGTTACTCTCGGAAGTAAAGCGCTTCCCGAGACCAGCTACTATTTCCAATCGGCCGCCGGACATCTCGATCTGATGCGCCGTACCGTTCCCATTCATGAATTGTTGTCCCGCGACGATATAGCCCAGGAGCTGAAACGGCGCTTGCAGATGGTATTGGAACTGCGAGAGTTTGCTTCGCAGGCACTCGCCCTGCCTAGGAACGATAGCTACCTTAGCTATGCGGACGTAGAGCGCGATTATGTGGTCTGGAACGTCTATGCGACACCGGAGTTGTCATTGGCGCCATTGAGCTATTGTTTCCCGGTCGCCGGATGCGTGGTTTATCGCGGTTATTTTTCCAAGAATGATGCACGGGCCTATGCACGAAAACTGCACGATCTCGATTACGACGTGACCATAAACGGCGCGGTGGCGTACTCTACCTTGCGCTGGTTCGATGACCCCGTGCTCTCCACCATGGTCGATGGCGACGACACTCACCTCGCGACCGTCATCTTGCACGAGCTGGCCCACCAGAAGCTCTATGTTCAGAACGACACGGCCTTTAACGAGGCGTTTGCCAATACCGTAGCTCGGGAGGGTTTGCGACGTTGGCTCTTACACAAAAATATAAACAAGGGCGACGGCCCGCAGGGCGACTTAAGGCGACGTAGGCAAGAATTCATCGCTCTCGTACTGCGCGCTCAAGCGAAGCTCGATAAGCTCTACCGTGCACCGGTCAGCGACGCCCGCAAGCGTACCGGCAAGGCGGCGCTATTGTCCGATCTCCGCAACGAATACGGACGCTGGAAGCAGCGCTGGAACGGCTCTGACGCCTACGATGAGTGGATGTTAAATGTGGACAACGCCAAGATCGCCGCCGTGACCACTTACCACGATCTCGAGCGGGCGTTCGAGGCCGTGCTCGATAGCGTAGGCCATCACCTCCCATCGTTTTTTGACACCGTCTCTCGCTTAGGGGAGCTTCCACCCCATGCCCGAGCCGATTGCCTCGCGCAGGTAACAGAGCTCGATGGTGAGACGGTATTTTCGTGCCTTCGGAAGTCTTCACACCAGAACTTCTCTCACGTGGCAACACGTTGAGCTTCGTTCCGTCGCTTATCTTCCTAGGAGCTCGGCCACGCTCTTAACTCGCGCGCAGATCCCAGATCGCTCCGAGCCGCGCCATCGGACGCAGGATAAGATGATAGGCTAAATCAGGGCCGGGGCGCCGCGCCTTGCCGGGAAAGCGGTGGTGGTCCTGGTGTTTGTATTCGCCCAGGATGAATGCCGAGAAATTTATATAAGTCTTGGCGGTGCAACCCTTTTCATCCGCCGCACCTCCGTGCGAGCCGATATTGAACGAGAGTGTTCCGATCGGAGACAGCCAAGCGGGCAGCAACACGACCAAGGTGGCAAAGGCGCGCGAGCCGGTGAGAAACCACACCAGCAACCATTCCAGCCACGGGACCAAAAAACACCATTTATCCATCCACTCCGTCTCGGGGTAACGCAGTTTAATGCGTCGACGGGCGATGCGCGGGTCGTTCGCCCATCCTATATAAGCGTAGGCCAGCGACTGCGCCACGGGGGAATGCTGGTCTTCTTGAGTGTCACAGTGCGCGTGATGATGTCGGTGATTGGCGGCCCACCAGGACATCCCCCCCTGATTCGCGGCCGCGCAGGAGTACGACAACAGGAGCTCAAACCATCGCTTGGCTTTGAACGCCGAATGCGAAAAGTAGCGATGGTAACCAAGGGTCATTCCGAACATCGCGTGTCTTAAGATCTGGAGGTAAACCAGGAGCCAAACGACAGGTCGCAGCGCCTGCGCTTTTATTTCGGGAAAATCGAGATAGGCCAGCACTGCGACGTAAGCACCCAGCGTGCAGACCGCGAATACCCGATGGATGACCCAAAACCGCATAACAGGATTCTGTTTGTCAGCAATTTTCTTATATTCATTAGGCATCCTGCCGTCTCTCATCGGCCGCAAACCAGAAATCCGACCGTAAGCCCCCTGAATCCGAACACGGCCACCAAAGTGCTTAACATTGTTGCCAGATCACGCGCTCAAGACAATACCCTGGTGCCCTGTCTACCTTATTTTGCTGTATCTGAGCAGCGCCCGAGGGTGCAGGCAAAACGCACCGGCGTCGAAATGACGTAGGAACAATCGCTATCCGGAAATGACTTGTGGCCCAATTAGTTTTTAGTTTTAGCACCAGAGGGAGCATTCCTGCAAGGAGGAACAGTTCTCGCACATAACTAAGTTACCAATGGAACCGGGAGCGTCGCCTAGTGAACGCAGCCTGGATGCAAGGAACGTTGCATCTGCGCCACCACGCGCTGGATGAGAATAAACCGAGTCTCAGAACCACAAGGACCTCGGTTCGGGTGCTGACGGCAGCCGGTCAGCACCCGGGACGCCCGGCTAGTTGTCTTATTCCGGGACTTCGACCTTGATCCAATCCGCCGTGACCGACGGGCTTCGGGCGGGTTCCATGTATTTCACTTCCACCGTAAGGCCCGTTTTGAGATCGCTCAGCGAGCCCGGTTGGTTGGCTTTCTGCACCTTGCTCCGATCTAGGTAGATGTGGGTGTCATCCGTGATCGTGATCGCATAGGTTCCCGCCGAATCGCTTATCGATAGCGTTCGATTCTGTTGGTCGACCGTGGCGACCTTCCCGATGATGCTGGCGGTTTCAGATACTCCAGGCGAGGCGCCAATGGGAATAGATATTTCCGTCGCTTCCTGTCCGTACAAAGGCCAAGCAGCAAGAGACAGGGCCAAGGCGAAGCCCGTGCACATTCTGTGGATCATAGCGTTCTCCTCATGATGGGTGGCTGCGAAGGGGCTGGTTAGGCTGGTTAACCCACGATGCGGGTCTTCGCCCGGTTGATGGCTTCTAGGGCGCGTTTGGCGAGCCTCATGCGGCCCGGTGGGTGTTCGGAGGCCTCGAGGGTCAATTTCCGTGCTTCTTTTAGCCCTCTCACCGCCTCAGCGTGCAAGCCGCCACTCGCAAGCACCTCGATGGCATCATCGATGTCATTCACCGCTCGTTTCACCACATCTTGCGGGTGTTCACCGGCGAGCAGTTCGTTGCGCTCCACAGCGCCCAGCAGCTTATTCAGCTCCCGGATGTTGTCCAGTGCATTGATTATCCGCAGGAACGCCGCTACCGCTACCACCTGTGTGGCATCCAGGTTGATGGCTTTGGGGTCTCGGCAGACAGGCGGATCATCGCTGTTACAACCCCTGATGAACCTACCTGATGGTGAGTTGTTAAAGGCATCGCCGGTGTAGAAGGCCACCGCACCTTCGATGGTTTCCACCGAATTGTTATGGAAGAACGGGCCGGTATCAGCCGCTTCCACCAAGGATGGGGTATTGAATGTGCCGTCGCCGCTGGGATGGCCCAAACCATCGTCCTTCGTGTTCAACTCACCGGCCAAATCTTCCGGTTGGTCGGGCAGATTTTCCACGCCGGTATTGAAGTTCAGATTGCCTCCGGCTCCTGGGACGTTCGCCCCGGCGTTGGCGTGGCAGACTGAGCATTTGCCCTCCGTGCGGGAATTAAAAATCTCCTGGCCTCGTTTGGCGACCACGCTTTTCAAAGGCAACGGCAATTTCAGCTCTTCCTGCCGACCGAGGGTGAGCTGGAAGGCTTCTAGGGCATCCAGTTCTTTTTTGGTGGGCAGTCTGAAATCGATGCCCTCTCGCCGCTGCGTGGTTTTTCCGAAGTGCTGAATCACGGCACCGGTAGCGAAGGAGCGCAGGGAATGATCCCCGGGCGCCCCATCGCCAGACCAGCCGGTACGGGGGCATTTGTCCGGGTTGCCGCACTCAAATCGGTCCCGTGGATTGCTGTCTATGGACACTCGTTGGGCAAAGACGTGGGGCACGCCCCGCATGTTGAACTGGCGGGCGGGATCCTCAAAACCGTCCTGATTTTCCAGGATCAGGCCAAACTGCCGCATCAGCTTGGGATTTTCGAAATGCTTGGAAAGCGCCGGGTTAAATTCGGCGACGAACAGGGGATCGTTCTTCGGCAGGGTCGCGATGAAAGCGGGATCGATGGTGAGGTTGTTTTCTGCCCGATGGCAGGTGCCGCAGGTACGGCCATTTCCCTTAAACGTCTCCTTGAAGAACAACTCCCGCCCTTTGGCCACCAGCGGATCGCCCACATTTTTCGGCGGCGGCGGGATCCCTGCATCGCCCCCTGGAGGGGGTCGGGTGTCGCACCCGGAGAATAACAGCAACACCGCTATCATCAAGGCTGCTTTGATATCTCGCGTCTTCATTATTGGTTCTCCTTGAGGGTTTAGCGAACAAATGTGAAAGGAGGTGCGATGAAGGGCCGGCATGTAGTGATGATAATCCAGATGAGGCGTTGTTACCGTGAATACACCGCTAGTGGACTTATAGCTACGCCGGGCTCTTACCCTGCGCCAAAACCGGCTACACCGTTGCATACGGCGCGATCGCTAAGTGCTACAAGTTACACCTAGGAACGTGATCCCGCTGTGAACTTTCGCACACCGGGTGTGTGAAAAATTCACAATGAACCACCGGGTGTCACAAGACTTAGGCCGGGGGGTGGTCCAGGTACATAGATAGCTTACGCGGTTAAGCTAGTGGTATCAGCGTAGATGCCATGGCGGACCGCCATGGATCTGGCCCCTAAGCTTGCCGTTTGGTAATCGCCCAGTGGCTGCATATAATCGAAGCCCATGCCAGCCACAGACCAGACGCCTTCCCGCTCGAGGCGGTACACCCTTGCCCAGCTCGCGGATATCGTCGGCGGCCGGTGCTCGAGGCTAGGCGACACGCCCATCACCGGCGTTGGACCCTTTGAGCAGGCCGCAGCGGGTGATCTGACCTTGGCGGAAGGGCCCAAGTTCCTAAGGCAAATCCCGAATGCCCAAGCGGCGGCCGTGATCGTCTCTGCCCAAGCGGAGCGGGAGGCGGGTTCCGCCAAGCCCCTGCTGATCGCGGAAAACCCCCGCCTAGCTTTCGCCAAGGTGTTGCAGCTGTTCCATGCGCGCGATTTCACCCCGAGCGGGATTTCCCCGCTTGCCTCTATAGGCAAAGACTGCCGCATCGCTGAAACGGTGAGCATCCATCCCTTCGTAAGCCTGGGAGATGAAGTAAAGATAGAGGAGCGCGTCACCCTCTATCCTGGGGTGGTGGTCGGCAAGGGCTGCTGCATCGGCGCGGACAGCGTGTTATTCCCCAATGTCGCCGTCCATTCGGGGGTGTCGCTGGGGAAACGGGTCACGATTCATAGCGGTGCGGTGCTGGGCGCGGACGGATTTGGCTATGTCTTCGACGGCGAACGCCAATTCAAAATCCCTCAAACCGGTGGGGTGGAGATCCACGATGAGGTAGAAATAGGCGCCAACAGCTGTATCGATTGTGCAACGTTTGGCAAGACGATCATCGAGCGAGGGGTCAAGATCGATAACCTGGTGCAGATTGGGCATAACTGCCGCATCGGTGAGAACACGGTGATCTGCGGCTGTGTCGGGATCTCCGGCAGTGTGACCGTGGGCAAGAACTGCGTGCTGGCAGGCAATGTGGGTGTGAAGGATCACATCGTGATCGGGGATCATGCCATAGTGCTCGCCAAATCGGGCGTCGATAAGGACGTCGCGGCGAAAAGCGTCGTGTTCGGCATCCCGGCGCGGGAGCACCGCGAATATTTGAAGCTAATGGCTTTGTTCGGTCAGCTGCCGCGCTTATACAAAGAGCTTAGGGAACTGCAAGCGTGGATGAAATCGCGGGGCCCCCCTTAGGCCGAGGAAGCTGACGGCCCACTGGAATATCCGACGTGCATGAGTATGGCCAAGGATTTCGACCTCTTCGTAATCGGCGCCGGATCCGGTGGGGTGCGCGCCGCTCGGCTTTCGGCCTCTTTGGGTGCAGGTGTCGCCATTGCCGAGGAACGGTATCTCGGCGGTACCTGCGTCAATTTGGGTTGCGTTCCCAAAAAGCTTTTCGTGTATGCCTCGGCCTTTGGAGCAGAATTTCGACAAGCGCAAGCGTTTGGATGGTCCAGATCGGAGCCGACCTTCGACTGGAGCACGCTGATCCGGAACAAGGACCGCGAGATCCAGCGCCTTCACGGGGTCTATCGCCGGCTACTGGATGAGGTAGGTGTTACGATCCTCAGCGGGCGGGCGCACCTTACCGACGCACACACCGTGGTGGTCGGGGGTCAAAGCTACCAGGCGGAAAGGATCCTGATCGCCACCGGCGCTTGGCCCACGGTGCCGAACATTCCAGGCAAGGCGCTTTGCCTCACTTCCAACGAGGTGTTTTCCCTGGCGAGCCTGCCCAAGCGATGCGTGATCGTGGGCGGCGGTTACATTGCCGTTGAGTTCGCCGGCATACTCCATGGCATGGGGGTTGAGACCCGCTTGGTATACCGAGGGCCCTTGTTTTTGCGGGGGTTCGATAGGGAGCTGCGGGGTTTTCTTGCCAAGGAGATGCGAACGGCCGGGATCGATCTGAGATTCGGCTCAGCGGTGAGGCGGATCGCTCGCGAGGGTGACGCCCTGGGTGTGTGCTTGGACGATGAGCGTCTGGAGACCGATAGGGTGATGTACGCGACCGGTCGCCAACCGAACACCCACGGTTTTGGACTGGAGCAAGTGGGGGTTAGGCGCTCCGAAAAAGGGGCCGTCGTGGTCAACGACGCGTTCCAGAGCAGCGTGCCCTCTATTTACGCCTTGGGCGATGCCATCGATCGGGTGAAACTAACGCCGGTTGCCCTGGCCGAAGCGACGGTTTTCGCGCGCAATGTGTTTGGCGGCACTTCTCATCGCCTGGACTATCGCCGCATACCCACGGCGGTCTTTAGCCAGCCCAGCCTCGCGAGCGTCGGTCTTAGCGAAGAGCAGGCGCGTGCAGAGCACCCGGATATCGACGTGTACCGCTCGCTGTTCACCCCCCTCAAGCACACGCTCTCGGGCCGCAAGGAAAAGGCGCTGGTTAAGCTGATCGTGGACCGAGCCAGCGACCGCATCCTGGGCGCGCACATGGTCGGGCCGGATGCCGCGGAGATCATTCAGGGGATCGCTATCGCCCTGCAGGCGGGCGCCACCAAACGCTGCTTCGATGGGACCATCGGTATCCACCCCACGCTGGCAGAGGAATTCGTGAGCTACCTAACGTTACATAAATCCCCGGCGCCGCGCGCTCTCCCCCTTTATCAAAAGGGTATGGACCGGAGAGATGGGTGACGTGTAGAGAGAAGGCGTGCGCTAGGTGCTTTGCCGGCAGGTGGTCGTTAGGACGAACGGCGCATCCTGTGCCGTTCGTCAGTGTAGCTTCTCAATTAACCACAATCTTGCGTGGCTGAACCTCTTCCTTTTTCGGGACTACGATCTCCACTACGCCGTGCCGTTGGGATCCGCTTACGCGGTCGGCATCAGTCGTGTCAGGCAGAACAAAGCTCCGGCAAAAATCGCCGTGCCTGCGCTCTACATGGTGGAGACCCCGCCCTGCTTCGAAGTCTTCGTGGCCGCGGCGGCCCTTGATGGTCAAGGTTCCATTTCCCACGGTGATTTCCATTTCTTTGGGATCCACGCCGGGTACATCCACAAGAAGGACGTAGCGGTCATCGTGCTCGCGAATGTCAACCGCTGGAGACCAAGAATTTGATCCGTCCGCATTCCGCTCGCCAGAAAACGGGTTTCCTAGCAACTCGGTGCGGACGCGGTTCATTAGGGTCCAAGGGGCATAATCAACAATAGTCATTGACTTATCCTCCAAAAGCGTTGTAACAACTGGTCGTCCTATATATGGGGACGAGCAACCTCTTTGCAAGGGAAAGCTTAAGACTACGATCGGTCACGAAGGGCGCAAGGGCGAGATGATGGCGACGGCGGGTGTTAATCCGGACTAAACCGCTGCATAGACCCGCGCTTCAAGGCCAGAGCAATTTTGCTACCTGTCTCAAATCATTAGCCGTTTGGTACCCCTGCCCCCTATGCTGCCGTTAGGAACGGTTATGTTGCTGGTGAAACGCTGGCCACGGGCGGCGCTTTGTTAAGCTGATTTCTTAGCAGTTCGAGGATTTCAGCGGCGGTCTTGCTTTGGTCCCATTGTCCTTCTGAATCGAGCACGACGACCTCCGTTTTAGGGCCGA
>Ga0187893_10010179_pt1 | contig 14141 bp, 10 predicted proteins | sample MA1701074metaG_FD_139574 | JGI IMG/M metagenome (GOLD analysis project Ga0187893, IMG submission 139574) | White microbial mat communities from a basaltic lava cave in the Kipuka Kanohina Cave System on the Island of Hawaii, USA - MA170107-4 metaG ...
GCGCCAGGACATGTCGAGGCGGCCGATCTATCTGGTGCGCGGCCGGGATCGCGCGGGCAACGACTTCGAGTGCGGGCAGGACGTGCCTTTCGCGGTGGGGACGGCCGACTGACGTGAAGGCGAGCGGACAACGATTCGCGCGCACAGCCCGAAGCCGATGAGCCCCGAAGTGCTGACGAAGCCCAGCCTCGGTTTGTTGCTGAACAAGGATAGAATCCTACCTTCACCCGAGCGCCGAGAGCCCCGCCGTCCACGGATCAAGGATGCCGCCGAAACAAAAAAAAGCCGCTGTGCCTGCGCAGGCCAACGATTATCGGCATGCCGAGCAGGCGCTGGCACGGCCAGACGTCGGCACCCAGCCGCAGTTCAAGAAGCGCGCTGCCCCCCGGACCTACCGGTATGACTCGTCGCTCGCGCCGAAGCTCGACTGGGACGGCCAGAACTCAGCCCGTGAGCAGGGTGAAGCACTGATCCGAGAGGTCCTCGAGGCAGGGACGCTCGAGGCGGCCAAGGCGGCAGCGGCCAAACTCAAGGCGCTGTCGAGGCCGTTCCTGAACTGGACCGGCAAGGCCGAGCGGCTGTCGTTCGACGTGCCGACGTTGCCGCTGTTCATCCACGAACGGCTGTCCACGCGTGCGATCCTCGAGACACTGAAAGGGCATCGCGCGGACAAGCAGCTCGGCCTGTTCGAGCTGTTTGGTGACCCGCAGCGTCCGATCCACGAGCAGGTGTTGCGCGCCTACGAGTACACCGACGACTGGGTCAACCGCATGATCCTCGGCGATTCTCTCGTCGTCATGAACTCACTGCTGCACTACGAGTCGCTCGGTGGTCAGGTGCAGATGATCTACATGGACCCGCCGTACGGGGTGAGATTCGGCTCCAACTTCCAGCCTTTCGTGCGCAAGCGCGACGTCGCGCACAACGACGACGAAGACATGACGCGCGAGCCAGAGATGGTGCAGGCCTATCGCGACACCTGGGAGCTGGGGCTGCACTCGTACCTGACCTATCTGCGCGACCGGCTGCTGCTGTGCCGCGAGCTGCTCGCGCCGTCGGGGTCGATTTTCGTGCAGATCTCGGATGAGAATCTCCATCACGTGAGGGAGGTGATGGATGAGGTGTTTGGGAGCGAGAACGCCGTTGCGATCGTCGCTTTCAAGAAGACGACCGGTGCGGGCAGCCCATCTGCAAGAACGGACGTGCTTGCTTCGGTCGCTGACTATCTCATCTGGTATGCACGGGATCGTGATCGCATAAAGTACAACCAGCTGTTTCTCGGGAAATCCAGAGACGACGGCGGCGCAGATCAATATACGTCGCTCGAGTTACCTGACGGCCGACGTAGACCGATGACGGCTGAAGAGCGCACTGGTGCTTCACCTCTGCCAGATGGAGCGCGTCCTTATCGGCTGGACAACCTCACTTCGCAGTCAGGCGTCGAGAAAACTCGCTTTCCCGTGACGTTTCGCGGGCAAACTCACCGTCCTCCCACCGGCGTTTGGAAAACGTCACAGGATGGCATGCGTCGACTAATTGCTGCGAGACGTGTCGATACCGCGAGCGGATCATCGCTCTTCTATGTTCGCTATCTCAACGATTTCGCGGTTCGCCCAATCAGTGCTTTCTGGGACGACACGGTTACGTCTGGGTTCGGTGATTCTAAGGTGTACGTTGTGCAGACTAACGCAAAGGTTATCCAGCGCTGCTTACTCATGACCACCGACCCGGGCGACCTCGTCCTCGACCCCACCTGCGGCTCCGGCGCAACCGCATACGTGGCGGAACAATGGGGCCGCCGCTGGATAACGATCGACACCTCGCGGGTGCCGCTCGCGCTCGCGCGCCAGCGGCTGCTGACCGCGACGTTCCCGTGGTACGAGCTGAAAGACGATGCTCGCGGTCCGGCCGGTGGCTTTGTCTACCGCCGCAAGCAGAACCAGAGAGGCGAAGAAGTCGGCGGCATCGTGCCGCACGTGACGCTCAAGTCGATCGCCAACGATGAACCGCCGGCCGAAGAGGTCCTGGTCGACCGGCCTGAAGAAGACAAGAGCATCACGCGCGTGAGCGGGCCGTTCGCGGTGGAGGGCACGATCCCGACGGTCTCGTCGCTCGAAGAAACGGCGCCGAAACGGCAAGCGATTTCCACTGCCGAGGATGCCGACTTCGTCGACCGTATGCTCGAGATACTGCGCCGCTCGCCTGTGCTGCGACTCGAAGGCAACCGCACCTTGACCTTGCGCAACATGCGGCGCCCGGCCAAGACCTTGAGCCTGTCCGCCGAAGCCAGCGTCGGCGAGGGGCCGAACGGCAAGCCCCGGGCGGAGCGCCCGGTTGCCCTCGTCTTCGGCCCGGAGAACAGCGCGATCGCCGAGCGTCTAATCTGGGAAGCGGCGCGCGAGGCGCACGCAAAGAACTACGCGCACCTGTACGCGATCGGCTTCGCGATCCAGCCCACCGCACGGCAGCTCGTGGAGTCGTGCGAAGCCGCAATCGGCATCCCTGCAACCTATGTCCAGGCGACTCCCGACTTGATGATGGGCGATCTGCTGAAGAACATGCGCTCGTCACAGATCTTCTCGGTGTGCGGGCTGCCCGAGGTGGCTGTGCGCAAGGCGAAAGCGCCGGCGCACGAGACGGCGAAGCAACGCCGCAGCGCCCACTGGTGCGAAGTCGAGCTGCTCGGCCTGGACGTGTTTGACCCAGCGACGATGCAGGTCGAACACCGGCGCGGCGACGACGTCCCGGCATGGTTCCTGGACACCGACTACAACGGTCTGTCGTTCCACGTCTGCCAGGCGTTCTTCCCGCGCACGGCCGCGTGGGACAGCTTGAAGCGCGCACTCAAGGGCGAGTACGAGGACTCGGTCTGGCAGCATCTCGCCGGCACTGTGTCGGTGCCCTTCGAGGCCGGCCAGCATGGGCAGATCGCGGTCAAGGTCATTGACGATCGCGGTAACGAGCTGATGGTAGTAAAGGCGCTGGCGAAGGCCGCATGATCCGCCAAGTCGTCATCAAAGGCTTCAAGCGCTTCGGCGAGGTCACCTTCGACCTGCCTGGGCACGTCGTCATCGCCGGACCAAACAACACGGGCAAGACGACGTTGCTGCAGGCGATCGCCGCGTTCGCGCTCGCGCTCGGCTTCTGGCTGCGCAAGAATGACTTTCAGCGACATGGCGGCGCGTACGCCAGGGTACCCGTGACGCGGCAAGTATTCTCCGCCGTACCCTTGCGCATGTTCGATCTGCTGTGGACGGACAGGAAATACGCCAAACCGATAGAGGTCACCGTCCGGGAAGATGGGTGGACGGTGACGATGGAGTTCATTCCGGACAGCACGGAGCAGATCTATGTCCGGCCCAAGCGGGATGCTGATGGCCAGGCCCTGCAGATCGGGCTGGTCGACCTGCGAGCGGTGTTCGTGCCCCCCATGACAGGACTCTCCACGGAGGAGCCGGTTTACCAGACTCCGAAGATCGATCAGCTCCTCGGCCTCGGGAAGCCGGGCGACGTGCTGCGCAATCTGCTGGTCCAGGCGCATCACGACCAAATCGCGTGGGGTGATCTCACCGACTCAATCCGCCGACTGTTCGGCTACGAGCTGCTCGCGCCGGACGCGAGCGGTGCCGATATCGTCGCCGAGTACCGGACCGGCCCGTCCGCTCCCCGGCTGGACATCGCCAGCGCGGGTAGCGGCTTCCAGCAGGTGTTGATGCTGCTTACTTTCCTCAACACGCGCGCCGGCTCGGTGCTGCTGCTCGACGAGCCCGATGCGCACCTGCACATCATCCTGCAGGACGCGATCTACGGCGAGCTGCGCAGCGTGGCGCAGCGGCAGCGGTCCCAGCTCGTGGTCGCGACGCACTCCGAGGTGATCATCAACGCCGTCGAGGCGCGCGAGCTGTGCGTCCTGGTGCGGCAGCCGCGCATGCTGGCCACCGACGCGGAGAAGGCCAACCTGATCCGGTCGCTGTCGATCCTGACCAATGCGGACCTGATGCTCGCCGAGACGTGCCCGGGCGTGCTCTATACCGAGGGACACACGGACCTCGCCATCCTGCGCGAGTGGGCGCGCATCCTCGCGCACCCTGCCCTCGACTATCTGACCCGCCTCGTGTTCTGGAAGCCAACAGTGCTCGAGCACCGTCCTGGCGCTGAAGGGGTTCCGGCCAAGGACCACTACGAGGCGCTGCGCCTGGTTCGCGATGACGTTCCCGGTCTGGTCATCCTGGACGGCGATGCCAATCCGAACGTGGGACCGACCGCGCTGACCGGTTCGGGGCTGCAGCGGGTGCGCTGGCGCCGGTACGAGATCGAGAGTTACCTCGTCCACCCCGCCGCACTCGCGCGGTACGTGACGCAGCAAGTGGGCGAGGCCGGCGCGATACAGCACGTCGCGGACCTGGACCGCTACCTGCGCGACAATTTCCCGCCGGCGGTGATCGCAGACGCGCTCGGCGAGCACGTGTTCCTGAACAACACCAAGGCGCGTACCCTGCTGATCGCGCCCGCGCTTGAGGCGGCCGGCCTGCACGGCCTGCCGTATACGCGCTACCACGAGATCGCGGCACTCATGCAGGCCGAGGAAGTCCACCCCGAGGTGCGCGAGAAGCTCGACGCGATCGTCCAGGCGTTCAAGCTGTGAACAGCTTCGAAGTCGGCCAGCCGATCCTCAACTCGCCGTTCGAGGAACCGAAGGCGCACTGGTGGATCTTGGAAGGCGAGCCTGCGCAGCGCCACGAGGGCCGCCGCGTGGCCCACTACTTCTATCGCGACCCGCGCTCGGCGCCCAAGTCCGGGGCGGAGACGGACGTCGGGACGATGATCGAGCTGAAGCTGGTGAGCCGCATCCGGGAGCGGATCGCCGGGTGGCGCGCAGCCGGCTGGCGGGGCGCCTCGCGCACCACGCTGGAGCTGCTCGCTCACTGGAACCGCGAGGGACGCAAGCACCCGCTGTTCTTCGCGCAACGGGAGGCTGCTGAGACGGTGATCTTCCTGCTCGAGGCTCGCGCCGACTTCCTGCAAGGCATCGAGATTCCACGCGACGAACCCTCCGACGAGCGCAAGGTTGAGGGCTATACCGGGTTCGCCCGCTACGCCTGCAAGATGGCGACCGGCAGCGGCAAGTCGACGGTGATGGCTATGCTCGCCGCATGGAGCGTGCTCAACAAGTTGGCCGACCGGTCCGATGCGCGGTTCTCCGACGTCGTGCTGGTGGTGTGTCCGAACGTCACAATCCGGGACCGGCTGCGCGAGCTGGACCCGAAGACCGGGGCGGCCAGCATCTACCGCACGCGTGATCTGGTGCCGGAGCACCTAATGCCCAGCCTCGCGCAGGGCCGCATCCTGGTCACCAACTGGCACGTGTTCGAGCCGCGCACATCCGGCGCCGGCTCCGCCGCTAGGGTCGTCAAGACCGGCAAGCCCGAGCGCCGCTTTGAGACGATCACTATCGGCGACAAGACAACAACCGCACGTGGGACGCGCTATCTGCGGCGCGACGACTTCGAGCGGCAAGTCGCTGCGGGGCTGCTCGACGTCATTGAGGAGATCCGCGACAGGGCCGGGAACCTGGTCAAGGTGAGGGTCGATTCCACGCGCTACGTCGAGAGCGACACCGCCCTGATCGAACGCGTGCTCGGGCGCGAGGTGGGTGGCAAGCGCAACCTGCTGGTGCTCAACGACGAGGCGCACCATGCCTATCGCGTCCGCCGCGAAGAACCGGACGAGGGCGAGGACGAGGAAGAGGAGCTGGAGGAGTTCTATCGCGAAGCGACGGTCTGGATCGACGGGCTGGACAAGGTCGCGAAGCTGCGCGGCATCAACTTCTGCGTCGACTTCTCCGCGACGCCGTATTACCTGGGCCGCGTGGGGCCGGACGCCAACCGTCCGTTCCCGTGGGTGGTCAGCGACTTCGGTCTGATCGACGCAATCGAGTCTGGGCTGGTCAAGATTCCGCAGCTCGCCGTGCGCGACACCACCGGCGCTGCGATGCCCGGTTACTTCAACATCTGGCAGTGGATCCTGCCGCAGTTGACCACCGCCGAGCGCGGCGCCAAGAAGGCCTCACCCAAGCCCGAAGCAATCCTCAAGTACGCGCACACGCCGATCGCGATGCTGGCCGGCCTGTGGGAGCAGGAGTGGCGGCGCCGGCTGGACGAAGCCGCCGAGGACCGGCGCCCCCCGGTGTTCATCATCGTGTGCAAGAACACGCAGATCGCACGGGTGATCTACGAGTGGCTGGCCGAGGACCGGCCGCCGCACGGGATTCCGCACTCCAAGATCGCGCCGTTCCGCAATCGAGACGACGAGGCAAACACGATCCGGGTGGACTCGAAGGTCGTCGCGGAAACTGATACCGGCGAGGCCAAATCTGATGAGACGCGCTGGATGCGCTTCACGCTCGACACGGTGGGCAAGGTCGCCTGGCCTGCCGACGCGATCGGCCGCCCGGTCTACCCGGAAGGGTTCGTCGAGCTGGCGCAGAAGCTCGGACGTCCGCTGCACCCGCCGGGGCGCGACGTGCGCTGCATCGTGAGCGTGGGAATGCTCACCGAGGGCTGGGACTGCAACACCGTGACCCACATCGTGGGTCTGCGTCCGTTCATGTCGCAGCTGCTGTGCGAGCAGGTGGTCGGTCGAGGCCTGCGGCGAATGCGCTACGAGATCAACGAGGGCGGCATGTTCTCCGAGGAGGCGGCTACGGTGTTCGGTGTACCCTTCCAGGTGATCCCGTTCAAGGCCAGCCCGCCGGGCGCCGCACCGCCTCGCGCCAAGCGCTGGCACGTGCGGGCACTCTCGGAGAAGGCGACATTCGAGATCCGCTTCCCGCGGGTTGACGGCTACACCCAGGCGATCCGCAACCGGATCGCCGTCGACTGGACGACAGTACCCACGATCCGGGTCGATCCGCAGAAGATCCCCCCCGAAGTCCAGGTCGGCGGCCTGATGCCGACCGCGGCGGGGCGCCTGACACCGCATGTGCCGGGTGCGACGAAGGAGGTCACGCTCGACCCTTATCGGGCCGGCCGCCGGCTGCAGGAGCTGAAGTTCGACCTGGCGCGTGCGTTGACTATCGAGGCGCTCGCGAGCGGGCGTTGCCAGATTCCCGGCCAGGCACTGTTCCCGCAGATCGTAGCTGTCGTGGAGAAATACCTCGCGGAAAAGATCGTTGTCGAGCCGCCGGCGGACCTGCGCGACGTATTCCTGGCGCCCTACTACTCATGGGTCGTCGAGCGCCTCGGCATTGCGATCGCGCCGGACGTGTCGCAAGGCGAAGAGCCGGAGCTGCCACGCTACGAGGCGAGACGCGGACCGGGTTCGACCTCAGAAGTTGACTTCTGGACGAGCCGGGACGTGCGGGAGGTGGTGCATAGCCACGTCAACTTCGTGGTCGCGGACACGCGCAAGTGGGAGCAATCGGCCGCCTACATCATCGACACACATCCCGTAGTGGCAGCTTTCGTCAAGAACGCCGGGCTGGGGTTCTCGATTCCGTATCTGCACAACGGCCAGCCGCACGACTTCGTACCAGACTTTCTGATCCGGATCGCCGGGAAGGATGGGCACTTCGTGATCCTTGAGACTAAAGGGTTCGACGAGCGCGAGGAGATCAAGCGCGCGGCAACATTACGTTGGGTGAAGGCCGTCAACGCCGAGTCCTCGTTCGGCAGTTGGGACTTCGTCCTCGCGCGGTCGATCCCGGAGGTCCGTCGTGCGCTCGATGCCCTGAGCAATGCGGCGGTCGATTCGTCCGTCAGCGCGGGTTAGCCAGCTGTCCTCATCGTCGCACCTGAACCCCAGCTTGGACCGAAGTAAAGGCTTGGCGAGCCGTCTGCGGTTTGCTTAAATGCAACCAACCAACCAGACAGGTTGAAGCGACATGACCGTTCAAGAAGCAGCCCACTCTCTGCTGAAGGAAATCGGAAAACCCCTTCCTTCCAAGCGGCTGGCGCACTTGGCCCTTGAAAGAGGGCTTGCCAGCAGTTCCGCCCGAACGCCCGTGGAGAGCCTAGCCCAGACTCTCGAGAAGAATGTGCGCGACAAAGTGTACAACACCCCAGAGCTCGAGTTCGTGCACACGCCCTCGGGTCGCCTTCTCGGGCTGCCGGAGTGGAAAGCTCACCCGTCTGGCACTGCAGCAGTTGCAGCCGATGGGACAGAGATCCTCGATCTGCGCGCGCGAGTTCCGCGAGAGCTGCTAGACCAAGTGCAGCTCGCGACCCAGGCTCGAATCGCTGCGGGCTTTGACGATACCGTGGCACTGCTCCTGCGCCGAGGGCTGAGTTCCGAGGCGTCTCGAATCAAGGAGGGACTGCTAGGTCAGCTTAAGGCACTCACTGTCTGATGCTATGCGCTAAACCAGGGGCTCCAGGGAAGCGCCCAACAGCGAGCTCGCTGTTGGGTTTCCTCCTCGCTGCGCCCGTCGGTGCCCTCTCAACCCGAGCGCTTAGTTTGAAAGGTTATGGATCGCGCGCCAGCTTCTCCAGCGTCTCGCCCGTCACCCGGAACATGGTCCAGTCCTCCAGCGGCACGGCGCCGAGCGCGCGGTAGAACTCCCAGGCCGGCGTGTTCCAGTCGAGCGCCGCCCACTCGAAGCGACCGCAGCCGCGCTCCTGCGCGATGCGGGCGACGTGCAGCAGCAGCGCCTTGCCGTAGCCGCGGCGCCGATGCTGCGGCTTGACGAACAGGTCCTCCAGCCAAAGGCCCTTGCACCCGAGGAACGTCGAGAAGTTGTGGAAGTACACCGCGAACCCGACCGCCATCTCCCCCTCGAAGGCGAGCACCACCTCCGCGCCCGGGTGCTCGGCGAACAACGCATCGCGCACGCCATCCTCGGTGGCGCTCACCAGGTGGCTCAGGCGCTCGTAGTCGGCCAGCCCGCGCACCAGCTCGAGGATGACGGCGACGTCTTCGGCCGTCGCCGGCCGGATGCGGAATGCGCCCGCCATCGTGATCGATCCGGGGTGCTCAATCCGCCAGCGCGAAGGCGATCACCGTCTCGCCCTGCTTGAAGCCGAACAGCGCGTTGCCGCCGGCGGCGACCGCGACGTACTGCTTGCCGCCGGCCCGATAGGTGACCGGCGGAGCGTTCACGCCCGCGCCGCAGTCGAATTGCCACAGGCGCTCGCCGGTGCGCGCGTGGAATGCGCTGAAGTTGCCGTTGCCCTCGCCGGTGAACAGCACGTCGCCGGCGGTGGCGAGCACGCCGCCCAGCAGCGGGTCCGGGGTCCTCACCTGCCAGCGGATCCTGCCGCGATCGCGCGTGTCGATCGCGCTCAGCGTGCCCCAGCGTGGCCCGTCCACGGGTTCGAGCGCCGTGTAGCGCAGCGCCGGCCTGTCGGCGGTGGCGGGGATCTCGCGCACGGTGTAGCGGATCGGCATGTGCAGCGCGGGTACGTACACCAGGCCGGAGCGCGCATCGTAGGACAGCGGCGACCAGCTGGCGCCGCCGGCGCCCCCCGGCGAGATCACCACGCCTTCGGCGGTGGGCCGCTTGAACAGGTTCGACTGCGGCACGAAGGCTTCCGACTTGTACAGCAGACGGCCGTTGCGCCGGTCGAGCACGTACAGCCAGCCGGTCTTGCCCGCCTGCGCCACCGCCGGGATGCCGGCGCCGTCGTGCTGCACGTCGATCAGCAGCGGCGGGCTGGCGACGTCGTAGCCCCACATGTCGTGCGGCACCTGCTGGTAGTACCAGCGCAGCGCGCCGGTCTCCACGTCCAGCGCCACCAGCGACACGGTGTAGAGGTTGTCGCCCGGGCGCGTGACGTCGTCCATCTGCGGCGACGGGTTGCCGACGCCGAGAAACACCAGTCCGAGCTGCGGATCGACCGCAGGCGTGGTCCAGGCCGAGCCGCCGCCGCGCTTCCACGCGTCGCGGTGCTGCGCGGCTGCCGCCTGCTCCTGCCGGACGTCGCGATCGAGCGCGGCGCCGTCCGGGGTGGTGGTGCGGAACTCGCCTTCCCATCCACTCGGGGGCGTCGAATCGAATTGCCACAGCTTGCGGCCGGTCTGGGCGTCGAACGCGGCGTAGAAGCCGGCGCGTTGGCTCTGACCCGCGATGCCCACGACCGCGCCGAGCGGGGCGCCGGGGCGATCGGAATCGAGGTGCAGGCCGAAGCCCACGCCGGTGATGCCGATGATCACCTTGCCGCGATAGACCAGCGGCGCCATGCTGGCGCCCACCCCGGTGGACCCGCTCACTCTCGCCTTGCGCAGCGGATCGTCGGCGGCGAGCTGCTCGGTGCGCTCGGTCTCGCCGGCGGTGTCCTCGACCAGCGGCACGTCCCAGACCGGCTTGCCGCTCTTCTGGTCGAGCGCGATCAGGCGCGCATCCACGGTGCCGAGGAACACCTTGCCGTAGGCCACCGCCACGCCGCGGTTGGCCGGGCCGCAGCACATCTTGTCGGTGCGGCGCTTGTGCTGGTAGCGCCACAGCTCCTTGCCGTTCGCCGCGTCCAGCGCGACGACGTGATTGAACGGCAGCGACAGGTACATCACCCCGTCGGCCACGATCGGCGTGGCCTGGAAGGTGGCGTTCACGCCGCTCTTGAAAATCCACGCCGGCCGCAGACTCTGGATATTGCCGGCCTCGATCTGGGCGAGGGGCGAGAAGCGCTGGTTGCCGTAGTCGCGTCCGTAGGTGAGCCAGTTGTCGCGATCCGCGCGGGCGTCGAGCAGTCGTGCGTCGTCCACCGCACTGCCTTGCGCATGGGCCGCAAAGGGCACCAGCAACGCGACGGCCGCCATCAAGCGTCGAATCATTTCTTCTTCCCCCTGGTTGAACGGGCGCGGCGCCCGGGACGCGCCATTGTCGCAGACCGCAGGGTGCGCGCGCGCGCGGTCGGCGGCACCGGCGGGTGCTCGACATCGTGGCGCGCCGCCTCGATCAGCCATTGCACGAAGCGCGAGACCTCGGAGCGGCCGCGCGCGAACTCGGCGTGCATCACGAAATAGGCGCGATCGATCGGCGCGCGCGCGGCGAAAGGCACGATCAGCCCGCCTTCGCGCAGCAGGTCGTGGATCAGCGGCAACCGGCCCAGCGCCACCCCGTGCCCGGCCAGGGCGGCGCGAACCACCTGCTCGGAGTAGTTGAAGCTGAGCGCACCCGAGGGCTTGAGCCCGTGCGCGCCCACCGCGTCGAGCCAGTGGGCCCAGGACAGCCAGGCGGACGGGAGGTAGCGGTCCTCGAGGTGCAGCAGCACGTAGTGCGCGAGGTCGCCGGGCTCGCGCAGCGGCTTGCCGGTGCGTGCGATCAGCGCGGGCGAGCACACCGGCGCCAGCTCCTCGTCGAACAGCCGCACCGATCCGTGGGGGGCCGGGTGCGCGGGCAGGTAGCGCACCGACACGTCGATGCGCTCGCGATCCAGGTTGACCACGCGGTCGTCGGCGGAGATCCGCACGTCGACCTCCGGGCAGGCGCGGCGGAACTCGCCCAGCCGCGGGATCAGCCACAGCGAGCAGAACGCCATGGTGGAGGTGAGCGTGACCCGTTGCCCGTCGGTGCGCGGCGTGAGGCTGTCGATCGCCTCCCGCACCTCGCGCAGCGCGGCGTGCACGCTGCGGTACAGGCGATCGCCCTCGTGGGTGAGGGCGAGCCCGCGGCGCTGGCGCACGAACAACCGTACCCCCAGGCGCTCCTCCAGCGTCTGCACCTGCCGGCTGACCGCGGACTGCGTGAGGTAAAGCTCGTCGGCCGCACGCGTGAAATTGAGGTGCCGTGCCGCCGACTCGAAGCCCTTCAGCAGGTCGAGCGAGGGCATCGGGCGGTGCCTGTCAGCCATTCCGGAAGCTCATGGCTCGCATTCTGAGATCTCGCTGGTGCATCACCAGCTCGTCGCGCACAATCGTGCCCGTAATGATCTCGACGAATGGCTGGCCGGTCAAGGCCAGGCCCGGCAAGCGATGGAGAACGGCATGAACATCGAGCTCGCGAATTCCACCCTCACGCTGGCGCGCGACGGCCTGATCGCATTGCGCGATGCGCCGGGCACGCACGTCGCCTGCCTGACCGGCGCCCTGTGGATCACCGAAGACCACGGGCGCTACGACATCATCCTGGAAGCCGGCGAGAGTGTCACGCTGCGGCGCCGAGGCCTGACCCTGGTGATGGCGCTGCAGCCGGCGTCGCTGCGGCTGAGCGAACGGCGCGATGCACCCGTGCAGCGGCTCGCGACCTGGCTGTCGCGCTGGCTGCCGGTGACCGTGCGACCGGCGCTGGGCTGAGGCGGCTGGCAACCTTTCCGGGTCGATCCCTCCCCGGGCGCCGCGCGGCGCTCTGGTAGACTGGCGCACTCCTTCCAGAGTGCGCCGGTGCAAATGAATCGAGCGGTCCTGCCGTTGATCGTGCTGCTGCTCGCGCCCGGATGCTCGCGCGAGCTAACGCCTGCCCCCGCCCCCGCGCCGCCCCCGGCGACGCTGTCCGCAAACCCGATGACCCCCGAGGAAGCTCGCAGGCGCGCCCAGGACATCGAATCGCGACGCGCGCAATGGCGCTCGGCGCCGGGCAGGCTGCAGGCAAGCGACGCGTCGTCGCAGTTCGTCGCCGTCTATGACGCCGGTGTGCTGCGCATGATCGAGGAACGCTCGGAGCTCGGCGACTACGGCAGCGGCACCGCGCGCTACTACCTCGACACCACCGGCACGCTGTTTCTCTACGATGCGCGCGAAGAGCGAGGCGTCACCGGCGCGGGCGCGCGCGAGATCACCGAGCTGTCGATGGTGTTCGAGTCCGACGGACGCATGGTCGGCTCGCGCAAGACGGTGGACGGCCGCGTGCAGCCGGTGCGGACCGAAGAGATCGACGCCGCCGTGGGCCATTTAAAGGCGCTGCGCCAGGCGGCGCGCGCCCCTTGAGCGCAGGGCCGCTCTGCTAGACTCGCGAGTTCGGGCACGCGGCGCGCAAGGGACAGGGATGATGCTGGAGGGCAGGTCGGCGGTGGTCACGGGCTCCACCAGCGGTAGGCAAGAGTGCACCGCATCGGGCTGGGCGGCGCAATAGCGGCGCCAGGAGGGACGCAAGACATGAACAGCATCACGGCGACGGTCGACGGACCGTACCAATGCCACGGCAGCTTCGAGATCTGCGACGCCGCGGGCAATGTGCTCGCCAGCGAGACCGAAACCTGGTTGTGCCGCTGCGGCCGCTCGCAGAGCAAGCCTTACTGCGACGGCAGCCACGAGAAGACGGGCTTCCAGAGCGCCGTCTTCAGCGTGACACCGTCGCCGCCGCCGCCCGACGACTCGGCGACGCTGCGCATCCGGTTGCGAAACGACGGCCCGCTGCGCCTTGAAGGGCCGTGCGAGGTGCGCGCGCCCGACGGCGCGACGCTGTACCACGGCAGCGAGACCGCGCTGTGCCGCTGCGGCGCATCGGCCAGGAAGCCGTTCTGCGACGGAACGCATCGCCAGATCGGATTCAAGACGGGGTAGCCCGCGCCGTCCGCGGGCAGCGGGATTCGGAAAACGAGATGCTCGTCTGCCAGATCAGCGACCTGCACGTGCGCGCGCCGGGATCGATCTCCTACGGCGTGGTGGACTGCGCGGCCATGCTCGCGCGTTGCGTGGCCGAGATTCTGCGGCTGCCGCAGCGCCCGGATGCGGTGGTGGCGACCGGCGACCTCACCGACGCGGGACGACCGGAGGAGTACGCGCATCTGAGACGGTTGCTCGCGCCGCTGCCGATGCCGGTGTACCTGCTGCCCGGCAACCACGACGATCGCGAGCGGCTGCGCGAGGCCTTCGCCGACCACGCCTACCTGCGCCAGTGGCCGCCGTACGTCCAGTACGCGATCGAAGACTGGCCGCTGCGCCTGGTGGCGCTCGACACCGTGATCCCGGGTGAGCCGGAGGGGCGCCTGTGCGCCGAGCGCCTCGACTGGCTCGAGCGCACACTGGCCGCGGCGCCGGCAAGGCCGACGCTGGTGCTGATGCACCATCCGCCGTTCACGACCTTGATCGGACACATGGATGGCATGGGTCTGGAAGATGCTGGTCCACTCGAGGCGATCGTGCGCAGCATCCGCAGGTGGAACGGGTGCTCTGCGGCCACCTGCACCGGCCGATCCAGGCGCGCTTCGGCGGCACCATCGCCTCGACCTGCCCGAGCCCCGCGCACCAGGTCGCGCTCGACCTCACGC
>Ga0187893_10010180_pt1 | contig 14140 bp, 13 predicted proteins | sample MA1701074metaG_FD_139574 | JGI IMG/M metagenome (GOLD analysis project Ga0187893, IMG submission 139574) | White microbial mat communities from a basaltic lava cave in the Kipuka Kanohina Cave System on the Island of Hawaii, USA - MA170107-4 metaG ...
CCGCCCGAAGGAGAGTCGTTCAGACGGCGCGGGGGTTCAAGATAAATCGCAGCCGCGGCGAGGCGATAGCGAAAACAGGCGACTTGTTCAAATCAGGCATACGAAAAGACCGCTGAGATAACGCCAGGAGCCGTTCGTGAATCAGGTGCTGGCCTACCACGCGCTTGCCTTGCTCACGAGCCTGTTCCGTTATGGCCGAATCGAGCACCACGGAGCTTTCGTGAATTTAAGGGAGAACAGAGTTCAGCCGATCCAGATCAATCCCGATCTCTGGCGGAGAATCCGTCGGCGCGGCCGGCGTCTGGTACTGGCAGCAGCTGCTTAGTCGGTTTGATTGTCAGGATCATCCCCACACAGCAAGTCGCCCGGTACAGGCACTTCTCGTGGGTATTCCTCATTGAGAACGAGCCAAAGGCCCTCAGGTTGTTCGTCGATTATCTGCTGCTTTCTTTCTTCGGCCAGCGTGATCATTCAAACACCTCCATGTAGTCTGCCTTCTCGCCGGCGAGCTTCAGCACGTCGTTCAGCCAGCGCCTCTTCTTTCGGCCCCTGATAACGCGCCCGACAAAGCCCAGTTCGGTAGCGATGTTGTCACGGTTACGGCGGATGTCCTCGCGGGTTGCACAAGAGTACTGGCGCATGAACGCGGGGACATCCACCGGTTTGGCAAAAACGTACGTTGCATGTCCCGGCTGGGGTATTTCGGAGATGAGCACGTTCGCCCACTCGAAGAGATACTCATCCCGGAATAGGAACCAGGTGGTGGAGCGTCGTCGCAATTGCTCGAAGTAGTAGGGCTCGTAGTCCGGCCGCCACGTCGCGTGCTGCGGCTTGAGATGCGAAGATGCGCCCAGCCGGTCGAACCAGTCTTGGACCTGTGTACGCTCGATTGGCTGCTTTTCGGCCTCGTCCCGGATCTTCGCGACGACCTCCCCATGTTCACCAAGCAGTGCGTGGATCGCTTTCGCCCTCTCCACGTCGGCCTGTAAGCCTTCAGGCAGCGTCACACGGAGCCTGGAAGGCAACGCCGTAAGCCAGGTCCGCAAGATCCATTCCCCTTTTCGGTACCGATACTTTCCCGTTCGGACAAACGTGGCGTTAACCACAATCCGGCTTTGGAGCCAATGTTTCCAATGATTCCACGTGAGATCCCACTGAAGCCCGCCCAGCAGACACGAATCGAAATGGATCTCAATCTTCCGGCGCGCGTCCACGCATGTCACGCGGTCGGCCAGAAAGTTGCATCGGCGAAGTAGAACCGACAACTTTCGCGACGTCATTTCCGGCTTGTAGGCCAGGATGTGATTGCCGAAAAAGGCCTCACCGTCGTCCGAAAGATTGCCCTCCACAAGAATCGAGCCGAATCCGCCATAGGGAAACACCGGCGCCGCGTCCTCATCTTGTCGAATCGCATCGTAGCAAGACCGAAGCTCCGGATGGGCCAGAATATTGTAGGCACGTTCACAAGCCCGCGAAGCCGGATTTGTGGGTTCCGTGGCAAACTCGAGATCCCGCACACGCCAAGCCATGCGCAAGTCCGCCATGGTTGCCAGTTTGTCCGCTCCAAGGACGGCGTACAGCTCATTCAGCCCCTTGCCATCATGAAGCTTGTAGAAATATCGTTGGATTGAGTCAGATGACAAGAACAGGGAGTCTAGGTCTCCGGAGCCTTTAGGTAGCTCGGCGCGACACAGAAGGCCGACGCTGTTTCCGGCATGCTTCGCCAAGGCTACGTAGCCAATCGTGACGTACAGGAGGTATTCAAACCCCATTCGGCATCTCGCACGGTGGATCATCACACAGTCCGACCCTGGGTGAAGGAGACTGTCGTACCGCGTGACAAAACGGCTCAGAAAAGCCGGAAGCCCCAGCGTCGTGCCGTCGTCCATAAAGCAGCGAAGACGGTTGGACTCAGAGACGACTTTAATGACCGTTCTGTTCTCGCAAGAGGTTCTCACGGCTCTGCCAGATTACGGGCAAACACGCAGCGTGCGAAGCGAGTTTTCGCTCGGGCAAGTATGAGGCGAATCCAGCCGTGCAGGCGAAATCACGATGCTAGGACAACTATCGAGGAGCAGCTTGAGTCTTTCGGAGCTGTTCGGGCGGACTCGGTGCTCCTATCTCAGCCAGCCGAGCCCAACGGCGAAAAAGGCGCAGGTTACGATACCGGTCGTTAGAGCGATCAGCCCCATTCGCCGCTTCGGCTTCAGCCGGTACCACATGTAGTAGCTGCTGAAGACCATGAGCAGTAATCCCGCCGCGACCGCGTCCATCGCAATCACCCAGACGGTCGTCAGCGTCCAGTCTCGGGTGGCGGCCGGATTGTTGACGCGAGTGCCGCTGAAGGTGTGCAGCACATTCATCACGCCCCAGGCGTTCACTTCGATGCGGCTGATCCTGGCACGGTTCTGAATCAGGTCCGCGCTGACACGATGCAACAGGCCTGGCCGGCTAACGGCGAAGTCCAGCCGGCCCTGGGTCTGCTTCTGTGCCGGCCAGTCAATTTCCCCGGCCAGACCGAGTTCGCGCATGATCTCCCTTGCCCGGTCCAGCTCGCTCAACGGGCCGCGCGGCTGGAGTGGTGTCTCGAACTGCGTCTCTTTTCTATCCTGCCAGTAATTCGTGAAGCGCCACTGCGGATGATTCAGCAACAGTCCGGTGAACGAGAACAGCCAGAGGAAAAACAGGAAGTACAGACCGAGGTAGTAGTGCAGCCTGCGATTCCACAACTCCAGCGACTGGCTACGAAATGACTGCATATACGATTCCTGCAAATGTAAGCGCGCCGGTAAGCATCAGAATGAAACCCGCCGTGCGTTCGGCGCGGAGCATGGCCCACAAGTAGATCCCGCTCAGCGACAGAAACATCACCAGGTACACAGTCGCGTCAGCCAGCCATTGCCAGGCGCGCGTCCAGAACCAATTCCCGCGGATCGCGGCGTTGTGCGGCCCCGGCGACCGGTGCAGATACGAAAGGCTCTCCCCAAACGTAGTCTTCCTAACGGACACTTTCGCCGTTCCTTCTTTCACATGAAGATCAACCACCGCCTCGACTCCGGGCTTTACCACGGGAATCACCAGCCGGCTCTCCTTCGGCACAGCGCGGATGAAGTTGATCTCGCCGCTAATCCCCAGTTGCGATATCACCTCTCCGGCAAGTTGGACGCGCTCAATACCCTGCGCCGCTTCAATACCGGCTGGGACGCGGACGACTCGTACTTCCGCCGGCGTCGCAGAGACCGCGGATACCGGTGCGCGAACATGATTCAGAAGGAATACGCTGATCGCGAACAGCAGCAGAAACGGGCTCAGAAACAGCCCGATGTACAGGTGGAGATCTCGCGTCCACACGTACAATATCTTGGCCATAGGGGTCAGCGTATCATCTCGAGCCCGATTGCGGGAAATATTTTCTTCGATCGAGCCTCAGCAGCGCCCATGCAATCTGATTCACCGCCTGCTCTTCGTCACGACCAGCACTCACGCGACACCTCCGTTGAGAGGCTCCGCTGCGATGGGTCTGCCGCAAGTCGGCTCAATTGGCCCGCATCGACAAACGGGTCACCGCGACACACCCTCCGCCACAGCTTCGCCACCTATCTGCTGGAGAACGGCGCCTACGTCCGCGTCATCCTGGTGCTGCTCGGACACAGCCGCATCGACACCAATGCCTCCGCTGCACCCGCGTCTCCACCGCCCAAATCGCCGCCACCGTCTCGCCGCTGGACACCCTGCCCCAAGCCCCGCCCAAACGCAATCGCGGTCGGCCGCGCAAGAACTCCTAACCTGCGACCGAGCCCAACCGGTGCCACGGCCCACGCTGGAACTGGCTGCTGCTTTCCGGCGCCATGGCCCCCGCTCCCAAACCCTGCCTGCGCGCGCCCCACTGATGGGAACTTTTTCAGTGAACTTTTTTAGTCGTGAGCGGGTAAGATCCAGCGTGTGCAATCCTAAACTGGTTTCCCACCACGCGTAAAGTGGTTGGGATTCCATATTGCTACTCTCATTTCGTAATGAAAATCACGCGAGACTTTACTGTAGTATGCCGTCACCGCAGAGCCATCCGCTAACTCCACTGTACCCGGATAGCCGGAATCGGAATAGGGGCAGTGAGCCAGGCGGAACGGTGATCCCCAGCTTTTACCTTCATCCTCACTAAAACGTGCGTCGACGCCGTAATTGCCCCAGTTGCGATTGCCAAAGGTGAGCAGAATCCGGCCGTTACGCAATCGAATCAAATTTCCATTCACCTGATAGGGCAGGGTCAGCGCCATGTCCCGTTGCCAGGACGCGCCATCATCGGAAGAGATCATGAGCCGAACATGAAGGTCCTTGGAGCCACTTTGCCCCTCGCGGCTCGCCGCGAGCCATTTGCCTTTCCCAATATGCAAAATCGAGGTTTCGCTTGCATTTGGATTAAGAGGCACCATTTCGCCCCACGTTCGTCCATCATCCCGGCTGCGTACGAAGTACCCATTCCGGATTCCACTCTCGTCGCCGGCGCGGGTGTTGCTGGTCAGATATACAGCAGCGCATAGTGACCCGTCGGCCGCGGTCTCGATGGCACCAAACGGCATGTAGTTCTTACCTGCGGCGAACCCGGTTTGCGGCGGCGTTGGGAAATTGGCCACAGCTTTCCAAGTGCGTCCTCCATCGTTCGACCGGCAAACCCAGATGGGTAGCGTCCTCGCGACGCCGTCCAATACGGTACCTCTTGGTCCGGCATTGCTCCAACCACCGCAAAGGACAACAACATCTCCGTTCTTAGCCAGACCGGCAGCGCAGTTCATACGGACAGTGCCTGGCTCATGAGCGGTAACGGCACCTCGCAGTCGCCAAGTGTTCCCCCCATCGGTGGTCCCCCAGCACTCCAAATCTCCCTCCCATCTCCCATGGCAGGGCTGATTGAAAATAAGGGCCAAGACGGTTCCATCACTCAGCTTTGCGAGTTTGGGCCAAGCGCAAACGCCTTGAATCGCAACGCGATTTGTGATTTGAGGGGATTGCTCGGCGAAGGCCGAGGAAAAAAGCGCGGTTCCGGCACCGAGGAAGAGCCGTCGATTCATTTTAGCATCTCCTATTTACAATCTGGAACTCTATCACAGCTTTATGTAAATTGTCAACAGTATATGCGTCCCCCAGTATATGGCTCCCGGGGCTCCCGGTTGACATCGTGGGCCGCTACAATCCCAAATGAAACCTGACGCATTCTTCTGCGGTTTCGGCGCAGGTCCGTCGAAGGAAGTCGAGGTACTTCTGATGGTGCTCGTCGACCCTTTCCGGAGCTCGATGGGGCTTGGTTAGCTGAAAAGTTCTTCCGTATGTGAAATAGGGCACCATGATCCGCTTCAGAGCAGCTACCAGCCAGGGATTGCCGCTGAACTCCCATAGGGCGCTGTGAAAAGCAATTTCGGCCGAGTCTCTTGCCGTGAAAGGCCCTTTTCGAACCAGGCCGACAAGTTCATCCTTGAGACGCTGGAGTTGCGAGAGATTCTCGGCAGTCACGCGCTCTCTAGCCAATTGAAGGGCCAGAGTTTCAAGCGGGAGGCGCACCATGTCGATTTCCGCCCGATCCTCGAGAGTCAACGTCAGGACGTGGAAACCACGATTAGGCTCATGGACCAATAATCCTTCTTCCGCAAGAACCAGCATCGCCTCTCGAATCGGACCGCGGCTTACCTTTATTTCGGCGGCCAATTTAACCTCCGAAAGGTCCTCTCCAGGGAGGAAACGGCCTTCCCGGATTGCTGACCGCAGCAAATCGGCGACACCATGGCGGAGGGAGGAATGCTTTAGCTGGAGAGTTGCACCCATAAGAACCAATTCTAGAGACTAAAGCAAGGCACGGTCAATACCTTGTTGACAATCTTTTGTTGCCAGAGAATTAGAGATAGCGCTGGCCGAGTTTCACTGAATACCTGTCGTTCCACCTGTTTCCCCATTCGGCAAGGCTCGCCCCCAATTCTTGGCGCTTTAGGCCGCTTTCCGCATTTCGGATCAGGTTGTTCATTTCTCCAGGATCCGCAGTCAAATGATAGAGTTCGTCGGCTCGGATTTCCGGCCGCTCGGGGAGCTCCTTCACAATAAGCTTCCAGTCACTTGTCCTTATGCAGCGCTGGATGGAGGGTGAATCACCGAAGGCCTTGGCGGGGAGCGTCCAAGTTTGAACGATAATGGGATCCTCCCACTTGTCACTTGCATGGTTGAGCATCCGCTGGTACAGGCTGCGACCCTGAAGCGGATGCAGAGAGACAGCCCGTCGCGGAGGCGGCGCCTCGATTCCGGTCAGATCCAAAAGCGTGGGATATATGTCGAGCAGGCTCGCGCCCGAGGTCAAAGTTCGCCCGGAAGGCAGTTGTCTGGGGTATCGAAGAATGAGTGGGACGCGAATCGAGTCCTCGTTGCAAACCGCTTTGTGAAGAGAACCGGGGCGAGGTCCATCTGCTTCCGACTGGAAAGTTTCACCGTGGTCCGATGTGAAGATCACAAGCGTGTCATCCACAAGCCGCAACTCTTCAAGAGTCCGCATTAAGCGGCCCACATTCCAATCGATGTTGCTGACGCAAGCGTAGTAGGCAGCCTGATCACCAGTCATACCGTCGTACATTGAGGCGAATCGGCGAGGCGCCAAGTATGGATCGTGCGGTGGATAATACCCCATGAAGGTAAAGAATGGTTTGGACGCATTTTCATTCATGAACTTGATGGCAGAGTCTGTCTCCAAATCCGACCGGTAGTCAGATGCGTCCTGTTTCCCAACCCAGGGCCCCAGCCAAGAGTTGTAGCCCCGCCACATGTCGAAAAACCCCGGATTGACGGTTCCCAAGTGCCACTTGCCGAAGCAAGCAGTTTGATAACCAGCCTGCTGGAGCAGAAAAGGGAATGCCCATGTGAGTTTGAACTCGGATTCGGTGAAGGGATTAGCCGTCAGATGGACGCGGCTGCGCCAGTCGGGTGCAATATCAGGGTAGACGTTCTTGTCGAGTCCATGCACGTGGGGGTAGTAGCTTGTCAACATCGACGCCCGTGCGGGGGTGCATAGAGGCTGAGGGGTGAAGCAGTGCGTAAAGCGAACCCCAGAGCGGGCCAGACGGTCGATATTCGGGGTCTTAACGGCTGGATTGGCCAATCCAAGAGCGTCATGCCGGAACTGGTCAGCCATTACCAGAACGATATTCGGCAGACGACTGGGCCGGCGCGCAGGGGTTGGCCTGCTCTGCTGACTGGCGTTGGAGTTGGCGACACCCAATGCGCCGGCAGTGAGGCCGGAACCAAAGAAGCCGCGTCTTGTCGGGTCCCCTCGAAGCTTTTCCTTTTTCATTTGTGTCCTTTTCACATAAAGTGCGGCCAATCGCGCGACTCTACTCCCAAGTCTTCTCCTTGCCTGTGCGTAGATAATGCAGGAGTTTAACTGCGGAGAATTGGCGGGCTCGCCACAGAGACGTCGTCGTATTGCCGCCAATGTGAGGCGTGATAATAACGTTCTCGTGGTCGCGGGCATAGCGGATTAGCGGGGATCCCGCCATGTCCTTACGCCACTCGTCACTGACGACGTCGGCACCGAAAGCGGACAGTTTTCCGCTATTGAGCGCACGTATGACGGCAAGTTCATCGATAATGTCGCCGCGACTGGTATTCACCAACACAGAACCCGGCCGCATGCGGTTGAGTGCGTCGTCCCCAAACAGGCGGTAATTATCCGGGGTCATATGAATATGGATGGAGATCACGTCGGATTCTCGAAGCAGCGTTGGGAAATCCGCGGGCTCGACGCCTTCGAACTCGAACGGTTTGAGGTCGCATCCCAGCACACGCATCCGAAAAGCGGTTCCGAACCGGCAAGTCATGCTGCCGAGCCGCCCGATGCCGAGAACGCCAAGAGTCTGGCCGGCAAGTTGACGACCGCAAAATTGTTCGCCCTTCCAGAGTCCGTTGAGCGCATGCGCAGTGGCTGCCCGGAAATGCCGCTGGCAGGACATCACGAGCATCCAGGCGCATTCTGCCGTTGCGGTGAATGTGTTCAAGAGCCCATAATCCCGGGTGATGCTCAAGACCTTGATCCCGCGGCGGTGAGCCGCTTCCACATCAATGTGGTCCGTGCCGGTCGAGGCTGTGTTGATTACACGAAGGCGCTTCGCCCGATCCAGGATCTCCTTATCGACGCGGAGGTCTACATGGATCCAAAGTGCATCGTATTGATCGACAACTTCGTGAAGATGTTCGCGGGAAGGCGGAAAACAGTCCACATTGGCAACTTCCCTCAAGGCCGAAAATTCCTCGCGGGCACCGCTCAGATCCACCATGCACAGGAGGCGAGGTTTGCGGTTCGTCATTTCAAGGCGCCTCGATGTTTAGAAACCTGATCCGGGTGCGGGAAAGGACCGGAGAACCGGAATAGGTATGATGCCAGAAAGGTTAAGAGAAGGCCTGCGCATGTGGCCGCCGGAATGACCCAGATGAAAGAGACCTCCTTTTCGAGCAACGGCAGATCCTTACTGAAAACAAGGAGCCCTCCAATCGCGGCCGAACCGAACAGACCGAATAGGGCTGCCTGCGGCCCCGGCCTCCGCGACATAATCCCAGCGAGGAACGGAACGGCTAGCGGCCCCGTAAAGACCGTCCCTAGACGGAGGTTGGCCTCCAGGAGATTCCAGTTTCTAGACTGCGCCACGGTAGTATAGCCAGCTGCCGCAAGAGTGACTGCCAGCCCTATGAGAACCGATAGAGACTTGCCGGTGGTCAGCCATTCGGGTGTGAAAGCCTTCCGCCAACGGCCAAAGAAGTCGACTAGAATCACCGCCGAGAAGGAGTTTATTCCGGAGCTCAGGCTGGACATTCCGGCGGCTAAAACGGCGGCAATCAGCATGCCAGAAAGCCCGGCGGGCAGTTCAGTCGATATGAAGCGCGGGAACATGGCGTCGGCGTGAAGCGCCATGCGGGACTGGAACTGCGGAAAGGGTTCGCTTGCGGAGAAATGAAAGTAGTATCCATATAGCGCCAATGCGCATGCGCCAAGCAAGAGTGTACTGGCCAAGCTAGTGACCAAATATGTCAGGAATGACCATCTGGCCCGCTTCACGGATGAGGTAGCAAAGTATCTTTGAGCAATCACCTGGTCCGCGCTATGAGTGCAAATCGTCCAAAACAAACGCTGGACCATTGCTGCCACGATCGTCAGTCGAACGGTTGGGTCCCAACTGAAGATCTCGAGTTGCGGGTGATCCGTTCTCATGAAAAGGTTCCACCAATCGGAGGGACCTGAACCGGTTCTCGCGAAAACAAAGAACGGAATAAATAGGACTCCGCCTATCAGCAAGGCAAACTGAGCGACGTCGGTCCATATCACACCTCGAATGCCGCCATGACTTGTGTAAAATGTAGTTACCAGTCCCATGACCGCGAGAAAGACATAAATGGAGCTGCCGGTCATTTGTGAGAGTGCGTAGCAGGCCGTGTATACAATCCCTGCCATCCAGGTCAAACGCGTTAACAGGAAGATGGATGCCACGCTTGTCCTGACGGAAGGACTGTAACGCCCTTCCAAGTACTCGTAGGCGCTGGTAGCCGATTGGCGCAAGAGATGCGGGAGAACGCCGTAAGCGAAGATTGGGTAGATCAGAGGATATGCAAGAACAGTTGCAAGATATCCGAATCCGAACCGGAAAATCTCACCCGGGAAACTCAAGTAGGTGATTGTCGACAGCATCGTCGCCATGATGCTGACACCGACAACCATCCAGGGCATCTGCCGTCCAGCCAGAAAGTATTCATCCCTCGACTGCTGCCTGCGGCCCATTCGGGCGCCGAGCACCGAAATACTGACCAAATAACCACCGACCACCACTAGGTCAAGAGCTCTCATTTACACGCCCTCCTTGAAGCGGAGACCACGTGCGAGGATCCGGATTGGGCCAGAATCATCCTAGATCCAACAATTCCGGAAAGTGATGGCGCGCCCATGATCTTGCACTCTCCAAATCATTATCCGTGCAACTGGCGTATGGATCGCGAACACGAAGATCGCAGCGGATGCGGGGGTTCATCCTCGCATCCGCTTTGTTGATGGCGGCTTCGCTAGATCCCTGCCAGTACGATTTTACGTGGATCTTGTAACGGTTTACCTGCCGTTGAAACCGGATTGCGTCGTTCCACGCACCCGACCGGCACATTCGAAACCATTCAATAGCAAGCCGCGGGTTTGTTAAGGCGAGCCAGGAATATATTCCTTGAGCGCCTCCTACAAAATCGGCCACGAATGTATACTCTCCGGTGAAATGGCTCAACTCGGGAACGGTTTCGCAAACCGTAGCGAACCACAGAGGGTCACGATTCGGCAGTTTCGTCCCGATCAGGCTAGGGACCCTCTCCTTCAGCCGTCGATAGTCCTCGGCCTCGAACATCAACTTCGCGTGACCCGTGTTGTAATGAACCAATGGAACATCGCCGCAAACGCCGGCGACGGCCTCGAAGAAGCGCGCAGCTTCCTCCAGTTTAAGCTTCCTATAAAAGGGCAGGATCACCTGAACCGCATCAGCGCCTTGTTCAACCGCGTGATTCGCTTGTTGTAAGAAAGCGCGTGTATCGGTTGCTCCGCAGCCGATTTGAACCGGTACTCCGGCGCGTTTGGCCACCCTTAGGACAGTGCTTGTAAGACGTCGAAACTCATCCATGGTGAGCGCAAAGAACTCGCCGGACGAGCTTGTCGTGTAGATCCCCGCAAAATTCTGCGTGCAGAGATATTCAACGTCATGGGTCAGCGCATCCTCGTCCAGCCTGTCACCTTCGTCCCAGGGGGTTGGGATGAAGGCCCACACGCCTTGCAGGGAAGCTGGTGTGAGGATTTCAGCCATCCTGCGCCACGCAGATTGCCGCGGACGTGGAGGGGCGCACCTCACGAAACGCATCATAGGCGTTTTGCAGACCTCGGACAAGCCATCCATGATCACTGCCGCAGGAAATCAAGCGGGCCCCGAGGTCAACAGCCATCTGTGCTGATTTTGGGCTATCGGAAGCGATTCCCCACGACTTTCGATTTCTTTCAGCCGCCCGCGCAACGCGTGCAATTGCATTGAGCATAACGGGATGCCCCCACTCAAAGGGGATCCCATAGCTGATCGACAAGTCCCCTGGACCGATAAATAGGACATCCACGCCTTCAACGCCGGCGATCTCTTCTACCGATTCCACAGCCTCCTGATCCTCGATCTGGACGGCCACAACCACTTGTCTATTTGCGTGACGGAGGTATTCAGCTGGATCAGCCAACCCATGATCTGCGTCGGCGCCCACACCATCAAATCCCCGATCGCCAAGAGGTGGGAACCGGCAGTATCGGGCCCACTGACGTGCTTCCCCCGCGCTCCTACAGTGGGGGATGAGGACCACGCTGGCGCCGGCTTCAAGGACACGCATAGGGCTGGTATAACCGTCTTTTAAGATCCGGACAATGAGATCGATCCCGGTGGACCTGCACGCCAGGGCGATTGGCGCGATTGTCTCGTACCCGAAGCCGCGGTGCTCCATGTCGAACCAAACGGCGTCGAATCCGCATCTTCCCGCTAATTCGAAGATCCAAGGATCTGACAGACGACTAATTTTTGCAACGCGAACCATTTCACCGAGGTTCAAGTTTCGCAGGACTCTGCTTTTGATCATAACGTCAAGTCTTGATGATAAGGCAAAGCGTTTTCTAAAGTCAACAGTCAACCACAATCATCGAGGCTCGTTGATCATCGCGGCCGTCAAATGAAGAGCAACTCAACGTCAGAAATCTCCATACATCATTGATATACATAATGATAGATACAGAGGCCGGTTCGGATCTGGAGCAAGGCGCGCGCCTCTGAATCAATTTCTGTTGACAATCTTCAGTTCTTATTTTACACTCTTTCCTCAGAAGGAGCAATATGCTGAAAACTACTCTTTTCGCTGCTATGTGCGCTATCGGTCTTGCCATTTCCGCTGCATACGGGCAAGCTGTTGATGCGACTTTGACCGGCACGGTTCATGATGTTTCAGGGGCAGCCGTCCCGCGAGCAACAGTGCGGGCGGTCAACACAGGCACGAACCTAACGCGCCAGATGATCGCGGACGATCAGGGCAGCTATACCTTGCAGGCCCTTCCAGCCGGTGAATACAGAATTGAAGCAGAAGCGCCTGGATTCAAAAGAGCGATCTTGCTCGGCGTCGTGATGCAGGTAGCTCAGCATGCGCGAATCGATGTCCGTTTAGAAATTGGCGTAGTAACCGAAAGCATCACCGTCGCATCAACTGCACCCTTGCTCGAGACCGAGAGACCAGTCATCGGGAGTGTCGTCGAAGGCAACCGAATCTTGTCGTTGCCCCTGAACGGCCGCAATTTCATGGAACTTACGGTTCTGACCGCCGGAATAAATCCAGGCAACGCCGGGTCACAGGGTTTTGCCGCCGGTTCGTACTTTCAAAGGGGCTTTGCTCCTTCCGCCGCCGGGACGCCCGCCGAATACAACAGCTATCAACTTGACGGAGTGGACAACCGTGAATCCTACCAGCACGGCTACAACGTCGCGCCATCAGTGGATGCCGTGCAGGAGTTCAGGATCCAGGTCGGTCAGTATGATGCGGAATACGGTGGTGGCGGGGGGGCAGTTGTCAACATCGTAACCAAGTCGGGAACAAATCAGTTTCACGGCACCGCATGGGAATTCCTTAGAAACAACGTCCTGGACGCCAGGAACTTTTTCCTCCGTCCGAACCAAGATATCGCGCCCTTACGACGCAACCAGTTCGGCGTAGCCGCCGGAGGACCGCTTGTTCGCAACCGAACATTCGTCTTCGGCAATTTCGAACTCTCTAGGATTCGAAAGGGCGAGTTTCAGAGCGGAAATGTGCCGTTGCCGGAGCAGCGTTCCGGGAACCTTTCCGGATTTTCGAAAACGATCAATGATCCGCTGACCGGGCGTCCGTTTCCAGGAAACATTATCCCTTCCAACAGAATTAATCCCATCTCCAGAGGGATCACCGACTACTGGCCACAGGCAACCAACGCGAGTTCCATACAGAACTACACACGCAATGCGTCTTCTGTAGACGACAAGGGTTCCTACTTGATTCGTGCCGATCACAAGATCACGGACCGACAACAATTGATGGGTAGATATGGGATCCAAGAAGTAGATGCCTTCACGCCTGGCACGTTCAGCACTGTTGGAGGACAGATCTTGACACAGCGCTTTCAGGGGATGGCGGCCGGCCTGACATCCATAATAAGTCCGGCGGTACTCAATGAAGTGCGGTTCAACTATATCCGTCCCTCCAGCGGCAGCCTGGGGCAAAACACGGGGAATCCGATTGCGGCCAATTTAGGAGTTCCGTTCGCGCCGGCGGATCCTCAGAATGCAGGCTTTCTCACGAGGGTAGGATTGAGTGCCTCGTCCATCACTCAATTAACAGAGGCTCAGCCGATCCGAGTTACTAGCCCGACGTTTCAGGCTACGGAAAATCTGACCCTGACCAAAGGCGCGCACGCATTGAAGTTCGGCGGCGACTGGTCGCATTTCGGAAACAATTTGTTAATCTCGACACGTCACAACAACACTTATGTGTTCAGCGGACAGTTTACGGGGGACGGGTTTGGGGACTTCCTTCTTGGGCATCCGTCGAGCGTGTCTCTCGCTTTGACACCTAACTTGCCCAATCATCTCAGTTACAGCGGCACATCGGTTTTCGCACAGGATACATGGCAAGCGGCCAGCAATCTTACTCTAAGTGTTGGCTTGCGCTATGAGTATTTCGGCATCCCCTCGGACGAGGAGCGATTTATGGCCATCTTTGATCCGACCCTAGGTTCTGGGGTAGGAGGTTTAGCTTTCGTGAAGGATTCGACTGCTCCGGATTGGTATCGGCAAAATCGTCCCGACTTGCCGACGCGGACACTTGACCGCCGAAATCCATGGAAAAATGACCTCAACAACTTCGCACCTCGATTCGGATTCGCATGGCGGCCGGTAGGGTCGACCCGTACGTCTATACGGGGCGGATACGGTATTTTCTACGGGTACGGGAGAATCATCAATTTGGCACGGAACACCATCAGTGGTCCCCCTTCGCAGCAGTGGGTGGGCTACACCTCGGCCGTTAACACACCAACTTTGTCCTATGC
>Ga0187893_10010181_pt1 | contig 14140 bp, 11 predicted proteins | sample MA1701074metaG_FD_139574 | JGI IMG/M metagenome (GOLD analysis project Ga0187893, IMG submission 139574) | White microbial mat communities from a basaltic lava cave in the Kipuka Kanohina Cave System on the Island of Hawaii, USA - MA170107-4 metaG ...
AAAACTGGCGTCGTTCGGCCTGATGCTTTCGCAGCGCGACCTCGAAACGATTGACGAGATTTATCAGGCTTTCTACACCGACTGCCTCGAAGTCCGCTACACGATCCGCGACCGCCCGACCGGACGCTTCTTCCCAGCCTACCGCGACCTGATGCTGGAAAAAGACCTCGATGGCCGCCACCGCAATTACCTGGCGACCGAAGCCGATTTCCAGGTGATCAAATCCTTGCAGGATCGCAACCTGATCATCCCGATTACCGCCGACCTGTCAGGGCAAAAAGCCGTCAAAGCCATCGGAGAATTCTTGAAGGAGATCAACGAAAAGGTCTCGGCGTTTTACGTCTCGAACGTGGAGTTCTATTTGTGGCGGTACGACACGATGCTGAGGTTCGTGGAAAACCTGAAATCGCTCCCGATTGATGACAAGAGCGTGATCATCCGCAGCTATTTCAATTACGCCTATTACACCAACGTCCACCCGCAGACGATTGACTGAACCTTGCCAAATTTACCGATCAACAGAATCTGGGGAATCTTTGTTATGCGATAGCACCTTTCAAACACTTTTGCATCAGGAACCAGCACGTCGAACTCAAACTTGTTTTCCCGAAGAAAAGCATCGGTAATTTGTATATTTTCAAGAGAGATGCCACGGACAGTATATCCTTTGGCTTTGGCCTTAGAAGCAAGTTCATTCCAAACAGACTTCTTCTGCATCTTACAGGCAGTACAATTTGGCGTAAAAATTATCAACAGATGTTTACTCTCGCTAGAATAAACTGGATTTGTAACCTTACCATGACTATCAAACACATCCACTCCAGGAACGAAATCACCAATTTCGGCTCAGGCGCCTGCGCCGGTCTTTCCGGGCAAAACGTGGGCGCGGCGCAAGCCGGAAGGGTTGCGGCTTTCGCTTGCCGCGCTGAAGCGAGTGGCAGAGTTCGCGGGCGGACGCGGTTGCGTTGCGCGGCGCGGCTATCTGGTCTACGAGTGGGGCGACGCGGCCAAGCGGGGCGATGTGGCTTCCGCCGCCAAACCGCGGTACGCGCACTTTCTTTTCAAAGCCGTCGAAGAGAGATTGCTGCCGAGCCTCGACGCGCCCGCACTCCAATTCGAGCCTCGGCTGGCGGCGCTCAATCCTGCGCTCAACTTCAAAGACAGAGCGATCACTTTTCGGCAGCTTGCGACGCAGACTTCGGGTTACGGCGTCGGCGAAGCGACGAGCGCGGCGTTCGATTACAACGATTATCAGATGGCGCTTTTCTAGGACACGCTCTTCCTGAAAGTTTACGGCGCGATGTACGAGACGGTTGACGAGAGAGTGTTGCATGGCCGGCTCACCGGCGCGCTCGAATGCGAGAACGATCCGACTTTTCTGGCTTTCGGCGTGGGTGACCGGCCCGGGCGATTGGCCATCTCGCCGCGAGATTTCGCGCGCTTCGGCCTGCTCTATCTGCGCGAAGGCAATTGGCGTGGGCGACAGTTGATCAGCCGCGCGCACGCTCGCCGCGCCGTCAGCGAGCCGTTGCCGCTTTCACTGCCGCGCACTGCCGGCAAAGATGCGGAGATGATTCCAGGCCAACGCAGCATCGGGTCGAGGAGGATTCCCGACGATCAGACCTATCATCACGGATCGTACAGTTGGCTCTGGTGGGTGAACGGGATTGATCGGAACGGCGGCAGGCGCAAAAGCCAAGCGCGACACAAAAGACCTTCGCCTGCCTCGGCCACAAGAACGGTCAGCGCGGAATGGCCGTCTTGCCAGAACTCGACCTGATCATCGCGTGGAACGACACGCGGTTGGGCGAAATGGCAGAAGAGCCTCACCCCGTGGGCGAGATGCTGAGGCTGCTGGTCGCGTCGGTTACGGATCGGAAACCGGAGTGAGAAACGTGAATTGAACTCCGTTGAAAGGCGAAGTTTACGAGGTCACATTAGTTGGGCTGAATTAAATTGCATTCTCAGGCCTTGCTCGAGCCGGAAGAGGATAAAGACGCTTCCAGAACAGACTCTTCAGCCATCTCCATCTCGCTGAAATTGGCGTCAGCATCGTAGCCTCTGACAACCCATTTGAAAAATGAGTGATTGATGTGACGCCACGCCATAATCGCCAATGCTGTTAGTGTAGCGCCTATGACAGTTTCGAGGAATATCGTTCTCCAGAATGGGAATTGCGGAACATTACCGCATCTGACTGAAGTGAAGGTCACACCCGTGATTGTAATCAGAGCGAAGTTGAAGGCGGATGACCTGCTGATTCGAATCCGGCTCCTGATATACCCGAAATGAGACGCAAGAGCAGGATCTTTGGTCTGCATCAGCAGCCTCATGGCAGACCAGCCCTTACTGAGATTGTATGTTTCTCGAATTTTCATCTCCCAGCGATTGAAGAGTCTGTCCGCCAGGTAATCAATGAACACGCCAGCAGGATAGACAATTGGCAGAAGAAGGACAGCAATCATCGCCTCAAAGCCTTTGAGCCGCTCCGGGTTTATCCAGTCGAATCCGAGGACGCACAGAATGAGTAAGATCAACCAGATCGCCGCTTGGAGGCCTGTGATCAATAGCTCGATAAATAAGGCTGTCGTACTCATATCTGTTTCTTCCTTTGAACCTCAACGAAGAGATTTGCTTTGGGTTCGACGGACGCTGACAAAAATGAAATTACGGCGCATCCAGGCTCGCTAAAAGCTTTCCTGCGCTGTATACGGCGAGCAATCGTTTGAAGACTGAAAGCGATTCATAGCTGACGGCTCGAATCGTGTAAAAAAATAGCGCCGGAAGATACTCCGCAAAGAAATCGTCGTTGGTTGTACCGCCGCTTTTTTGTTGTTGCACGCTCACCGCGTAGCTTCGTACCAACTGAACCAGCTCAAGGCACATCTTGGCGTTCTCCTGAAACGTTTGCGCCGGCCAGTCAACGTCGCCATCTCTCCAGTACGCATTGCGGAGGTGATCTTCCAAGCGAGTCCAGAGTAACAATTGAGAGTGCGTGTGGTCATATGCTTTAAGGAATTCTCGCGGACTATCAGCTTGGCGATCCATCAACGCAAACTTGATTTCGACTTCCAGGTGCGCCAGGTCCTGTAGCGCGTGGCCTTCTTTTTGAAAGAACGGAAAGTCAATCAGGAATGGCGCCCTCTCCTCAAGCCACAACATAACGTTATTGGCATTCAAGTCCCCGTGCACCGGTGAAATGATGACCGAGGGAGTTTGATCGAATAACCTCGGTCTGGAGCGATCATGCCCTTCGATAAAGCGACGGACTGTCATGGGATGTGATCCCCAATCAGGAAGGATTCGACTGCCGAGTTCGGCTTCGCGGCTGTGCAGAAAACGTAGAATCTCTTCTTTGGTATTGCCAGAGAGGTAGTATGGGGGGTGCGGTTGGTATTTCAGGTCAGCGGCGTCATCGAACTGCCACAACTTACGCGAATGCCGCTTTATCTTGTCGCGCGGCCCGCGGTTGGCGCCGCCATACAAGTGGTCGCATAACCAGTCAAGGATGACATTGAGTATTTCGCGACGCCATTGACGAACTCGAGCGGGATCGTCAGTGGTGAGCGCTAGCGGCGTCCCACTCGTCTTATTTCGTAATTCATCGGCGCCAGCCGTCAAGGCCGTTTCGAGATCGAGAAATTTACCGAAACGAACGCCCCCGAGAAAATCATAGTGAATCGCATACCAATGTTCGTTATTGACGACGTATTTCAGCGCCTCATCAGATTTACGAGGCGGTTTCAGAATGGGGATGTGGCGATTGTATTCTTTGACGGGCCTCAGGATTTCTTCGGCCTCCAGATGTCCCCGAATTTCCTGTTTGATCTTCTCCAACTGGCGGTTGTCGGTTAGCTTCAGCACAAACTCTTCGACGGGAGGGTTCGGATTCTCAGGTCGAACGCGGAATACGCTCGCTCCCGATCGGCCCTGACTCAATCGAGTAACCGTTACCTTATTACAATCAAGGCAATCGGCGATCAATCGCCTGAGGATCATTTTCCCTTCCTCCAGCCTTCGGTTCTTGCCCAAAGACCGAAGTTGAGCTTGGAGCAGGCTATCATCCTCATCATCAAAGTCTATTTCCGGCAGGCTGGTTCGGCGCGCGAGGCCAGTCAACTGTTCGATACGGGATATGATCCGATCGTGCTCTTTCGGTGACGGGAGCGAGGACGTGACGAACAAGTGAAGCGGCTTGAAAACGCCTTTGAGTGGCGGCGTGTTCTCCCGATCAACGAGACGAAAAAGATTGATTCCGGCATATTGACCCAGTAAAGATTCAAATCGTTTGATCGGAAATTTCTTTTTGTCATTCTTTGTAAAAGGCAATTCATCCCCTATGAAGAGCGCCGTCCATTCGGAGTGACTGGTTTGTTTTTCCACCTCTTCATAGGTTTCGACGCAAGAGACTTCCACTTGAAAGTCCTTTTCGAGAATCTCTTCGAGTACGCTGGCGCGGCCTCGATTCGCATCGCCAATCAAAACCTTTCCGCGAGAGTCATCCATCGCCATCCTCCACTCTCGCTTTTAGGGGGGGTAACCCGCTAGCCTCCCATCTTTTGTAAAATGTCTTCTTATCGATTCCGGCCGCCGCCGCAGATTGAGTAACGTTCCCGCGCGCGCGATCATACAGATGGCGCAAATAGATTCGATCAAACGCGCGCTCCAGTGATTGCGCCGCATCGCGGTAAGGTACTTGAAGCCAATTTGACGGCAGCGACTTCGCTACCTCGGCAAACAGTTCCTCATAAGCAGAATCGAGCCGGCTTTCAGCTTGAGCAGATGGCTCGGTAGCGGCTTCGCCCTCAGGCGTGAGAAATGCCGCCATATTCGGCCACGGCAAATGCTCAGGTAGAATCGTTTCACCGTCACAATCAATCAAAGCCGCCCTGACCAGATTCTGAAGCTCACGCACATTGCCCGGAAACGGATAGCTTCGTAAGATGGTCAGCGTCTCGCGCGCAAACCTTGCCTTTCGCTCTCCGCGATAAGCGTCAAGGAAATGATGTAGCAGCACATCCACATCGCCTTTTCGTTCGCGCAGCGGCGGGATATGAATCGTTTTCTCGGCGATGCGGTGGAACAGATCGTGCCGGAAAGCCCCCTGTCTGACCGCCTGCGCCAGATCGCGATTAGTCGCGCAAACCAGCCGCGCCGCGAATGGCAGAGACTTTTCTCCGCCCAGCCGCCGAAACTCTTTCTCTTGAATCGCACGCAACAGCTTGACTTGCAACGACAGGTCTAGATCGCCTATTTCGTCCAAAAAGAGCGTGCCATTTTGCGCTTCTTCGAGAAAACCTATGCGCCGCGCCGTCGCGCCCGTGAATGCCCCTTTTTCGTGACCGAAGAGCGCGCTTTCGATCAAAGTCGCGGGAATCTCACCGACATTAACCGCAACCCAGGGAGCTTCGGCGCGCGGCCCAAGATTGTGAATTGCTTGCGCAAAGAGTTCTTTGCCTGTACCTGACTCGCCGATAAAGAGCGCGCGCGAATCCGCGTGCGGAATCAATTTCGCCGTCTGTTTGAGCGCCGCCATCAAGGCCGGCGATTCACCGATGATCGTGCGGCGCAACTCATCAACCAGCGGCGAAAGCAAATCTTGTTTGGCAAGCAGAGATTGCAGACAGGATTTGACTCGTTCGGATTCAAGTGGCTTCTCCAGAAAATCGCGCGCGCCGAGCGCAAAGGCGCGCGTCGCCAAGGCGGCGTCGAGCATCCCGCTGACGACTACCACCGGCGCGTCGGGCCACACCTGCCGGCAGCGCGCGAGCAGGCTGAACCCGAACGGCGGTCCGGGAATCTCCCACAGGATGATCGCCGCAATGAACTCCTGCTTGCGGTCGGCGGTGATCACCCGTTCCGCCGCCGCGCCGGAATCGCAGAGCGCGATCTTGATCTCTTCATTGGCCAGCAGTGTTTGAAAGCGTTCGGCGTCTCGCGCATCGCTTTCAACCACGAGTATTTTATTCATGACGCGCCAGCGGGATGCGATAGGCGATGATATTGCCGCGGGGTGTTGGTTTTTCCATTAACTCTTTGTTTACGATCAACTCTCCACCGCCTCGCAAGGCGATATGCTGAGCGACGGAAAGTCCCCATTTGCGCCCGAGTTCAGGGTCGGGAACTATGCTGTAACCCTCATTGATCTTTTCCGCGTCGTCTGGTGGAATCCGCTCCAGATCGTCCTCAAAACGAACGACGGCTTGCGTGTCATCCCGCTTGACGCTGACCTTGATATTATGCGGATCGCCATAATCGAGGAATTCGCTCAAGCCGCCAATGATAATCTCTTTGAGTACGATCTGGACGTCCTGCTGGAAAGTAAGGACAGGCAATTCGCCCGGTTGTGGAAGATCGAGAAAGAGTCGCGTCTTTTTGGCCGTCAAACAAGGCAACAGGTCTTGACTGATCCGGGCCAGCAAATCCTCAATCTGTTCCACCTGCGGCCTCTCATCATTGTCTGATGGCTGAGCCTGTAGCCTGGCCCACTCCCGTCCCGCTTTAGCGACCGATTCTCCGTGCGCCCGCAGTTGGCGCATCAACGCATCCTGAGCGTCTCTTTCAAGATCGAGTCCGTAACGCTCACGGGCATATCTTTCGATCTCGCTGGCAGCGCGCGTGACGGAATTTATAAGAGTAGAGAATGTGGCGGTGAAGCGATGGGCCAAGCCTTTTTCCGCATGAGGGATCAGGCTTTTGATTCGCTCGTCAAGAATGGAACCACTTTCTTCCGCAAGCAACCGCTTCAAGCAATTCAAGACCTGCGCCACCAGAATGTCTTCATCGTATGGTTTTTCGATGAAGTCGACGGCGCCGCCACGAAAAGCATTGATTACATACTTATATTGGCTGAAAACGGAGACGACGATCACTCTTTTGGCTGTATGGGTCTTCATCACGTGTTCCAGGATGGTGTATCCCGCGCGCGGGTTTTCTTTTCCCTCTCCTGCTTTCTGAGGGAGACTCAGGTCTAACGAACAAAGATGGTAAGGCATTTGGGACGCCTCGGCTTCATTCAAGTACGCCATTGCCTCGCTCACCGACGCCGCTTTGTCAATTTTGAACTGACTGGTCCCGAGGTGATTGAATATCTCCACCTCGGATGAAAGAAGTAGCTCGATCGCTCTCGACTGATCCGGATCATCTTCGACGATCAAAATGCGTGGTTCTATTTGCGGGTGTATTGTCATAAAGCCACCTCCGTGTCTGTTATCGGTAGTGTAATTAAGGTTTCTGTTCCGTCATCCGGTGTGCTTCTGTATTTGAGGGTTCCACCCTGGGCATAGAGCAAAACCCGCGAGATCAGTACGCCGACGCCTTTGTGGCCACGAGTCGAAACAAACCCGCGCATTGCCGCCCGGATCTCTTCGTCGGTCATTCCTTTGCCTGTGTCTTTGAGGGAAATTATAACGCTATCAGTATCGATAGCTGAGCGGATGATTGTCAATTTACGCCTTTCTCTCCCTTCCGTAGCTTCAACAGCGTTGCGGATGAGATTGATGAAAACCTGTTTTGTTTGTTTGGGATCGACCTTAACGATAAGCTTCTCGATTGCCGCCCAATCCACGTCAACGACGACAGATTTGTCAATCTGAAGCTCACGCAGAGCCTGTTTTATCAAATCAGCAAGAGAGTAATTCTCTTTACGCGGATATGCCACTCGCTCTCCAACGTCTTTCACCGAATCGAGTATGAGAGTAGCTTCCCTCACAGCCTTCTCCAATCTTCTAAACCCGTTTACTCTTTCTTCTTCGTCAGTGGTTGCTTTGATTATCACAGGCAGGCTCTTAATCCCCTGAATAACATTTGCCAGCCGGTGAAGGCTCTGAAAGACGTAAGCGCCAGTGGCCTTGACCGCAAGCTCACTCTGCTCGTCAATCTCTCCCCGCATCATTTCGTTCTGCCGCTGCAAGCTTTCAGCCTCTCTCTTCATTCTCTCGGTCTGCTTCTGGCTTTCAGAGATCTGATGTTGCCAGTAAGCCGCCCCGATAATTTCACCCAGCAATTGCAGATGAAGCTTGCTGTACCGATAATTCGACTGGCTTGGCGACCAGTTCAAGTCCAGCAATCCGACCAGTTGTTTTTCTCCCACCAGGGGAACGCAAACGCGTTTAATCGACCGTTGAGCTTTAGCCAACAGCGGTTTTTCCAACTCTTCAGCACTCAGTTTGTGGCGCAGAGCCAGAGGCTCTTTATCGCTCTTTTGATTGATTAGGGCGGCGCGGTTCACCAGATCATCCGGTGAAGATGGAGGTCGAACGGTCTTATCCGTTTTTGAATCCGAGCGAAATCCGCCTTTCCAGACGATTTGAGGGACTGGATCGGACGACTTGACCGAGTAAAAATCGGCCGAGATTGCATGATAAGACTCAGTTACTTGCCGGCAGACTCGCGTTTCAAAAGACTCGCTGTCGTCCTTTGTGGAGCAGGCTTCGTAAATTTTCTGATGCCTGCGCAATTCCTCTTTCTCCCATTGAGCCTGGCGATTTGACTCAAGGGCATTAACCAGCCCGGCCAGACTGTCGGCGCCTTCCAGCAAAAGCCTTCCATTGGTCGTCAGGAAGCCGCTCTGTTGGGAGTCTTTTATCTGCCGGTACAACATCATAATTCCAATTTGCTCATTGCCAACCCTCAACGGCAATCCAATCGCTTCAACCGTGAACTTCTTTGATAGCTCTTGACCGAAAATTTGTCTGTTGTAGTGCCCGCCAACGGAGTATTGTTGCCCCTGATAGTACTCGTGCAAATCGGGTATGTATCGTGGGAGGCCCGCCAGAGCAGTGGAGCCGGTCCATACATCATCCTTACGATAATGCGCGGCATTGACCCAGTCCGGATCGTGCCACCTGTATTGCGCGCGCAGAATGTAAAGTTCGCGGTCTTCGTCCCAAAGAAAGAGCGAGGCGAAATCCGCGTTCATGTCAGACGCGAATCGTTTGATCGCTTTGGCCAGCACTCTGGAATAATCGTTCAGGTTTTGAATTTCCGAAAGCTGTGGATTGACGCTGAGGAAAAATTTTCTGCTCTGTTTCCACAGCAGGTTGTCAATCAGGAAACCGATGCGCTCGCCCAAGGCATTGAGCGCTCCTATGTGAAACCAATTGAAAAACCAGGGGGCGCTGGTCAGAAGGCTGATAGCGCCTCGCTCACGGCTTTCGCTTTCGAAGTAGATATTGGCGTATGAACCTATAGCTTTCATCTCTTCGTACAACTCCCGCTGCTCTCTATCGTTTTTCAGGCGTTCGTAGATCGCTTGGTGAGCCTTGTTGTGAGGGGCGTCGTTGATGATGACAACTGTTTCTTCTCTGAAGGCGCGGGCGGCAGGCGAGACATCACCGAAATCAATCCCCCGGCGGCCTTTTTTAACCGCGTTGTATTGTCTCCCGGCGCCTGCAACCAGAGTCAGAGTGTGTTTGTCCTCCTCCGCCCTCCTGATTTGACCCATCTCCAACCCGAATGTCTTCAGCGCAAGTTCGAGATATTTCTGCAGCCCTTCATAGATTGTTTCGGCGGACAAGCATTCTTTCATCGCGCGATCCAGATCGAGGATGATTCTGCTTTCCTGTCCGCTGAACACTCGGTTGAGAATGGAGCTGATGATCGTTCCGATTGCATCGAAAGCCTCTCGTTCAATCTGGTGAAGCTCTTTCTTATATCGAGCGTCTCCAAGATCGATCTGTAAAACGTGATTGACCCTGCCCTCCAAATTCATCAGTGGGATGATGTATTGGCTGATGACGCCTGACCGGTTAGCAATTTGTTGATCGCAATCGCTGCTGACTTTGCGCCAATCCGGGATAAACATCGGCCTTTTATCTTTGGCGACGCGGACTAAAACATTATCGCTTTCGATCGATGCGCATGCCAGTTCCAGGACTTTTTTGTAGCGTGAGCCGATGGCGTCTTTGGCGACAATCGCCTCCTGTTCCTGATCGGGCAGCCAGGAAGAGATCATCGCGCCCGGAAAACCGATCTCGTAAATTAGCTGTAGAAGTCTTCGAATGGCCTCTTCAGGCTTTGCCAGGGGCTCTCTGGCCAAGTCGGCCAGTTTGGCGAAGCCGCGATAGACGGGTGTGCGAGCGCTCAGCTCGTCGCCGAAGACCATTGCCGCTGTGCTCCAATTACGCAATAGCGACCTGCCCTCCCTGTCTACACCAGCCTCCCCGTCCAGGAAGGCGCCGACATAGTTTCTTGGAATGCCGGTTGGATGGAGATGGAGATTGAGGTCGTTCTCGACTGCGGCAAACTCCTGTTCAAAATCCAGGGCGATCTTCTGACGATTGCGTAACAGGCCGTTGCATTTGAATGCCAGGCAGGCGGTAGGATTTTCGACGCGCGCGCGCGCTCCCGCGTGTTTGACGCCTTCTCTGACCTCCTTTTGAATCTTCTCCGGGACCGGCCGCATAACTCTGTAGCAGGTGTCTTCCCCAATGCTCCTGATCATATGGACGGCCAGACCGTCATCGGTCAGCTTCGGCGTATCAATTACCGGATGGCGGTTGATCGAGACCTCGGCCAGCAGCACGACCGGGCTGCGATTTTGCTCTTGTCTCATTACCTCAGCGGCTTTGCCTTCGTGGAAACTGTAGATCAGCTTTTTATCTTTGGAGAAATTGGAGACTCGCAGCAGGCGATCAGTGATCGTCAGCCCGTGGCTGAGGTTGGCGCCGAGCGGCGTTCCACACATCACGCGCGCGGCGACTACAGCATTGCGATGCACTTCCTTGTCGGCGAAGAGAATTCCGGACCTCATCCGCTCGGGATCGTCCGCCGAAGCGACCCCGCCGAAGATCGGGATGCGTGCGCGCAGGTTCTCGCGCAATGGTCTGTGCAATGACGAAGCCGGGTAACTCTTATTATCGAAACCGGGGAAGAAAGTGAAGAGCGTGCGGTTGGCGAACGGGTTGGGGTCCTCGCCTTCATCCGCGTGCAACTCGAGTTTTTTGAGCAGGTCGTTGACTGCTTTTTCCGGTTCGTTAATGGCATTCGCGCCGACGGCGACTTCGGCCCTGAGCAGACGCGAGGCCAGACAGATCAACAGTGCGCCATCAGGATGCACGCGCTGGCCGAAAAACACCGTCGCCGCCGAGCAGCCGACCAGCGGTATATCCTGATATCCTGCCGCGGCGAAAGCTTGATTGACGCCGTTGAGTAAATTTCTGGCTTTGGATATATCCAGATAGGCCGGTGACGTATGCAGCATTAGCAGTCGCGGCGGGAACTGATCCGGGTCGAGTTCTCTAAGCTGTTCTATACAATTGCGAGCAAGATGTTTTCCGTCTTCGATGGCTCTCCCAGTGTAGGTTTCAATTCCACTGTGGAGGAATGCAAGGTAACTGAACATGCTGTTAGCTCCGATTGAGGTTATGCGATCACCGCTCCAATTCTTTTAGCGCCTATACGCTGCTCTTAGTCCGGCGCGATGGGGAGCAGAATGGCTGAGTAAAACAACGATGATCTACAGTAGCTTTACGTCTCTTCAGGAACTCACCGAAGTCATCTGCAAACTAATTCGATTATCTCAATTAGCGCAGGTCATATCTTAGCTCTTCGGTAAGTTCCCGGACAAGACGCGATGGAAATTAGGAGGAGAACGAGCCGCTCCATGTTTGATGTGAGAGCGGCTGCTTCCCGTTTCATCTGTCGCGGTGTCATTGCCACGCGCCTCGCGGTTGTGCGTGGAATCGCCGCCGCCTTCAGCGACCGGGATTGGGGATTTACTCCCAATCCCGCACCAGCTATGCGGCCTCTTGTCGGCCATAAAAGCGTGCAGTGCTCTGACCGGCGAAACGCTCTGCGCGGTAACAATTGTTTTCTTCGAGTTCATTTTGGTTACCTCCATTGTATTTCTCCGAACCTCCTGTCCGGATTCCAACTGCGAAAGAATGACAACCCCCATTTACAGCGGATTTTTTCGGATCAATCGTTTTACAGCGGATTTTTTCGGATCAATCGTTGAATCTCCTCCCCGTCGTCACGTTTACTCGGGGGAGGCTTGGATTGCCGATTCCTCTTGGGTTCCGGCGCTAGTGGGGCGGCCTGTAGGGCTGGTGCGGATTCGCCTGAGAAGTCCCCCCGGAACATCATCCAGATCATAAATGATCCCATCGCAACGGTGATCACCACGAGTAGAATGGTGAGAGAAATAAGCTTCCTCACGAAGGTGATGCCAGTGATGGCCCCGAAGGCCATCTCAGAAATTATTCCCGAACCTGATTCTATTGTCTGTTTCATACGGCCTCCTTTCTCCCGATCTATCAGCCAATGCGAACTGACGGGGAGTGCGTTGTTCTTGTTCACTTTTCGCATTGTGACCAGCTACAAAGCACGATGCGTGCCATTCATTGAAGAACAGTGACAAGGACGCCGTAGATTGATGATTTCGATTGCAACCGGCTGCGAAACAACGACTTCACGCTTTCTTGCGCCATTGTCTGTGTTGATTGGGCAAATGTTGATTGCCGAATAGAAAGATGGAAGAGGGGAATGGAATACCCGGAGAGAGGAGAATCATGGCCTATCGTCCGGCTCGACGCTGATCGGATTGCGTCGGGTGTGTGTCAAAGTTTTGCGGAAAAGAAGAGCAGCCCAGACAGGATTAACAGGATTTCTCAGGATGGACAGGTTTGAGCACGGGGCGGCTGTGTTTGTTCAGCAGTCGGCGTGTTCATCCTGAGAAATCCTGTTAATCCTGTCTGGAATTTCGTTCTCCGGCGACGGCGCAAAACTTTGACGTACACCCGATTGCGTCGTTGCGCTTGGTCTCTCGTCCGCTTGGTGGTAATTTGTGCGCTCATTTGAACACCGACGTTTCAAAATCACAGGAGAATCTATTGGTAATGACAATCGCTGACGCGCCCGCAATCGCCCAACTAAATCCGCCCCGCCGAATCCTGCTCGGCCCTGGGCCAAGCCCCGTTGACGACCGCGTGCTGCGCGCGATGAGCGCCCCACTCGTTGGCCACCTCGACCCGCTCTTCGTCAAAACTATGGATGAAGCGCAAGAACTGTTGCGCTATGTCTTCGAGACTAACAATCGTCTGACCATCCCGGTTTCAGGCACGGGCAGCGCCGGGATGGAAGCCGCCGTGGTCAACCTGCTCGAACCCGACGAAGAGATCGTCGTCTGCATCAACGGCTATTTCGGCGAACGAATGAGCGAGATGGCGCTGCGCGCCGGGGCCAGGCCGATTCGCGTCGAATGCGAATGGGGTGGGCCAGTGGATTTGGAAAAAGCCCGCAAGGCTTGGCGCGAATCGAACGCGCGGGTGTTGTTCGCCGTGCACGCCGAAACTTCCACGGGCGTGTTGCAACGGATCGAACCTTTGCGTGAGATTGTTGATGAGCGGGATGGCTTTCTGATGATTGACGCGGTGACCAGCATCGGCGCGCACCCCATCGGCGTTGATCGCAATCGCGTTGACGCCTGCTACGCTGGAACTCAGAAAGCTTTGTCGTGCCCGCCGGGATTGGCGCCTGTGACTTTCAGTGACCGCGCCATCGCCAAGATCAAATCGCGCAAAACCAAAGTCGGCAGTTGGTATCTCGACACCAATCTCTTGACCGCTTACTGGGGCGAAACCTCAGGCGGCTCCCGCGCGTATCATCACACTGCGCCGGTCAGCATGAATTACGCCCTGCACGAAGCTCTGCGCATCGTGGCCGAAGAAGGCTTGGAGAACCGCGCGAAACGCCACGAACGTAATCATCGCGCGTTGGTCGCGGGCGTTGAAGCGATGGGGTTGAAGATGCAGATCGCGCCCGAACACCGGCTGTGGACTTTGAATGCCGTTGCGATTCCAGCAGGCGTGGATGACGCTCGCGTGCGCAACCGGCTGCTCAGCGAATTCAACATCGAGATCGGGGGCGGACTCGGAGTTTTCAAAGGCAAAGTCTGGCGCGTTGGCTTGATGGGCGCGGGCAGCACGGAAAACAATGTGCTGTTGCTGCTGGGCGCGCTTGAAAAAGCGTTGAGAGACGAAGGGTTCAAGCCGAAAGATTCAGGCGTAAGCGCGGCTGCGGCGTTTTACGCTGAGAACTGAAGGAGAGAGAAAATGTTTTGTCCACGCTGCGGGTCGCAGGATACCGAGACAACGAAATTTTGCCGGCAGTGCGGGTTGCCGCTCACGCAAGTCACCAG
>Ga0187893_10010182_pt1 | contig 14138 bp, 14 predicted proteins | sample MA1701074metaG_FD_139574 | JGI IMG/M metagenome (GOLD analysis project Ga0187893, IMG submission 139574) | White microbial mat communities from a basaltic lava cave in the Kipuka Kanohina Cave System on the Island of Hawaii, USA - MA170107-4 metaG ...
AATGCCCAAGCGCGACGCTCATCGGTCAAGCCAAATGTTGCATCAGCACGTAGCGTGCCGTGAGGTAGTTCTATTTCCGCCCAGGCATTTGAGCTGACGGGTTCGAAGGTTTCTCTCTTTTCTTTTGTCTGGACTTGTTCCCAAAGCAAGGTATTCACTAGTTTAGCTAGGGATATTGTTCTTTCGGTCATGCGACTATCGATAGTGACACCGTTAGAAATGGTGTTGGTCATTTTTCTAATCCTCAATAATGTGTTGAATGTCGATGTTTCGTTAGAGAAGTAGGCTAAGCCCGACAAGAGCGGCTGCGGCAATTGTTGTTTTTAGCAGCGTAAAGTTGACTGTGTAGTCAGCCTTTGCTCTTATTTGTCTGGATTCGCTGTCGCCTGCTTTGGCGAATTCGGTTACTGCAGAGCCGATAGCATCAATTTGTAATGTGGCGGCGACTAATACAACAGCTACGCCGAGTAATCCGGCATGAACGAATGCTGATAGTGCACCGAGACTGACTGCAAGGGGTAGTGATACCAGCTTTGGCATCTTTCTCAGTCGTGAAACGACAGTAATCAAGACACCAGTGAGAACCGCAGTGACGAAAACTTGTGGATTGAGGGCGGGTGCTATAGCCATAATCGATGCGGCAAGAGCAGCTATGGCGCCTGCTGATATATTCCCGGCTATTTTGTGTGCGCTCGAGTATTGGTTTGAGCTGCTGCCCGTTAATTCAAATCCACGAATTCCAACACTGCCCAGACCCACTAGGGCTGGCAGTACTAGAAGAGTTGCCACGTCGGGGCGAGAGACAAAGCTTGCTGCCACCACTGGGATGCATGTAGCCAACAGGGCTATTAGGGTGGCTGAATCCCGGTGGTCAGATGTTGCTTTGTCAACTAAATTCGGATCCGCTTTTGCCAGAGTGCGGAGATTTGAGCTGACTGTTAGCGGAGTCATCAGCGCGGAAACGGCGGTCACGACCATCACCAAGATGCCGGCAAAAGCAGCAATGATGGTTATGAATATGTTTCCGAGGATTTTGACGAAAAGAGAATTTTCAGAAGAGTTGTTCATGTTGTTATTCCTTAGGATGTATTGGGCGGTAAAAGTTTCTTTGGCGGATGTTCGCTTATTTATTGGTCTGCGAGGGCCCTTAACGACAGCCGCCCCATGGTCTTGAGCCTTCGATGGCTATTACTGCGCTGCACTTGTCCAGCGCTAAAATGCCTTCTCGGGTGGCTCTGCAGGCATAGATATCGCCTATGTTTGACGAGATTTCTAGGCTCCCATCCTTCTTTAGCTCCGCCGCGAGCATTTCAAATTCGGATTTACCGGAATATCGTACTTTCAGAAGAAACGGATATTTGAAATCCGGTTTGTCGTTTTCGATGTGATGGAGATACGGATCTACTTTGCCGCTTGTGCGAGTAAACGATAGATTGTTCTTGCTTTTTGCGTCATCGGATTTGACCGTTTCTTCACTTGATTCGGTGGATTTGTCCTTGGATGTGCGAACTGTCTTAAGCGAAGTGGCACGTACTAGAACAATGAGTCCCATTCCGAGACCTAGAAGTATGGCGATCGTTGTTTTCATAATTAGAGATGTCCTGTGTAGGTGAGATGCATGACTTATCGATCGGGGCGCTGAAGGCAACCGAGCTTCAAATTACAATAGGCAGAGCCTGTGCAATTGGTGATGCAATGTTTGCGAGTCTTTGAATTGCAGTGACGACATGCCTAGTTGTGATGCGGCTGACACGTTCTTCATTTGGTCGTCAATGAAAAGTAAATCGCGCGCGTCAATTCCAGTCAGGTCTACCACTGTCTGAAAGACTTGCGGGTTCGGCTTTTTCATCTTGAGCTCAAAGCTCAGGAAAAGGTCATCAAAGTAATTTGATAAGTCAAGCTGGCGGACTGCCTGCCAATCAAACTCATTGAGGTTGGTCAGGAGAAACAGCTTATAATGCTGTTTGAGTGTCTTGAGCAGGGTTATCATGGAGTGATCTAGCGTAAGAGTCACATTCCAAAGAGACCGTACTTCGTTGATTGTTAGATTGGCCGAAAGGTGTTTGTTGAGTCGCGAGACAAATCGGCGCTGTGTAGTTGTACCGAGTTTGAGTTGTTCGCGTCCTGAATCATCAAAAGCCTTGCCGATGGTTTCTGTTGAGCAGCCAATTCTTTTGGCAAATGCATCGCGTGTAAGTTGCTCGTTGCGGTGTACGTTGACGCCGTAGAGATCGAAGATGATTCCTTTGATTGTGGCGTTTGTCATATCTGATTCCTCCGATGGATGTGTTAAAACAAGAGGGAAGCACGATGACATATCAAGTCGTCGTGCTTCCCTTGGATTTGCTACCACTAGGTGCTATCGAGCTGACCTCAATCGGTGAAGCTTGCGGGTAGGTATCTTGAATGTTTTGACAAGAAACCCGTACTTGTCCGCAGTCGCTTGAATAACCATAGATAGCGGCTTGCCGCTACCATGCCCAGCCTTTTTCTCGATGCGAATTAGGCAGGGTGATGTCCCGACTTGTGCATGCTGCAGGGCAGCTGAGAATTTAAAGCTGTGCGCCGGCACGACTCGATCGTCATGGTCGGCCGTTTCAACATAGGTTGGTGGATAAGATGTGCTTTCTTTGACATTATGATAGGGCGAATAGGCATAGAGGAAATCGAATTCCTCCTTGCTGGCTTCGGCCGAACCGTAGTCATCGCGCCAAAATTTACCGCCGGTGAATTTGTCAAAACGAAGCATGTCCATTACGCCAACGGCCGGTAGGCATGCGCCGAATAGCGCTGGGCGTTGAGTCATGCAAGCGCCCACCAAGAGTCCGCCATTGCTGCCTCCGGAGATGGCTAGTCTGGGTGTTGATGTGTACTTGTCTGAAATGAGCAATTCCGCACAAGCAATAAAGTCATCAAAGACATTTTGTTTTTGTGCCTTCGTGCCTGCTAGGTGCCACTCTTCTCCATATTCGCCTCCGCCACGCAAAATTGCTTCTGCGTAGATGCCACCGATATCCATCCACATGGTGCGCGCCGCAGCGAAAGCCGGGCCGAGTGAGACAGCGAAGCCGCCATATCCGTAGAGAATCGTCGGGTTGCTTGCGTTGCGCTTCAAGCCCTTCCGATAACTGATGAATAGCGGTATTCTTGTGCCGTCTTTGCTGGTGGCGAATACCAACTTGCTTGTGTATTGCGAAGGATCAATATCGATTTGGGGGGCAAAGTACACTGAGCTTTCGCCTTTGGCAATGTCGTAGCGATAAATTGTTTGGGGTTGCGTATAGCTCGTGAATGAGTAATACGTCTGCTTGTCCTTCATTCGCCCGCTAAAGCCGCCAGCTGTACCGATGCCTGGTAGTTTGACTTCACGAATAGAAGTGCCGTCCAGATTGAATTCGGCAATTTTCGAGTGCACGTCTTGTGAGAAAGACACGATGAAACGATTGCCGACCGTGGATGCATATTCCAAAATGGTGTGTGCATCATTGGGTTGTGGAATTACTTCTTTCAACTCCAAGTGTTCGACTGTGCTTTTGCTTACGTCAATTGATACTATCCGTCCGCGAGGAGCATCAAGATCCGTGTGGAACCAAAACAGGCTACCGTCGTTGTCTATCATGCTCCAATGAGCGTCTTCTTTGTCCAGGAGATGAATAAACCGTTGGGTTTGTAGGTCTTTGACGTATACTCGGTTGTTGCCTGAGCTGCTGGTGAAGATTTGGATAACCAAATAGCGCTGGTCCTCTGTTTCAAAGGCGCTGCAAAGCCAATCTTGTTTTTCCGGTGGCTGGTATATCAAGACGTCTTCCGATTGATTGGTTCCAAGCTTGTGGAAATAGACTTTGTTGGATGTTGCTGCTGCTGTAGAACTGTCTGGTTCTTCAAGCCGTCCGTAATAGAAGCCACTGTTGTCTGCCTTCCAAGAAGCCGCTGACCATTTGATCCATTTGAGGTGATCAGAGAGATCTGCGCCTGTCTCGATGTCGCGTACTCTAATTTCTATCCAGTCCGATCCTGACGCAGACACGCCATAAGCGACCAGATTTCCATCTTCGGATATCGAGGCGTTAGCCATCGAAACTGTCCCGTCTTCCGAAAAGGTGTTGGGGTCGATTAGAACATGAGGTTCGGCGCCTGGCTGATCAATGACATAGAGTACGCTGTGGTTTTGCAGACCAGAATTCTTGTAGAAGAATTCCCGGTTGCCGTATTCGAAAGGAGCTGATGCGCGTTCGTAACTCCACAACTTCTTGAGACGATTGGCAAATACTTCGCGCATGGGAATGTCCGACAGATAGCTGTTGGTTAACTCGATCTGTTTGTCCACCCAGGTAGTTGTTTCCGGAGCATCCGGATCTTCCATCCAGCGATAAGGATCGGTAACTTTGATTCCATAGTAGTCGTCGACTTGATCGCCTCGACGAGCAGGCGGGTATGAATTGGGTTGCATGTACTGTTTCTCCATGTTTGGCTGTCGTTTGAAAACTGTGTGAAAAAAACTGGAGCACTACTCAAGTAGTGCTCCAGTTTTTTGGGTCCGAGGTTTAGAAGCTCAGATCCAGTCTGAATAGGAGTGAATTACAATTTCAAGTTCCGCAAGCGCAGGGCGTTGGCAATGACGGATACTGAACTTAAGGACATCGCCGCTGCTGCAATCATCGGATCTAGAGTGATACCGGTTAGCGGAAGAAAAACCCCGGCGGCAGCGGGTATGGCTAGAATGTTGTAACCAAAGGCAAGAACGAGATTCTGCCTAATATTGGACAGCATTGCTTTGCTAACTTTATATGCGCGAACAATGCCGGCAATATCGCTGTTTAGCAGAATAATCCCGGCGCTGCTTATAGCAATGCCTGTACCTGTTGCCATGGCAATACCGACATTTGCTTGAGCTAGTGCAGGAGCATCGTTAATGCCATCACCGGCCATGGCAACGATGTGGCCATTAGCCTGTAAATCTTTGGCGAGTTTTGCTTTGTCGGCAGGCATCAACGATGCATGTACTTCCTTGATGCCAACGGCGTTTGCAATTGCTTTGGCTGCTTCAAGCTTGTCGCCTGTGGCTAACACAACAGCAATGCCGGAATCTTGCAATGTTTTGATGGACTGTGCTGCGTCTGTTCTGAGCTTGTCGGCAAAATCCAGGCGCCCCTGACACTGCCCATCAATTGAGATGTATATTTCGCTGGTGTTGGACGCACTGACAGAAGCGAATTGCGTATTGCCTCCGGCGAAGGATTTAGAGCCGAGTCTTATTACTCGACCGTCGACTGTTCCTGATACGCCTTCACCAGGTGTAGCTGAAAAGTTCTGGCAGTCCAATGTTTGACCTTGGTGTTGTTGATTGGCGATAAGTACGGCTTTGGCTAACGGGTGTTCGCTATGCGATTCGACGGCCGATGCAAGCGCAAGTAATTCGTCGTCGCTCATAGTTCCAGCAGAGTCGATTTTTACTAGACCCATCCTGCCTTCAGTTAGTGTTCCTGTTTTGTCGATTACCAATGTATTTGCCTGCGAGAGGGCTTCCAATGAGGACGCATCCTTGAACAATACTCCTGCTTTAGCGGCTCTGCCGGCGGCGACAATCACAGACATAGGAGTAGCAAGCCCAAGAGCACAGGGACAGGCAATGACTAGCACGGCTACGGTCATGGTCAGGGCTTGCGCTAGTTGTGCACCGCTGAAAATCCAAAAGAGGAAGGTAAGTAGGGCAACAACAATTACAACCGGCACAAAGATGCCGGCTACTTTGTCGACCAATTGCTGGACGGGTAGCTTGCTTCTTTGTGCCTGTGCGACTAAGTCGATGATTTGGGCGAGCAAGGTATGGGCTCCAACTTCTTTGACTTTGACAAGTAGGCTGCCATTGTTGTTGATTGTGCCGGCTGATACCAGGGCTCCTGTAATTTTCAAAACCGCTACAGGCTCTCCGGTGAGCATGCTTTCGTCAACGTAACTTTCGCCGTTTAGCACTTTGCCGTCTACTGGAATGCGCTCGCCAGGTTTAACACGTACTTCGGCGCCCACCGGAATATCGGCAAGTTTCATCATTGAAACGCTTCCGTCTGGCAGGACTACGGTTGCTTCAGCAGGCATAAGCGAAGCTAGTTCCTTGATTGCGTCAGCGCTGCGTACTCTTGCTTTTGCTTCCAACAATTGGCCAAACCAGGCAAGCGTTGTAATGACAGCAGCAGACTCGAAATAAACTGTTTGGTGCGCTGTTCCGGATGCGAGCAGCATGAGGAGGCTGTATAGATACGGAATGACAATGCCCAGTGAAAGCAGCGTGAACATATTTAACGCTCTTGTCTGTAGCGAATGCCAGCCGCGATGAAGAAATGGTTGCGCCGCCCACAGCACCACGGGTGTTGCAAGAGCAAATTGTACCCAGTTGTTTGTCGTCGATGACATGCTACTGAGGGTGGCGATTCCCAACATGTGTGACATGCTGAGAACTAGTAGAGGAGTCGTGAGCACGATACTTAATGCAAGACGCTTCTTAATGCCGGATATTTCCGCATTTGCAGAATCATCGGCAGAAGGCATCATTGCTTCAAGACTCATGCCACAAATCGGGCAGTCACCGGGTTTATCGGCAACTATTTCCGGATGCATCGGGCAAGTGTATCCGCTAGCTATGCTGGACGCTGGCTGTGCTGGTGCCGCACTTCCGTGTTTGGCGCCGCTGCAGCAGTGTTTGTCGTCTTCAGCCATTGTTTTTCCGGACTTGTTTTCAAGAAGAATTACGCGATGCTGGTGTGATCATATCAGGGGAAGTGGGGCTCGTTTATAGAGTCCTTCTTGCTGGATGATCTTGTTGACCGCCGGCGGAACGTAATACTCGATAGATAGGCCATCTTCGTTCAAGTCGCGAACCTTGGTGCTTGAGATTGAGTGCATTGGGCAATTGATTCGTTCAATGGTGGCTTGCGGTAGCTTGGATCGCCAATGGTCTAAAAGTCCTTCATCATCGCCACAATCTTGGTCAGCAGTTTTCCTGGCGGCAATTAGCAAGCGGCACTTGAATATTTCGTCCGTGCCGCCCTGCCAGGTGGCAAGCGGCGCTAAATTGTCCTCTCCGAGGATCACACTGATCTCTGCCTTGGGTCCTAATTCTTCACGTAACTGTCGCAGCGTGTCATTTGTGTAGGAAAACACAGGACGAGCAGCTTCGAGACTAGTTACATAGAAGTGAGGATTCGATTTGGTTGCCGCCTTTGTCATTTTAACGCGCAGGTTCCCGTCGACTGTGTGGGGCTTGTGTGGCGGAGGACCGTTGGGCACCCATAACGTGACGTCACTTTCAGTTTGCTCCATAGCATTTTGGGCAATGATCAAGTGACCGTAATGGATTGGATTGAAGGTGCCACCGCTAAAGATGATTTTGATGTGTCCTTTCTTTTCTATGATTCTGTTGAACGCTCTTAGAATGCGCGGCTCTAGCTTGGTTGGATATTTTGAATGTTTTGACATTTGCCTAACCTCGTACATTCGGACGAAGCCACCAGCAGGATTTCCTGCTGGTGGCTTACCGTCTGGGGTGGGAATACTTGTGAATGCGTTAGCATGTCATCTCGACTGACCCTCTATTTGTCATTTCGACCGAAGCGCCGAAGGCGCGAAGTGGAGAAATCTCGTATCTCACCTTGCGAGATCTCTCGATTCGCTTCGCTCACTCGAGATGACAAAACAGAGAGCCGAGATGACAAAATAGAAAGCCGAGATGACAAAACAGATAGCCGAGATGACAATGTGGGACCTTGTTTCAATTAGAGCTTACGCAGTTTGCCGGTTTTGCTGATTACGTAGGTGTCTTTGCCGACTTCGATGACATATCCGCGTTTGCTTGCGTTGTATTGGGCATCTTTGTTTTTCTGGATGTAATACTTCGTCAGCTTAGTCTTGGACACATTTACGTAGTGGCGCGTGACTGAGACCGGCCAGGTATTGTCGTCTTTAGGACCTTCCAGTGGTGTGACCTTGCGTCTGTCCATGTTTTCTTGATCGAAGTTCTGGATTTTTTCCGTCAGGCGACCAGCGTTGACTTCGTCTTTGGTTGGTTCTTCCGGCTTTGGTGTAGGAGTCGGCTTAGGTGAACAGGTGCTCGTGGAAGAGCTCTTCAGTTGCTCCGGTACATCGCCGAATTTGATGCGCGAATCCGTTATAGAGTCGCGGCAACCGTCGAGGTCAAAGAGATAAGTGTCGCCGGCTACTTCGGCTGCCCAGCACTTGTACAAGCTGCTGTAATAGGCATCTTGTTGACGTTGCAGTACATAGACTTCGGTTTCGAATCGTGTTTCGTGCAGGAAGTGCTGTTCGGAGCTTACGACCAGATGCTTTTTGTCGAGACTCCAACCAGTTGCTTTCACGACGCGTTTTGTTCTATCTTCGGAGTCTTGTCCGGATATCATGTCGCGACGTATGCCAAGGTCAACGGTGGGTTTGCTGGACAAGTGTTCGACTGTTCTGTTTGATCTTACTTGATAGAGTTCGCTGCCCATGTAGAACATCCAGCCATCTTGTGAAGACACTGCTTCGGCGATGGTGTCAGTGGATCTGTGGATGTACTCTTTGACGTACTTCGTATCCCTTGCGAATGTGCGCACTACCGTGACATTGACGGTACGGCCATCATATGAGGCGCGACCCACTTCAAATCGGCGGCTGCCTACTAGTTCGTAGAATGAGGAGAGGTCGGCATTGGCCGGCAAGCTCTTTAAGACAACGTCCGGCTTCTTAGATCCGAGGTTCTCTATGTTGTACGGATCTTTGAAGCGATACAGCGTACCGTCGACCCAAATCATATATGCCTGTTGACTGGCAACAAACTCTGCTGTTTCGGTTTTGGCTACTCGGTAGATTTGGATTGCCTCTTTAGTGCCGTGCCCGTATGTGCGTGTTACCCTAACCGGTGCTGTGGGGCTGCCGAAAGCAACGTCGGAGGCGGTAATTGTTTTTCTATCCGATTTCTCGCCGTCCAGCCAAGAAATTTTGTCCGCGCGTTCGCCAATGTCCACTTCCGGTTTAGCGGGTTGAGAGCAGGCGGTGAGCAAACATGTTGCGGTGACGATAACCAGTGCCATAAGTGACGAGACAATATTCTTTCTTGTCATATTGATTGTTCCTCAATGTGTATGTTTTTGATGATGTGATTTCCAGACGGCAAACGGCTGACTGCTTCAGCGCCTGCAGTCGTTTGCCGTCTAAGTGGACCGGGTTCTGTGACCCTTATTTAATTACGGGTATGGGCGGAACTTCTCCAGGCTCAATCCCGTAAACTCTTTTCAGTCGTGCGTTGTAGGCGTTGTACCAGCTTTGAGCTTTTTGCAAGTGTCGCAACGCCATGCTTAGATCGCCTCTTTCGTAGGCTTTGCTTGCCAGAGCTTTTTGCCTCCAGGCATCGCGCTGATCTATGCGAAAGGCTGCCTGCATAACGCGCAGCCAGGTGAAGTTTTTCTCGCTGCTCATTACAGTGTCGGCGCACTGATTGGCGGACAACTCTATTGCAGCAAGAAGGTTGTTGTATTGTTTTTCGGGGCTTGCGTAGGCGGTGCCGAGCAAGACCAATGCAGTTACTATTACCGCAGCAGTGATGAGAAGTATTTGTAGCATGACGAATTACCGGTAATAAAGCCTGGTGCGGCGCTCAATGTCTTGTTTGTTCATGGCTGGAATTCTCCGCTTCTAAGTCGCTTTTGTGCTTTTGCGATGTGTGCCCGTGCTTCCTGCCTTAGTTTCTCTATTTCTGCCTTCGGCAGTTTGTTTTTGGCGGCGTACTTGCTGAGTGCCTGGCAGCGCTTGACGCAATTTACGGCATAGTCGTATGTGCCTTGTTGCTGCAACGGTTCTTGAATGCGAGCCTTCAGCAATTCAAGTTGTGCCAGTTGAATTGACTGGTCGAAAGGGAGTGAGCGTCCAGAGAAGCCCAGTGGAAGAATTGCTGGTGCATTGACAGAGCGATTGAGGAGGTCATTGAAAAGAAGGCTATCGATTGCCTTTTCAACCGTGGAAAGCGCATTCGGGTAATCGCCTTCTTGAAATAGATTAAGAGCCGCGTCGTGCAGGCTTTTGTCATTTTGATTAGTGCTCATATTTGGTTTCCTTATCGGTAATAACGCCTGGTGCGTCTTGATGGTGGGTACGAGGGTTCTGGCGGGAAGTTTTTGGTCAGGAATGCCTTCAGGCACTTCAACAAGTTTTCACAGCCAGGTCGGAATTGGTCTGGATGGGTCCACGGGCGGATTTTTATTTCGTCGCCTTCAGGCAATTTATCGCCGTCTTGCGACAGCTTGTTGTTTTGTTCATCGGACATAATTGTTTCCCTCCTGAGAGTCTGGGGGATATTGGAAAGGCGCCAAATGTCCCTCGCCGGGAAATGAGGCGCTTAAAATTGCTATTGCTTTGCGGGCTTGAATAATTAGTGCTTAGGCAAAGACCTGTAATTGATATTTAAAAAGAGAACAGAAGATCAACTTACTATTTAGGAGTAAGGTAATTCCAACTTCCTATTAATAGATAAGTAGAATTACACCGTAATTTCCCCAATGGAATCGCCATCAGCTCCTAGCGCAGCTGGCGGACTTTACTGGGACTAAGTGCGGGCTAATTTAGCCGTTGTTTTTTGTTTCCGGCAATTGCGATGTTGGTAATTCAGGAAGCGCAGGACCATCGCCGAGCAATATCGTCGAGCCGAAAATTTCTTGTGCTGCTTTCTTGCCGGACATTTTTTGCACTGATAGTTGCGTGAACGCCAACAAAGTCTTGTTGTGCATTGCCACAGCTAACTGATAGTTGCTTAATGCTAGATGAGCCTCTTCGTTAATCACGGTCATGCGGCTTTCTTGACGCTTGCCCAGATAAAGGGACTTGGTCATTTTGGCTTGTTCGGTACCGCCTGTGCCTAACTGGAAAGAGACCATTGCCACTTGTGCTGCTGGACCAATAATATTTGGCGCCAGCGTGGCTGTGCCGAGGATTGTTTCAATCACACGGCCTGCTGCACGACTTGCTGCGCTCTTTTGATTGTACTTGTGCAGATGTTTATGCACGCCTTCGATAACCGCATCGGATTCTTTTGCGCCTGTTTTGGCTATCTGCAATTTTGCGGCTTGCTCTTCAATATCCCAGATGGGAGCAGCATAAGCCGTTTCAGGTATTTGCAGCTTCTGATTCCAATTCGTCATCATGCTGACTGTCTTGTCTGCTTCTTCTTCACCAACAAGACCCTTCAATTTTTCTCTGCCCGAGGCAAGTGTTTGTCGTCCTCTTTCAGATTGGCTGTCGCCTATACCGCGAGCAATTTGCATGGTTGCTTTGAAGAGTGCTAGGTGATTGTCGTCAATTACTCTTTGTCTTGCATATTCAACTGCCGATCGTTTGTCTAGCTTGAGCTTTTCATTGAGTATTAGATCGGCTGCCTCGGATGATGGTGCAAATCCCTGATAGCAAAAGAGAAACTGTCCGGCATCTTTGGCTTGTGCAATAGCTTTCTGAGAAAGCTTGCGATGGTGCTTAACCAATTTGTCGAGCATTTCCATCTGTGGATTGTTCTTTAAAGAGGCATCCAATAGATTGTCTAGTTGCGAGGATAACTTCTCTTCAAACTGAGAATAAGTAATGCCGGCCTCAAGTTCAAGTTCCGACTTGAATGGCTTGGATGCTTCGGCAGAAGCTGTCGCCCTGTTGTTCAATTTCGAGCTTGTTGAAGCATCGAGTGTGAAGTCGGCTCGCGCTGGAATTGCGCTGAGTGCGAATACACAGCTAAGAAGGACGATCTGTTTCTTGGTTTGCATGGGGTTACCCTGATTAGCTCTTTACAGCCAGATCGTTCCCGGCTCACCAAATTCAAAGCCTGGTAGCCAAGAGGCGGTGTTGATTTATCGTTAGCTTGCTGCCGGAAAGCCCGTGGTCACTGCATTTGTGTAATCGGTGTGGACGGCGAAATCAATTGTCAACAAACTTCATTAGAGGCTATTGACAACCGTTAAGGTACTGAATGTGTATGCCAAGCGTTGTTTTAGAGACAGCCTTATGGAAACGTTTGTCTGCGGTAAGTAGATGTGTATCGTAGGCAATTGCAAGAGCTAGATACAAGCAGTCGTAGACGGTTTGATTGAGTTGAATTGCAAGCTCGCAAGCACCTTCAAGAAGCTCATTTGAGTTAAACAACTTAATTGGCAGATTGTTCAGAGCACGAACAACTTCAATAGCCTCTCGCTGAGTCAATTGTTGCTGTTGGATTTTTTTCCAGACGGCATTTGTGCACTCAACCAAAACAAAGTCCGGTGCAAAGATTTTTTTTGTGTCCAAGGCTTTCGCTGCTAGACTGCCCTCTTCTGGAATTAACCATTTAAGTGCGACGTTAGCATCCACTACAAATGCATTCATCGGCTATCGCGAGCCTCGCGGATTAGTTTCGTGCTGTCTGTCTGAATGCTACTGTCTATTTTCTTGCGGATCTTTTCTGCTAAGCGCCAGAAATTTGCCTCAGCCTCATCCGTCTTGACTGTGCGGTCCAGAATGTCCCATATCTCGGCTTGCAGTGAACGATTGTTTTTCTTCGCGCGTGACTTGAGCGCATTAATGGTTTTAACCGGTACATTACGTATGAGTAAATTGGGCATTTTCGTCCCGCCATTAACACTGCTATCATTATGATAGCATATGACATCTTGATTCATAGCCAGCACCTCCAGGTTTTGTTCGCATATTTAATAGACGGTCAAGGGGTGGAATAAGTTCAAAGAGTCTGTGTCGTTTAACATTAAATCTGGACGTTAAAGCGTTTTGCCAGGGTGCTAGGATTAGCAACTGTTCCAGGTGAGCAGTAAGGACTAAATCGTGAGCGGCAATAACAACAATCGAACAGACAGACCTTGGGGAAGTTTTTTCATTCTTGATGATCAAAAAACGGCGAAGGTCAAACGATTGGTAGTAAATCCCGGCGAGCGCTTGAGCTATCAGAGTCATACACAGCGAGATGAACACTGGGTAATTATTCGTGGCATTGCTACCGTCATTCTCGATGACGTTGAGCGCGATTTTGGTTATGGCGAGCATGTGTACGTGCCACGCGGCACGAAGCACCGCATTTGCTGTCGTGGGACAGAGCCTGTGGAATTGATTGAAGTACAGGTGGGCACGTCTTTTGACGAAGACGACATTACGCGTTATTCGGATGACTACGGGCGTGAAGGTACGGTTGGGTAGTTTGTCGTCTCGACCGACTGAGCCCTTCGACTTAGCTCAGGGCAGGCTTTAGCTTAGGAGCGGAGAGATCTGCAGTAAGGGATCGAAGGAACACGTGATCACTTGCTTCATCGATTCGCCAGAGCAGATCTCTCCACTCCCTTCGGTCGGTCGAGATGACAAAAGTGGAAGTCGGTCGAGACAAAAGTGGAAGTTGGTCGAGACAAAAGTGGAAGTCGGTCGAGACAAAAGTGGAAGTTGGTCGAGACAAAAGTGGAAGTCGGTCGAAATGACAACGACGTACAAAAACAGAATGCCAAGTAGTTCTGTATCTGTGTTGGCCTATCTGCGCGAAGCTTTAAGTATGCATTTTGTGCGTCGATTGCATATCGATCGTTCACGTGAATTCTGCTAGATCCAGGAAAACCTAGTAACCATGAGGATTTCTTCGCGGTATTGAACTTGTATGTGGATGCTTCAACGCAGTATGTTTGAGTCATCGTTCCGGAATATCAAATTCAATTTGTGAGTTACACCTTATCTAAATCAGAGAGATAAGCCCTCCATTCAAATAGCTATTTAGTGACTCACAGTCACTGAAATTTTGCCGGACAAACTTCCGCCTCCAGCTGCCGCTGGGGGCGTTTTCGTTTCACCACTCAAGGACCTTAGATATGAAGAAAAAAATCCCCACGTTGTTCGTGATGGGGCCGCTCAACGTTGGTGAAGCACACAATCACGACAGCATGCGGTCCCAATTCGAATTTGACCAGTTTGCCAAACAGTGCCGCAAAGCAAAAGAAGAAGGCGCTGAAGCAGTAAGCACCGACGTTTGGTTGGGCATTGTTCTTAAGGACATCTCATCGACTCGACGTGGAACGCAGGCGATATTCGACTGGTCACATTACGATCGCATTTTGCAAATTGTTGTCGACTCTGGTTTGAAGTGG
>Ga0187893_10010183_pt1 | contig 14137 bp, 12 predicted proteins | sample MA1701074metaG_FD_139574 | JGI IMG/M metagenome (GOLD analysis project Ga0187893, IMG submission 139574) | White microbial mat communities from a basaltic lava cave in the Kipuka Kanohina Cave System on the Island of Hawaii, USA - MA170107-4 metaG ...
AACCTGATAGCCACAGGCGGTAATGGCTACTATTACTGCTTCGCCGCCAGGTAAGCGTGCCCCAGCTAGTCAGTCTAGTCTAGTGCTAGTCGACGCCGCGCGCCTCATGCCCGCGTCGACGCTGCTCGACGGCATGCATCCATCGAGCCAGGAACACGCACTGCTGGCCCGGCACCTCGCCGGCAGGCTCGAATCGATCCGGAGAAATCGACGATCACGCGGCGCGCATCGCTGGGCCTGCTCGCGGCGCCGCTCGTGGCTCAGAACCCGTCGATTCCGCATCGCGGCGTCGTGTTCAGTTATCCCAATACCGATCCCTACAGCCTCGACACTCGCTACGGATTCAGCCATGCCCCGAACATCTGCACACTGCCCGATGGGCGTCTGCTGGTGGTCTGGTTCTCCGGCCCGTTCGAAGCGTCGGTGCACCAGGTGATTCTCGCGGCCTATTCCGCCGATGACGGCCACTCCTGGTCCCGCGCCGAGGTCCTCAACGACTTTCCCCGCCGCTCCGATTTCGACCCACCCTCGTCGTCGACGGCGGGCGAACGCATCTGCTCTTCATCGCCGGACGCTGGAATCGCTACCCACCTGGAGCGAGCCGGCGCCCGCCTCACCCGACCCGGCCTTCTGCACACGCGGCAACGGCCGCCGCCGGTCACGTTCCCCGAAGTGCCCGCGCCGCAACCGGGCGACCGCATCGGGGGCCGCCAGGCGTCATACCCATCGGTCACCGCGCTGCGCGATGGGACGCTGGGAGTCGTCTGGACCGACATCGACCTCGCCGGCGAATCGCAGGCGGGAACGATCCGCTTCGCGCGGGTACGGGCATGACCTCTTATGTTAAGTTAACAGTGCAATGTTCAGACTTTTGATCCTCGCATCCTTCGCGATTGCGCCCTCGATAGCTCAGGTTTGCAGCAACTCGACTCTCAATGGCGCCTACGCCTACGCCACGGACTCGATCGCCACCGTTGGCGGCAAGACCATCACCAACTCCCAGGTTGGGCGCATCGTCTTCGATGGCGCCGGTAAGTTCACGGTGCGCGCGGCCGTCACCAGCGGTGGAACGACAGACGTCGGGAGCACTTCAGGGGAATATCTCCTGGGTTCGGACTGCACCATGACTGGCAAGACGGCGGAAGGCTTGGAGTTTGACGGCGTGGTCGTGAACGCGGGTTCCGATTTCTTCATCATGGTTCGGGAACCGGGTGTTACAAGTTCGGGCGGCGGAACCAAGATTGAGAACCAAGGCGCCTGCTCGGCGGCAACGCTCGACGGCTCGTTCGGATATTTCGCGGAAGGCACCATCACCTCCGACGCCGGCGTGTCCGGCCTCGGTGAATTGGGCGTTCTGCAGTTTGACGGCAGGGGCGGCGTGACGGGTGTCTACAGCGCCTCACTGGGCGGCCTCGTGGAACGGAAGACCTACAACGGCAAGTACGAGGTCGGTCAAGACTGCACGGCGAACGCCCAGTTCACCATCTCCGGAGCGAATTACCTGATGAACTTCACAATCGCCAGTACAGGCAATACTTTCGTTTTCTCTATCGCTGGCGGCGGCGCCGTGTTGACCGGACAGGGATCTCGTATTTTCCCGCGCTAGCATCTAGCTCACCCGCGGAATCAGCACGATTCGCCCGTTCGCCACATCATCAGCCAGCGACTGACGCTTGCTGATGAAACTCTTGTAGGTTATGAAGCCAACAAGGATCAAAAGCACGGCCACGCCCCAGGAGGCTATCGCCAGCGGAACCGCGGAAACCGACAGCGCCAGCTTTTGAGCGGCATAGCGCGGAAACACGTGTCCTGTCAAAAGCACGGGCAGAACCATATTGATGGCGCCTTCCATGTACCGGTAGTAGTTCTTGACAAGCTCGTCATCCTGCTTGGACAGAAGTTGCGCGATGGTTATCGGGAGCTTGGCGATCAGCTTGATGGCCCGGCTCTTTGCAAATAGCAGATCCACCAGCAGCAGATGGGTTATCTGGCTGACCAGCACACCCAAGACCACGCTGAAGGCGATGACGATGCTGATTTGATTAGCGAAACTGACCATGTTGAATTCCAGGGAGCGGGCGTCCGTCTCGCGATTGTTAAGCGTAGCCAAGCGGGCCGCGCTCTCTTCGGAAAGCTCCTTCTGGGCCGCCAGCAATTCCAGTTGGCGCAGCCCCGCCTCCCCCTCCGCCTTTTCTTTGTCGCCAACCGGTTTGCCCGCTTTGGCAAGAGCGCGCGCTTGTTCGCGGTAAGCATCGGCGGTCACGCTCAATTGCGCGATCCTGCGGCGGCCCTTGACCCAGCCCTCTTCGGCGCGCTCCCGGGTACTCTGCGACTGGCATGGCTCGCCCTGTTCCCCCAGAATGTTACATAAAGCCGCCTTGCGCGTGGAAAGCTCCGCCTGCGCCGCCGTCAGATCGGTGCGGATCTCGCGCAGCCTGTCGGCGGGCAGAACCGAGACGTCGCTGACCAGGCTGAGGGTCATCAGAAGGGGAATCGAGAGAGCAAAGCCGGGACCAACGTCGGTAACTGCCTTGCCGATGTTTGCGTTGTCGAGTATTTTTTGAAAAACTTCCGTCATCGTGAGTGCCATGGTATGCTCCCGTCGTCACGGTACGAGAATCCAGACCGGCGCGGATACTACTTCATCGCGGTTGGATTCGGATTGCGGATGCTGCGTGATTCGCAGATAAAGGAACGTTTGGTTATGCCCGGTGGTGAATTCAAACTCGCGGCTGTGATTGCCGCCGGGCGTTTGCGGCATGGTGACAGTGTCCGCCGAATCGGCGATACGCGGATTGCCGTGCACGATCTGAATCCGGTAGACGGCGTCTATGTCGTCCGGGTCGGGATCTTCGATCTTGTATTGAATTTTCAAAGTGCGGCTGGCTGCGTTGATCTGGCTACCGGAAACTTCCCCATTCACGCCGAACCAAAGTTTGAGGTTGCGGTCCGTGGAGGCGTAGCAGCGGCGCGCGCGAATGGCTTCGAGCAGGCGGGTGAGGCTCAAATTCTCGACCAGACAGCCGGTTCGCGCGCCAGTGAGGTTGCCCCAGGTGCGAAAGTGGTTGTCCTGGTCGGCCACCGGCGCCAGGCGGAACCCACGCGTCAGATAAAAGCGGTAGCGCGCTTCACCCTTCACCTCCGCTTTGAGGTCCGTTTCGTTCTTTGTGCCGGGCCCGTTGATGACTTCAATAGTACGGAGCCAGCGCTCGCTGGCCGCTCGCAGCCGGTTGGCCCTTCCGCTGAATTGATCCAGGCCGTAACTGCGGCTGGTGGAGTTGTCAAAAGGGTGATTGAACTGCAGGAATTGCGTTTCCGGGTGAGCGGGAAGGAATTCCTCATAAAGCTGGCGGTAGGCGCCGTTTGGGACTTCCTCCTCGTCGATGACGACGTTAAGACCGAAGATATTGGTGTGATTTCCGCCGGAGGTGATGGTTGAGTATTCCTGACCAAACAAAGCGACAAAGATTCCGTCCTGGGTCGCTGTTGCGGCGTTATTGCGCAGGGTGGTGTAAAGCTCAGGATCGGAGCCGATGGTATCCCCGCCGGGCGGGTCCTTGGGACGAATCTGGTTGGTGTGGTTGTGCTCGGAAATACCCATGAAATCCAGGCCCTGCTGGCGGGCATGAGCGAACGCTTCGTCCGGAAATCCGCTTCCGTCGGAAAAAGCCGTATGGGCATGAAGATTGCCGAAGACGATTCGGAACCGCTGGACGAACGGGGGCTCGGTGTCGGCGGCCAACCAGGCCGAGCCGGCGGCGATGATGGCCGCCGCCTGCCAGAAACGAAGGCGCCGGCGCGACGGCTCCGGCAGCCGGATCCCGCGCCAGATGTAGGGCATCGATCACTTATACACGAATTAGAGGAGAAAAAAAAGGGTCAAAGCGGAAGTGATCGAAGCCAGGACAGCGCATTGGACGGTTATTTTTTCTTTTTGAAGCTAAAATCGTCGAAACGTGGCGCGCCCAGAAGCGGACAGGAGCAACCAACGGCGCCGGGCGGCGGCGCGATACGATGTGGCTTATGGCAGAAATCCCCGTTGGCGCCAATGGCGAGCACAGGCAGTTGGTCACACCCGAGATCACCGTGGACTTTTTGGGGCTGGAACAGGCCAGGGTGCTCGGAACACCGTACCTGATCATGCTCCTCGAGATGACTTCGCGCAACGCGATCAAACCGTATCTGGATGAGGGATTCGACACGGTGGGAACACTGGTGAATGTGCGGCACCTGGCGGCTACTCCGCTAGGAATGCAAGTGACATTTCGCGCCGAAGTGGTGCAGGTGGCCGACCGGCAGGTGGTGTGCAAAGTCGAGGCCCACGACGAGAAGGAAAAGATCGCCGAGGGAACTCATGAGCGCTATGTGGTAAACGTAGCTCGCTTTGCCTCGCGAGTTCAGGCAAAACTGGCGGGAGTTTGAGCCGTTAATCGATGCGCTCCCAGGCGAGCGTGCGCAGCCGTATCTCGCCGTCCACCTGATCCGGCAGCAATCCCAGGGTCAGCCGTTTGCCGTCCAGAGTGACGAACAGCAGAACGAATCCACCGCGCTCCCGCTGCCGCGTGCTACCGCCAATCTCATGCGTGACGGTACCGCCGTCGGGATCGACTTTGTATTTGCCGAAGTGGCTCCAATTCGACATTCCATCGATCGTTTTGCCGTCAAGTTCAATCTGCATCGATACATACCCTTTGGCGTCGTACATAAGGAGGCCGCGCGGTTTCTGTCCGAACATCGCTACATGATCGCCGTTCGGGCGTACTTCGGTTGCAAGAGTCAGCCGCCAAGTACCGGCAAGATTCTGCGCACATAGTGGCAGCGAGCACCAGACCAGAAGCATCGCCAGGCGGAATACAGGCACATTCATCCATCCGATTTGAGCACAGCTGAGCGTCTCGCGCTACCGGCGTCGAGGTTTTAAATGCGCCTTTCAAGAAAGTATTTTCAATTTGCGCCTAACGAAATCCTTGCGTAGCAGTCAAACACACACGTATAGTAGATCCTGATGCTGCAAAAGAAATTGACTCCGCTTGAACTTCGGATCATGGAGGCCCTCTGGAATCAAGGGCGCCTCTCGATCCGGGAGATTCAGGAGGAATTTCCAATGGTGGACCGGCCCGCTTACACGACGGTGCAGACGACAGTTTACCGGCTGGAGGATAAGGGCGCCGTGCGGCGGGCGAAGAAGATCAGCAATGCGCATATTTTTGAAGCAGTGCTTTCGAGACGGGAGGGGCGCGGCCGGTTGATCGACGAGTTCCTCAAGCTGTTCGGCGGCCGGCCACAGCCGGTGATGGCGCACCTGGTCGAAACCGGAAAGCTCACGCTCGACGACGTTCGCGAAGCCGAGAAGCTCATCAAGGATCTGTCCCGAAAGGAAGGCCGGAAATGAGCGAGATCGGGAACCACCTTTGGCAATCGACGCTATTTGCGCTGGCAGCGGGCCTGGCCGCGCTTTTGTTGAGGAAGAACGCCGCGCGAGCGCGGTATTGGATCTGGTGTGCGGCGTCGCTCAAGTTCCTGATCCCGTTTTCGCTGCTGGTAGTGGCCGGCAGCCGGATCGAAACGGCGACGCCGGTCCCGGCGGCCGTGCGCGAGCAGGTGAGCGCGTCGATTGCGCCCGTGATGGAGCCGCTTCAGCCGCCGTCCTCATCCGAGCCAGTTGAGACGACTCGCTGGCTGGTTGCGGTGTGGTTGCTCGGCGCGATGGCGGTGGGAAGGCATTGGATCTCCGGTTGGCGGACGGTCCACGCCGCGGCGCGCGCGGCGAGGCCGTTGGCGCTGGGTTTACCGTTACCGGTCCTGTCCACGGCGCATGCAATCGCACCAGGAATCTTCGGCATCTGGCGGCCCGTGCTGCTGCTGCCTGACGGTCTGGCGGGAAAGCTGACGCCGGACGAGTTTAGCGCGATCATCGCGCATGAGCTCTGCCACGTCCGCCATCGCGACAATCTGACCGCGTCAATGCAAAAGGCCGTGGAAACGCTGTTCTGGTTTCATCCATTGGTATGGTGGATGGGCAAGCGGCTTATCGAGGAGCGCGAGCGCGCCTGCGACGAGGCTGTCGTAGGCGGCGGACAAACGCCTGCCGCCTACGCGCAAAGCATCCTCGCAGTCTCCCGCTATTGCATCGAGCCTCCGGTGGCATGCGCGGCCGGAGTAACCGGGTCCGATCTGAAGAAAAGAATCGAGGTCATCATGGAAAACACCATCTCCCGACAGTTAAGCTTATCCGCCAAGGCCGCGCTGGCCGCCGGGGCTCTAGGCGCGATTGCCACGCCCTTTTTGACCGGCATGCTGAACGCGCCTGCAATGCGGGCGCAGACCGCGGCCGCGGACACTTTCGAAGTGGCCTCCATCAAGAGTGGCAATCCAACCGCGGACCGGATCATGATGCAGTTCACTCCGGGCGGCGGAGTGCGCTTCGTCAATGCGACTCTGAAGTCGATGATCACGCTCGCCTACAGCGTGCAACCCTCGCAAGTCACCGGGGGACCTGGTTGGATCGATTCGGACCGGTTCGAGGTGGTCGCCAAGGGTCCCGAGCAGGCAGGTCCGGCGGGGTCTGCCCTGGAGGAACGTGAGCGAACGCAGCGCCGTCTTCAAGCGCTGTTGAAGGAGCGTTTCGGCCTTGCCATCAGGTTGGAAACGAAGGAAATGGCGGGCTATGCTTTGCTCGCCGCAAAGAGCGGAGTAAAGATGACCGAATCGGCAGCGACGGAAAACCGCGGAGGGATGATGCGTCAAACGGGCCGCGGCGAGGTGTCCGGGCAGGGCGTTTCGATGGAGCAGTTGGCGAACCTGCTGGGCCGGACGCTCGGGCGCAAAGTGGTCGATCGCACCAGCTTGACCAAGAGCTACGACTTTACGCTGCGCTGGTCGCCGCAGCCAGGCGAAGGCGTGCCGGGCAGGCCGGGCGGACCCGCTCCGGCCGATTCCGAATCCAGTGGCCCCACCATCTTCACCGCGCTGCAAGAGCAACTCGGCCTGAGGGTGGAGTCGCAGAAAGTGGAAACCGAGTTGATCGTGGTGGAGCGCGCGGAGAAGCCTACCGAGAATTAGCCGTGCCGAACTCGCCAAGCGTGGCTCCAGGCTTCGCAGAACAGGCCGGGAAGCCTGTCCTGTTCGGCCTCTGCCTGCTCTCGCTGCAGGCGGCGGATCATCGCGGTCTGGTGAAGTTCGGCGGCCTTCCGCTGCCTGGGGCAAGCGTCATTCTTACCCAAGACGGTAAGAAGCACTCCGCCATTACGGACGCGCATGGCAAGTACGTCGTCCCCGAGGTCGCCGCAAGCGCCTGCGTTGTTGAAGTCAGGATGCAACTCTTCGCCGCGCAACGCCGCGAGTTGCCGGACGCCGGTCAGCCGGCGGAGTGGGAATTGCAGTTGCTTTCGCGGGATCAGTTCGCGTCCAGGATCGTTGCGCAGCCGGCCGCATTTCAGCGCAGCGCCGTCACGGCATCGGCGAAACCGGCGCCGGCAGCTACAACGGCGCGGCCCGATCCGGAACTGGCCCGTCAAGCCGCCGACGGCTTCCTGATCAACGGCAGCGTGCTGAACGCGAATGCCTCGCTCTTTGCGCAATCCGGCGCTTTCGGCAACAACCGGCGCAACCAGCGCTCGCTCTACAACGGCAGCCTGGGGGCGATTCTGAACAACTCATTGTTCGACGCGCGCCCCTTTTCGCTGACCGGGCAGAATACGCTGAAGCCGGACTACAGCCGCGTACAGGGCCTGCTCGCTTTTGGGGGACCGCTTCGCATTCCCGGGCTGATCCGGCGCGGTCCCGTTTTCAGCATCAACTACCAATGGACGCGCAACCGCAACGCGACCACGCAGACAGGCCTGATGCCGGCAGCTTCCGAACGAGCGGGCGTGTTCGCGAGGCCAATTAAGGACCCATTAAGCGGGGCCGCCTTCCCCGGAAGCCGGATCCCGGCCGATCGGATCAGTCCACAGGCTCGCGCGTTGCTTGGCCTTTACCCGGAGCCTAACTTCGCCGCCAGCACTCGCTACAACTACCAGCTTCCGATCGTCAGCGGCCTGCATCAGGACGACTTACAAACGCGGGCGAACAAGCAGATCCGCCGCAACGGCTTGTCGGGCAACTTCTCTCTGCAATCGACGCGCACGGATTCGCCCGATCTGTTTGGGTTTCTCGATACCGGCCGCGTGAGGGGCTGGAATCTGGGCACAGGCTACCGGCGTAGCCTCAGCCCGCGATCTTTCCTGAGCGGCACGATCAACTTCAATCGCCTGACGACCCGCGCCACGCCCTACTTTTCGAACCGGGCCAACGTCTCCGGCGAGGCGGGAATCAGAGGCAACAATCAGGAATCGATCAACTGGGGGCCACCGAATCTGGTCTTCTCTAACGGGATCACGCCGCTGATGGCCGCGCAGGCTTCGCTGGTCCGCAACCAGACCGCAAGCGCCTCGGGGAATTACTTCGTTAGCCGGAACAGCCACAACGTCTCCACCGGCTATACCTACCGCCGGCAGCAATTCAACATCCTTTCGCAACAGGACGCGCGCGGCACGTTCTCCTTCACGGGCGCGGCAGCCGGGGACGACTTCGCCGGCTTTCTGCTGGGTGTTCCCGACGCCAGTTCCCTGGCCTTCGGCAACGCGGACAAGTATCTGCGCGGCCGAATCAACGAAGCGTTCGTCAATGACGATTGGCGGGTCAATCCGGGTCTGACCATCAACGCCGGCGTGCGCTGGGAATATTGGTCGCCGGTGGGCGAGAAATACGGACGCCTCGTCAACCTTGCGATCGGCTCCGGTTTCACCAGGGCCGTTCCGGACACGACGCTGCCCCGGCCCGACCGCAACAACTTCGCGCCGCGCGTGGCCTTCTCCTGGCGTCCGCTGGCTGCGTCCTCGATCGTGGTTCGCGGCGGATACGGCGTTTACCATGACACGTCGATCTACCAGCCCATCGCGCTCGAAATGGCGCAGCAGGCGCCGCTGTCGCGCAGCCTGCGCATCGCCAACACCGCCGCCACGCCATTGACGCTCGCGAATGGCTTTCCGGCCGGCGCCGCGGCCAGCGGGACGACGTTCGGCGTGGATCCCGGTTTTCGCACCGGATATGTACACACGTGGCGCGTATCGCTTCAAAGCGACCTGCCCGCCGCGCTCCAGTTCAACGCGAGCTACACCGGCAGCAAAGGCACGCGCGGCCAACAGCAGGTGTTGCCGAACACTTCGCCCAGCGGTGCAACCGAGCCGTTTGGATTCGCCTTTCTCACCTCAAACGGCAATTCGATCCGCAACGCCGGGGAGATGCAACTGCGCCGAAGACTGCGCCGGGGGCTGACGGCGCAATTTCAGTACACCTGGGCCAAGATGCTCGACAACTCGTTGCTTGGCGGCCGGGGCCGCGCCATGATCGCGCAGAACTGGCTCGATCTTGCGGCGGAACGCGGGCGGAGCGACCTCGACCAGCGGCACCTGATTGGCGCCAACTTTCAATACACAACGGGAATGGGGCTGCGGTCGCGCTGGCTGAGGGAATGGACGATCGGCTCACAACTCACGTGGGGCACGGGCCTGCCGCTCACTCCACTCTATCCGTTCGCCGTCGCGGGAACCGGGTTCACCGGCGTGCTGCGGCCGGATTTCACCGGCGCACCCCTGTACGCGGCGCCGCTGGGTTTTCATCTCAACCCCGCGGCGGTCGCGGCGCCCGTCCCCGGGGCCTGGGGCAACGCCGGCCGAAACTCCATCACCGGCCCGCGGCAGTTCGGCATCGGTACTTCCTTCGGCCGCACGCTGCGCACCTGGGATCGATTCAGTCTCGACATGCGCATCGACGCATCGAACGCCACCAACACGCCGACGTTTCCCACCTGGAACACGGTGTTCGGGCACGCCCAATTCGGCCTGCCTAACGTGGCCAACCCGATGCGCACGGCGCGGATCACAATGCGGCTGGGCTTCTGACCATGCGCCTGATTTACCTCACGCTGGTTGTTCTTCCTCTGGCCGCGCAAGTGGGCCGCAACAAGGATGCCGCGACGGACAAGCCGGTCTTCCAGTCGACCACGCAACTGGTCGTCGAGACGGTGAACGTCAAAGACAAAGATGGCAAACCGGTCACCGGCCTCACCGCGAAGGATTTCGTGCTCACCGAGGACGGCGCGCCGCAAACGATCCGGTTCTTCGAATTCCAGAAATTCGACGAGGCGCCCGCGCCCATCCCCATGCCGGGCGACGTTCGTGTAGCGGCCCTGCCGCGCCTGACGCATTCGCAGATTACGCCGGAGCGGCCCGGAGCCGTTCGCCATCGCGACCGGCGCCTTCTAGCGCTCTATTTCGACTTCACGGCGATGCCGGTGGCGGATCAGATTCGCTCGCTCAACGCCGCCAAACGGTTCATCCGCACGCAAATGACAGCCGCCGATGCCGTCGCGCTCATGGCCTACCGGGGCGGCTCCGTGGAGGTATTTCAGGACTTCACCGCCGATCGCCCGCGGCTGCTCGAAATCATCGAGACGCTCATCGTGGGTGAGGACGAGAACGCACCGCTCGACGAATCGGCGCGCGCCGATCAAGGCGCCGCCTTTGGCCAAAACGAAGCCGAGTTCAACATCTTTTTCACGGACCGCCAACTGGCCGCGCTACAAACCGCGGCGGCGATGCTCGCCCGCCTGAACGAGAAGAAATCGTTGCTTTATTTCGCCAGCGGGCTACGGCTGAACGGGGCCAACAATCAAGCGCAAATCAACGCGACCATCAACGCGGCTGTTCGCGCGGGTGTCTCCCTGTGGCCTGTCGATGCGCGCGGCCTGGTCGCGCAGGCGCCGCTCGGCGACGCGACCACCGGCTCTACCGGCGGCGAGGGCGCTTACACCGGCGCCACGGCGAACGCCATCGACCGCGGGTTCCAGCGCTCGCAAGATACTCTCTGGACGCTCGCCGCCGACACAGGCGGCAAAGCGCTGCTTGATGGCAACGACCTTTCGCAAGGCATCGTCGAGGCGCAGCGCGCCACTTCGAGCTACTACATCCTCGGCTACTACCCCACTAACGAAAATCCCGACGGCAAGTTCCGCCGCATCAGGATCACGCTCGCCGATGGACGGGCGGCGGCGCTCGAATATCGACAGGGCTACTACGCCCCGAAGGTCTTCAGCAAGTTCACCGCGGCGGACAAAGAACGGCAGCTCGAAGATGCGCTCATGCTCGCCGATCCGGTAACCGAGCTGACCATTGCGATGGAGATCGGCTACTTCCAGCTCAACCGCGCCGAGTACTTCGTGCCCCTGACGGTGAAGATCCCGGGCAGTGAACTCGCTCTTGCCCGCAAGCGGGGCGCGGATCGCGCATTGATCGATTTCATCGCGGAGATCAAGGATGAGTACGGCACGACGGCAATGAACCTTCGCGACAGGGTCGACATCAAGCTTTCCGGCTCAACGGCGGCGGAGTTGTCGCGCCGGCCGATCGAATACGATACAGGCTTCACGCTGCTGCCCGGCCGTTATCGCATCAAGTTCCTGGCGCGCGACGGCGAGACGGGCCGCATGGGAACTTACGAGATGCCGTTCGTGATTCCGAACCTGAATCGCGAGGAAAAACGCATCGCCATAAGCTCGGTGGTCCTCAGCGGGCAACGTGTCGATCTCGACGAGGCGCTTTACAGCGCCGGCAGGCAGAAGGGCCGGCAGGCGCAGTTGGCGAGCCCGCTTGTGCAGGATGGGCAGAAGCTGATTCCTTCGGTGACCAGAGTCTTCAGCAGGGCCAAGGAGATGTTCATCTACCTGCAGGCCTACCAGCAAGGCGAGCAACCCGTGCATCCCTTGCTTGCCTATGTCACGTTTTACCGGGATGGAGAAAAGGCTCTGGAGACGGCGCCCGTAGAAGTCGCCGAAGGCGCCCCGAACCGGTTGCGGACAATGGGCATTCGCTTCAGCGTCCCACTTGAAGGGCTGAGCGCGGGCCAGTATTTGTGTCAGGTATCGGTGCTCGATGCCGTCGGCGGGAAGGCCGCCTTCTGGCAGACTCCGGTGATGGTGGCGCCGTAGGCAAAACCGGCCCGCGCCCGATCAGCCGTCAGAAGCTGGCTCCTCGATCGAATGGCGCGTCAGCAGATGAACTCCACGATCGTTTCCGTGTTGGGCCGCCAGGCGCGCATGACGCCATGCCGCGGCATAATCGTGCCCCACGGCGTAGACCTCGGCGAGCGCGGCATGCGCGCCGGCGAAGCCCGGATCCAGATGCACGGCGTGCAAAAGCAGCGCCAGCCCTTCCTCCTGTTTCCACTGCATGCGGCGCAATTGGCCAAGATGATAATAAGGATGCGGATTGGACGGCTCGCGCGCAATCCAGTCCAGTTGCTCCTGCTCGCTGTTTCGCGTCTCGTCGTCGAGGGCGGAATCGACCAGTTCTTTCCACAACCCCATAACGTTATGCTCCCACGATCACCAAACGGACATCCATTACGTTGGTGTTGGTTGGCCCGGTGCGGATCAGACCGTCCAGCGAGTCGAAGAAACGATAGGAATCGTTATCGCGGAGAAACGCCGCCGGATCCAGACCCTTTTCCCTTGCCCTGGCCACGGTATCTCCATCGCAAAAGGCGCCGGCGGCATCGGTAGGTCCGTCGGTGCCGTCGGTGCCGGCGCTGAGGATCACGGTTCGCGGCAACCCGGCGATCTCCCGGGCGGCGGCGAGAGCGAATTCCTGATTGCGTCCGCCTTTGCCCCGGCCCTTTATCGTAACCGTGGTTTCACCGCCGGAGACGATGCAGGCGGGCGGGCGCAGCGGCTGCCCCGAGGCATGTATCTCTCTGGCGATGGCGGCATGAACACCGGCAACGTCGCGAGCCTCCCCTTCGATAGTGGTGGAAAGAACCAGCGCGCGATAACCCAGCTCGCGCGCCTTTTCACGCGCCGCGTCCACGGCCAGGCTGTTGCTCCCGATGACGCAATTCCGGGTGCGCTCCAACTCGGGCGCTCCGCTCTTGGGCGTCTCTGGAATCCTGCCGGCGGCGCCTTCTTGCAGGCGGCGGAGAACCGCCGGCGGCAATTCTTCCACAATGCCGTAGTTGTTCAGAATGTTTAACGCCGATTCGAAAGTGGATTCGTCGGGAGCCGTCGGTCCGCTTCCGATGACGTCCAGGTTATCGCCGATGACATCGGAAAGCATCAGCGTCAGGACTTGGGCCGGCCAGCACAGCCGCGCCAGTTGCCCGCCTTTCAGTTCGGAAAGATGTTTGCGGACGGCGTTGATTTCGTGAATCGTGGCGCCGCAGGCCAAAAGCAGCTTTGTGGTTTGCTGTTTTTCGGCCAGAGTAATGCCGGAAGCGGGCGCCGGCGAAAGAGCCGAGCCGCCGCCGGAGATCAAACAAATGACAAGATCGCGCTCCCCGGCCTGCCGGGCGATCCCGGCGATCCGCTGTGCGCCGCGCACGCCGGCTTCATCAGGCACCGGGTGACCGCATTCGTTCAACTCGATTCGCTTGAGCGGCGCCGTGTGGCCGTACTTGACGTTGATGAACCCGGCCGTGATCCGCTTGCCAAGCAAACGCTCGACAGCAAGCGCCATCGCCGCGGTTGCCTTGCCGGCGCCGATTACGTAGATTTTCTCAAAGGAAGCAAGGCGATACTTTGTTCCAGCGGCGGTCAGCACATCCTTATGGAGCCGGACGTGGCGGCGCACGGCTTCGGCGGGGCCGGCGGCCTTGAGTGAGGCGTCGAGGATTTTGAGCGCGTCTTTGCGCAGTTTCACGAGGCTGGCCATGTCAAAACAATCCCGGAATGTTCAAGATTTCCCGCACCGCCGCCAAAGGATCATCGGAAATGACGGCAACCCGATAATCCGCTTTTTCGTAAGCCTGTTTTCTGGTTTCATACAGTTCTTCCAGGGCGGCCGGATCGCGGGCCAGCGGGCGGTGGTTTTGAGCGGCGATCCTCTCCCTGATGCGCTCGATCGGACAATCAAGCCAGATGGTTACGCCGTTGGGGGCAATCAGCTCCGCGTTTCCGGTCTGGGCAAATGCCCCGCCTCCAAGGGCCAGCACCATGGGGCGCGAGTTGCGCACCTGGCTCACCCGCGCGGCGATGGCCTCGCTTTCGATTCGACGGAATGCCGGCTCGCCGTGACGTTCGAAGATTTCAGCGATGCTGGTTCCC
>Ga0187893_10010184_pt1 | contig 14135 bp, 9 predicted proteins | sample MA1701074metaG_FD_139574 | JGI IMG/M metagenome (GOLD analysis project Ga0187893, IMG submission 139574) | White microbial mat communities from a basaltic lava cave in the Kipuka Kanohina Cave System on the Island of Hawaii, USA - MA170107-4 metaG ...
ATCCAGCGCGCCCTGGCATCAGGGGTGGGCACACCCGCCCCTGGCCGTGAGCCAGTCTGATTCCAATCAGAGCCAGGTCGGGATGTAGGTGCCGGGGCAGTCTTCGTGGCCGATCGCCGCGGGCTTCTCGATGTCGATGTTGGAGAGGGAGCTGGCCTGGATGATCTTGGCCTGGCTGCGCGGGTCGCCGGTGCTCTCCTGCGTCGTGACGCGCACGCGCAGCTTCTTCGTCGCGTTGCCCTTGGCCCAGGTCACCCAGTCCGAGCCTTCGCCGGAATACATGCAGTCGAAGCACCAGGCCTCGGTCAGCAGCGAGAGGGACGGGGACTTCGAATCGATCACCAGCCGCTTCAAGGTCGCGCCGCCGCCGGAGAAGCCGGCGAGGATGAGCGACGGCGGCGCCGGCGGCTTCACCGGGCAGGGCCGGACCGGCGGCCCGTAGGAGATCGCGTGGAACATGGCCTGGTCGATCAGCGTGGTCAGGCCGGCGCCGGTGCCCATGCCGCCGAACTTCGACTTGTTGCCGCCCCAGGGCGCGACCAGCAGCACCTTCTTGCCCTTGAGCAGCGGCCGGAAGTCGCGCTGCTTCAGCTTGTTGACATATTCCTCGATCGAGTTCTGCGAGTTGTGGCCGTGGTAGTAGACGAGCATGGGCGCCTGCTCGACGATCGAGACGCCGTTCGGGATGAACAGCATCGACGTGCCGATGACGCTCTTGCCATCGAAGACGTCGAAGAAATGCGTCGTGCCGTTGCCGTCGGTAACGCTCTTCACCATGTCGGGGGGTTCTCGCGCTGGATGGGGCGGTGATCGCAGATTCCGGTGCCGCCGGCTGTGATCGGCATCACGGCACGCGGAAACATTTGAAACGCAGGCGTCCCTCCCCGACATCGACGCGAAACCTGCGGGCGGTAGAGAGGCGCCCGATGCTCCGGTCGTGGAGGCCGGATGGATGGCAGAGGAGGGATGCCGTGATTCTCAACCTGACCGTGAACAACCCGCGCAACGGGCGGCGGGACCGCTCGCGGCTGCAGCTGGATTGGGACGCCAAGGAGTGGTCGGTTCCGGTCGGGCAGCAGACGGCCTGGTCCGGCGTCGGCTTCTCGAACAAGGGCACGTTCGAGCTGAAGCCGTGGGGCGTCATGTGGCTGTGGGACCAGCCGCTGGGGCAGAAGAAGCGCAACACCGTGATCCTGTGGAACCCGCCGGGGGGCGAGACCGACCTCCTGCGGCGCACGGGCCTGGCGCGCATCTACGACCCGAAGGACCCGTCCCTCAAGGACGGGCGGATCAGCTGGTCCGTCGATCCGACGGCGGCGATGGGCAAGGCGCCGAAGCTGGCGCGCATCCGCGAGGAGATCCGCCGGCTGTGCAAGGACATCCTTCCCGCCCAAATCGACACCTTCCTGGTTCCGGGGTCCGCCCGGATGATGGAGATCTCGACCTCGATGTTCCCGCCGATACCGAAGTTCACGAACTGCGGCGACTTCCCGGGCTACATCGCCAGGAAGCTGAACAAGGAGATCAAGGTCAAGGCGACCGTGCCCGGCATCTACCCCGACAAAGACAATCCCGGCACGTTCGTCAAGAAGACGCCGATCCTGGAGATCGGCGGCAGCCTCATCGCCATGGAGGGTTTCGCCCAGGCGATCGACAAGATCGCCATGGCCGACCCCAAATACAACGGCGTGAAGGCCTGGATCCCGAACGACGGCGTCAACCGGCCGAAGACCGGCGACTTCTACGTGCTGCACGTCTCCGACGCGAAGGACAGCGACTTCTCCATGTCGGCGTCATCATCGACGCCACAGGCACCAAATGGATCACCGCCGATGCCGGGCAGGGGCCGGCGGACCCGAGCCCGCAGAAGAAGTACGCCAAGGGCATGGGCGCCGGGTTCCGCTACCGCAACTACGACAAGGGCTGGCTGACGGGCGAGCCCACCCAGGGGCCGGAGAAGCGGTATCTCCGGGGCTGGGTCAACGTCGACCATCCGCTGCTGTTCCCGACTTGGGCGACGCCGCGGTAGCGCGGCGGCCGTTCGTCTTGGGATATTGGCGGAAGACGTTCCTAACACGACACTGGCCGGTACGCGTGTCTTTCTCCCGCTCGCGGGAGAGGAGACTCGCCTGCTCACTCCATCCTGGCGGTGACCCTCATCCAGCCGGCGAGGGCGAGGGCGGATGTCGCCGCGGTGGCGAGGACGATGGTCAGCGGAACCGAGAGGATCGCCTCATCGAAGCGGTCCGCCCATCCCGCCTCGACCCGCTCGATCTCGGTGACGACGACACCCCAGTGCCGGAGAAACGCGTCGAGCGAGATCGGCTGCCAGGCGCCGTCGCGGGACCAGGCCAGCAGCTCCCACGACAGCACCGAGGCGGCAACGACGAGCATGGCTCCGGCGACGCCGACGGCCGCCCGTGCGGCGGCGCGCCGGCCGAGCGCGCCACGCCATGTCCATTCCGCATCGATGCCGTGGCGGGCGAATTCGGCCGGCAGGCGGCCGGTGGCGGCGAGGGCGAACATGCGCAAATCGGCGGCGGCGGCCAATAACGGATTGCCGGCCAGCAGCGGCCGACGGCCCTCGAACAGCCAATGCGAGGCGACTGTCAGGGCAAACGCGCCGGCGACGCCGGCGACCAGCGGCCAAGGATCGGAAAGCGCGACCGCAGTCGCCGTCAACGCCGCCCCCAGGAGGATGCCGGCATAGTGAGCGGCACGGGTGGCCCGCCGGCGGTGAGCGCGCAGGTAAAGCGGCCAGAATCTGCCGAAGTCCGCCATCATAGCCCCCCACCCGGCGGTGACGTTGTCGCGGACCATAGCGGACGAGGGCCGGCAAGGCCAGCGCGGCGGCTCCGTCACTTGATCGAAACGACCAGGCAGTCGGCGGGCTTGGGCGCGGCGCGCAGGCGAGTGCAAAGCTGGGTGGCGGCGTCGCGCGCGGCAAAGGGGCCGGCAAGGACGCGGTACCACACGCCCTTTTCGGCGCCGAGGTCGGCGCGGCGCACGAGCAGGTCGAACTGGCCGAGCAGCTCCGCGTACTTCGATTTGAGGATGGCACCGATCTGCGACGCCTCCGCCTCCGACGCCAGCGACGCCAGCTGAACGGCGAAGGCGCCGGCGGGATCCGCCGCCGCCGCCGGCGTGGGCGTCGCGGCAGCGGATTCGGCCGATGGCGCGGCTGCGGCTTCGGCAGGGGTTGCCGCAGCGGCTTCGGGAGGCGTCGCCGCAGCGGCTTCGGTGAGTGGCGCGGCTGCGGCAGAGGCGACGGGCGGCGCCTGCGCCTCGCGTTTGCCGGTGGGAGCGGACGCGATGAAGTCCTCCCGCAGCCTCAGGGAGCCGCCGAACTTGCGGGCGACCTCGAGCCACAGCGCGGCGAGCTCGTCATGCTGCGGCACGCCGCGGCCGGTGCGGTAGAGCTCGGAGATGGCGAAGGCGGCATCGGCGAGGCCGCGATTGCCGGCCTCGGAATACCAGCGCGCCGCCGCGTCGTAATCGCGCGGAAGGCCGAAGCCGCGCTCATAGGCCATGGCCAGGTTGAACTGCGCCAGCGGATCTCCGGCGGCGGCGGCCTTGTGCCAGAGGTCGGCGGCGGTGAAGGGGTTGCGCGGCACGCCGCGGCCGCCGGCGTAGAGCAGCGCCAGGTTGTTCTGCGCCGCCGGCAGCCTCTGCGTGGCGGCGGCGCGGTACCAGGCGACGGCCTGATCCAGGTCGATCGCCGCCACGCCGCGGCCGGATTCGTAGAGCGAGCCCAGCGCGAACTGGGCGCGGGCATCGCCGAGCTCGGCCAGGGGCGCCCACTCGCGCATCGCCGTTGCGTCGTCGCCGGCTTCGTAGGCGGCAACGCCGGCGGCGAAATCGGCGCGGGCGGACGCGGTCGTGGCCACGAGCACGACGCCGCTGAACGCAAGGCGAAGCAAGGACCGCGTTCTCATCCCCCTACACCGGACCTGCCACCGCCGAAAGACTTACCGCAAAGACACGAAGACGCAAAGAGAGCGAGTCGCACGCAGGTCGTCGCATATGTAGGGGCGGGTCTCAGACCCGCCCGTCGCGCAGCGGCACGGAAGCGGGCGGGTCTTAGACCCGCCCCTACATATCGTTTCGGTCTCAATAGATCGGGAAGCGGCGGGTGAGGGCGCGGACGCGGGGGAGGACGGCTTGCTCGGCCGCGGCGCCGCCCTCCAGCACCTCGGCGATCCAGTCGCCGATCGACTCGAACTCCGGCACGCCGAAGCCGCGGGTGGTGGCGGCGGAGACGCCGAAGCGCAGGCCGGACATGACCTTGCGGTCGGCGGCATCGGATGGGATCGGATTCATATTGGCGACGATGCCGGCGCGCTCGAGGGCGCGGGCGGCAACGTCGCCGGTAAGGCTCTTGCGGCGGAGATCGACGACCATCAGCGGCGTGTCGGTGCCGCCGCAGACGAGGTCGAGACCGTGCCGCTGCAGGCGGGCGGCGAGGGCGCGGGCGTTGGCCAGCACGGCGGCGGCGTAGGCGCGGAACTCCGGCTGCAGCGCTTCGCCGAGGGCCACCGCCTTGCCGGCGAGCACGTGCAGGTAGGGCGTGCCCTGCAGGCCCGGGAAGACCGCGGCGTTGATGCGCCTGGTGAGGGCCTCGTCGTTCCACAGGATGACGGCGCCGCGCGGGCCGCGCAGCGACTTGTAGGTCGTGGTGGTCACGATGTCGGCATGCGGGAAGGGATCGGGATGGGCGCCGCCGGCGACGAGGCCGGCGAAATGCGCGATGTCCGCCAGCAGCTTGCCGCCGGCGGCATCGGCGGCGCGGCGGAAGGCGGCGAAGTCGAGGGCGCGCGGATAGGCGGAGCCGCCGGCGATGACGACCTTCGGCTTGTGCGCGCGGGCGAGATCGACGACCTCGTCGTAGTCGATGAGGCCGTCCTGCAGCCGCACGCCGTAGTTCACGACCTTGAACCACTTGCCGCTGAGATTGACGGGGGCGCCGTGGCTCAAATGGCCGCCGGCGTTGAGGTCCATGGCGAGGATGGTGTCGCCGGGCTCGGCGACGGCGTGCAGCGCGGCGTGGTTGGCCTGGCTCCCGGAGTGCGACTGGACGTTGGCGAAGCGGCAGCCGAACAGCTTGCAGGCGCGCTCGATGGCGGTCCGCTCGACGACGTCGACATGGGCGGCGCCGGCATAGAAGCGCTTGCCCGGATAGCCCTCGACGGTCTTGTTGGTGAGGATGGAGCCCTGCACGTCGAGGACGGCGCGGCTGACGATGTTCTCGGACGCGATCAGCTCGATGACGTCCTGCTGGCGCGCCAGCTCATGCGCGATGGCATCGGCGATGACGGGGTCGGTCTCGGTGACCGGGGCGGTGAAGTAGCCGCGGGAGCGGGTGCTGTCGTTCGGCATCGCAGGGAAGGTTAGCCGCAGAGAGGACGGAGGACACGGAGAAAATTGGGCCGCAGTGGGACGCGGATAGGGCGTCAGCGTGCCCTCAGCGCCATCCCTCTTCCGGGTATCGAAAGCCTCAGCCCTCCAGAAAGTCCTCCAGCGGCATGCGCACGAAGCCGGCCGGTACCGGGCTGTCGGGATCGGCCACGCGCGGGGCCTCGGTGATCACCCCCTCGGGGATGACTGGGAAGTTCGCGCGTTTCCAATCGATCTCGAACGCCTCGCGATAGTATTCGGCGATCTCCCGGTCGTCGAACAGCAGGCTCGCATCGCGGTTGAAGGTCACGCCGCCACCACTCCAGTTGTGGCTGCCAACCAGAACGCGTTGGCCGTCGGCGATCATGCCTTTGGTGTGGGTGCCCGGCACGTGCCGGAGGCACGTGCTGAGGTCGAGGCCGCGTTTCTTGAGGTCCTCGGCGGCAGGAATCCAGGTGCCGTGGTCCGAGCGCAGAATGACGCGGACATCGTCGATCTCCTTCGACTTCCTGATCAACGCCTTCACGAGCTTCTCCAGGTTCCCCTTGGCGCTCTCCTTGAAGGAATCAATGTAAGGAATCTGGAAAAGGAGCTGCTCCTCCGCCGACTCGATGAGGTCGAGCACGGCATCGGTATAGACCTTGCCTCTTTGATCCGGCGTCAAGAGCGGTTTGACCTTGACGCGGCGGTTGATCGTGATCGGCTCGAGGATGCGGCTCGCCGCGGTCGCCTCGAGGGCGATCGTTTCCTGCTCGATGGAAACCGGAACGTCTATGAGCACGTCGGCGACGATGGCTTCCTCGGTCCCGCCATTCGCCTTGGAGAACTTGAGATCGGCCAGGATATGACTGCGATAGCAGTCGGCCAGCGTCTTGTTCTTGACCACCAGATGCCATTCGCGGTTGCCCTTCTTGGCCCTGATCTTTGCCAGATTGTTGAGGTCGTTGGGCGCGATATTGGGCTGGCTCGAATTCTTCCAGTTTCCGCTCGAGAGCCAGAACCGGTCGTCGTCGTCCACCGTCACTTTGATATGATAGGAGTTGGCGATCAGCCCCGTCGCTCCTTCCGGCGCGTAGATGCGGTCGAAGTCGAACTCGTTCGCCCACTTCCGGAACACGGTCTTGCGGTTGAAGTCGCCGCTCTTGACACCAGCCTTGGTGACGCGTGTGGCGTTGTCCATCACCAGTACCATCTCGACCCCGTCCTTGAGCCGCGCCTCGAAGGCATCAGCGACGTGCTTGGCGTGGAACTCGTAGATCGACGACACCATCCGGCCTTTGGCCTTGGCGATGAAGCCCGACAACACCGACCAGCTGCGCTCAGGCCCTACGCAGCAGAGCACTTCCATGGTTTCGTCGACCTCGTCGAAGCTGAACTTGGTACCGGTGCGCGCGTCGTCGTCATATGCAATCGAGGTGACCGCGGCCTCGCTGATGAAGTCTGGGCCGCCGATCATGTCGACGAGGGCGGCGGCACGGACGTCGACCGGATGGCCGAGATAGGTCGCGGGAACGCGCGCGCGGACCGCGGCGAGCTTCTCCGGATGGGTCACGACATGGATGCACATTGTGTCGGTGAACTCTCCGTTCCGGATGACGAGGCCCGAGCGGACGCCGAGGATTCCCCCGCCGCGATGGATGGCCGCGAAACGGCGCGCGGCATCCTCGATCGGCGCAGTTTCCGTTGCAACGGCGGCGCCGCCGCCAGCGACCGGGCTGCCGATCGATACTGTGATCGTGAGCGGAAGCGTGACGGAGAGCGTGGCGGCCTGCACCGGCGGCGGGAGTGGTGACGTCGTGGTCTGTGCGACGCCTGCGTTTCCGCTGTGGCTGCCGTTGCTGCCGTCGTCGCCGGTTCGAATCGTCTCCGGATTCTCCCAGGGCCGCAGCTTGAGATAGTCGCGGATGGTCGAGGCCGGTACGGCGTAGTTCTCAAGCACATAGGCGCCTGCGAAATGCAGCGCGACCGCCTTGCCGGTCCCCAGGTCGATCACCGCCGAGCCTGAGTTGCCGCCCAGCGTGGTGCAGTCGTGCGTTGCCCAGCCGCGCGAGTCCGGCATCACGACGCCGGGCGCGGCACGCTTGACGTCGTAGCGGCCGCCAAACACGCGCTCCATCCAGGCCTGGTCGGGAATGACATCCTCGCCGGCCCGCGCCGGATAGCCGATGACCGCGACCGAGGTGCCGGCGGCGGCGTCCGTGTCGGCGAGCAAGATGCGGTCCTGGTGCGCGCCGTCGCTGCGGCGGCCGATCTTGAGGAACGCTATGTCGGCGATCTGCCGCGACTCGATGAAGATGATGCTTTCAACCGGGCTCTCGACGCTCAGGTCGCTCTCCATCTCGCGCTTCCAGTTCACGGTGGTTACGATCGGGTCTCCGAAGCGTCCGGGCAGAAACGTGAAGCGGCGGCCGTCGCGGCGGCCGATCAGTTCGGCGACATGGCTGTTGGTTACGACGATGTCCGGCGCGATCAGCCACCCCGTGCCGACAAAGCTCGCGTTGCGCGGAAAATTGGCGACGTCGATGCGACCAACCAGCGGAATGATCGGATTGATGACGGCCGCCGCGGCGAGCAGCCGCTCGACCATGAGTTCACCGTCCGGGGGCTCTATGAAGGCAGGTTCGCGCGCCACCATGTCTGCCTTGATCGGCAGGACAGGCCGGCCGGGCCGGACCATAGTCTCAAGCGCGATCGGGACATCCAGGGGCGGAGCAGCTGCTGCGGCCGTCGATTCCAGCCCGACCGCTCGGCGGGCCTGCGGCTTCATCTTCGCAGCCCGCTCGTTCACGGAGTTCGCGAGTTCCGGATCGAAGCGTTCCAGGTTACGCAGCCAGTTGCTGATCTTTTCCGGCGTCAAATTGCTCAGAGAATAGCCAACCATGCGCCGCCTCCAGTGTAGCGGTTATGCAGGCCGCCCAGCATGTGCTCGGCAATGATGCGACCTAACCACTCGATAGAACTCAGAACTCGTTGTGTCGGATTGCATGAAGGCACTTTGGCGAAGCAAGAACACGCCCGTCGCACTTCGCAGCGGCTACGTGTAGAGCCTCTTGGCGAACGTCGCACCTCCCATTTGGTAGGAGCGCTTTTGTTCTCGAAGCCGCCGCGTCGGCGATCACCGGGTCCGTCTCTGTCACCGGGGCGGTGAAGGAGCCGCGGGGCGGGTGCTTTCGGTGGGCATCGGGGACCAGGGTATACAGAGTCGGGGGAGCGACCGCGCGCCGAAGTGCGCTATGGGGGCGTGGCCGCTCTGTTGCCATCGCACGATGGAGGGCGACCACATGGGGTCGCCTCTGCACCAGACACGATCGGCATTCAAACGGCCGCGCGGTCGTCGGCCAGAAGACAGTCGTCGGCGAGGGGGACCACCGGCGAGATGTCGCGGTGGTGCTGATAATCCGGGCGCTTGAAGGTGGTCTGCCGGTTGGCGACGGGATTCAGGATCAGCGAGAAGATGCGGCGGTCCCAGGGCGACATGTTGGCGGGCGAGCCGTGCACCATGAGGTCGCCGAAGATGAGGCCGGTGCCGGCCGAGCCGTGGGCCGAGAGGATGCCGCCGTCGCCGGCGAGGCGGGCGACGGTGTCGTTCGGCACGGTCCACAGCGCGTAGCTCGTGGTGACGGTGTCGAGGCCGGTCGGGGCGGGGCCATCACGGTGAGAGCCGCGGATGAACCAGAGCGGGCCGTTGAACTCGGTGACGTCGTCGAGCAAGACGTGCAGGTTGAGCGGCAACGGTTTGGGAATACCGTCCTCGCGATGATGGGTGGCGAAATCGTAGTGCCACTGCCAGACGTCGCCGCCGAAGGCCGCCTTCACGTTCACCTTCGCCTGCATCACGTAGAGCCGGTCGTCGCCGAGGATCTGCATCGCCGGCTCGACGAAGCGGGGATGGCGCACCAGCTTGGCGAAGGCGGGGCTGCGCAGGTGGATGCCCATCGCCGTGCGCACCTTGCCGCCGTCCTTCTCGCGGAAATTGGCGGGCGTGTCCTGCGCGAAGACGGCGGCCAGTGCCGCCCGCAGGACGGCGACCTCCGCCGGCGAAAACAGGCCCGGCAGGACGAGGACGCCGTCGCGATGGAAGTGCTCGAGCTGGCTGGCGGTGAGGCGCATCCCGGCATCGTCGCGTAACCTACGGCCGCGATCAAGGCGATCTTGCCGGCAGGCGCGACCGCGAGCACCCGGCCCGGATCAGTCCAGCACCAGGCTGCCGTTGTTGAGCAGGCCGCCGACGTCGGTGCTGACGCCCTGCAGCACGGCCATGTCGACGAAGGCGACGCCGTTGGCTTGGCCGTCCCGGTCGACCTGGATGGTGGTGCTGCCGTCGGCGGCGCTGGCACGCAGGAAGTCGTTGAGGTTGTCGACGGCGGAGTCGAAGCCGATCAGGAGGTCGGCGATGTCGAGCAGGTCGCCGCCGGGCAGGGCGTCGAAGTCGGCGATCAGGTCGAGGCCGTCGAGACCGGCCTCGGTGGCGACGAAGACGTCGGTGCCCGTGCCGCCCACGAGCGTGTCCGCCCCGGCGGCGGCGAACAGCCGGTCGAGGCCGGCGCCGCCCAGCAGCAGATCGTCGCCCGCGGCGCCCGAGAGGCTGTCGTCGCCGGCCAGGCCGCTCAGCACGTTGTTCGCGGCGTTGCCGCTGATGCCGTTGCCGAGGGTGTTGCCGGTGCCGTCGATGGCTTCCGTGCCGAGAAGGTTGAGCAGCTCCAGGTTGGCGCCGAGGGTGTGGGTGATCGTGCTCCGCACCTCGTCCAGGTCGAACGTCGGACCGGTTTCCACGAGGATGTCGCCGACGTTGTCGACGACATAGACGTCGTTGCCGCCGCCGCCGACCATGCTGTCCGCGCCGGCGCCGCCGTCGAGGTCGTCGTCGCCGTCGTTGCCAGTCAGGGTATCGTTGCCGGCTTTGCCCTCCAGGCCGTTGTCGCCGGCATTGCCCGTGATCCGGTTGGCGAGATCATTGCCGATGCCGACGATGTCGCCGCTGCCGGTGAGGGTCAGATTCTCGATGAAACCGAAGAGCGTGCGGTCGGCGGAGCTGTTCACCTGATCGGTGCCCTCGCCGGCATACTCGATGACCGCGTCGGCAGTGCCGTCCACCTCGTAGATGTCGTCGCCGGCACCGCCGATCAGCGTGTCGTCGCCGGCCTTGCCGTCGAGCCTGTTGACGGCAACGTTGCCGATCAGCATGTTGTCGAGGTCGTTGCCGGTGGCGTTGAGCGCGGCGGCGCCGGTCAGGGTCACATGCTCGACGCCGGCATAGGCGGGGAATTTCAGGTCGATGGCGATCGACGCCAGGATGCGGTCGTCGGCGCCGCCGCTCTCGGTGACCACGTCCTTGGCGTTGTCGATCACGTAGCGGTCATTGCCGGTTCCGCCCGTCATCAGGTCGAGGCCGGCGCCGCCGTCGAGGGTGTCGGCGCCGGCGTCGCCCGTGAGCGTGTCGCTGCCGCCGAGGCCGAGGATGAGATCGGATGTCGCGCCGCCGGCGAGCGCTTCGCCGACCGAGGTGCCGGTGATGGCCGGCTGGGCCGTGGCCCCGACGCCGGTGATGGTGCCATTGGCAAGCAGGCCGGCCAGATCGGTGCTCACGCCCTGCAGCACGGTCATGGGGAGGAAGACGGCGCCGCCGGCGGTGCCGTTCGCATCGACATTGATGATGGTGCTGCCGTCGGCGGTCGAGGTCCGCAGGAAGTCGTCGATGTCGTCCGTGGCAGGGTCGAAGCCGCTGAGCAGGCTGGTCAGGTCGATCGTGTCGCCGCCGGGCAGGGCGTCGAGATCGCCAATGGTGTCGGGGCGATCGAAGCCGAGGCTGGCGAGGGTGATCTGAAACACGTCGCTGCCGGCGCCACCCACCAGGACGTCGCTGCCGCCGTCGGCCGCCAAGGTGTCGTTGCCGGCGCCGCCCAGCAGCAGGTCGTCCCCATCCGCCCCGGACAGGCTGTCGTTGCCGGCCAGTCCGCTCAGGACGTTGCTCCCAAGATTGCCGGTGATGTTGTTGTCGCGGGCGTTGCCGGTGCCGTCGATGTCGTCGGAGCCCAGGGGATCAAGGCTGAGATGTTCGAGGGTGGTTCCCAGGGTGTAGGTGATGGAGCTCACGACTTCGTCGAGGTCGGTCCCCGGGCCGCTCTCGGCGATCACGTCGGCGATATCGTCGACGTGGTAGGTGTCGCTGCCCTTGCCGCCGACGAGGCTGTCGGCGCCGATGCCGCCGTCCAGATCGTCGTCGCCGTTGTTGCCGGTCAGGGTGTCGTTGCCGCCTCTGCCGTCGAGGCGGTTGCCGCCGACATTGCCGGTGATCTCGTTGCCGAGCGCATTGCCCTCGCCGTCGATGTCGGCCGTTCCCGTCAGCGTCAGGTTTTCGACGTAGTCGTCGAGGGCGAAGATCGGCGCCGCGCTGTTCACCAGGTCGGTGCCCTCGCCGGCATACTCGGTGACGACGTCGTCCTCGCTGTCCACCTCGTAGGTATCATCGCCGCCGCGCCCGACCATGGTGTCGTCGCCGGCCTTGCCATCCAGTTTGTTGGCGCCGAAGTTGCCGATCAGCATGTTGGAGACTTCATCGCCGGTGGCGTCGAGGGCCGCCGTGCCCGTCAACGTCGCATGCTCGATGTCGATATAGGTCGCGTCTCCGAGGTCGATGGTGATGGAGGCCAGGACGCGATCGTCGGTGCCGCCGTCGTCGACGATCACGTCGCCCGCGTTGTCCACGACATAGGTGTCGCTCCCGTCGTCAAGGTCAAGGTCGACGAGCAAGTCGCTGCCCTTGCCGCCGTCGAGCGTGTCGACACCTTCCATGGAGCGGAGCGTATCGTTGCCGCCCAATCCGAGGGCGATCCCGGAGCGCGCATCGACAATGTCGTTACCCGCCGTGCCCAAGTTGACGCCGGGGATGGGCGGGACTGCGGTCGTGCCGATTCCGAGGACGGTGCCGGTCAGGGTGAGGCCGGTCATGTCAGTGCCCACGCCCTGCAGCACTGCCAGGTCGACGAAGCTGTCGCCGCCGCCGTCGGTATCGATTTGGAGCGTCGTGTTGCCGTCGGCGATCGATGTCCTCAGGAAGTCATTGATATCGTCCGTGTCGGGGTCGAAGTCTGCGAGCGGGCTGCTGAGGTCGATCACGTCGCCACCCGGCATGCCATCGAAGTCGGCGATCACATCGACGCCGTCGAGTCCGGCGACCGAGAACACGAAGACGTCGCGGCCGGCGCCGCCGACCAGCGTGTCAGCGCCCTCGTCTGCCCCCAGGGTGTCGTCGCCGGTGCCCCCCAGCAGCAGATCGGCGCCGTCCATCCCGTTCAGCGAGTCATTGCCGTCGAGTCCACTCAGCACATTGGCCTTGTCGGTGCCCTCGATTGCGTTGTTCAGGCTGTTTCCGGTGCCGTCGATCGCGCCATCGCCGACCAGGAAGAGCTCTTCGAGATCGTTCCCCAGGGTGTAGGTGATGAAGCTGAAGACGGAATCGATGTCGGTCGCCGGGCCGCTCTCCACCACCTGGTCGCCGATCTCGTCCACCTCGTAGTCGTCGTTGCCTTTGCCGCCGACGAGCTTGTCCGCGCCGGCGCCGCCGCCCAGGTAGTCGTTGCCGTCATTGCCCGTCAGGGTGTCGTTGCCCTCGCGGCCCGCCAGGGAATTGCCGCTGGCATTGCCGGTGATCTTGTTCGCCAGCGCGTTGCCGTAGCCGCTGCTGCTGTCGGTCCCGGTCAGCGTCAGGTTCTCGATGAAACCGTCGAGGGCGAAGCTGGCCGAGCTGTTCACCTGATCGATGCCGTCGCCAAAGTTCTCGATCACGACGTCGGACGTATTGTCGACCTCATAGATGTCGGCGCCGGCGCCGCCGGCCATGGTGTCTCGGCCCGCCTGGCCGTCGAGCCTGTTGGCGCCGGCATTGCCGATCAGCATGTTGGCGTCGGCGTTGCCGGTGGCGGTCAGCGCTCCCGAGCCGGTCAGCATGGCATGCTCGATGCCGGCCAGATTGGCGCTGTTGAGGTCGATGGCGATGGAGGCGAGAACGCGGTCGTCGCTGCCGGCGCTGTCGTCGACCGTGTCCGCGACGTTGTCGAGAACATAGCTGTCGTCGCCGGCGCCGCCCTCAAGCGTGTCGGCGCCCGTGCCGCCGTCGAGCGTGTCCGCGCCGCCGTCGCCGGTGAGCGAATCGTTGCCGGCGAGGCCGAGCAGGAGATCCGACAGCCCGGAACCGAAAAGCGTGTCGTCGAACTTCGAACCGGTGAATGTGGTCATGACCTAACTCCTGTGTGAAGGTGGCCGGCAATGCGCCGATGGCCGGATCAGTCGAGCACCGGGCTGCCGTTGGCGAGCGAGCCCTGGGGGTCGGTGCTCACACCGATCAGCACGGCAATGATGCCGTTGGCTTGGCCGCCGCCATGGAGCTGGATGGCCGCGCTGCCGTCGGGGGTGCTTGTGCGCTCGACGTCAGTGAAGAAGCCGTCGGCGAGGGATTCGGTGCCGGTGAGGAGGTCGCCGACGTCGAGCACGTCGCTGCCCGGCAGGAGGTCATCGCCTTCCGCGCCAGAGAGGGTGTATTTGACGCCCAGATCGCTCAGCACATTGTTCGTGGCGAAGAGGATGGTGTTGCTGGTGCCGTCGCTGATATCGGCCATTCCGACGCTGGTACCGCGGGTGTTGCCGATCAGCGCCGCGTCCGCGATGAACTCAGGGGCGGTCGGTTCGGCAACGACGAAGTTGTAGGCACCGAGGAGTTGCTCGGTGTTGGTGCCGGCCGCGTG
>Ga0187893_10010186_pt1 | contig 14130 bp, 11 predicted proteins | sample MA1701074metaG_FD_139574 | JGI IMG/M metagenome (GOLD analysis project Ga0187893, IMG submission 139574) | White microbial mat communities from a basaltic lava cave in the Kipuka Kanohina Cave System on the Island of Hawaii, USA - MA170107-4 metaG ...
CCTCGTACATCGGCAGCGCCGCCATGGTCTGGAACTCGCGGTAGAAGCGATGCCCGCTGAGCTCGATCGCGGCGTAGCGTTCTTCGCGGTACCCGGCTTCGCGCCAGAGCGCGAGCACCGCGGCCCGCCAGGCCTCCGGCGTGGTGAGCCGCGGCGCCGCGAACACGCTGCGGCAGAGCGCGCGCAGCGCCGGCGTCTGCACGCCGCGGTACGGCATCGCGGACTTCATGTAGGCCTGCATGGGCCCCGCCTTGGCCGGGTCGGCCTGCGCGGCGAGTCCCCGCCGAATCGCCTCGACGAGCTGGCGCTGCGCGTCAGGCGGGCGCACCGAGAAACTCGCGCACGTGGCCGAGGAACACGGCGAGCTGATCGTGGTGCACCCAGTGGCCAGCGCCGATGATGTTGAAGAAGGTGTAGTTGCGGAACGCCTTGGAGCGGCCGTCGATCTCCGGGTCGGAGGCCCACGACTCGGTGCCGCGCAGGAGCAGCACCGGGCAGGTGATCTGGGTCCACAGCTCGCGCGCGTCGTGCATGTTGAACAGGTACGGCGAGGTGGCGCGGACGTAGTTGTCGAACTTCCAGAGGTAGGTGCCGTCCTCGTCGCGATACGAGCCGTGCACGGTGAGATGGCGCGCCTGCTCGGCGGTCAGGCGGGGATTCGCCTCGCGCATGCGTCCGACCGCGCCCTCGAGGTCCGGGTAGCGGTGCGGGTGGCGGCGGGCGAGGCCCTTCATCTCGCTCACCCACACCCGCATGCGCTCGTGCGCCGGCGGCTGCGTGCGCAGCATCTCGGGCGGCGGTCCGAGCCCCTCGATGGCGACGACCTTCTTCACCCGGTCGGGGTAGACGCCGGCGTATTGCAGCGCGATCGAGCCGCCGAGCGAATGGCCGATGATGGTGATGCCGCTGAGCCCGAGGGCGCCGAGCAGCTGGGCGACGTCGAGCGTGTAGTCGACCATCGCGTAGCTGCCGCCGACCGCCCACTGCGAATCGCCGTGCCCGCGCAGATCGGGTGCGATGACGTGGTAGTCGCGCCGCAGCTCCTCCGCCACCCAGTCCCAGTTGCGGGCGTGATCGCGCCCGCCGTGGATGAGGAGCAGCGGCGGCTTCGCGGCGCTGCCCCAGTCGACGTAATGAAGCTTGAGCCGCTGCGAGTAGAAGTAGTGCGAGGTCGGTCCCAGCAAGGCGTCCATGGCCGGGAGGCATAGCACGGGCTTCCCCGGCTGGTGGAGGGCCGCGCTTCCGCGCGGCCATGGCGCCGCGAAGCGGCGCCCTCCAGATGCGTCTTGTGATACAAGACCCCGCGGGCATGTTCCTCGGCATCGATCTCGGCACCTCGGCGGTGAAGGCTCTGCTGGTCGACGACCGGCAGCAGATTCTCGCCGAAGCCAGCGCCGCGCTGGACGTCGCGCGCCCGCAGCCGCTCTGGTCCGAGCAGGATCCAGAGCAGTGGTGGCAGGCGACCTCCCACGCCGTCGCCCGCCTGCGCGAGCAGTGTCCCACCCAGCTCGCCGCCGTGCGCGGCATTGGTCTGTCGGGACAGATGCACGGCGCCACCCTGCTCGACGCCTCCGACCGCGTGCTGCGCCCGGCGATCCTGTGGAACGACGGCCGCAGCGCCGCCGAATGCGCCGAGCTCGAACGGCGCGCCCCGCGCAGCCGCGCCATCACCGGCAATCTCGCCATGCCCGGCTTCACCGCGCCGAAGCTGTTGTGGGTCGCCGCGCACGAGCCGGCGGTGTTTCGCCGCGTCGCGCGCGTCCTGCTTCCGAAGGATTACCTGCGCCTGCGCCTGTGCGGCGAGCATGCGTCGGACATGTCCGACGCCGCCGGCACGCTGTGGCTCGACGTGGCGCGCCGCGCCTGGTCGGCGGAAATGCTCGCCGCCACCGGGCTCGACGAGCGCGCCATGCCCCGCCTGGTCGAGGGCTCGCAGCCGTCCGGCACGCTCGATGCGCGGCTCGCCGCCGCCTGGGGCCTGCGTCCCGGTGCGGTCATCGCCGGCGGAGCCGGCGACAACGCCGCCGGGGCGGCCGGCATCGGGGTGATTCAACCGGGCGACGCGTTTCTTTCGCTCGGGACCTCCGGTGTGTACTTCGTCGCCAGCGACCGCTTCACCCCGGCTCACGCAGGCGCCGTGCATGCCTTCTGTCACTGTCTGCCCGCGACGTGGCATCAGATGTCAGTGATCCTGAGCGCGGCGAGCTGCCTGAGCTGGGTGACGGCGCTCACCGCCGCAGCGAGCGAAGCCGCCTTGCTGGCGGAGGTCGAGGCCGCCGACCGCGACCCGCGCCTGGTCTTCCTGCCCTACCTCTCCGGCGAGCGCACCCCGCACAACGATCCCACCGCCACCGGAGTGTTCTTCGGTCTCACCCACGCCAGCACGCGCGCCGACCTCGCTCGCGCGGTCCTGGAAGGAGTCGCCTTCGCCCTCGCCGACGGCCAGGCGGCGTTGCTCGCCGCCGGCACGACGATCGGCCGCGTGTCGGTCATCGGCGGCGGCGCGCGCAGCCGTTTCTGGGGCCGCATCCTCGCCAGCGTGCTCGGCCGCCCGCTCAGCTACCACGCCGGCGCGGAGCACGGTCCCGCCTTCGGCGCGGCGCGTCTCGCCCGCCTGGCCGTGACGGGAGAGGAACCAGCGGCGGTGTGCACGGCGCCCGCGGTCGAAGAAGTGGTCGAACCCGATCCCGAGCGACGCGAACGCTACGTAGAGCGATTCGAGCTGTTCCGCGCATTGTATGGATCACTGAAGGAACGATTCCGCCAGCTAACCCGAAGACGAAGCGCGAATTACACGGATTGAACGGATTCAAATCCGTGAAATCCGCGTAATCCGCGGTTTGTCTTGTGAGAGGAGTACGACATGTTCTTCCCCAACGTCGATCCCATTCGATACGAGGGGCCCGACAGCGACAGCGCCCTCGCCTTCCGCTGGTACGATGCCGACCGCATGGTGCTCGGCAGGTCGATGCGCGACCACCTGCGTTTCGCGGCGTGCTACTGGCACTCGCTCTGCTGGCCGGGCGGGGACATGTTCGGCGCGCCGACCTTCGAGCGGCCGTGGTTCGCCGACGGAGACCCGCTGGCGCTCGCCGCGCGCAAGGCCGAGGCCGCGTTCGAACTGTTCGCGGTGCTCGGCGTGCCGTTCTTCACCTTCCACGACCGCGACGTCGCTCCGGAATGCGCCACGCTCGCCGAGACCAACGCCGCGCTGGACCGGATGCTCGAGCGTCTCGCCGCCCACATGGCGCGCACCGGCGTACAGTTGCTGTGGGGGACAGCCAATCTCTTCAGTCACCCGCGCTACGCCGCCGGAGCCGCCACCAACCCCGATCCCGCCGTGTTCGCCTACGCGGCGGCGCAGGTGAAGAAGGCGATGGACGCGACCCGCCAGCTCGGCGGCGCCAACTACGTGCTGTGGGGCGGGCGCGAGGGCTACGATACGCTGCTCAACACCGATCTCCGCCGCGAGCGCGCACAGCTCGGCCGCTTCATGCGCATGGTGGTCGACTACAAGCACCGCAGCGGCTTTCGCGGCACGCTGCTGATCGAGCCCAAGCCGATGGAGCCGACCAAGCATCAGTACGATCACGACGCCGCCGCCGTGCACGGCTTCCTGCTCGAGTTCGACCTGGCCGGCGAGATCAAGCTCAACATCGAGGCCAACCACGCCACGCTGGCCGGGCACAGCTTCGAGCACGAGCTCGCCTATGCCATCGCCAACGGCCTGTTCGGCAGCGTCGACGCCAACCGCGGCGATCCGCAGAACGGCTGGGACACGGACCAGTTCCCCAACGATACCGAGGACCTCACCCTGGCCCTCTATCGGATCCTAGAAGCCGGCGGCTTCACCACCGGCGGGTTCAACTTCGACGCCAAGCTGCGCCGCCAGAGCATCGCGCCCGACGATCTCCTGCACGCCCACGTCGGCGGCATGGACACGATCGCCCACGCCCTGCTGCGCGCCGCGCGGCTGCTCGAGACCGGCGCGCTGGCCCGCTTCGTCGCCGAACGCTATGGCGGCTGGGACGCCGATCTCGGCCGCGCCATCCTCGCCGGCCAGCGCTCGTTCGAGGACCTCGAGCAGCACGTGCTGACCCAACGCCTCGAGCCCCAGCCGCGCTCCGGCCGCCAGGAAATGCTCGAGAACCTGGTCAGTCGCTGCGCGCGATCGGGGTGACCATTGCTCTGAGTGTTTTCCAGAATCGCGGCGGCCTCTTGCACCCGTCGTACATCTGGAGGGCGGCGTGCCTGCCTGCGGCCCGGAGCCTTCGGCGGACGGGCCGTCGCCGCCCCTCCAGAGGAGTGACTCTGTCGCTCGTGTCCCATTGGGACACGCAATGTCCCGCCTCGCCGGTGAGACCATCGGGCGCCCTGCGCCGCTGAGCGGATCGATGGCCCAAGAGGAGACAGAGATGAGAACAAGACAGCGCATCACCCTGGCACTGGTGCTCGCCCTGTACGCTGCTCCGGCGGCAGGGCTGAGCGAGGTCATCTGCACGGGCGACTGCAACTACGACCACACGGCGGCCATCAACGAGCTGGTCACCGGGGTGGCCATCGCCCTCGACCAGGCATCGATCGACACCTGCCGCGGCTTCGACCTCAACGGCAACGACACCGCGTCGGTCGACGAGCTGATCGGCGGCGTGCGCAGCGCGCTGCACGGCTGTCCGCGCGCCCGTCTGCTGCGAACCGCCTGCGACTTCAACGGGCCGGCGGGACCGGAGTCGGCGCGGCCCGACTGCGGATTCGCCATCGTCCAGGAGGACCGCAGCCGCAACGATGGACGCACGATTCGTATCCCCTACGTTGCCTGCCGGGCGCCGAACCCGGACGGGGACTACGACCCGATCGTCATCTTGGGGGGCGGTCCGGGCGGCCCGGACGGGCAGGTCGCGTCGCCGCGCTGTGACGATCCCGCCAACAATCGCTTCCAAGCGCGCTTCGACATCGTCTGGCTCGATCAACGCGGAACCGGCCGCTCGTTGCCGTCGCTCGATTGCCCCGAGTGGCGAGCGGCTTTTTCGAGCTATCTGACGGTGGCGCAGAGCGTGGACGAGGACGTGGCCGCCCAGCAAACCGCCTTGCGCGCGTGTCACGATCGATTGGCGAGTGCAGGGGTCAACTTCGGCGCCTACACCAGCTCCGCCAGCGCCCACGACGTACGGGACCTCCTGCTCGCCCTCGGGTACGACACATGGAAGCTGTACGGCATCTCCTACGGGACGCGGGTAGCGATGACGGCCCTGCGCGACACCCCCGAGCGCATCCGCAGCGTCGTGCTCGACGCGGCCTTGCCGCTGCCTGCGAACTGGGATGCGGACTTTGCCGTCAACTTCCAGCGCGCGCTCGACACGCTCTTCGCCGGCTGCGCCAATGACCCGGCCTGCAACGCCGCATTCCCCGACCTCGAGCAGACCTTCTTCGACTTCGTGGCGGAGTTGAACCTCCATCCCCTCACGCTCCATCCCCCGAACCCGGCCGGCGGCGCGCCCCTGACCGTAGTGGTCACCGGCGATCGCCTGCTGCTCGGCATCCAACAAGCCATGTACGATACGGCGCTGCTCCCTCTCGTGCCGCTCGTGATCACGTCGGCGGCGCAAGGGAACACCGCGCTGCTCACCGCCGCCGCAGCGCAGGTGGCGGTGCCGTCCCGGATCGCCTTCGGCCTCTACCATTCGGTCCTGTGCAACGAGGAAGTCCCATTCATCACGCCGGAGATCCTCGCGGCCGCCAACGCCGGTGTGCGCGACGAGATCAAGAATGCGCTCACACCGTTTTTCACCCAGCACGACCTGGAGGTCTGTACGTTCTGGGGCTCCTCGCCGCCGGCGGCCATAGAGAACGAGCCCGTGGTCAGCGATGTTCCGGCGCTGATCCTGACCGGCGAGTACGACCCGGTGACACCCCCGGCCTACGGCCGGCTCGCGGCCGAGACGCTTTCGCACAGCACGTTCTTCGAGCTCCCCGGTATCGGCCACGGCACCTTGAACGGCACCGCATGCGCGGTCGACCTCGCCTTCGCGTTCCAGTCAGACCCGAGCCGGCCGCCGGACGCGAGCTGCATCGACGAGATCCCGCCCCTGCGCTTCGCGTTGCCGTGAAGCATGTCCGCGAAAGCACCGGCGCGCCGGAAGCGGATAGAATGGACGGTGGACCGGGCGCGCAGGTCTTCCGGCGCGAGGGCGAGTACTGGACCCTCGCCTATGCCGGCACCACCGTACGGCTGCGCGACGCGATCGGTCTCCACTACGTGGCGCACCTGCTCACACATCCCAACCAGCGGGTCGATGTGCGCGAGCTGGCCGCGGCGGTAAAGGGCGTCGGCACGGACGATGCGGAGCGCGCGCGCTCGGCGGTGGGCAAGCGGATCCGCGATGCCGTGCGCCGCGTCGAGGCACACCATCCGGCGCTGGGTTACCACCTCCGCGCCGGCATCAAGACGGGGTCGCACTGCGTGTACGTGCCCAACCCGGAGCGTCCGCTCGGATGGGCGACGTGACGGCCCAGACTGCATGCATGCGATGGGCGTGTGGACCCACGCCCGTCCATGTCCCATCGACGCGGCGCTATTCCGGCCTCAGCTTCTGGGCTATGAGCCGGACTAGCAGGTGTCACCCAGCCGATGGACGCACGTCGATTGTTCACGCGAAACCTCTTCGTCGGACGCCAGTCCGAAATGGAGGCGTTGCGCCAGGCAGTGAATGCCGCCCTGCGCGGGTGCGGCGGCTGATCCTGTCGACACTTGGATCAGGGTCTGATCCGTCATCCGATGGGTGGTTGGTGGCGGCCGCCGTCCGAGTTCCCCACGCCTGCCTCTATGAGGTGGTGCGGAGTCCGGGCTTTTATGCGACGATCAGGCCGTCGTGAGGGATTCGACTCATCGCGCAGCTCACTCGACAGATGCTGGCCCAGTCGCGCGTTATCGCGAGGGGCAAACGCATCCGCGACGTGGGACGACTGGTGCGTTCGCATGGCGGGAAGCCCTCGAGCTGGGTGAAGAAGGCGAGCCCACCGTTCAAGATGGCTGGCCAGACGTACGAGTATCACTGGTATGAGCGCCGCGGGATTGGCCGCGTCGAAGTAAAACGCAAACGGGTGGACATCCGATGATCGTGAAACTCCGCCGGGGCGAGCGCCGCTTTCGCGATCTGACCCGCGACCGACCCTACGTGGTGATCGGGATCGAAGCGGACGACCTGCGGATTCTGAACGATGAAGGGCGGCCGTTTCTGTATCCGGCCAGGGCCTTCCGAGTCATCGACCGTCGTGAGCCCGAGGACTGGATCAGCGAAGTCGGCGACGAGGGTGAGCGCTACGCCTACTCTCCACCGCTCAACAGCGTCGGCTTCTTCGAGGACTTCTTCGACGGGAACAAGCGGGCCGTGCGAACGTTTTGGCGAGTCGTGAACGACCGACTCGCCGCCGCGGTCGCTCGGTGATGCACATAGATTGCCGGCGGCAGTATCACATCGAACTGGCTGCCTAGTCGCCTTCCAAGGCATGTCGCGAGGGCCGCATCCCCGCGCTGTTCCGGACTCAGCTTCTGGGCCATGAGCCGGGCTCACAGGCGCCAGCCGCCCGATGGGCACACCTCGATCCTTCACGCGAAACCTCTTCGTCGGGCGCACGTCCGAAATGGAGGCGTTGCGCGGCGCAATGGGCGAGGCCATGGCTGGCCGTGGTCGTTGCGTGTTCCTCGCCGGCGAGCCGGGGATCGGCAAGACGCGCACGGCCGCCGAGTTTTCTGCCGCCGCACGCCGTGCGGACACGTTGGTACTGTGGGGCAGCTGCTACGACGGCGAGTGGGCGCCGCCGTTCGGGCCGTTCGCCGAGGCGCTCGCTGCGTACGCTCGGCAATGCAATGCGGATGTGTTGCGGGATGACCTCGGCTTCGGTGCCGCGCCGATCGCGCGGGTCGTTCCTGCCATACGCGAGCGGCTGCCGGACGTACCCGAACCGGCACCGCTGCAACCGGAGAAGAGCGTTTCCGTCTGTTCGACGCGGTCAGCCAGTTCCTCATCGCGACCGCGGCGCGGGCGCCGGTGGTGGTGGTCCTCGACGATCTGCACTGGGCCGACAAGGGCACGGTCGCCATGCTGCGCCACGTTGCCCGTTTTGCCCCGCAGCATCGACTCCTGCTGCTCGGCAGCTACCGCGACGTCGAGCTGCAGCCGCAGCACCCGCTGACCGATGCACTGGGTGCGCTGTACCGCGAGACGACCTGCGAGCGCATCGCGTTGCAGGGGCTCGCTGCGGCAGAGGTGGCCGAGCTGATCGCGGACAGCGAGGTGCCACCCGAACAACGGGACGCGGTGGCGAGCCGGATCAGCGCGGTCACGAACGGCAATCCATTCTACGTCCGCGAGGTGTTGCACCAGTTGCTGGAAGACGGACAGCTGTCCGACTCATCACACGAGCGGCCCGTCATCGGCATCCCGGACAGCGTGCGCCAGGTGCTCAACCGTCGCGTGCGGCAGCTTGTGGCGGATAGCGTGACTCTGCTGACGGTCGCGACAGCGTTTGGGGGACCCTTTCATCTGCCAGTGGCCGCCCAGCCGCCCCCAGCTCTTCGATCAACACGCAACCGCGATGATTTCATCCGACTGACGGTCGAGCGGTTCGCTCATCACGACCGCCACTGCGGCGTGTTGGTCGTACCGTACTCGCTGCCCGCGGACCAGTTCGCGCGGATCGCGCGGGCGCTGGTACGATACGCCCGGTCGCGTGCCGAGGGCGTCCCGTCCTACACGATCGACTTCCTCACCGGCTGAACGCGCGAATGGTCGGTCGGCGGACTGGGTTGGGCGGCCCGAGTCCTGCGTCTGCCCCTGGGCCTGCTCATGTCCCAACGGGACACGCTTTGTCCCGCCAATCGATCGAGGACGTCACGATGGAGAGACCGGAGCAGGAGAGTCGCCGGATGAGTGGATGGCAGGGCGAGCAACCACGGAGTAGGCGGCGGCAAACCGCGCACCGCTAAGGGAAAACCCTCGACGGGACACGGGTAAGCCCCAATGGTTCTCGGGGACCGGGGAGAAGATGGTCGACTGGGCGCGTGAACAGCGGGATCGGGGGATGGGCATCCGCACGGTCGAATATCTGCGGCGCGGGCGGAGCCGCCGCTGGCGGATCGTGTGCGCCGGGCGATCGGAGCTGGCGGCGCGGCTGAGAGGAAGGAACATGAAGCGGTTCAATGCAGAGCTTCTTCGAGTACTCGGATGGCGGACATCCGCGGCGGTGTTGAGTGTCATACTCTCACTCGCCGGCGGGCATCCAGCGCAGGCCGGGATCAACGTGTGGACGGGCAACGGGCCGGAAGGCAGGGAAGTCACAGCCTTGGCCATCGATCCCGTCACGCCCAGCACGCTCTACGCGGGAACGGACGGCGGGGTCTTCAAGAGCACGAACGGGGGCGCGACCTGGGAAGCGGCGAACGCCCGCCTCACCGACATGGACGTCACCGTCCTGGCTATTGATCCGACCACGCCCGCTATTCTTTACGCGGGCACTGTTGATGGAGTGTTCAAGAGTACCGACAGCGGCGCTACGTGGGGGGCCGCCAACACGGGCCTCGGCGCCGAACCTTCCGTCACCGCGCTGGCGATCGATGCCACCACACCCGCAACACTCTACGTGGTGACGAACGAGACCACTCTTTTTCGAAGCACGGACGGGGGCGGTTCTTGGAATGCCCTCACAGCGGTCGCCAGACTCACCGCCCTGGCCATCGACCGCAGCACGCCAGGGACGCTGGACGCCGCGTTCTGGGGCGACTTCGGCGAGTTCTGCAGCGCCGCCGTCTACAAGAGCATGGACGGCGGCGATTCCTGGGACAATCTCAATGCGTGCCTGGGCCTCCCGCTCCACACACTGGTCGTCGATCCCACCGCGGCCAGCACGCTGTACGCCGCACAGACGAACGGCGTGATCATCAAAAGCACGGATGCCGGCAACACGTGGATTCCTACCGGCATCGGCGTCCCCACCACCGGACGCCCCGCGGTGCTGGCCATCGATCCGACGACACCCGGTACCCTCTACGGCGGAACGCACGGCGCCGGGGTCTTCAAGAGCGCAGACGCGGGCACGACATGGCATGCTCTGAACACCGGCTTGATCGAGACCGACATCGCGGTCTTAGCCATCGATCCAAGTAGGCCCAACATCGTGCACGCGGGCACGGCGGACGGCGTGTTCTCCATTCAACAGGTCGCTGCAAGGGTGGTCGGCACCGGCACCGCCGCCAGTTGCACTGATGCGGCGCTGGATGCGGCCCTCGCCCCCGGTGGCGGGTTGGTAACCTTCGACTGTGGCTCTGCTCCAGCGACGATCGACATCAGCACCGGCACGGGCACCAAGTACACCAACGACGCAACCATTGACGGCGGCGGCCTGATCACCATCAGCGGGGGGCACCGCACGAGGGTCTTCATCGGCGGCGGTAGTTTCGAAAACCTGACGATCGCCGATGGCTACGACTTGAATATCGACAGCGGCCGCGGCGCCGCATCTATATCCCCGAGGACCACACGGTGACCGTGAGCAACTGCAGCTTCATCGGCAACGATGCGGGGTACGGCGGTGCCATTTACAACCTCGGGACGCTGACGGTCACCAACAGTACCTTTTACGGCAACGGCCGGCATGGCGGGGGCAGCGCCATCTATACATTCTCCACACCAACGAGATTCGGGTCAGTAGCCATCGCCAATAGTACGTTCTTTGGGAACTTGGATGGCCCCGCTCCCTACTGCGCAATCGCGACTCCTAACGCGGACGCGGAGGCTGTATCGATCGTCAATAGCACGTTCTCCGGCAGTAGCGGCTGTGCGATTGGTGTTCCGGCCGTGTTGCGCAACACCGTCGTGGCGAACGATCACAATGGCGATAACTGCGCGTTCGCCATCACCGATGGGGGCCACAATCTCGACTCCGGCAGTAGCTGTGGCTTCAATACCGAGAACGGCTCGCTCAGCAATACGGACCCGCGGCTTGATCCGGCGGGACTCAAGGACAACGGCGGCCCGACGCAGACGGTGGCGCTGTGCACGGCATTGGACCAGCCCACTAGCTGCACCTCGGCCAGCCCTGCGATTGACGCGGGTGATCCAACAGTCTGTGCCGCCGCGCCGGTGAGCAACCTCGACCAACGCGGCGTTATGCGTCCCGGCACGCGCCACACACAATGCTCCATCGGTGCGTACGAAGCCGACGCCAGCGCGTCGGGGTCTGCCTTCACGAAGATCACCACCGGGGACATCGTCACCACGCCTGCCTGGTACTGGAATGGGGCGTGGGGGGACTACGACGACGACGGGTATCTCGATCTCTTCGTCGGCGCCACGTTCCCGGACAGCGCCGTCGTGGGCGACAACGGCAATTCGGAGGGGCGCACGTGGGTCGACTACGACAACGATCGTGACCTCGACCTGTTCGTATCCAACACCGCGCCGTTCGGGAGCTTTCTCTATCGCAACGAAGGGAACGGTGTGTTCGTCAAAGTCACCGACAGCGGGCTCAGCGACCGCATCGAAGACACCTATGGCGCGTGCTGGGCCGACTACGACAACGATGGGTTCACGGACCTCTTCCTGGAAAACGGCCAGAAGAACTCCCTGTACCGCAACAACGCGGACGGCACGTTCACCGGCATTGTCGACAGCGCGGTCGTACTCGAGGAGATTCCGAGCAATGCGATCTTCTCCAGTTGCGCGTGGGGTGACTACGACAACGACGGCTTCATCGATCTCTTCGTCACCCGCGGCGACTGCTATCCGGCGGCGCCTGATTGCCTGCACACGCCGCGCGCCCACAATTTTCTCTATCGCAACGATGGCGACGGCACGTTCACCGCGGTGACGCAGGACAGCGTGGTCACCGACCTCACCACGCAATGTCCGGGCGCCAGTTGGGGTGACTACGACAACGACGGCTTTCTCGACTTGTTCGTGTCACAGGGTGCGTTCGCGGCCGATCCGCAAACCAACCTCCTCTACCACAACGACGGCAACGGCAACGCCTGGCTGAACGTGAAGCTGGTGGGCACCGTGTCCAACCGCTCCGCCATCGGGGCGAAGGTGCGGGTCAACGCGTCCTATCGCGGTCAGAGCCGCTGGCAGATGGGCGAGATCGTCAGTGGCGATGGCGAATCCAACCAGAGCAACGCCTTGAACGCCGCCGTCGGTCTGGGCGAGGCGACGATCATCGACACCGTACGCGTCGAATGGCCCTCAGGCGCCGTGCAGGAGCTGTACGACGTAGTGCCCCGGCAGTTCCTGACCATTACCGAGCCCTATTGTGCCGGGGACTGCGACGCCAGCGGCGGCGCCGCCGTGAACGAGCTCGTCACCCTGGTGAACATCGCCCTCGGCCACGCAGGGCGGTCGGCGTGTCGGCGTGGCGTGGCGAGCAGCGCCGCGGTCGACATCGCGCTCCTGATCGAGGCGGTCAACAAGGTCTTGAACGGATGTGGGGACTCGGCAAACGGGGTGGAGTCAGTCTCCACCGGCGCCGGCCAGGCGTTTCTGGGAGCACCTCGGCAGGGGGGGCACGGATGATCCTCCGCGCGCACCAAACGGTCGCATTTCTCGCAGCCATGAGCCTGGTAGCCTCGTGTGGCTCATCGTCTTCGTCCACCCAGTCGACCGTGTACGCACCGAGCATCCAGGATGGGACCGTGTCGGTGATAGGGGCGGATACGCATCGCGTCACCGCCCGATTCCGGTCGGCGGCACGCTGGTCGGCGTCGCCATCTCTCCGGACGGCGCTTCCGCCTACATCGCGGGCCCCGGCGGCGCCGTGTCGGTCATCGACACGGATGCCAACGTCGTCGTCGACAGCATTCCGGTCGGCAGCGCGCCGCGGGACATTGCCTTCACCCCCTCGGGGGCGTTCGCCTATGTGACAGACCAGAATCTGAACGCGGTGTGGAGGATCGACACCGGGACCCGGGCGGTAGTCGGCGCGTCGATCCCGGTCGGCAACGGCGCCACCTCCATCGCCATCACTCCCGATGGGGCGTTTGCCTACGTGGTCAACGTCTGCGGCGACGGTCCCTGCGCTCCGATCGCAACCAGCACGGTGTCGATCATCGACACGAGCAGCAACATGCTGATCGGCAGCGTGTCGGTTGGCTACCGCGCCGTTGGAATAGCGATGGCGCCCGACGGTGAAGTCGCCTATGTGGCCAACCAGTGCGGCGACGATCCGAACTGCGCTTCGGAGGGCACGGTGTCCGTACTGGATATCGCCATCGCGACGATCGTTCAGACCATCCCGATCGGCCAGCCGAACTCCCAGGGCGTTGCGGTCGCCCCGGACGGTAGCCGCGCCTACGTATCGAACACCACCAACGATACGGTCTCGGTCATCGATACGACGACCAATCGCGTCGTCGGCGCAGCGATTGCCGTCTGCGGCGCCCCGAGCGGCCTCGCGGTCACGCCGGACGGCCAGTTCATCTTTGTCGCCAACCAGGACGATGCCAGCGTCTCGGTCATCGCCGCCGACACGAACGCGGTGGTGGCAACCGTGCCGGTCGGTAACCACCCGAGCTTCCTGGCTGATACTCGCGGCAAGCGCTGAGGAATCTCGCCCATCGGCGGCGCGAGCTTCAACGAGATCAAGCTCAACATCCGGGCCAACCACGCCACGCTGGCTCAGCCGCTGCGCGCGATTTGAGTAGGGGCACCTTCGCCCGCCTTCCGATTCGGCGATGGAGTCTGGTGCGGTATTTTGCTAATGACGCGCAGGCCGACGGCGACATCATGAGAGCTACGAAAGCCCGCGGCCGGAGGAAGGGTGGCATGATGCTGAATTCATTGAGTGCGTCACCGGCGAACCCCAGCTCACCGTTCCCTCGACTGGCCGCGTTGGCGGTACGCATGGCCGTATTGATGTTGCTCCTCGTCTGCGGTGCTTGGCCCGAGCCAGCCGACGCCGGCAATGGGATGACTCCGTGTGGATCGCATACCGCCCCGGCCTGCGCCGGCGGTCTGTGTGATCCCGGCTCCACGTGCGTCGCCGGCGCCGGTGGGTGCGGCTGCCAACCGCTGCCGTGTGGAGACGGCGGTGCCTGCACCGGCACACCACCATGTCCCCCCTTGTCGGTATGCACCAGTATCG